>JAEEGL011096967.1_pt1 | contig 160160 bp, 130 predicted proteins | sample 9134231 | NCBI WGS metagenome assembly JAEEGL01 (sample SAMN16246548, study PRJNA631951) | gut metagenome | biome: gut microbiome; feature: rumen; material: fiber-attached | host: Bos | place: Iran: Karaj | collected 2018-10 | reverse complement strand
TCCCGGTGATAAGATAAGCATAAGAAGCTATGATCCCGCTTACATGACATATGAAACTTACACAGCTCCTGACGGAAGCGTGTTTGAAATTCCAAGCTATGACGATGCACCGGTAAAAGAATATGAAGTATTCGCTGTTGTAGATGTACCTCTTGCCATGGAACTCAGATCATACAGATTGAACGAATGCGACCTTATCCTTTCCGAAAATGAATTCCTTGAAAGTAACGGTGCGGACTGCGGTGCCATGAGAGTGGTAATGGATGCGGAGGATTCGAAAGAAGAAAGCATCAATGCATGGCTTAAAGAGTATACGACAAGCGTAAACATGGATCTGGAGTATGATTCAAAAGAATCCATCACCGAGGAATATTCTTCTTTCGGAAAGATGTTCAAGATAGTAGGTACCGTGCTGGCTTTAGTTCTCGCTCTTATAGGTCTCATGAACTTTGCAAATACCATCATCACTTCCATAATCGTAAGAAGCAGGGAACTTGCCATGCTGGAAGCAGTGGGAATGACCGGAAAACAGCAGATAATGAGCCTGATAAAAGAGGGCGGAGTCTACTTTATCTGGTCGGCAGCTGTGTCGCTGATCGCATCCTCGATCATGAGTGTTACGCTTATCAGGGCACTTTCCGATGCTATAGCAATGTTTGAATGGAATTTTACGCTTATGCCGCTTATCATATGTCTTCCGTTCCTGGCACTGATGATCTGTATCATTCCGGCGGCCGCATATGCAAAGATCAGTGAGCGCAGCGTGGTTGAAAGACTCAGGGTAGAGTAAAGAAAACATATTTGAGTTCATTCAGTAAGATACATCGGGATTATCGATGGCATCCTGGACCATTGCCATGTTTTCCCTAAGTATATCGGAATCCTTATAGCCGGCCATCTGGGCAAGAGCAGTCTTGAGTACCGGCTTGCTGAGGGCAAGATCATATTCGGACAGTCTTACCGTGGAGGCTGAAGGATATATATCTTCGCTGTCCATGCGGCGTTTCTCATATTCTTTTATAAGATTTGCATTATCCTGTTCGAGCTTGCTTAAGGGATCCGGATTGTTCTTATCAAAATAGTCCGGAGCATATTTGGCAGGGATCATTAAGTACCAGTTCTTGGAGTAGAACCACTGGTTCAGAAGGGGATCGTTGAATTGTCTGCCGTGTCTTGCAAAGATTTCATTCCTTGCTATTCTCAATTCCGCGAGGCTGAGTCCTTTTATGTCAGCTTCGGTGAGAGCACGGGAAGAAGAGAAACTCAGTATTTCGTCTTTGTCCATATAGCCTGAAGAGAAAGCACCGCTGATATCGGCTTCGGGAACGTAGCTTCTTTCGCAGTGCCCGCTGTAAGCGGCAGAATCGGAAGTGTCTACTACAAGGTCCCTGAAAGAAGTCTTATTGTTTTTGTCTTTTGAAGTATAATCGACCACATAATAATTCTGCTGTTCCGTATAGATGCTTATATATATGTCTTTGAGAACTTCTTCTATATCCGAATCATCAGCCGAATAATAGCGTCCGGAGCAGGCACTGGCAAGATTGTGCAGGGGTTCGGCATCATAATCGTCATCTCCGATTCCGATGATATAGACCGGGATGCCGGTATTTCTGGCTATATCGACAACATCGCCGAATTCGTAGCTGCTGGCATTTTCGGCCCCGTCGGTAAAAGCAATGACACACTTGGCGCCGTCTTCTTCGTAAGTCTGGAGTACACCGGAATATATCGCATCATAGAGGGCGGTAGATCCGCCTACACTGATATTGGATACGGAAGAACTGAGCATATCATAGTCGCTGGTGAAGCCCTGTTCCATATATACATAATCGTCAAAGGATATGACTTCGGCCCTGTCTCCGCCGTCAAGATCCATATAGTCAAACAGCGAGATCGCAGCATTCTTGGCCTGGACTATACGGTCACCCTGCATGCTTCCGCTTGCATCCATCACCAGATTGACATTGATAAAATCCTTGCCGAGTACCTTATGGACAGAGGAAAGTGAGACTTCCGACACGTCGCCGTCTTCATTGATCTCGGTAACCTTGAGGTCATTCATGCTCAGGTCATCAACGGGATTACCATCCTGATCCGTAGCGGAAAGGTAAAAAGTCACTAAAGGGAATAAGCTGTTATCGACCTGGTGTACATCCAAGGAGAGTTTGACTTTCGCCAGGGGGGCTGCCGTTTCTACCGTATCGTCGGCAGCTTTTTCTTGGGTGACGTCATCATCGGACGAAGGTTCAGCATCGTTATCCGCAAGGTCTTCGTCATCGAGGGTTTCCTCAACGGCGCTCAATTCGCCTTCGGATACTTTCTTATAAAGTCTTTTGAGTTTTCTGTTGTCTGTTTTGTCGATGCCCTGTTCCAATATATCAAGGGCCAGTTCTACTTCATTGTTTTCGATATACAGAGCGGCCAGATCCTTGTAAGCTTCCGAAGATTTGGGGGAAATCTTTATGGCGGCCTTATAGGCGGCTACGGCTTTTTCATAATTATCTTCGCTTAAGTATTTTTCGGCCTGGATCAGCTTCTGCTTGTATCTGATCTCGGGATTACTGAAATATTTGTACAGGAAGAAACCACCGCCGATAAGGAGGGCGGCGATCAGGAGAAGTGCGACGATCAATGCTGCAGAATGTTTTTTCTGTTTGCCTTCGTTTTCGATGACTATTTTGCCTTTTTGCGACTTACGCTTAGCTTTTTTTTCTTTGGCGGAGCTGCCGCCAAGTTTGTTCCCGCATTTTGAACAGAACAAAGCGCCGTCTTCTGTCTCATTTCCGCACTTACCGCAAAACATTGCCTATACCCTCCGGATTCCCAGATATTTGAAAACATTATACCACAGCCCGTTCTTTGCGGCTATTTGTGTTGAAAGAAAAGACCATAAATGAGATAATATCAGACATGAGCATAGCAGAAAAAAATGCCCTAAGGCTGGCAAAAATGATAAAGGAAAAAAAGCTGTCCATCCGGGAAGTTCTGGATGGGATCTTTGATGATATTGAGCGGAATAAGGCGGTACTGAACTGTTATATAAGCACGGACAGTGAGGGGGCTTATCGCGAGGCAGAAAGGCTGCAGAAGCTGATAGATAAGGGAGAAGATCCGGGGGCGCTCGGCGGCATTCCCATAGCGGTAAAGGATAATCTGTGTACCGCGGGACTCAGAACGACCTGCGGATCAAAGATGCTTGAAAACTTCTGCCCGCCCTATGATGCGGCAGTGGTAGAGAATATTAAGAAAGCCGGCGCGATAATCAGCGGCAAGACAAATATGGATGAGTTTGCCTTTGGCTCACAAAGCGACAGCTCTTATTTCGGAGCGGTGCGTAATCCTGTTGATACGAAGCGCTCGGCGGGCGGATCTTCGGGAGGGAGCGCTGCGGCAATTGCAGCGGGGGAAGCTGTACTGGCTCTGGGAACGGATACCGGAGGTTCGGTAAGGCTGCCGGCTTCCCACTGCGGAGTGGTGGGGATCAAACCTACTTACGGCAGGGCCTCGAGATACGGCCTGATAGCCTATGCATCCTCATTTGATCAGGCGGGAGTGATAGCGGCAGATGTGGAAAGCGCGCTCATGGGCCTTAAGCAGATATGTTCATATGACAGGCGGGACGCGACTTCCGTTTTATGTGACGACGGAGCTTTTGATTTAGACAGCTCCGCAGATATAAAAGGCATGAGGATAGGTCTTTGCGAAGATATACTTAAGAGCTGTGATACGGAGGTCTCGGCGACAATAAGGGCGGCGGCAGCGGAATACGAAAAAGCGGGAGCCGTGGTCGAAAGCATCAGTCTGAAAAAACGGGAATATGAACTGCCTGCATATTATGCACTGGTATGTGCGGAAGCCTCTTCCAATCTTGAGAGATATGACGGGGTAAAGTACGGATACAGGACATCAGAGTATAAGGATATGGAAGAACTGTATGTTAAGAGCCGCACGGAAGCTTTCGGTCCGGAAGTGAAGCGGCGCATTATGCTGGGAGCCCATGTGCTGTCTGCCGGTTACTATGATGATATCTATTTAAGAGCAATGAAAATGAGAAGGCTTATTACGAAAGAATACGATGAGCTGTTCGAAAAATATGATGCGCTGATAAGCGCGGTGTCACCGGAAACTGCGCCATTGCTAAAGAATGAGAAGACTGATCCGGTAAAGGAATGTGCGAAGGATCTGTGTACCGTAGCAGCGAATCTGGGAGGCTATCCGGCCATGAGTATTCCTGCGGGAACTGACAGTAAAGGACTGCCGATAGGCCTGCAGATAATGAGCGGAAGATTTGAGGAACGGAAGATGATAAAGGCAGCATATGCTTTCGAGAGGTTAAAAGGATGAAGGGCTTAAGACTTGGAAAGAGAATATGCGTTTTCCTGCTTATGCTGATATTGACGGCTGTTCTTCTTGGCGGCTGTGAGAGTAAAAGGAGCGCGGGTTTTTCTGTCTGGTTTTTTAATGTGGGAAAGGCCGATTCGATACTGCTTGACTGCGGCGGCAGTTATGTGCTGATAGATTGCGGTGAGAAGGATACCGGCAAAGAACTTGTGCAGGCTCTGCAGAATAAGGGGATAAAAAAACTGGAATACCTGATCATCACCCATTTTGACAAGGATCATGTGGGTGGAGCCGCGAGAGTGCTTAAAAATATCGAGGTCGGCTGTGTGATGCAGAATGAGAGAGAGAAGGACAGTGATGAATATGATGACTATGTGGAAGCGGTTAAGCTGAGCAAAGTGAAAGTCATGACCGTGAGGGATGAAGAGTCATTTACGCTTAACGGGACAAGCTTTAGGGTGACTCCGGGAGAGGGCGGATATGATAAGGATAAGAGTAATAATTTCTCGCTGGTGACAAGCGTGGATCGGGAAGGCGTTAAGTTTCTCTTTGCAGGGGATGTCCAGAGCGAGAGGATAGAGGAAATGCTGGATAAGGGACTTGAACACTGTGATGTATTGAAGGTCCCGTATCACGGGCGGGAGGAAGAAATGCTGGATGAACTGCTTGAGGCGCTGACACCGGAGACGGCGGTGATCACTTCTTCGGATAAGGAACCGGAGAGCGACAGCAGTATGGAAGCCCTGCAAAAAGCGGGTGTTAAGACTTATCTGACAAGGCAGGGAACCGTATGTATCAGTGTAAGCGACGGTGAATACAGTGTGAAACAATGAAGCTATATAAAAGGAGAAGAGATGGCTGATCAGTGCGAGAACTGTATGTATTATGAATATGATGAGGAGTTTGATGAGTACGGTTGCGGAGCCGGGCTGGATGAAGACGATATGTACCGCTTCCTTACGGGGAATACGAAGGAGTGTACTTTCTTCAGACCCGGAGACGAGTATCAGATCGTAAAGCATCAGATGTGATCATTATGGATTATGAAACTGTTATAGGTCTTGAGGTGCATGTGGAGCTGAATACGAAGTCAAAGATATTCTGTTCCTGCTCTACAGCCTTCGGGGCACAAGCAAATACCCAGATATGTCCGGTATGCGCCGGTCTGCCGGGAGCCCTGCCTGTTCTGAACAGGGAGGTGCTAAGAAGCGCGATAAAAGTCGGTCTTGCATTGAACTGCGATATCGACAGAAACAGCTGCTTTGACAGAAAGAATTATTTCTACCCGGATAATCCGCAGAACTATCAGATATCCCAGCTGTACAGACCGATCTGTACAAACGGAAGGCTTGATATCCTTACGGCGGAAAGCAGGCGGGAGATAGGCATACACGACATCCATATGGAAGAGGACGCAGGGAAGCTGATACATGACGGAGAGCGTGGCTTAAGTTTCGTGGACTATAACAGGTCCGGCGTTCCGCTGCTGGAGATAGTGACAGAACCGGATATGAGAAGCGGGGAAGAAGCTGTGGCTTTTCTCGAAAAGCTCAGATCAAGGATAAGATATCTGGGAGTGTCGGACTGTAAGATACAGGAAGGCTCCATGCGGGCGGATGTGAACCTCTCGGTAAGGGAAAAAGGAAGCGGTGTTTTAGGAACACGTACAGAGATGAAGAATCTGAGCTCCTATACGGCAGTAAGGGAAGCGGTGAAAGCGGAAGCGGCCAGACAGATACAGCTTCTGGAAGAGGGCAAAACGGTACAGCAGGAGACCAGACGTTTTGACGAAAAGAAAAAGCTGAGCATAAGCATGCGCGGGAAGGAAGGCGCAGAGGATTACAGATATTTCCCCGATCCTGACCTGAAGAGCATATATGTTTCCGATGGGGAAATCGAAGCCCTAAGATCAGAACTGCCGGAATTTGCCGAAGAAAAGATAGCCAGATTCTGCAGGGAATATGGAATAAGCGAAAAGGATTCTGCGGTGCTTAGCAGGGAAAGGGAGATGGCGGAGCTTTTTGAAAACACCGTTGCTCTCGGAGCTGAACCGAAAACTGTTTCGAACTGGCTGCTTGGTGAGACTCTGCGCCTGCTCTCCGAGAGGAATGAAGAAAGCAGGGATATCCGCTTCACTCCGGATAAACTGTATAAGCTGATAAAGCTCGTAAAAGACGGCACTCTGAACAATACCGTAGCAAAAGAGATATTTGAAAAACTGTACGACGATAATATCGATCCCGAAGAATATGCAAAGATCAACGGGCTGGAACAGAGCAGTGATGAGGAAGAGATAAGAAAACTGTGCATTAAGGCGATGGAAGATAATCCGGGTGCCGTGGAAGATTTCAGAAACGGAAAAGACAGGGCTCTTGGTTTCCTTGTGGGTTGTGTGATGAGAGAAAACAAGGGGAAGGTGGAACCGAATACACTTAAGAGAATAATGGGAAGTCTTATGTGAAAGAAGGTGGGGTATGGCATTACATTTTATAATCGGGGGTTCGGGTTCGGGAAAGAGCGCAGCTCTCCAGAATATAATGATAGAAAAGTCGATGGAGGATGAAGAACGGCAGCATATCATAATGGTGCCGGATCAGTTCACCATGCAGACTCAGAAAGAAGTAGTGCTGCGTCATCCGAGAAAAGGGATACTCAATATCGATGTCCAGAGTTTCGGACGGCTTTATCACAGATTGAGCGCCGAAGCGGGCTGTGACAAAATGATCGTACTGGATGATACGGGAAAGAATCTGATACTCAGAAGGTTGGCCGGAGAACTTAAGGAAGAACTGCCTGTAATAGGATCAAGTCTTAACAGGAACGGTTATATACATGAGATCAAAAGCGTGATTTCCGAATTCATGGAGTACGGGATCAGCGTTAAAGCAGTAAATGAGATAGCAGATAACTTAAGCGATAAAAAAATCCTCAGCGGAAAACTGAAAGACATCAGTAAGTTGTATGAAGCTTTCGAAAAATATCTCGGCGAAAGGTTCATAACCCGTGAGGGACGGCTGGACAAACTGGCGCAGCTGATACCAGATTCGGCTCTTATGAAAGGGGCCGTGGTGGGCTTCGACTGCTTCACCGGATTCACTCCTGTGCAATATAATGTTATAAGACAATTTCTGGAAGTATGCGCTGATGTTTATGTAAACCTGATCATGCCTGTATCGGAATTTGAGAGATATAAGGCCGGATATGACGAACACGAACTCTTTGCCCTCAGCATGAAAACCTACGGTGCCCTTGAGCAGACTGCCCATGATGCAGGAGCGGAAAGAGGGGAAGATATCTTCTGTGACAGTGAAACGGAATACCGCTATGCCAACAGTCCGATACTGGCACAGCTGGAGCAGAACATCTTCAGGAGCGGCAGGGAGGCCTGCCAAAGAGAATGCGTGGAGGAGCTTAGGCTTGTAGCTGCCGAAGATCCCAGATCCGAGCTTGAAGAGATATTCTTAAGGATACGTGAGGAGACCAGGCTTAGAGGGCTTGCTTACAGAGATATAGCGGTAGTGACCGGAGACCTGGAACGTTATGCGCCCTACGCGGAGGAGCTGGCCGGGATCTACGGCATACCTGTATTCCTTGACCGCAGTCATATGGTGAGCCGCAATCCTTATGCGGAGTTCTTAAGAGAAGCCATGCAGATACTGATCAAAGGTCATGATCATGAAAGCGTGATGCGCTTTATCAGGAGCGGGCTTGCCGATATCAGTACGTCCGATGCGGACCGTTTTGACAATTATCTGCTGGCCACCGGAGTCAGAGGGACAAAAGCTTATGAGGAAATGTTTGTTTTCAGGCCGGCTTATATCGGGGACGATCCGGAAGCGATGGAGGAGATAAACAGGATAAGAGAAGCGCTGAATGATGCGCTCAAACCCCTCCTGCCTTATGCGAAAGGCGGGAAGGCCGCTGATATATCAGCGGCAATCCGTGATTTCATCTTACTCAACAGACTGGATCCAAAGATGGAAGAGTATTCCGGAATGTTTAATGATAAGGGGGATAAGGCTGCAGCTAAGGAATATGAGAACCTCGGAGAAAGCATAGAGCTGCTGCTTAGTCAGATAGAGGAACTGATAGGTGAAGAGAAACTTGAACTTAAAGAATACCTGGAGATCTTTGATGCGGGTTTAAGCGAGATAAAGCTCGGCGTACTGCCGCTGGATACCGACAGGGTAGTAATGGGAGATATGGAAAGAACCAGACTCAAGCCCATAAGAATTCTTTTCTTTGCCGGCATAAATGATGGCGTGATACCGGTGCGAAGCGGTGAGGGCGGAGTGATCTCCGATATTGACAGAGAGGTCTTAAGTGAGCTGGGCTGTTTCCTTTCGCCCACACCGAGGGAAAAGATGTTCATACAAAGGCTATATCTTTATCATGCACTCAGCAGACCTTCCGAACAGCTGGTACTTACTTACAGCGCGATGGACAGGAACAGGGAGAGTTTAAGGCCTTCTTATCTGATAGCGGAGATAAAGAAGCTGCTTCCCTCACTTAAGATCGAAAAGGCAGGGGAAGACAGGTTAAGGAGAAGTATCAGGGCCGGTGTGATACCGCCTCAGATATTGCCGGAATACCTCAGGGAATATGCGGCGGAAACCATAGCAGAAGAAGATGTGAGGGTACTGGGAGCGATCCTCAAAGAAGAGGAGATGAATGATCCCGTGAAAACGGCGCAGCTGAAAAATATGGCTTTCTACAGGTATGATCCGAAGAAACTCGACGAAGAAGAAGCAACAGGACTGTACGGAAAACTGCTGATAAACAGCGTGAGCCGTATAGAGAGTTTCGCTCTGTGTCCTTATCGGCATTTCCTGAAATACGGAATGGAGTTAAGGCCCAGGGAAGTGGCGGATATAGGAGCGCCTGATCTGGGCGGTCTCTATCACAGAGCAATGGAACTGATCGGTAAGGGGATGAAAGACGAGGACTGGGAAAAACTGGATCAGTCTGAGGCTAAGGAGCTTGCCGAAAAAGCGGTAGATGATGCGGCAGCGGAATACGGTATCCATAAGCTGTATAAGGATGCCAGATGCGCCTTTGCTCTTAAACGTATGAAAAGGATAATCGCAAGGAGCATGCAGGCCTCGGCATACCAGATAAGAAAAGGAAGCTTCAGACCCGTGGCCTACGAAATGGAATTCAGTAAGGAGTGTTTTGAACGGGATGATATTTCCATGAAGCTCATAGGCAAGATAGACAGACTTGATGCAATGGAAAAGGATGATCGCATGTATCTGAAAGTGGTGGATTACAAATCCGGTGAGAGAGAACTTGAGGATGAAAAGATATATACGGGAGTGCAGCTGCAGCTGCCCATATATCTGGAACAGGCAGTGGAAAAGTATTCCCGCCTGTATCCTGACAAAAAAGTGATGCCGGCGGCGCTGCTGTATTTCATCATAAAGGATCCCATGCTAAAGGAAAAGACGGCAGTGGATGATGAGACGCTGGAAAGAGCAAGGCTTATCGATATGCGTCCCACCGGCCTCATAAGCAATGAGGAGGAAGTGGTAAAAGGACTTGATGACTTTACCGGCGGCGATTCGGAAGTGGTGAGGATAAAGAGAAATGCCAATGGCAGTTTTTCAAAAAAATCCGAGCTGATCGATGCCGCCGCTCTCGACAGCCTTTGCAACTTTGCGGATAAGAAGCTTAAGGAGTTGGGCAGAAAAATAATGGAGGGCGAAAAACAGGCATCGCCCCTCGGGGAAGATGCATGCAAGTGGTGTGATTACAGGGAAGCCTGTGTATTTGACAGGCAGATAAAGGGCTGCAAAATGCGGTCTTACCCGAAGGCAGATGAGGCGAAGGAGCTGATAATAAAAGAAGGGGGAAAAGAGGATGAGTAAGATCGAATATACCCCGGCCCAGAGAGAGGTGATAGATGCAAGAGACTGTAATCTGCTGGTATCGGCAGCAGCAGGCAGCGGAAAGACAGCGGTATTGTCCGAAAGGATAATCTCTCTTCTGAGCGATAAGAAAAGAAATATGGATATCGACAGGATGCTGATAGTCACCTTTACTAAGGCGGCAGCGGCTGAGATGCGTGAGCGTATAGCCACAGCCATAGATAAATATACGGCGGAGCATCCCGAGGATAAGCATATGGAAAGGCAGAAAGCCCTGATCCATAATGCGCAGATCACTACCATTGACAGTTTCTGTCTTTATGTGGTCAGAAATGATTTTTCAAGCATAGGGCTGGATCCGGGATTCAGGATACCCGATGACAGCGAGAGCGTGCTCATGCTTGCCGAGGCATTGGATGCCGTATTGACCGAAGAATATGAAAAAGGAGATGAAGACTTTACAGCTTTCATGGAAAGCTACTCATCGACAAAACATGAGAAAGCAGCGGAAAAGATGATACTCTCGCTGTACCGTTTTGTCATGAGCAATCCCTATCCCGAAGCTTTCCTTGAAGAAGCCGCAGCCGAATATGAGATAACGGATATGGCTAAGATCTCTGAACTTGAATGGTTTAAAGGGATGACAGAGAGGAGCGATGAGGTACTTTTACGGGTAAAAGCGATGTGTAAGGAGGCCTACAGGCTCTGTGACCTTCCCGGCGGTCCGGAACCATATCGTGACGGGATAGCAGCCGTTGAGGCAGTGGCGGATATGATGCTTACGGCGGATACTTATGAACGCAGACGGGAGATAATGGCCAAAGCTTCGTATCCCGATCTTTCAAGAAAAAGCAGTGAGGATAAGGAACTTCGCGATAAGGCCAAGGACCTGAGAAATACCGCAAAGAAACTTCTTGATGGGCTTGGGGAAAAGTATAAACTCACTACCGGAGAAATAGAAGAACAGCAGAGAGTGGTGGGAAGGACTTTTGCAGTGCTGAAAGATCTGACACTTAAACTGAAAGACAGATTTGAGCAACTGAAGCGGGAGAACAACATACTTGATTTTGCGGATATGGAACATTTCGCGCTCAAGATACTGTTAGATGAAAACGGACAGCCCACAGCTGCGGCAGAGGCTTACAGGGAACATTTCCAGTATATCTGCATTGATGAATATCAGGACAGCAATTATGTACAGGAGTACATCATAAACAGTATAGCCAAAGACGACAACCTTTTCTGTGTGGGAGATGTAAAGCAGAGCATATACAGGTTCAGGCTGGCAAGACCCGAGATATTCATGCACAGATACGAGGAATATGAGGACAGGGGGAAGAAGCGGAAGATAGATCTGAACAGCAATTTCCGAAGCAGGAGGGAAGTTGTGGATTTCGTGAACCTGATCTTTGAAAACATCATGAGACAGTCAACGGCGGGGATGGATTATGATGAGAGAGCAGCGCTTAAGGCGGGCTTTCCATACCCGGAAGCAGAAACGAATATGTATGATCCGGAAGTGATATTGCTTGACTGTTCGGAGATGGAGGATTGCGAGCTTGAGGCGGAGAATGTGACCGAAGCGGAATGCGTGCTGGTAGCGGACAGGATAAAGAAACTCTTTGATGAAGGCTTTAAGGTTTTTGATAAGGGAGAAAAGATACTCAGGGATATAAGATACTCGGATATCTGTGTTCTTTCGAAGTCTACGGATCATTATGAAAGCGAACTTAAGAAAGCCTGCAGGGACAGGGGCATACCTTTATTCTGCGGAGCTAAAAGCGGCTATTTTGCAACAACAGAGATCCGTACCGTGATGAATGCGCTGGCTGTTCTGGATAATCCGAGACAGGATATACCTCTGTATTCTACGCTTACTGCTTTCTTAGGTTTATATACCGACGAGGAACTGGCAGCGCTAAAGGCGGCCCGGAGGAAAAAAGAAGTCAGGGACGCCGGGAGCCTCTTTGAGCTGCTTGATACCCTGGCGGAAAGTGAAGAGGAAGGGGCGGATAAGGCGAGGACCTTTATCAAATGGCTTGCGGATTTCCGAAGCATGACGGCATATACTGCTGTAAGGGAGCTGATAGGCGCCCTGCTTATCGACAGCGGATATCTGCGCAGGATTACTGCCATGCCGGGAGGAAATGTAAGGGCGGCTAATCTTGAGATACTGATGGAGAAAGCGGCGGATTATGAAGAGAGCAGCTATCACGGTCTGTTCTCATTCATACGTTATATAGACAGGATAAAGGATAACGACATAGATTACGGCGAGGCAATGATGCTGGATGAAAATGCCGATGTAGTCCGTTTCATGACTATACATAAGAGTAAAGGACTGGAATTCCCGGTGTGTATCTGCATGGGCTTTAGCAGACAGTTTAACAGACAGGATGCATCAAAGAGCTGTCTGGTAGACATGAGATACGGCTGTGCCCTTGATGCAACGGATATAAAACGAAGGGTGAAGACAGACGGGTTCAAGAAGAAAATACTGGCGGACAGGATAAAAGATGACCTGCTGGCCGAGGATATGCGCGTGCTGTATGTGGCTCTTACAAGAGCAAGGGAAAAGCTGATACTGACTGCTGCATTGAAGGATATGCCTGATATTTCAGCTTGTGAAGATGAGCTTGATCCCGTGACCATCAGAAAAGCGCCGGCTTCGATGAAATGGATAATCGATGTTTTAAGAAGAACGGGAAAGGCGGCTTCACTTATAAAGCAGAGAGAAGCGGGAGAATTCGCCGAAGAACTCAAAAAGACGGCCGGCAGAGAAGCGCTTAAGGGAGAAAAGCTCTTCAAAGGCGGGCTTGAAGCGGATCCGGAGATCCTTAAGCTGATCGAAGAAGGAAAGAGCAGGCTGTATGCCCATCCGGGCTTAAGCGGACTGTATACCAAGACCAGTGTTTCGGAACTGAAGAAAGCGGCATATGAGGACGAAGAAGCTGCGGAGTTTATCAAAGCGGAAAAAGAGCGGAGTGCATCAGGTGAAGAGAATACGGCAGCAAAGCGGGGAACTGCATATCATCGGTTCATGGAGCTTGTGGATTATGAAGCATTACCGAAGGAGGCTGCGCTTTCCGATGTGGATGTCATGCTTGAGAACATAGTGAAAGCAGGCAGGATGACGGAAGAGGAAGCCGGACTGATATACAGGAAAGATATGGAAACTTTCCTTAAAGCTGAAACGGCCGAAAGGATGAGAAAGGCTTTCCTTGACGGAAAACTTAAACGTGAACAGCCCTTCTTTATGGGAGTGAGCGCTGCCGTTCTGGATCCGAAGTTCCCGGAAGATGAAACGGTGCTGATACAGGGTGTTATAGATGCATACTGGGAAGAAGAGGGAAAACTGGTGCTGCTTGATTATAAAACAGACAGGGTGAAGGATGAGGAAACCCTTAGGAAAAGATACTTAAAGCAGCTTGAGCTATATGCGGATGCGCTTAAGCAGCTGACGGGAAAAGAGGTTAAGGAAAGGCTGATATATTCCTTTGAACTTAAGAAGACCATGGTTTTATAACAAGCCATCTATGTTAAGACGGGCACTTGCCCGACGGCCGCTATAGTGCTATCATCATTTATATACTCATCAACGGATGGATTTCGGTTACGGTGTATATCTCAAGAGATGAGGAGGGGGTTATATGGATAAAAAGAAAAAGACAGGCATCACCCGCAGTGTCAGCTTCAAACTGATCTCAGTCATGGCTCTGATAGTCATAATACCGGCTGCGGTTCTTACATTTCTGAGTCTTATCAATACCATCAATCAGGGAACGGATAATGCCAACGAGGTAAACACGGCGCAGGCTGCCATAGTTGAGGAAAAACTGAATGTTATCTTTGAGGAAAACCTTGAGACTCTGAGAAGCTTTGCCTCATCACCGCTTGTAAAGGATTATCTCGAGACAGGCTCAATGACCGTGGGCAGCAGGATCTACAGTCAGATGCTGGATATAGACCGCTTCATGGCGGACGGAAATGCCACGGCACTGGCAGGCACTGACGGTGAACAGCTCTTAAGAACAGTAGGACGACCGGTGAATGTGGCGGACCGCGAATATTATCAGCAGGCAATGGCGGGAGCGGATTTTTACATTTCCGATCTGATGGTATCAAAATCCACCTGTACGGCCATAGTCACGGTGTCGGTGCCCGTATACAGTGAAGACGGATCAAGGGTGATAGGCGTGGCCCAGCGTAATCTTGACTGCGGCGTGCTTCACGATCTTGTGGCCGGTGAGGTGACCCAGGATCGTCAGGAAATAGTGGTAGTAGACCGTACAGGTACAGTAACGGCACATTCCGTGAGAACAATAAATGTTGATGAACCTGAGATGCAGGATCAGAATCCGTTTTATACGGACTCCAGAGGAGATAAGACTTCGGGTGATTATGTGGCTCCTTTTATGGGCGACACCTGGCTGATATCCTGGACCAAGATGGAAAACTGCGGATGGATAGTAGCTTCCTGCCGCGTCAAGGAAGTGGCGCTGCAAACTGTTTATAAAACAGTATTTGCCCAGGCAGGGCTGGGTGTAGTCTTTATCATAGCGGCTATCATAGTGGGGATCATCTTTGCGGGAACACTGACAAGACCGCTAAAGGATGTCAATGAGACTCTTTCAGATCTCTCCGAAGGGAAGTTCTCAAAAGTTGAAAAAGGTTCCGAGCGCAGTGATGAATTCGGTGAGATGATCAATAATACCAACAATGTTATAGAAAAGCTCGAGTCCATCGTTAACGGCATAGTCAGCGGAGCGGATTCGGTTAACAGGGCAGCGGCGGAACTGGATGACATGAGTGAGCAGATATCACTGAATGCCGAGGATGTTTCTAATGCCATCCAGGAAATAGCTAACGGAGCGGCACAGCAGGCAGATGAGATAAGCGGCGCTACTCAGAATACGGACAGGATCGGGGCGGCCGTTATCAGAGTACAGGAAGCTGCGGCAGATCTGAATGACATAGCAGACCGCATGCAGCAGTCCTCGGGAGAGGCTGCCCGCAACCTGACAGAGCTGAAGAAGAGCAGCGATACAATGAATGATGCCATTGATGGCATCTCGGCAAAGATAAGTGCGACCAGTGATGCAGTCGGACGTATCAACCAGATGGTGGATGCCATCAACAATATAGCGTCCCAGACCAACCTCCTGGCTCTTAATGCTTCCATAGAGGCTGCAAGAGCCGGTGATGCGGGCAGGGGATTTGCCGTGGTCGCGGAGGAGATAGGAAAGCTTGCTTCCGATTCCGGTGATTCAGCAGGCCGGATACGCGCCGAAATGGACGAACTCTTAAAACAGTCCAGGGAGGCTGTTGCCCAGGCGGTTGATGTACAGAAGACCAATGAAGGCCAGCAGGAAGTCATAGAAGCTACTTATCAAAGTGTAAACACTATGATAGAGGATATCAACAATACCGTGTCGGGTGTGGCGCTTATCTCCGATAATGCGGTGTCCTGCGTAGAGGCCAAAGATGTAGTGGTGGATGCCATGAGTTCACTGGCATCTATATCCCAGGAGAATGCGGCAAGCAGCGAGCAGACGGGAGCAGCTATGGAAGAACTGAGTTCCACTGTCGCCACTCTTACGGGAAATGCCGAAGCCTTAAAGCAGGTTTCGGGTACGCTGACGGAGGAAATAAGTTTCTTTAAATTATAAAAAGATTTTATAGAAGAGAATGCATCAGTTAAGCGGCAAACGTCATGAATTATTTTTGACGTTTGCCGCAACTTATGATATAGTGTTGTGTGGACATTGCGTCCGAATATTCTTATGAGGATTGATCAGGGAAATGCGAAACACTGTCGGCAGGCTCTTAGAGATCGGATACTCGATCGCTACGGAGCAGAATTATGTGAAGCTTTTTGAAAATATATTAAATGCCTGTGTTGAATTCACGAATGCCGACGGGGGAAGTCTTTTCATTGCAGACAGCGGTTCCCTGGTGCATCTTATAGATATCAACAGATCTTTGGGTATAGAGCGTTCCGTTGCCGATGCGGACAAGTCTGTGCAGGTGGATAACGACTCAAATATCTATACATATACATATCATCACCGGGAACTTCTTAATATTCCCGATGTCTATCAGGATGAACGTTTCGATATAGCCGAGATAAAGGAATTTGATGAGAGCCATGAGTACAGGACCAATTCGGTTCTGATGGTGCCTGTGTCCGTTTCGGATGAAAAGGCGCTGGGGGTGCTGATGCTCTATAACTGTATGAACGGTCTGGGTCAGGTAGTGCCCTTTGATGAGGACGGCGAGACCTTCGTGCGTTCGCTGACTTCGCAGATGGCCAATTCGCTGACCAGTATCATGCTGATCCAGGACATGGAAGATCTGCTGGGCTCCTTTGTTGAAAGCCTTACGTACGCGATCGACGCCAAGACACCCTATAATGCCCATCATACCCTTAATGTTGCAAAGTATTGCATGGTCATGGCAGGTTATATCAATTCCCAGCATACCATAGGCATGACGGATATGTTCATTAATGAAAACGACCAGGAGCAGCTGAAAATGGCTGCCATGCTCCATGATATAGGAAAGATCGTTACACCCAGGGAGGTGCTGAATAAGTCAACCAGACTGGGACCTTTACGTGAACATCTGGAAGATAAGCTTGAAAAGATACGACTGATGCTCAAGATCGATATGCTGGAAGGAAGGCTGGATAAGAACGAGTGGACCAAGAGTGATGCTCAGATACTTGCTTTCCTGGAGAGACTTGAGGATCTGGATGTAAAGGACAGGCTTTCGGACAGTGATATGGAGCTGGTGAACAGTATGGCCGATAAGTCATACATATCCGCTGAAGGCGCATACACGCCTTACCTTTCCGATGCGGAACATGAGTGTCTCAGCATAAGAAAGGGAACTCTCACCGATGATGAGAGGCATATAGTAAACCAGCATGTGGTATATACCGACAAGATGCTGGGAAGCATTAACTTTACCGAGAAGTTTAATAAGGTAAGGACCATAGCTGCGGATCACCACGAGTATTTAAACGGCACGGGTTATCCCAACCGCAAGAAAGCCGAAGAGATCGGTCCGCTGGCAAGGCTTCTTACCATCTGTGATATCTTTGACTCCCTTACCGCTGATGACAGACCGTATAAAAGGGCCCATTCTCTCGAAAGAGCCCTTGAGATACTTCAGGATATGGCTGCCGAGGGCAAGCTTGATAAGGATCTTGTTAAAATGCTCAGCGAGTGCATGAACGGTGAGTGGGAAGACCTGGTAGAGCCGTAAGCTTAAGCTTTGGCCATGCCCTTTATCCTGTTCAGCGCTTTCTTTACGGGAGGCAGGAGTATCACGACAACGGTGATCACAGCCTCGGGTATCAGATAGGCATAGTTGTATGCGATGGGGTAAATGATCGCAAGTGAAGCGGGAAAGTTTTCGGGCATGTAATCCATCCAGTAGAGATAACCGCCTATGGTGTGGAATACACCTCTTAAGAATACGGCCACGAGGTAACCGATAACGAGGCCGTTCTTTTTATTTTTAAAGAAACCCGAAGCGCCCAGAGCAGTAAAGGCAAGAAAATAATCACAGCACACCTGGAAAGGCGAGAGCATGTATGTGCCGCCGCTCTGAATAAACTGGAGTATGCTGTAAACAAAAGCTGCTGCGAAGCCGGTGCCCGGTCCGAAGAGATAGCCTACAAAGCAGACGAAGAACATGGACAAAAGAGTGATGTCTCCGCCCCAGGGCATCTTATATATCCTGACATAGGAAAGCACAAAAGCAAGCGCTATGGAAACTCCTGCGAAAGTCAGTGTTATTACCGGGGATTTTGATCTGGCGGGCTCATCTTTCCTGAGGGCTCTCAGGATTCCGATCATGAGCAGCACGAGAAGCGCGATGACTGCGAGGGCTATGTAGCCGTTTTGATTAAGAACATAGTAATCTTCTTCTGAATTCCAAAACATGTTTACCTCCTTACGCCGGTATTATCCGGATCAAGTATTAAGAGTTCAGTCTGCTTTCAGACTGTCTCAGCGGAAATCCGCACCTCTGGTTTGGTATACTGCGGTTGTTTTGACCTGACCGCAACAACATGATACTATATAACAGATGTTTTGTGATGTCAATAATGATCGTTTCATGGTGAAGTATGTATAAGTATATTTTGTTTGATCTGGACGGAACACTGACCGATCCGAAAGAGGGTATATGCAGATCGGTTCAGTATGCGCTTGAGAAGTCCGGAATAAAAGAAGAAAATATCGAAAAGCTGACGCCCTTTATCGGACCGCCGCTTGCAGACAGCTTTGCCGAATACTACGGCATGGATGAGGAGCATTGCAAGGAGGCTATTAAGTACTATCGTGAACGTTTCTCGGTAACGGGCTGGAAGGAAAACATACCCTATGAAGGGATAGGAACTGTTCTGGCCAAACTAAAAAGCTCCGGAGCAAAGCTTGGCGTCGCTTCCTCAAAAGCCACCGTTTTTGTTGAAAAGATACTGAAGTATTTCGGGCTCAGAAAATACTTTTCCGTTGTGATAGGAAGTGAACTTGACGGCCGCAGGATCAATAAAGACGAGATCGTGGATGAGGCGCTGAAGCGTCTCTATGCCAGGGACAGGAGCGGAAAGAGCGAGGAGGAATTGAAGAATCTCACGGTAATGGTGGGAGACAGGAAGTATGATATAGAAGGAGCTCATCAAAAGGGGATCGAAGCGATAGGAGTAGCTTACGGTTATCAGCTTGACGGAGAACTGGCGGAAGCGGGGGCAGATGCCATAGCCTCTGATATGGAGGAACTGACGGAACTGCTGCTGGGAGGAACCGAGACGGAGAATGACCGCATCAGAAAGCTTCCGCGCAGCTCAATGGGAAGAGCCGTATACATGCTTGTGCCTTTTGCTTTTTATCTGATCGTTTTCAGGCTTTCCGCATATGCATTGAATAAACTCGGGGGTATATTCCCTTTCATAAGAGCGGACAGGGGCATATACATGAATATCGCGGCTTACGTGATCATAGCCGTCGTTTATTTTGCCGTATTCCGGAAAAAAGAACCTCTTAATCTTTTCGGAAAGGTCAGTACGGCTTACCCTGCTGCTGCGTTTCTCTGCGGGATGCTGCAGGCTGCGGCTCTGAACATTTTTGCGGAAAGGCTTATGGAAATACTCAAGACCGGCAATGAGACCGTGGAGGCTGCTGTTTTTCATGCCGATGTCAGTTTCCTGCCGGGACTCATAATGTATGTTCTCTGTTCACCTCTGTGTGAGGAATTCTGCTTCAGATGGCTTATGTACGGCAGGATAAGGCGCTGCCTAAATGTTAAGCTGGCAGTCTTCACCACGGCGCTGTTTTTCGGGATATTTCACGGTAATCCTGTCCAGGGTGTGTATGCGTTCATAATGGGGCTGATCATGGCCTGCGTCTATGAAAGGACCGGAGCTTTTCTTACCCCTCTGCTTTTTCATGTCGGAGCCAATGCGGTGATCTACGTGGCAGCTTTTGTGGGGAAGGATGCCGGAGAGTATAACCCCATTGCGCTTGCAATAGTCTGCTTGCTTGCATCAATACCGCTTTTATGGTATCTTGTTCGTGGCAAATCGAACAGAAAACGCGAGGGCTAGCGAAGCGATGCCCGAGTTATGAAGTGATTTGCCCATCAGCGAAGCTGATTGTGCATGGGCAAATCACATATTCATTCAGTGAAGCGAAGCAGAGCTGAATGAATATCTTGTTCGTGGCAAAAATTCAAAGGCTTCTCCTTGAGGAGAAGCTGTCGCTGAAAGCGACTGATGAGGTGTATATATAATGGCAATAAGTGATTATGTTAAAGCATATAAGGCAGGCGCCAGGGATTATAAGATGAGGATATCCAAAGGTGAGTATCCTTATCTTCCGGTACTGGAGGAGATAGTGTCCCATGTGGATATAGAGGGACAGGTCCCTCTGGGGCTCGTTGAGATACCTATCAAATCCATAGTGGGAACCTACAGCGAGGGCAGGACTACCGCCTTTGCATCTAATTTCATGCCCATACTGGAGACCGGATCGGAATTCGCAACCAAGTGGTCCCAGCTTTATGATGACATACTTGAAGAGGGACTCAGGGATCCTATCAAGGCTTATGAATTCAATAATAAGTTCTATGTTATGGAAGGAAACAAACGAGTATCGGTATCCAAGTACACCGATGCCGTGAGCATAGAAGGCAATGTCACCAGGCTTGTGCCTAAAAAGAGTGAGGATCCGGAAGTAAAGATCTACTATGAGTTCATGGATTTCTATGAGCTGACAGGCATCAATTATCTCTATATGTCAAGAGAAGGCAATTTCAAGAAGCTGCTGGAACTGACCTACGGTGACGAAAAAGAATGGGATGTAGAGCAGAAGCAGAATTTCAGGGCTTTCTTTTCCTATTTTGAAAAGGAGTATAACTTAAGAGCCGGAAACAGTCTGAACATTACTTCAGGTGACGGCGTTATCGTATATCTGGGTGTCTATGGTTTTGAGGAAGCACTGGAGAAAACCGAAGGAGATCTGAAAAAAGAGATATCCAGGCTCTGGCCGGAATTCGTAAGCTATGCAGCAGGCGAGGAACTGAAGCTGGTGCTGAATCCTACGCCCGAGTCACAGAAGGTGGCATTAAGCAAGCTCCTTCCCGGCGGAGGAGTGATGAAGATCGCCTTCATACATGACAGGTCTGCCCAGGAGTCAGCCTGGACCTACGGACATGAGCTTGGCAGGCAGTATGTAAAGGGCGTATTCGGAGATAAGATAGTGACATCCTGCGTAGAGCGGGTGGACGGTGATGATGCCGATGATGTTTTCGAAGCAGCGGTGGAAGCGGGGAACAGGGTGATCTTTGCTACTTCACCCAAGCTATCCCAGGCGGCGCTTAAGGCAGCGGTCAATCATCCGGAAGTGACCATCTTAAATTGCTCGATGAATTTAAGCCACAAGACCATCAGATCCTATTATCTGCGTATGTACGAGGCTAAATTCATAATAGGAGCCATAGCCGGAGCCATGCATGCGGAAGGAAATATCGGTTATCTTTCCGATTATCCGATCCATGGCACGACAGCCGAGATAAACGCTTTCGCAATGGGTGTACAGATGACGAACCCCGGAGCAAAGGTGTTTCTCGAATGGTCGCAGATAAAGGATCACGATCCGATAGAGGCGTTCAAAAAGAATAATGTAAGGCTGGTGAGCGGACGTGACCTGAATGCCAAGATGAGCCTCGGAAGAGAGTTCGGACTCTATATGGTCGATGAGGCCACGGAGAAGAACATCAATCTTGCGATGCCGGTAAGGCATTGGGGTAAATTATACGAAGAGATAATCCGTTCCATAATGAGAGGCGGATATAAGAACGATCAGAACGTCTTCCAGGAACAGGCGCTTAATTATTTCTGGGGAATGAGCTCGGAGGCCATAGACGTTATCTATTCGAGAAATCTTCCTGCCGGTCAGATAAGGCTGCTGCGCACTTTAAGGAACGGTGTGAAGAATATGGATATCAATCCCATGACCGGACCCATCTATGCCCAGGACGGCATGATCAAGTGTGAGGACGGACAGACTCTTGGAGCTGAAGAAGCGGTAAACATAGACTGGCTGTGTGACAATATAGAAGGCTATATTCCGGATATCTCCGAGATGAAGGAAGAAGCGGTGGACCTTGTAAAGATACAGGGTATAAAGAGCGGAATGGAGTAAAGATGCGTATCCTGGCCCTTGCGGATAAGGAATCGAAAAATTACTGGGATTATTACCAGCCCGGAAAACTGGAGGGGATAGATATCATAATATCCTGCGGCGATCTGGACCCCAGGTTTTTATCTTTCCTCGCCACATTTACCCATGCGCCGGTGCTTTACGTTCACGGCAATCACGATGATAAATATGAGAGGATACCGCCCGACGGCTGTATATCTATTGAAGATAAGATATATCTTTACGAAGGCGTAAGGATACTGGGGCTTGGGGGCTCCATGAAATATAAGCCGGGTTCACATCAGTATACCGACAGGCAGATGGATATGAGAGTCAGGAAGCTTTCCTGGCAGATCAGGAAAAATAAGGGCTTTGACATACTGGTGACACATTCGCCGGCCTATGAGGTTGGAGACGGTGAGGATCTTCCCCACAGAGGCTTTAAGGTTTTCAGGGAACTGCTGGATAAGTATTCTCCCAAGTATTTTCTCCACGGACATGTGCACATGACCTACGGCAGGGAGTATAAAAGACACAGGACCTATAAGGATACACTTATAATCAATCCCTATGAATCCTATATATTCGAGTATGAGACCGAATACGAAAATGAATTTGAAAAGATAAAAGCAAGAGAGGAAAAGAACAAGCAATGAGCTGGGAAGATAAAGTAAGAAAAGCAGAGCCCTACGTTCCCGGAGAACAGCCGAATGTAAAGGGCATGATAAAACTGAACACCAACGAGAATCCGTATCCTCCTTCGCCAAAGGTGAACGAATGCATAAAAGGAATGGATTATGACAGGATGAGATTATATCCGAAGGCCGATATCATGCCGCTTAGAAAAGCTCTGGCAGATTATCACGGGATAGATGTTGCCAAGGTATTTGTCGGTGTGGGAAGTGATGATGTCATAGATATGGCTTTTGTTACTTTCTTTTATTCGGATATTCCCGTGCTGTTTCCTGATGTCACATATTCATTCTATAAAGTATGGGCCGAGCTTTACCGTATACCCTATGTGTTAAAGCCGCTGGATAAGGATTTTCATATCAGGCCCGAAGATTATGCGCAGAAGAACGGCGGCGTGATCTTCCCGAACCCCAATGCCCCTACCGGCGTGCTGGAGAGCAGGGAGACCGTGGAGAAGATCATAAAGGCAAATCCCGACAGCGTGGTAATGGTGGATGAGGCCTATGTGGATTTTGCGGGGGAGAATGCGAGCGTGCTTCCTCTTATCGATAAGTATGAGAATCTGCTGGTAATAAGGACTTTTTCAAAATCACGCGCTATGGCAGGCGCCAGGATAGGCTACTGCATGGGCAGCGAAAAGCTGATAAAGTGTCTCGAAGCAGTGAAGTTCTCTATCAACTCCTATACGATGAACACTCCGGCCATTGATATGGGTGTGGCATCGGTTGCCGATGATGCATACTTTAGGGAGCACGTCGGAAAGATAGTAAAAACAAGGGAACGCATGAAGGAGGAGCTTAAGGCTCTGGGCTTTACCATGCCTGACGGAAAGGGAAATTTTGTTTTCGCAAAGCATGAGAATGTTCCGGCTAAGGAGATATATCTTGCGCTTCGTGAGCGTAACATATTTGTGCGTTTCTTTGATACCCCGGGCATAAACGACAGGCTCAGGATCACAGTGGGAACGGACGAAGAGGCGGATAAACTTATATCCGCTTTAAAAGAAATACTGGAAGGTGCGTGAAGATAATGGCTTTTATAATCGATATACTTAAAGGAAGCGTGATGGGCATAGCAAATGTCATCCCCGGAGTCAGCGGAGGTACCATGGCCGTATCCATGGGTATCTATGACAGGCTCATACATGATGTCACACATATAATAAAGGAGTTTAAAAAGAGTATAGTCTCCCTGCTGCCTATAGGCATAGGGATGATGCTCGGCATAGTGGGGCTGTCGAGAGTGATAGGCCTGATGTATGATAAGATCCCGGTCCAGACCAATTTCCTTTTCATAGGACTTATAGTCGGCGGACTGCCGCTGATATTAAAGGAGATAAAGGGCGTCAAACCGAAGTTCTCCCACATAAGCGCTTTTGCGGTATTCTTTGCGCTGGTGGTAGTGCTGGCGATACTGACAGGTGTGACGGGAACTGATGCAGACTTAAGCTTCGGTTTTCTGAATGTGATAAAGCTGATACTGATCGGCGTGGTGGCTTCGGCTACCATGGTGATCCCCGGAGTCAGCGGTTCAATGATGCTGATGCTCCTCGGGTATTATGAGCCGGTGATAAGCTGTATAAATGATACCGTGGATGCGCTTAAGGCTTTTGACATAGACGGTATACTGAAAGGCTGCGGGGTACTGATACCCTTCGGTATCGGAGTACTCGTAGGAATAGTGGCCATAGCAAAGCTGATCGAAATGCTCTTTGAGAAATTTGCTTCGGTTGTCTATTACGCGATAACGGGCTTGATTACGGCTTCACCTATAGCTATAATCATTATAATGATGAAACAGGATAACTTTCCGGGATGGAGCACTCTTGCCGTGCTGACCGGTATTATAGCACTTGCTGCAGGGGTAGCGATATCCGTGCTGCTTGGAGGCGGTAGTGAAAAAGAAAAAAGGTAGCGGAAAATACATATACAGAGGCATATGCTGTATCCTGCTGACAGCAGGCTGCATGTTTCTGTTCTATTCCAGATGGTATCCTTTCGTAAAGGCCAATAACACCACGGGCTGGCTGACAGGTAAAGGTAACCTGCTGATGAGCGGAGGCATACATCTGGGACTTATAGTCCTCTTACTGAGGGGACTCGGAGGATACCGTATAGGTGTGGACAGGCTGACGAGTGTCATAGGTTCCCAGCTTGTAAGCTTCTTTGTTGTGGATTTTATGGAAGTGTTCATTTCCATGGCTGTTACGGGACATTTCAGGATGATAGGGAAGATCGCTCCCGTATTTCTTGTACTGTTTGTGCTGGAAAGTCTTTTCGGCATCATATTCTCAATGCTCACGGGCGCTCTTTACCAGAAACTTTTCCCGCCTCTGAAGATAGTGGAGTTCTATTCCGAAGGCACGGAAGTCATGATGGACAAGATGAACTTAAGACCTGATAAGTACGAGGTAAAGAGACTGGTCCGCTGTGATGTTCCCGAGAGAGTGATACGCCGTGAGATATCAGAGCACGATGCGGTGCTTATGCACGACATCCCCAGTCATTACAAGAATCACATTTTAAAGATTTGTTTCGAGATGGATAAGAGAGTATATTTTACTCCCAAGATCTCGGACATCATTACAAAGTTTTCCACTCAGCTTAATCTTTTTGATACCCCGCTGTATCTTTGCCGTAACAGCGGAATCCCTCTGTGGAGGCGCTTTATCAAGAGGAGTTTTGATATCATTCTCTCCCTGATCGCCATTGTGGTCTTATCTCCGATAATGCTGATAACTGCGCTGCTGATAAAACTTCAGGACGGCGGCCCCGTAATGTATAAACAGGAGAGGACCACGCTTAACGGCCAGCGCTTCATGATATGGAAGTTCAGGAGCATGATCGTGGATGCGGAAGCTGACGGGAAGCCTCATCCGGCTACGGAGCGCGACAGCCGCATTACTCCCATAGGGCATTTTATCCGTGCTACCCGTATAGATGAACTGCCGCAGCTTATCAATATACTCAAGGGTGATATGTCCATAGTAGGACCGAGACCGGAGAGAGTAGAGCATGTGGAGATGTACACAAAGGACATCCCGGAGTTTGTGTTCAGGGAAAAAATAAGAGGCGGACTTACCGGTTATGCCCAGGTATTCGGCAAATACAATACCTCGGCGCTGGACAAGCTTAAGCTTGACCTCACTTATATCATGAACTATTCGCTGCTTCTGGACGTGCAGATAATACTTGAGACCGTGAAGATAATCTTCATGAAAGAGAGTACCGAAGGCTTCAAGACTGAAGACGAAAAGAAGAACGATAAGAATAAAAAGAAATAGGACAGGAAAATGGATATTGATAAAGCCATAAGAAAAGGATCAATGTACGCCATCATACCGGCAAGAGCCGGATCGAAGGGCGTGAAGAATAAAAACATACGCTGCGTTAAGGGTTATCCCCTTTTGGCATATGCGATCGCAGCGGCAAAACAGTGCGATAAGGTTTCAAGAATACTTGTCTCTACGGATTCGGAGGAGTATGCAAAGATCGCAAGATATTACGGGGCGGAGACGCCTTTTTTGCGACCGGCGGAATATGCGGCAGACAATTCGCCGGACATACAGTTCATGGAGCATGCCATAGGCTGGCTGTATGAAAACGAAGGAGTGCTGCCGGAATTTTTTATGCACTTAAGACCTACTTCACCTTTAAGAAAAAAGGATATAGTAGATAAAGCCTGCGAGCTGATGATGAACGATCCCGAGGCTACCAGTCTCCGCAGCGCACATAAGCAGGTGTTCCCTCCCTATAAGATGTTCTATGCGGGAGATGACGGTTATTATACCTGCTTTAACGAAGGGATGACCCCGGATGAAGCAAACAATCCCAGACAGGATTTTAAACAGGTATATGTGCCCGACGGATATGTGGATATACTGAGGACTTCTTTTATAGCAAAGAACCATCTGATGCACGGGACAAAGGTAATAGCCTATACCATAGATAAGAGCGTGGATGTGGATGCAAAGGAGGATCTGGAATATCTGGAATTCTATATGGAAAAGAACAGATCCGAACTGTATGAATATTTAATGAGCAGGTATAAGACACTGGAGGAGATGGAGTGAAGATATTGATGATGGGGCTGGGCAGTATAGGCCAGCGGCATGTCAGGAACATCAGGAAAGTATACGGAGACAAAGCGGAGATACTCGCATACAGGAAAAGAGGCAGCAGCATCACCTTTACCGATAAGCTGGAGATAAGGGACGGCGTTGATCTGGAGACAGAGTATGACATAAAGGCATACAAGGATATTGATGAGGCCCTCGGTCAGAAAGCGGATGCGGTATTCATAACAAACATCACTTCAAAGCATATAGAGTGCGGGATAAAGGCAGCTGAAGCAGGCTGCCATATTTTCATGGAGAAACCGCTCGGAGACAGCCTGGAGGGAACGGAAAAACTTAAAAAACTTGTGGAAGAAAAGCAGCTTGTACTCTTCATGGGCTTCCAGAACCGTTATCATCCCTGTGTTAAGAAGATGAAGGAAGTGCTGGAAAGCGGAGTCATCGGCAGGGTAGTTTACGGGGACTGTGAGTTTTCCGAAAGACTGACTACGATGCACCGTTATGAAGATTACAGGGGAACCTATATGGCAAGGAAGGATATGGGCGGAGGACCGGTATTCAACCTGCTGATGCATGACTTTGATATCATAAGATATCTCTTCGGTTCGCCCGATAAAGTGACAGGCATGTTAAGAAGCGAAAGCGGACTGGAGATAGATGTTGAGGACAGCGCCGACGGTATTTTTGCCTGGGAAGCTGAGGGTATGCAGTTTGCGGTACACACAGACTTTATCCAGTATCCGCCGGCTCACCGCTTTAAGATAGTGGGAGAAAAGGGCAGGATAGAGGCGGATCTTAACGAAGCTAAAGTAAGGATCTATGCCGGTGACGAAGCGGTAAAGGAAGAGAGCTATCCTGATTTTCAGAGAAATGATATGTTCATAGAGGAACTGAAGGACTTTGAAGCTTGCATTAAAGGAAAGACGGAAAAACTCATCGGTTTCGATGACGGACTTGAAGCATTGAAAATGGCAGTGGCGATGAAGGAGTCCGCTTCGGAGAGAAAGGAGAAGAGGATATGAAGAAAAGATATCTTGACAGATTCAGTATAGAAGGCAAGGTAGTGATCATTACGGGAGGCGGCGGCCTGATCGGTATGAAGCATGCCGAGGCGGTGCTTGAAGGAGACGGCATCCCGGTTCTCCTGGATATTTCGGAAGAAGCAATGGAGCGGGTAAAGAAAAGCCTTACGGAAGCTTATGGTGAAGAACCCGTAATGGAGTGCATTAAAACGGATATCACGGACCGCGCGGCCCTTGAGGAAGTCCGGGATGAACTGCTGAAAAAATACGGACACATAGATGTGCTGATAAACAATGCGGCAAATAATCCCAAAGTTGAAGGCGGATCTAAAAATCTCGGAGCCATACGTTTTCACAATTTTCCCAAGGAAATGTGGGAACAGGATATCGCAGTGGGACTGACAGGGGCTTTCCTCTGCGCCCAGGTCTTCGGTGAAGTCATGGAGAAACAGTCAAGCGGTATTGTACTCAATATATCATCAGATTACGGTCTGATAGCTCCGGATCAGAGGATATACAGAAAAGAAGGAGTGCCTGAAGAGGAACAGACAGTGAAGCCTGTATCCTATTCGGTGGTAAAGCATGCGCTGATCGGCCTGACAAAATATCTGGCTGTTTACTGGGCGGATAAGGGCATAAGGGTAAATACCCTCTGCCCCGCAAGTCTTGAGAACGGACAGAATGAGGAGTTTAAGGAGAAAATATCGAAGCTGATCCCCTTAGGAAGAATGAGCAGGCCGGATGAATATGTCTGCACCATACTCTATATGATATCCGGCGCGGCAACCTATATGACAGGGGCGACGGTAGTGCTTGACGGCGGCAGGACCATCTGGTAGGAAAGGACGACGGTATGAAGAAATATACAAAGGATGATGTGAGAAGAGTTGTCGAAGAAGAGGATGTGGAATTCATCCGCCTGCAGTTCACGGATCTGTTCGGTAATCTCAAGAATATGGCCATCACTGCGGGACAATTGGAGAAGGCTCTGGAGAACCGCTGTATGTTTGACGGCAGCAGCGTGGACGGTTTCGGTGATCCCGAAGGCAGCGATATGTATCTCTATCCGGATACCAACACGATGAACATCTTCCCCTGGAGACCGCAGCACGGAAAGGTTGCGAGACTTATCTGCGATGTATATACAAGAGAGAGAAAACCCTACGCAGGGGATCCCAGATACGTGCTGAAGCGCGCCATGGAAGAGGCGGAGAAGATGGGCTACTCGCTGAATGTGGGGCCGGAATGCGAATTCTTCCTGTTCCAGACCGATGAGAATGCGCAGCCTACTACCATAGCAAACGATCAGGGCGGGTATTTTGACCTGGGTCCCGTGGACCAGGGTGAGAATGCAAGAAGAGATATGGTGCTGACATTGGAGGAGATGGGCTTTGATATAGAGTCCTCCCATCACGAAGCGGCGCCGGCCCAGCATGAGATAGATTTCAAATATGATGAGGCCCTGGCAACCGCGGATAATATCATGACTTTTAAACTCACGGTTAAGACCATTGCCAGAAGACACGGATTGCATGCAACCTTTATGCCAAAGCCCAAGAGCGATACCCAGGGATCAGGAATGTATCTCAATATGTCGCTGGAGAAAGACGGGAAGAATATCTTTGCCGACAGTAAAGATCCCGAGGGCATAAGCGATGAGGCGAGATATTTCATCGGCGGACTGATCAAACACATTAAAGGCATGTGCGCGGTACTGAACCCGCTGGTCAATTCTTACAAGAGACTGGTGCCCGGTTATGAGGCTCCGGTATACATAGGCTGGGGAAGGGGCGGATCATCACAGATAATAAGGGTGCCTTACAGAGATGATGACAGTATAAGGGTTGAGCTCAAGAGTCCCGATTCGGCCGCAAATCCTTATCTGGCTATCGCCGTTGCGCTGAGGGCCGGACTGGACGGCATAAAGAATAAGATACTCCCGCAGCCTGCGGGGAATGAACGGCTTCCGGAGGATCTGAACACGGCGGTGGATGAGCTGCTTAAAGATGAGCTGATCACCGAAACTCTGGGAGAACATATTACCGCTGCATATACTCAGGCTAAGAAAAAGGAGTGGCGGGAATATAACGAAGAAGTATCCGGATGGGAAGTAAAGAGGTATCTGAACAGGTATTGATCATAGGAAAGGAGAGAGATTTTGGCCGGGGTAGTCGTGCTGTTTGGAAAAGTTCAGGAAGCTGCGGCCATCAGGGATCTCCTGGTCAAGCGGGGTTATGACGTTTCCGCGACCTGTACCCTCGGCGCGCAGGCGCTGTCTGCCCTGGATGATCTGGACAGAGGCATAGTGGTATGTGGATATAAATATGCCGATATGATATACTCGGGGCTGTGGGCACAGCTGCCGAGAGAATTCAGGATGCTGCTGATAGCGGGTTCCGGAGTGATAGAGGAAGGCGTGGAAGAAGATGTGGTCACGCTTCCTATGCCGCTTAAGGTGGCCGACCTTACGGCTACACTGGATATGATGCTCTCAACAATGGAACGGCAGAGGAAGAAGGAGAGGGCAGTAAGGAAAAGGGGCATAAGTGACCGGGCTTTGCTGGATGAAGCCAAATCCGTACTGATGGGCAGGAATCATATGAGTGAACAGGAAGCCCACCGTTATATGCAGAAGAGCTGTATGGAGAGCGGAAGAGGAATGGCTGAGACGGCAAAAGTCATACTGACCCTTATGGGATGAAAAGGAGAGAAAATGAAATTTACAAAGATGCAGGGCTGCGGCAACGATTACGTATACGTGGACGGCGGCCGCGAAGAAGTAAGCGATAAGGCAGCTATGGCGGTGATGGTATCAGACAGGCATTTCGGCATAGGATCCGACGGCCTGATCTTTATCAATCCTTCTGACAAGGCAGATTTTGAGATGGAGATGTATAACGCCGACGGCAGCCGCGGCAGGATGTGCGGAAACGGCATACGCTGCGTGGCAAAATACGTTTACGATCACAAACTTACGGACAAGAATCCGCTGACCGTAGAAAGCTTCGGCAGCGTGAAGACTCTTTATCTGGAGACTAAGAACGGTCTGGTGGAAAGAGTCAGAGTCAATATGGGAGAACCCGAACTGGAAGCGGAGAAGATCCCGGTGAAAGCCGAAAAGAAGGGAAGACTTATCAATGATAAGATAAGCGCCGGAGGCAAGGAATATCTGATGACCTGTGTATCCATGGGTAATCCCCATGCGGTGGTTTATGTTGATGATGTGAATGCCGTTGATATAGAAAAGACCGGTCCCTGTTTTGAAAAGCATGAGAGATTTCCGGAATCGGTAAATACCGAATTCGTGCAGGTAGTAAACAGAAGCAAAGTGAAGATGCGGGTGTGGGAAAGAGGAAGCGGGGAGACTCTGGCCTGCGGTACCGGCGCCTGCGCAACGGTTGTGGCAAGTGTTCTTAACGGACTTACGGACAGGAAGGTAAAAGTGGAACTCACCGGCGGAGAGCTTGAGATAGAATGGAATGAAGAAGATAACTGCGTATACATGACAGGTCCGGCAGTGGAAGTGTTCAGCGGAGAGATATAAGGAGGATAAGGATATGGCAAAGGTTATAACGTTTCTTGCAGACGGTTTTGAGGAGATAGAAGCACTGACCCCCGTGGATATTTTAAGACGCGGCGGAATAGAGGTGGTGACCGTATCCATAAGCGACAGGAAGGTGGTGGCCGGTTCCCACGGCATCAATGTGGAAGCGGATAAAGTATTCTCCGAAGCTGATATAGACAGCGCGGATATGCTGTTTTTACCCGGCGGAAAGAAGGGCACCGAAAATCTTGATAACTGTGAGCCGGTAAAGGAGAAGATAAGAGAATTCCTTGCAGCAGGGAAATATGTATCCGCGATCTGCGCAGCGCCTACCGTGCTGGGACATATGGGCGTACTTAACGGGAAAAAAGCTACCTGCTACGGAGGGCTTGAAGGACAGCTCACCGGAGCCGTAACTTCCACGGACAGTGTGGTCATAGACGGGAACATCATAACTTCAAGAGGCATGGGAACCTCACTGGATCTGGCACTGGAACTGCTTAAACTTTTTACTGACGAAGATACGAAGAAAAATATGGCAAAGGCAGTAATGTGTCCCTAAAAAGCCATGAAGAATCTTTGGAAGTATTTTAAAAACTACAGAGTGGAGTGCATACTGGGACCCTTGTTCAAACTTTTGGAAGCGTCCTTTGAACTGATGATCCCTCTTGTGATCAAGAACATCATTGATGTTGGTATCGCGAACTCGGATACCGGCTATATCATCAGGCATGCCCTGCTCATGGTGGCATTGGGAGTCATAGGCCTGGGCTGTTCACTCACGGCCCAGTTTTTCTCTGCTAAGGCGGCAGTAGGCTTTTCGGCGAAGGTAAAACAGGAAGTCTTCTCCCATATACAGACTCTTTCTTATTCCGAAATAGATTCTCTCGGAACAGGTACTCTTATCACAAGACTTACAAGTGATATCAATACGCTGCAGGGCGGTGTGAACATGAGCCTGCGGCTATTGCTGCGTTCACCCTTCGTGGTGCTGGGCGCTGTGGTCATGGCCTTCACGATAGATGCGAAGGCGGCGCTCTGCATTGCGCTTACGGTGCTTGCTCTTTCGATCGTTGTTTATATAATGATGCGGCTTACGATACCGCTTCAGGCCGGAGTCCAGAGCAGACTGGATGTGGTCCTCTCAAAGACCAGGAGCAACATAAACGGAGCCAGGGTCATCAGGGCCTTCGGTAACGAAGAGCGCGAAAAGGAAGAATTTGATCTGGCCAATATAGCTCTTAATAAACTGCAGATATTCAGCGGAAGGATATCCGCGGCCATGAACCCGCTGACTTTTGCGCTGGTAAATGCGGGCCTGGCCTGGCTTATATGGGAAGGCGCCATGGCGGTTGATATAGGGCGGCTGACCCAGGGGGCAGTGGTGGCTTTAGTCAATTATATGTCGCAGATCCTTGTGGAACTGATAAAGCTGGCCAACCTGATAGTACAGCTTACCAGGGCTCTGGCCTGCGGCGGCAGGATATCGGCGCTGCTTGATATTGAATCATCAATGAAAGAGGGGACGGCTGAGACCGAATATCCCGTGGACGGTTCACATGTGGAACTGATCAATGCAGGTCTTAGATTCAACGGAAGCGGAGAGTACTCGGTAAAAGCTGTGAATCTTGATGCCGCTCCCGGCAGCATCATAGGCATCATAGGCGGTACCGGTTCCGGCAAGACTTCGCTTATCAATATGATCCCCAGATTTTACGATGCATCCGAAGGCGAGATAAGAGTTGACGGAGTCAATGTTAAGGATTACAGCTTTGCATCCCTTCGCGGACGTATAGCTGTCGTTCCGCAAAACCCGGTACTCTTCTCAGGGAGCATACGTGATAATATCAGATGGGGCAAGAAGGATGCGGATGACGACGAGATAATAAAGGCGCTTAAGACTGCCCAGGCCTACGATTTCGTGAGTGAAAAAGAAGGCGGCCTCTCTTATATGCTGACTCAGGGCGGCAAGAACGTATCGGGAGGACAGAGGCAGAGACTGGCTATTGCAAGGGCATTGGTCAGGAAGCCGGGGATACTCATACTTGATGATTCCACCTCCGCCCTGGATTATGCTACGGATGCAGCCTTAAGAAATGCCATAAAGAATATGGATCATATACCTACCACCTTCATAGTATCCCAGCGTACCGCTTCCATTATGAATGCCGACCAGATAATAGTACTGGATGACGGAAGCGTGGCAGGCATGGGAACGCATGAAGAACTGTTAAAGAACTGCGAGATCTACAAAGAGATCTATGACAGTCAGTACAAGGACGGGACGGAATGAAGAAGAAACAGGGACAGGCCGAGATAATCAAAAAAGTCTTAAGGTATGTACGCCCCTACGGCGTATTCCTTCTGATATCCGTAATATGCGCAGCGATATCCTCGCTGCTTGCCCTTGTGATGCCCATACTCACAGGCCGCGCCGTAGATATGATAATAACAAAAGGACAGGTGGATTTTGAGGGAATACTGGGAGTGATAAAGCAGATGGCTCTCTGCATAGCTGCCATTTCCGCAGCCCAGTGGGGCACCAATGCCTGCAGTAACCGCCTGACCTATGATACCGTCCGTGATATCCGAAAGGATGCAATGGAGAAACTCCAGAAGCTTCCACTTGCCTATAATGACAAACACCCTGCGGGTGAGACCGTGAGCCGTATGATAGCCGATGTGGACCAGTTCGCAGACGGACTGCTCCTTGGCTTTAACCAGTTCTTTAACGGAGTCATCACCATAGTCGGTACCCTGGTGCTTATGCTGATGCTGAATCCCCTGCTTACCATAGCAGTGGTTGTGATAACTCCGCTCTCATTCTTCGTAGCCGGCTTCATCGCAAAGAATACCTTCAAACTCTTTAAGCGGCAGTCCGCTGTCCGCGGTGAACAGACAGCCCTTATCGAAGAAATGTGCAGCAATGTCAAAATAGTGCAGGCCTTCTCCTATGAGAACGAAGCCATTGCCAGATTTGAAGAAGGCAATGAAGTCTTAAAGGATGTATCCCTGAGAGCAACCTTCTTTTCCTCCATGACCAATCCCTGCACCAGATTTGTTAACAACGTAGCCTACGCACTGGTAGCCTTCTTCGGCGCTGTACTAGTGGTCGGCGGCAAGCTCACCGTCGGCGGCCTTTCAGCCTTCTTAAGCTACGCAAACCAGTACACCAAACCCTTCAACGAGATATCGGGAGTCATAACCGAACTTCAGAATGCCATTGCCTGTGCAGGCAGAGTATTTGAACTCATCGAAGAAGAGGCCGAGACAGCTGATGCCGAAGACGCCATAGTACTCTCCGACACCAAGGGCATAGTGGATATCGAAAATGTGGATTTCTCATACACCGCAGACAAAGAACTTATCAAAGACTTAAATCTCCATGTTGAAAGCGGAAGCCGCATCGCCATAGTAGGTCCCACAGGCTGCGGCAAGACAACACTGATCAATCTGCTTATGCGCTTCTATGATGTCAACAAAGGCAGCATCGCAGTGGACGGATGCGACATACGTAAACTCAGCCGTAAATCCCTGCGCGCCGGCTACGGTATGGTCCTCCAGGAGACCTGGCTCAAACCCGGCACCGTTCGGGACAACATAAAAATGGGACGGCCCGACGCCACCGACGAAGAAGTGATCGTTGCCGCAAAGGCTTCACATGCCCACTCCTTTATCAAGCAGTTAAAAGACGGTTATGACACAGTTCTCGGCGAAGGCGGCGGCCTGCTCTCCCAGGGACAGAAACAGCTCCTCTGCATCGCCCGTATCATGCTGGACATGCCGCCGATGCTCATCCTCGATGAAGCAACCAGCTCCATCGATACCAGAACCGAACTCAAGATACAGGATGCCTTCGCCAAAATGATGAAAGGACGCACCTCCTTCATCGTCGCCCACCGTCTCTCCACCATCAAAGAAGCTGACCGCATCCTCGTCATGAAAGACGGCAACATCATCGAACAGGGTACTCACGCCCAGCTCCTTGCCGAGCACGGCTTCTATCACAAACTCTACCACAGCCAGTGGGAATAATTCCTCGCTCAAACGCCGGGTTATCGCAATATCCGCACACGTTCAGAAGACATTAATGCCTTGCTAAATCGCTCCGCACATAAGTTCAAACTTCGCATCAAAAGCGATCCGCATCTCGAAACCGTCTTCGCTTTGCGAAGAGTTTCTCGAAGCGGATCTGCTGCTCGTTTTCACTAAGTGCTGCGCTGAGTCGCAGGCATTAATGCCATTCTGCCCGTGTGCGTGGTTATCGTAACATCAGCGATCCACAGTGGGGTATTATGACCGGCGGTTAAGCGACACACTTAGTGAGGATGAACAGCAGCTCCCGTGCGAACCTTGTTCGAGCGCAGCGAGTTGTGAGCACGAGGAGCGTTTTGCTGTGATATCCGAACTTAGTGTGATCGCGGTCTAGCAAGGTCATAATACCCCACTGTGGAGAGCGGAAGTGGCGATACATTTCAGTGGGAGAATTGTAGAAATTGATGAATTGCTGTATAATATAAGATTATGGCAGGAGAGGAATTTGAGTGGCATTATCTGAAAGAGGGGCGCTCGCAGCATGAGAAACTGGGAGTGATGAAGAAGGGCGGGAGACGCCGGCCTCTTTTTAGTCCGCGTTTCAGGCAGCAGTACCTGCCGGTGATGACGAGCCTGATGATGGTGTTTCTGGCCTGGGTGGTCATGAGCAGGGGAAGCAGCATCAGATATGACGAGCATCTTGATGATGTGGTGGTCAGTATCAGTGACGGCAGCGGCTACAGTGAGAAGATAGCGCTTAGGGATATGGCTTATTATGTGCTGACAGCCGAAAGAGAGGGAGATAAGGCTGCGAAGCTGTATGATGAGAAGAAGCCCACGGCATACTGGAATCTTTATATGAATGATGAGGGTGATGAGTCGGGGTATATGTCGGATCTGGCGAGGCAGACGGTGCTGGATGCCGTGATACGCGACCGTATATATGCGAATGAGGCAGCAAAGGCAGGGTATGAGCTGGATGAAGAGACAAAGGCTGATACGGAGTTTGATGCGGGAAGGCTTTATCTGGGGCTCAGCGAAAGGGAGAAGAATACGCTTGGGCTCAGTGAAGAAAAGCTGAAAGAGGATATGCTGAGAGAGGCAAGAGCAAAGCATTATATACTGGATCTGGGCGGCGGAGATTTATCGAAGACTTTCGCATATGATATTAAGGGAGCGGAGTACGAGAAGATCATGGAGGCTTATACGATAGAGACCGATACGGATGTGTATAGGAAAGTCAGGATAGGCTTTGTGACGATAAATTGAGAAGCCGGTGAGATAAAGGGAGGAAAAGATGAAAGAGTTAAATTGGCAGATTTTTAAGGAAGGAAAATGCCTGGATGCGTATGAGTATTTCGGAGCGCATGTCGAGAAGAAGGGCGTGACCTTCAGGACTTATGCGCCGGGAGCGCAGGGAGTGAATATCTTCGGGAGTTTTAACGAATGGAATGAGACTCCGATGGAAAGGGATGAGCAGGGCTGTTACAGCATACATATAGATAATGCAAAAGCAGGTGATCTGTATAAGTATGTGATCTACGGACATAACGGCTGGAGGGCTGAACATAATGATCCTTACGGCTCGTATACGGAGCTGAGGCCCGCTGCGGCATCCATAGTCGCGGGTAAGAGCGCATTTAAGTATTCCGATGAGGAGTGGATGAAAAACAGGACCGATATGAAGGAAAAACCCATGTCGGTATATGAGGTGCATCTCGGGGCATTTATAAGGAATCCGAAGGATGAGAACGGCTGGTACAGCTATAAGGAGATAGCTAAGCCGCTCATTGATTATGTGAAGAAGAGCGGGTATTCACATATAGAGCTGATGCCCTTATGCGAGTATCCTTTTGACGGCTCCTGGGGATATCAGCTGACAGGTTATTTTGCGCCTACTTCAAGATACGGGAAGCCCGATGAGCTTAAGTATCTGATAAATGAGTGTCATAAGGCAGGCATCGGTGTGATAATGGATTTCGTCCCCGTGCATTTTGCAGTGGATGATTATTCGCTGAAGCTTTATGATACCACGCCGCTTTATGAACAGGGCGGCGGCAGCAACTGGGGCAGCTTTATGTTCAACCATGCAAGGGGTGAAGTGTGCAGCTTTCTCTTATCATCGGCGGAATATTGGATAAAGGAATTCCATTTTGACGGATTAAGGGTGGACGCGGTCAGCAATCTGATATATAACGGCGGCGAGCAGGCAAAGGGAGAGAATGCTGCAGGCATGCGTTTTGCAAGAAATCTGACCACGCTGATCAAAGAGCTGCATCCTTCAGTGATGCTCTTTGCGGAGGATTCATCTTCCTGGCAGGGAGGCGTGACCAAAGCTGTGGAAGACGGCGGTCTTGGCTTTGATTACAAATGGGACATGGGCTGGATGTATGACAGCCTGTATTTCTTATCGCTTACGCCCGAAGAGAAAAAGAGAAATTATCATAAGCTGACTTTCTCAATGTGGTATTACTACACCGAGCGTTTCATACTTTCGCTTTCCCATGACGAAGTGGTGGGAGGAAAGGGAACACTGCTGGAAAAAATGCATGGAAGCGATGAAGAGAAGTTCGCCCAGCTCCGCGCTTACTATGTCTACATGTATATGCATCCGGGCAAGAAGCTGAATTTCATGGGAAATGAGATAGCAGAGAGGCAGGAGTGGAATGAAACGAAGGAAGTGGAATTTGAACTCCTTAAGAAAAAAGAGCATAAGGGCATATATGAACTTGTATGTGAACTCCAGAAGCTATATAATAAAAATGAGGCTCTTTTTGCCAATGAATACGACAGGGAAAATTATGAATGGCTCTACTGTGATGATTCTGCCGAACCCGTGTACGTGATGAAACGTATGGGTAAGAAGGGCAGCTTCGTTGCGGTACTGAATTTTTCCGATAAAGCCATAAGTGATTTTGAGATAAAGCTGGACAGGGAAGAAGAGGAAAAGAGCGAAGCTGAGGGCAGGGAGAAGGAAGCTCCGAAGAAGAAGCTTAAGAAGAAAGAAGAGAGCTGGAAGCTGATATTAAACAGTAATGATGTAAGCTACGGCGGAGAAGGAGAGAAAGCTGCAACTGAACCGAAGAGCAAAGAGCGGATAATGAGTCTTGACGTACCCGCCTGCTGCGGCCTGATATATGAGGTTGTGAAGTGAAATATTCAGAGATCCCTATGGGAGTAAAAGTGCAGATATGCGTTACCAACGGAGGCGACATGCAGGCAAAGTTCATCTCAAGGGTAATGAAGACGGGGGAGAAGACTCTCCTGGTCATTCCTTTTACGCATAAAGGGGTAAGAGTCAACTTCCACGGTACCAACGTAAAGATAAACATGGAGGTGACCGACGGACAGGGCGGTACCTGGACTTTTAAGAACTGCCGCATAGATTCAGTGAGAAAGAACGGGCTGATGTATCATAAGATATTAAGCCCCATGTCGGAAGGCATAGAAAACAGGCGTGGTGAGCGAAGGACTTATATCTGGCAGCCGGCGATATTTACGGTGGAAGGCATACCTGACCAGATATTCACTACGCTTAAGGATATCAGCCCCAGCGGCTTTGCTTTCGTGGTGGAGCCGAAGAAGAGGCTGCAGATACCAGATGGCAGGATGGTGACCTGCACGCTGAATGCAAAGGGCGGGGAAGTGATACATATCCGCGGCAAGATAGTAAGGCGTGAGAAAATGGAACAATATGTGCTTTACGGCTGCAGGAGCGGTGAACCCAATCCGGAGGTCGTTGATTTTATAAACAGGCTGAATGAAAAAACGGCATTAAAGCCTGATGAAAATGACAATGAGCCGTATATGCATAAGGAATAAAAGGAGGAGACGATCATGGAATTTAGAGAAAGAAAACGCTGGGTATTCCTGGGACTTCCCTGGACCTTTACGGTGTATTCCGTAACGGACGACATGATTACCATCAACAGGGGATTCCTGAACAAATCCGAGGATGACTGCTACATGTATAAGGTAGTGGATGTAAGGCTTAAACAGACTTTCTGGGAGCGCATCGTAAGGATAGGCACCATAGAGTGCTATACCGGTGATGTAACTGATCAGAAGCTCACACTCCAGCATATCAAGAATGCCAAGGTCATCAAGGATTATATCTTTAAGGCATCCGAAGAAGCAAGGATGAAGAGACGTACCGTCAATATGCAGAATATCGGCAATATGCATGACCTTGACGGAGACGGGGTAATGGATGATATAACATGACATCTTCCGAAGAAAGAGATTTTCTGGACAGCTGCAGGGCTCAGGGCAGCGTGATGGATCTTGTCGCCATGCGCTCTCTGATGGAAAGGCTTGAAGCTCCGGAGAAGGATTTTCCTGTTGTCCACATAGCCGGGACCAACGGGAAAGGAAGTGTGCTTGCATACTTAAGGAGCATACTGAAAGCTGCGGGCTACCGCTGCGGCTATTACTTTTCGCCTGCTGTTTTTGCCCCGGGCGAGCAGACCGGCATCGGCGGAAGAACTATGGGCACAGCAAAGGCCGGGACTTATCTTGAAAAGATAAGGGACGCAGCGCTTGAGATGAAAGCGGAAGGCGGACGACTGCCTACAGTCTTTGAGATCGAGACTGCCCGGGCTTTTATGTATTTCAGTGAGATGAAGGCCGATATAGCTGTTGTGGAATGCGGAATGGGCGGCAGGGATGATGCGACCAATGTGCTGCCGGCACCGAAAGTGTGTGTATTTACGCCGATATCGGCTGATCATATCGGGATACTCGGCAATACACCGGCCGAGATAGCTGCAGTTAAAGCAGGTATCATAAAGAAGGGCAGCAGGGTAGTCAGCGGCCCGCAGGATAAGGCTGTACTCGAAGTGCTTAAGAAAGCCTGCATAGACAAGGGCTGCAGCCTTGAACTCGCGGATGAAGCAAAAAACATCCGCTATTCCCTCAGGGAGCAGAGCTTCGACTGCGGCGGATATAAGGCTTTGAAGACAGGACTTAAAGGCGTATTCCAGCCGGTTAATGCAGCGCTTGCAGTAGGATGTGTGAAAGCTCTTGTTAAAGAGGGCTTTGATATCCCGGAAAAAGCAATAAGGCAGGGCCTTAAAGAAGCTGAGTGGCCGGGGCGTTTTGAGATACTTAAGAAGAAGCCATACATGATAATTGACGGAGCTCATAATGAGGCTGCGGCATACGAGCTGGATGCGAGTATGAATGAATACTTCGGTGATAAGAAATTCATCGGAGTTGCGGGAATGCTTAAGGATAAGGATTACCGGAAAGTGCTTGAGATAATGATGCCGCATTTTGACCAGCTCATCACCCTTACACCGCCGGATAACGCAAGGGCATTGCCCGGCCTGGAACTTGCGGAATATGCACAGACGCTTATCGACAGAGTGACTACTGCCGACAGCGTGGAAGAAGCTTATGAGATGGCGGAACTCCTAAGCGGAGGAAAAGAAGATATACTGGCATTCGGATCACTGTCGTGGCTTGGCAGATGGAAGACGGAGGCCGGGAAGAAGGATAATAAAAATGGTAGACGAAAATAAGGTAAAGGAAGCCATAAGGCTGTTACTCGAAGGGATAGGAGAAAATCCCGAAAGGGAAGGGCTCAAAGATACCCCCGAAAGAGTGGCGCGGATGTACAGTGAGATACTCGCAGGCAATGATGATGATGCGGCGTACCATTTGAGCCGTTGTTTTTCCTGTGAGACGGATGATATGGTCATGGAGAAGGACATAGTGTTCTATTCCACCTGCGAGCATCATCTGATGCCCTTCTTCGGAGTGGTGCATATCGCATATATTCCTGACGGTAAGGTAACAGGCCTGTCAAAGCTGTCCCGGACGGTGGAAGTATTTGCAAGAAGACTGCAGATGCAGGAGAGAATGACCGCGCAGATAGCGGATGCAATATATAAGGAACTGTCATGTAAGGGGGTGATGGTGGTCGCTGAGGCGGAGCATACCTGCGTGAGCGCCAGAGGCATAAAGAAGAGCGGCGCAAAGACCATCACCTGCGCGACCAGAGGCTGCTTTGAAAAAGATACACAACTGCAGGAACATTTTCTTGCATTTATAGGTAAATGAAGATGAGGATAGGAAGCCGCAATTTTGACTGTGAAAATGAGACTTATGTCTGCGGCATACTCAACATGACACCGGATTCTTTCTCCGATGGTGGCAGCTATGCCAATGAGAATGAAGGATATGAAAGAGCCGTGAAGATGATGGAAGAGGGCGCTGCGATAATAGATGTAGGCGGCCTGTCCACCAGACCGGGCTATGTGGAGATAAGCGAGGAGGAAGAAATAAGCCGCATCCTGCCGGTGATAAAGAAGATAAGGACCATTGCGGATGCCGTGATAAGCGTGGATACCTACAGGCCGGCAGTTGCAGAAGCTGCGATGGCGGCAGGCGCGGATATGATAAATGACATAAGCTGTCTTAAGGATGAAAGACTGGCGGAAGTGGCGGCAAGGACCGATGCGGCCTACTGCCTGATGCATAACAGGAATGTGGAAGAACATCCTTATACGGAGCTTATTGAAGATATCAAGGAAGATCTGCGTGAAGGACTTGATAAACTCTTAAGGGCAGGCGTAAAGAAAGAAAAGATAATGATCGATCCCGGCATCGGCTTTGCAAAGGATTATGAGGAAAACTTAAAGACCCTGGCAAAGCTTGATTCTTTTATGGATATGGGATATCCCATGCTTCTCGGAATATCCAGAAAGAGCGTTATAGGAAAGGCTCTGGATACCACAGTGGATCAAAGACTTGAAGGCACTATTGCTTTGAATGTATACGGGATGACTAAGCGAGTATCCTTTATACGAGTCCATGATGTGGAAGCGAATGCGCGGGCTCTTAAGATGATAAGGGAAGTAAAGCGATATGGATGAGATAAGGATAGACGGACTGAAAGTATTCGCATATCACGGTGTACTTGAAGAAGAGAGAAAGACAGGTCAGGATTTCATTATAAACGCGGTAATGAAGCTGCCTCTGCAGCAGGCGGGGATAGCGGATGAACTGGAGCTGACGGTCAGTTATGCCGATGTTTGTTCTTTTATAGCTTCTTTTATGCGTGATAATACTTTCAAACTCATAGAGAGCTGTGCGGAAGGCATATCCACGGCGCTTTTTAAAAAGTACGACAATCTTTGCGAATTGGAACTGGAGGTGAAAAAGCCCCAGGCTCCCATCTCGGAGGAGTTTGACTGTGTGTCCGTAAAGATCTTCAGGAAGAGGCACAGAGTATATGTTGCATACGGTTCCAATTCGGGAGATCCCGAGCATCATATAGAAGACGGCATCGCATCGCTTGACAGGGATCCCATGTGCCGCGTAAAACGCATGTCGGGTATCATGAAGACCACGCCGTACGGAGGCGTGATCCAGGATGACTTCCTGAACGGAGTGCTGGAACTTTCCACACTTTATGAACCTCAGGTGTTGCTGAAGAGGTTAAAAGAGATAGAAAAGGAACAGGGACGTGTGGAAACGGTGCGCTGGGGTCCGCGCACACTGGATCTGGATATAATACTTTTCGATGATATCGAAATGAAAACGGATGAACTGACCATACCTCATCCTGATATGTGCAACAGGGATTTTGTGATGAAACCGCTGGCGCAGATAGCTCCGGACGTAGTACATCCGGTGTTGAACAAGACCATTAAAGAGCTGGCGGAAGTGAAGATGGAAAAGCACATTATCTGAGGACAGCATCCATGGCAGCAGAGAAGGGCTGGACATTTACACTTCCGTAGGTGGGAGTGCAGTATATGGGAACATCATTATTGAATTCCCTGAAATATACATAGGTGGAAGTGATGGAAAGATCGGTGTATACGCCGGTCTTTACTGTTTCTACGGAACTTCCGTCCACGCGGGCACGCTTCAGGGCATAGCCGTTTTGATCCTTCTCGTCAACGGTCTGGTAATATACGATATCACCGTAGAGATTATAACTGTCGATGCGCTCGGGGATGAGTTCTCTTACGTTCCCTTCCGACATGGAGCAGACAGAGAGGTGATAATTATTATCAAGATCAAGGAAGTAGACCAGATCTCCCTGTACGATGGGCTCATACATATTGGCTTCGACCACATCGGTAAAACTGCCGCTTAAGGGATCCAGGCGGTGAAGATGATGATCGCCCTCCATGGCTGCATAAAAGATACTGCCCTGCTGCGAAGAAGCGAGACGGGGATGACCGGTAAAATAGGTAAAATTAAAACTGGCATCTGTAGACAGTCCCTTAACTTTTACCAGTGCATTATCACTGTTTTCATCTTCCTGGAAATCCGTGTAGATCAGATAGTTGCCCACCAGCATCATGCTGTCTGTGGTAAGCCTGCCCAGCAGTATATTGTTTTTTCCTTTCTTATCAACTCTGTATATACCACGGCCGTTCCTTACATAGCCCAGGCCTGACTGGTCCGAAGAGGAGCGGGAGTAATAGTACACGTAATTGCCTGCCGCATTGATATAGGAGATCTCGCCGGAGGAGAGTTTTTTCACTTCGGTCTGATCTGCGTTCATGGAGTAGAGAGCATGGTTATCATAAGGATTTGAAAAATAGACTTTATCATCGGACTCGCAGAAAAGACCGCCGTTATAAAGATTGCCGGCGGTGTTTCCGGTAAGCGTAGGCTCATTCTCCGGTATAACGGCGAGCCGCTTGCTTATGTATTTGGCCACAGCCAGGATAACTATGAATGCGATAAGGGCTATGACGGTGATCACATTTCTTTTTTTCATTTCCAGAGCTTTTCTCCCGCAGGCTTCTTTGCAAAGAGGTATTTAATGCAGGCAATGATCATGTTGAACCAGTTCTTATCATGGTAACTTGAAAGCGCTATATCCTTCAGGCTAAGGTAATCCCTGTATCTGCTCCAGCGGATCTTAGGTGAATGTTCGCAGTAGTGCCTGCGGACAAAGGGGAACAGATCCTTGTGACGATCCCACTGATGCACCAGGGCAGGAATATTCTTTCCCGAGCAGACCAGCTTGTCGTCCTTTATAACGTAGTCGTCGGAATCGCCGATAGTCGCCGTGGGACCGGAATCGTTAGGCGAAAAGTGCACGACGCCGTTCTTCGGTACTATATTGTTGTAGACCATAAACTGGTAAGAGGTCTGGTCGTTGATGTCGATGAAATTATATTTCGGATCGGAGAGGTTATCGATCATGGCGTTGCAGAAGCTGTGGATCACATCCGAGGTGCCCCATATAGTGCCCGCGCAGAGAACGTTCCTGTCCTTGAACTTCTCATAGACATCCATGCCGAAGCGCTCCTGCATCCAGCGTCTGTTCCAGTCATCATCGCTTATATGTCCCGGTTCCACCGCGGTTCCGAGGTAAGCTTCTTTGGAAGCAGCCGGAAACATGGCAGATTGGAAGAATACATCCCTGGTATCACAGAAGAGTACCTGATCGTACTCACTGCCTTTTTTATTAAGCATTTCTATATAAAGAGCATAGCGGTAATCGATGGGGCCTTCTTTCTCAAAACGGTCAGGTATCTCTATGGTATGAATGTGATACTCATGGAGCTTGTCCATGGTAAAACGTGACAGATCCTTGACAAAGGCGACTATGTCGCAGTTTTCACCGTTATGCTTTGCACAGGATATGTAATAAGGCTCGATCTTGTACCACCAGTAATGCTTGGCGACACCCATGATAAGATTCTTTTTGCTCATAATGATCTCCGTAATATAAATGTTATGTAAAGTATTATCGCATATTTATACGGCATTGTAAAGGAATTGCTTGCCTTAATACTTACAGGTCTGTTATAATAGACGGCGTGACTTAATTAACCTACTTGACAAACTTGGGAGGCGTATTAAATGGACAATTCTGTTGTCATGGCAGAAAAGCGGAAGGCAGAAACAGCAGGCTTCAATGAGCTGGAACTGTCAGCCATAGGGGAGGTTGCCAACATAACCCTGGGCAATGCAGTCACGGCTTTAAGCATGCTCCTTCGCAATGACATCGATATATCTACGCCCTTTGTGGAGATAAAGAATAAAGGCGATATAGTCAAGGAATACTCGGAAAAAGCCGTGATCACGCGCGTGGATTATGTGAAAGGCCTTGATGGTTATTCGCTGCTTTTTCTGAAGGAAGATGACGTGAAGGTCATGACAGACCTGATGATGGGAAGCGACGGACATGGCATGTTCTATGAACAGGAAGTGTCGGAGCTGCATCTGAGCGCGGTTTCCGAATCCATGAATCAGATGATGGGATCGGCGGCTACCGCAATGGGTATGATGATCAACAAGCTGGTAGATATATCCACTCCGACCACAACGATGTCGGACGCAGGCAACTATGTGAACGATGCTTTCCCTCAGGATGATCGTTTCGTACAGATAAGCTTTAATGTTGATATGGGAGAGCTGATCAATACAGACATGATGCAGCTTTATCCTTTCAGACTGGCAAAAGCCATTGCTGATCTGTTCATAATAAAAAGACAGTCAAGTGACGGGGAGGCTATGTTTTAATGAGTGAAGAGTGCACAAGAAGTGATTGTTCGGGCTGCGGTGAGAGCGGCTGCAGATCAAGAAGGATAGAAAAAGAAAGCCTGAGGGAAGGCAGCAGCGTTAAGCGCGTGATAGGCGTTATCAGCGGAAAAGGCGGTGTAGGCAAGTCTACGGTGACTTCGATGATCGCTTCGGCCCTGGCCGGCAGGGGTGAAAAGGTCGGCATACTTGATGCGGATATCACGGGACCTTCGATCCCCAGACTTTTTAACATCAGCAAGAAAGCCGAAGCTGACGGGGAGTGCGTATACCCCTGCGAATCCGCTAAAGGAATAAAGATAATGAGCATCAACCTTCTTTTGGAGGATGAGACCTCACCTGTCATCTGGAGAGGACCGGTGATAAGCGGGACCGTAAAGCAGTTCTGGACCGAAGTGGCCTGGGGAGAGCTGGATACCATGCTGGTGGATATGCCTCCGGGAACAGGGGATGTGCCCCTCACCGTATTTCAGTCGATACCGGTGGACGGACTGATCGTGGTCACCACACCTCAGGAACTGGTGGGAATGATAGTATCAAAGGCAGTGAACATGGCTCAGATGATGAACATTCCCGTGCTTGGCCTGGTGGAGAATATGGCATACTTTAAATGTCCCGACTGCGGTAAGGAGCATGAGATATTCGGCCACAGCAGCGCTTATTCGGTTGCAGAGAGCTTCGGCATAGGCAATGTATGCAGGCTTGGCATAGACATGGAGAGGGCTAAGCTCTGTGATCAGGGCAGGGCTGATGAGTTTGATGTGGCAGAGATGGCAGAGTTTATTGAAAAACTATAATAGATCCGGGGGATCTTTAAAAGGAGATAAAAAATGAAAAACGTAATAGTAACAATAGGATCAACAAATATCAAGAGCCTTAATTTTGAAAATCTTTTCACCGCTAAGCCCGGTGAGCAGATACAGTTAAAGGTAAATACCAGCGTAGCTGTGCGTCTCAATCCTGCTGCGCCTACAACAGCAACGGTGCTCGTTAAGTTTGAGGCTAACGACGGTGACAGGAAGAGTATGAACTTTAACATGGAGACCATTACTCCGATAACCGTCAACACCTTCGTTGACAACCTTGACGAGATGATCAAGAAGAATTACCTTAATGAAGTTATGATGGCGGTAAATGAGAGAATCCGCATTGCAGCCACCATTACAGGTCTTAATATAACCACACCGTCAATAGCTTTTGCATATCGCGACAACAGCGAAGAAAGCATTGATTCGGAGATAATCGCTAAAGTCTGATCTATGATACTCAGTATTTCAGGGGTGGACGTTTCTTACGGAGCGGACGCCATTATAAAGGATGTGGAATTTTCTCTTAAAGAGGGTGAGAAGGTCGCAATCGTCGGAAGAAACGGTTGCGGCAAGACCACCCTTTTACGCTTGATCACGGGTGAACTGACCCCCGATCACAAGGACAGCAATACTCCTTCCATAGTAAGCATCGCAGACGGCGCGGTGATCGGAAGCCTGGATCAGATGAGTTTTACCGATGAGAACGCCTGTCTTTCAGATGAGATAAAAAGTGTCTTCAGGCCGATCCTCAAAATGAAAGAAGAGATCGACGAACTCCTGCATAAACTTGACACCGCGCCCGATGAGGAGACGAGTACCAGATATGCAACGCTTCAGGAACGTTTTAATTATCTCGGCGGTTACAGGCTGGATAAGGATTATGAGTTGCTGGTGCAGCGCTTCGGCTTCAGTGATGAAGAACTGAAGAGACCGCTCTCAAGCTTTTCGGGTGGACAGCGGACCAAGATCGCCTTTATCAAATTGCTTCTTTCAAAACCGGATATACTTATACTTGACGAGCCTACCAACCATCTGGATATCTCTACGATATCATGGCTGGAAGGCTATCTTGCTTCATACAGGGGAGCCGTGATACTGGTCAGCCATGACCGAATGTTCATTGACAGGATAGCGGAGACCGTGTACGAGATAGAGCGGGGAAAGATCAAAAGATATCCCGGCAATTACACTGCATTTGCGAAGAGAAAGCGCGAGCTGCGTGAGAAGCAGCAGAAGGACTATGAAGCTCAGCAGAAGGAGATCGAAAGGCTTAACGCCGTGGCGGAGCGCTTTATACACAAAGCTACCAAGGCTTCCATGGCGAAGTCTAAACTGAAAGCTATCGAGCACATGGATATAATAGAAAAGCCCGAGGAAGATGATATCAGGGCTTTCCATGCCCTGACGGAGCCTGCAAGGGAGAGCGGCAATGATGTGCTGGAGACCGAAAATCTTGCAATAGGTTATGACAGCGTGCTCTCGAAGGTTACAATGAAATTGAAGAAGGGACAGAAGCTTGGCATCATCGGCGGCAACGGCCTCGGTAAGTCAACTTTCTTACGTACCATTGCAGGACAACTGCCGGCCAAAGGCGGAAAATACAGATACGGTCACGGTGTTGAACTCGGATATTTTGAACAGCAGATGGCCAGGTATGAGAGCAACAAGACCGTGTTCGATGAGTTCAGGGATGCCTATCCCACGCTGACGGATACGGCAGTCAGGAACATACTGGGCGGCTTCCTGTTTACCGGGGACGATGTGTTCAAGGAACTTACCATGCTTTCCGGAGGCGAGAAAGTGCGTCTGACTTTGGCAAAGATCTTTCAGGAAAGGCCGAATCTGCTGCTTCTGGATGAACCTACCAACCACGTGGATATAGCCGGCAAGGAAGCATTGGAAGACATGATGCGCGACTTCAAAGGCTCGCTGATCTTTGTCTCCCATGACAGATATCTGGTAAGCCGTGTCGCAGACTCGCTGCTGATCTTTACCGAAGGGAAAGTCGAGTACTTCCCCTTCGATTACGAGGAATATATAAGGAATCGCGGAAGCGAGAATTTAAAGAATGAAGATGGCGTATGGCGTATAGGGAACAGAGTTGACGAAGCGCCTGAAAAAAAGAAGGACGACAGACCGGACCGGGGGGCCAATCCCGGAAAAGAACGTTCTAAAATGGAACGCAGGTTTAAGCGGCTTGAAGAGCTGATGGCCGAATGCGACGAGAAAAAAGCTGCGCTTACAGCAGAACTCGAGGCGCCGGAGAACGCCAGTGACTTTGTGAAACTCGGTGAACTGCAAACAGCCATTGAAGAACTTGACAGGCAGGCCGAAAGCTACATGGAGGAGTGGGCCGAGATCGGAGAGAAGCTCGAGGCATAAAAAAAGGAAGCGCTTTTGCTTCCTTATAACAGGGGCGGAAGGAGTCGAACCCTCTTCAGCGGTTTTGGAGACCGACGTTAGACCGTTTAACTACGCCCCTAAACTCAACATGTGACATAATACCATACGGCATTTCAAATTGCAAGCATTTTATTACGGCCGTGTGCTCCGCGGCCTTGCGGGCCGCTATCCACGCGACCGTCAGCAAGGCATCAAGCCTTGCTAAGCCGCATCCGCGACCTGCAGCAGGGCATCAAGCCCTGCTAAGCCGCATCCGCGACCTGCAGCAAGGCATCAAGCCTTGCTAAGCCGCATCCGCGACCTGCAGCAGGGCATCAAGCCTTGCTAAATCGCTCCGCACGTAAGCTCAAGCGTCGCAGCTAAGCGATCACCGGACTCGCAACGTCCCCTGCAGGGAGTTGCTGCGTCCGTGATCAGCTGCTCGCTTTCGCTAAGTGCTACGCTAAGTCGCAAGGCTTTGATGCCTTCCTGCCGGTCGCTTGGTTATCGCAGGCCCTGATCGTGCCATGTTGAACACATAGTGGAGGGTTATCAGGGCTTTGATGCCTATATGATGGTCGCTTAGTTATTGAAGAAGCGGGATTTGTCATGACGTTACACTATAAGACACGCAGGAGAAGGAAAAAGCCTGAAATACGTGTCCGGTCAGGCGAAGGTAAAAGAGAGCGGACACGTGAGGGAGAGAAAAAGCCTGAAATACGTGTCGGTCCAGAAGAAGGTAAAAGAGAGCGGACACGTGAGGGAAAGAAAAAGTCTGAAATACGTGTCCGGTCAGGCGAAGGTAAAAGAGAGCGGACACGTGAGGGAGAGAAAAAGCCTGAAATACGTGTCGGTCAAGGAGAAGGTAAAAGAGAGCGGACACGTGAGGGAGAGAAAAAACCTGAAATACGTGTCGGTTCAGACGAAGGCGAAAGAGAGCGGACACGTGAGGGAGAGAAAAAGCCTGAAATACGTGTCGGTTCAGACGAAGGCGAAAGAGAGCGGACACGTGAGGGAGAGAAAAAGTCTGAAATACGTGTCGGTTCAGATGAAGGTGAAAGAGAGCGGACACGTGAGGGAGAGAAAAAGTCTGATATATGTGTCGGGGTGAAAAGAGAGAGGAGTAAGCGGACACGGATAAACAGGGAAAGAAATAAGAAAGTATTGTTGAATATAAGCCCGGTAAACGGGTATAATACTAGGGATGTTTTAGACAGGGAGGAAGAGGAAGGATGATCTGCAACAATGTGCTTGAGGCTATAGGGCATACGCCGCTGATAAGGCTTAACAGGATGAACAAGCCGGGGAATGCGGAGGTGCTGGTCAAGTTTGAAGGACTGAATGTGGGAGGCTCCATCAAGACCAGGACTGCTTACAAGATGTTAAAGAATGCAGAAAAGCAGGGGAAGATAAATAAGGACAGCATTATAGTTGAACCGACAAGCGGGAATCAGGGTATAGGGCTGGCGCTGGTAGGCGCTGTGAAAGGATACAAGACGGTGATCATCATGCCTGATTCCGTCAGCGAGGAGCGCAGGAAGCTGGTAAAACACTACGGCGCGGAAGTGATACTCGTGCATGATGACGGTGATATAGGAAAGTGCATCAAGGAGTGTGTTGACAAGGCGCTTAAGATGCAGGAGGAAGATGAAAGGGTATTCGTGCCCCAGCAGTTTGAGAATCCCGACAATGTATATGCTCACAAGTATCACACGGCGCTGGAGATACTGGAACAGGCTGAAGGCCAGATAGACGGCTTCTGCTCGGGCATAGGAACCGGCGGGACCATAACAGGCATAGGACAGACTCTGAAAAAACAGTATCCCGAGATGACCATCTGGGCGGTGGAACCTGAAAATGCGGCAATACTGGCAGGCGGCACAGTCGGGACCCATCTGCAGATGGGTATAGGGGACGGCCTGATCCCCGGGATACTTGATACGAAGATATATGATGATATCTATATCGTTACCGATGAGGAAGCCATAACTACAGCAAAGCGGCTTGCTGCAATGGAAGGCATCATGTGCGGCATCTCCAGCGGGACTAATGTGGCAGCGGCGTTGAAACTGGCTGAAAAGCTCGGAGAGGGAAAGAGAGTCGTGACGATATTGCCGGATACGGCAGAGAGATATTTTTCGACACCTTTATTTGATGAATAAAGTAAAGGCCGGCCGGGCATATTAAACACATGAGACGAGGGGCAAAAGGCAATTTACGGAGGTAGTAAGCATGTCTAAAGAAGATATAGTAAATGAGCTGTTTGAGGAAGAAGAGAAAAGGGAGATTTACATCCACAGCGATGAAGAAGTGGATGAGAAACTTGCCGAAACCGCGGAAATGAAGGCGGCTCAGAAAAAAGAACTGGAAGAGATAAAGCAGCGTCTTTCGGCTATCAGGGATGCGCTGAGAAACGAAGCCGATATGTATGCGGATATCTATGAAGAACTGCTTCCTAACCAGCAGCTTGCAGACGGCGGAAGCGGCGAAAAAGTGACACTTATGAATGCGGAACTTTCGGATATGGCCGAGGATGCGGTAAAACTCGTGGATGCCGTATCGGATATGATAATAATCCGGTATTGAAAGGCATAATAAAAACCGGATATCGGTTTAACGCATCTTGACTCCTAGCTAAGCTAGGTGGGCGACCGCAGTCACTGCATCTGCCTTCCACTGATAACTGCTGAGGCCTGACATCCGCAGGACGATATAGGAATCCCGTTTAAAGTACTGTAGGCTCAAAAAAACGAAAAACCTTAATGATATCCGGTAAGTAAATTATACTAAAAAACAGCGTTTTTTGCAATCAAAATATGCTATAATCAGGGTATCCGGCCGGCATTGTTTCGCGGTATTTATGAATAGTCAGTTTATGGATATTTTTACTGTTTACAAAGCGATCTGTGTGATAGGAATACTGGTGCTGCCCTTGTGTATGGTGATCATCAACAGGCAGGAGAGAAGCTCTATACAGAAAGGGCTTAATTTTATTGCATCAGCAGCGATCGTAGCTATATACGGGGCATGGAACGGATTGTGGCCCGAGGGCGCGGGAACGCAGACTGCGGCCGGGCTGGAGCTCCTGGGAGCCTGCTGGTTTATTATCGCACTTGTATTTTTCTCAATAAAAGCTATCGGCGCTAAGATGCCGAAGATCATATCCGTGCCGGTGCTTGCTTACGGTCTGTTTCATACACTGCTGGTACTGTTTGCAAAAAGCTTCGGACTTGAGCTGGTCACTGTCCTGGCTGCAGACGGTGGGCAGTATTATCTGTATGAATTCGGCGCACTTTATTATGCCGATCTTGCGGTCTGTTCCCTGGTAGGCCTGCTGGGCGCCTACGTTACATATCTGAATTACAGGAATGCCGTTCTCGTGGCAAATAAAGGAACCAGATATCTTGCCATGATGGAGCTTATCAGCGTGGTAGGACTCTGGGTAGCCACGCTTACGGCCAACAACTTCTATTACAGTCTGCTCCCTTTCATCATTCTCTGCTGCTGGATCACAGTATTCGTGATAGTTTACGGATTCAGGATGTTCGACTCCATGCTGATGGCCAGGGACGATATCATAGAGACTCTGGAAGAAGGCTTCGTCGTTATCGATGCCTTAAACCGTATCCTCTTCATAAATGAAAAAGCGAGGAACATATTTCCGGAGCTTAATTACGAAGCCAGCCAGGAAGTAGTGGTAGACAGGCTTAAAAAGAGCGACAGGCAGGAAATAGAGGTCAGGGGAAATATCTATCAGATAACCCTTGTACCCTTTTATGACAAGCAGATATATAAAGGAACTACCATCTGGATCTATGATAAGACGGAAGAACATGACTTTACGAATAAGCTGATAGAGCTTAAGGAAGAAGCGGAAAAAGCAAACCAGGCAAAATCGGTATTCCTTGCAAACATGAGTCATGAGATACGTACTCCCATGAATGCCATAATCGGTATGACGGAACTGATCCTGAATGATAACATCAACAGCAATGTCGAAGAGAATGCCAATAATATCCGTAATGCCAGCAATACGCTGCTTTCGATCATCAACAGTATCCTGGACTTCTCTAAGATAGAGACCGGTAAGGCCGAATCCGTAGAGGCCGAGTATAATTTCGGCATAGTGTTAAAAGATATCTGCAACATGATAAGCATGAAGCTGGCGGATAAGAACGTGGAGCTGATCGTGCATGTGGACGAGACCATGCCAAAGACCTTAAAGGGCGATGAGACTCATATAAGACAGATTCTCACCAATGTACTGGACAACGCGGTAAAGTATACCGGACGAGGCTATATCAGGGTTAACGCACATTGGGAGAAACAGGACGAGGATGCGCACATCTTCATATCCATAGAGGATACAGGAAGCGGTATAAGAAAAGAAAGTCTGGAAACGCTCTTTGACAGCTTCCAGCGGGCCGATATGATCAAAAACCGAACGATAGAGGGTACCGGCCTCGGCCTTGCCATATGTAAAAGATTGTTGGAGAGCATGGGCGGCGGCATATCGGTGGAGAGTACCTACGGCATCGGAAGCGTATTTTCCTTTGATCTCTATCAGAAGATCAGCGATGAGACACCGATGGGTAATTACGATTATCTTGAACTGCCCCAGTCTTCGCCTCATGACAGAAAGGGTTTCATAGCGCCGCTGGCAAAGATACTGGTGGTGGATGATAATATAACCAACATAAAAGTTGCCCAGGGCATACTTTCACTTTATCAGGTCCGCGTGGATACGGCAATGAGCGGAAAGGAATGTCTGAAGAAACTGGAAAACAACAATTACCACTGTGTGCTCATGGATCAGATGATGCCCGAGATGGACGGTATAGAGACAACGGCGCTGATCAGGAAACATGCGGATGTAAGGATCAGGAACATTCCGGTTATCGCGCTGACCGCAAATGCCATAAGCGGTACAAGGGAGATGTTCCTGCAGAACGGCTTCCAGGAGTATATTTCAAAGCCGATAGCCCTCTCGGCGATAGAAGCGGTGCTGAAGAAATTCCTTCCTGCCGATATCATCCACTATGTTGACAAGGAAGACAAGAATGCGGATTACAGCAATGTATATATCTCGCTGCCGGGTGTCGATGTGGAGAAGGGCCTGGCAAATTACGGAAACGATATGGGCAGGTATCTGCAGATACTCAAATATATCTGTGATGACGGTCCGGGCCATATCCGCAGGATCAGGGACTGTCTGGTATCAGAAAATTACCGGCAGTACGTATACGAGGTGCATGCGCTGAAAGGACTGATGGCCGGCATCGGCGCGGATTCCTTATCGGAGCTGGCGCGTATGCAGGAGTATGCGGCAAGGGACGGAAAACATGCAGCCATAGTCAGGGAAGGCGGACTATTGGTAGAGAGATATGTGAGCATACTTGACGAGATAAAGAATGCTCTGGAAGAAATAGGCATGTACAGGGAAGAGACGGCGGAACTGCGTCAGGAGGAACTGACCTGGGAGGAATTCTCCAGTATGCTTAAATCGCTGCAGAGCAGCCTGGATCTGCTGGAACAGTCGGAGGCAGAGAGAAAGGTGGACAACCTTCTTACCTACAGGCTTGATACCGGACTCAGAAGACAGTTGCTGGAGGTAAAGCGCTCCATAGGTGACTTCGAATATGATGAGGCTATGGAACTGATATCACAGATCCTATAAGGAGGTGAAGTAAGCATGCCGGAAATGAAAGCAGGCATAAGCGAAAAGGTGGAGAAGTACAAAGCAGATGTGAAGGAACTCTCCAGATATCTTGATTACCTGGAGAGCAAGAAAGGAACCGAGGCAGGTTCTTCCTATGATCCGGGAGAAGGGAAGAAGACCACCATACAGGTACCTACCTATGATTCCGGACTGATGAATTTCATTAAGTGCGCACAGAAGACGTCTTTTATGGACAGGAATTACATGTATGTCTACAGACGGTATAATATGCGGGATGAGAATGATGAACGCCGTCAGATAGAGCGCACCCAGATCATGGAGATAGAAGTTCTGGGGGCAATACTTTCCAAGTACATACTGAAAGGGCAGACCCAGGCGCGCATGTGGACCGAGGGCGCGAAAAACGGGATCATGTACGAAGCCGTAAAAAAGATGAAGGAATTAATTGAATTCTGGAGTTACTGAAAGCAGGTAATATAGACAGAAAGTGTAAATTCGGGTATAATAATATGTTGGTGTTGTGAGGACAACGGCATAATAAGCAGAAGAAGAAAGGATGGCTATGGGTACAGTAAGACGTATTTACGTCACAAAAAAGGAGAACTATGCGGTTAAGGACAGGGAGCTCTTTGTCGATATAAGAGATTACCTGGGTATCAGGAAGATCACGGGAGTGAAGGTATACATCCGTTATGATGTAGAGAACATCAGCGATGAGACCTACAAAGAAGCGCTGGGAACGGTGTTCTCGGAGCCGCCCGTTGATAAGCTTTTCGAAGAAAAACTTCCCGTTAAAGACGGAGAGAGAGTATTCTCGGTGGAGTATCTGCCGGGACAGTTCGACCAGAGGGCAGATTCTGCAGAGCAGTGCATCCGCTTTTTGAAAGAGGATGAAGAGTGCATCATAAAGACAGCCGTAACATACGTTCTTAGCGGCGACATTTCAGACGATGAATTTGAAAGGATCAAAGCATACTGCATCAACCCCGTTGATTCAAGGGAAGTTGATGAGGTAAAGCCCGAGAGCCTTAAGGTTAATTACGAGGATCCTGCGGATGTGGCCGTGTTTGACGGTTTCAAGGATCTTGAGGAGAAGGAATTATATTCGCTGTATGACAGTCTTGGATTGGCAATGACCAAAGCGGATTTCAAGCACATTCAGAATTATTTCAGGGATGAGGAAAAGAGGGATCCCTCGATCACCGAAATAAGAGTGCTGGATACCTACTGGTCCGATCACTGCAGGCATACGACTTTTGCAACGGAACTGAAGAACGTGGAATTCGGTGAAGGTTATTACCGCACTCCGCTGGAGACCAGCTATTTAAGTTATCTGGATACCAGAAATGAACTTTACGGAGACAGGGATGACAAGTATGTCTGCCTGATGGATCTGGCTCTTATAGCAATGAAAAAACTGAAAGCCGACGGTGTGCTTAAGGATATGGAAGTCAGCGATGAGATAAATGCCTGCTCCATAGTCGTTCCCGTGGAGATAAAGCCCGGAGACGGTACCAGCCCTTACACAGAAGAGTGGCTTATAAGCTTTAAGAATGAGACCCACAACCATCCTACCGAAATAGAGCCTTTCGGAGGTGCTGCTACCTGCCTCGGCGGAGCCATCAGAGATCCGCTTTCGGGAAGATCATATGTATATCAGGCAATGAGGATCACCGGTGCAGCGGATCCGAGAGTAAGTGTAGGCGATACGATAAAGGGCAAGCTGCCCCAGAAGAAGCTGGTGCGCGGCGCGGCTGCGGGCTATTCTTCATACGGTAACCAGATAGGACTGGCTACAGGTTACGTTAAAGAAATATACCATCCCGATTACGTTGCGAAGCGTATGGAGATCGGTGCCGTTATGGGAGCGGCTCCCAGGAAGAACGTGATGAGACTCACTTCCGATCCCGGGGATGTTATCATACTTCTCGGCGGAAGGACAGGAAGGGACGGCTGCGGTGGAGCAACAGGCTCTTCTAAGGTTCACACCGAGCAGTCGATAGAAGTCTGCGGCGCGGAAGTGCAGAAGGGTAATGCACCTACGGAGAGAAAACTTCAGAGGCTGTTCAGAAGACCTGAAGTAAGTAAGCTGATAAAGAAGTGTAATGATTTCGGCGCCGGCGGCGTGTCGGTTGCGATAGGTGAGCTTGCAGACGGGCTTACCGTGGATCTTGATAAGGTGCCCAAGAAGTATGCCGGACTGGACGGAACGGAACTTGCCATATCCGAGTCCCAGGAGAGAATGGCTGTTGTGATCGATCCAAAGGACGTGGACAGTTTCATGAAGTATGCGGCAGAGGAAAACCTTGAGGCAACAAGCGTTGCGACTGTAACAAAAGAACCCAGGCTCGTGCTTAAGTGGAGAGGCAGGGATATAGTAAATCTTTCAAGGGCTTTCCTTGATACCAACGGCGCTCATCAGGAGTGCAGCGTGAAGGTGGATGTTCCCGACAAGGAGAATAATCCGCTGGATAAAGTGGCTAGTAAGAAAGCGGAAGAATGTCTTAAGGCCGGGGATGAGAAAGGGGCCTGGATCGCGACCCTGTCCGATCTTAACGAATGCTCGCAGAAAGGTCTCGTGGAGATGTTTGACTCTTCTATCGGAGCGGCAAGTGTGCTGATGCCTTACGGCGGCAAGCTTCAGCTTACAGAGACTCAGACCATGGTGGCGAAACTGCCCATGAGCGGAACCGATTCTTCGGATACCGTGACCATGATGAGCTACGGCTTCGATCCTTATCTGTCAAGCTTCAGCCCGTATCACGGAGCTATATATGCGGTGCTTTCATCGGTTTCAAAGATAGTTGCCGCAGGTGGTGACTATAAAAAGATACATTTCACTTTCCAGGAATACTTCAGAAGGATGAGTGAAGATCCGGCCCGCTGGAGCCAGCCTTTTGCGGCATTGCTCGGCGCATATGATGCGCAGCTCGGCTTCGGCCTGGCATCCATAGGCGGCAAGGATTCCATGTCGGGAACTTTCAATCATATAGATGTTCCGCCTACACTGGTAAGCTTTGCTGTTGATGTGGATGAGATAAGCGATGTGCTTACTCCCGAATTCAAAAAGGCCGGGGATAAGCTGGTACATATACAGATACCGAGAGATGAATATGATGTACCCGTATACAAAGAGGCGATGGACATATTCGCCGCTGTACATGCACAGATCAAGGCAGGTAAGGTAAAAGCTGCATGGTCAATGGATGCCGGCGGTATTGCTGCTGCTGTTGCCAAGATGGGCTTCGGTAACGGACTCGGAGCAGAACTTGACAAAGAACTTGAGAGTGAGGAGCTCTTTATAAACCGCATGGGTGATCTGCTTCTGGAAATGGAAGAGAGTGATGCGGAAAACTTCATGAAGGATGAGGCTAATGCTGAAATAGAGTATTGTGTAAAGCTCATCGGTACCGTGACAAGCGGAGAATTTATTCATGCTGATATGAAGCTCGGACAGGCGGAACTTGAGAATGCCTGGGCATCCACACTTGAAAAGGTATTCCCTTCTGTAGCCGGAGTTGAAAAAGATGAGAAGGTGGAATTCACCGATGTTCACTCTGATACGGTTTATATCTGCAAGAACAAGGTGGCAAAACCCACGGTATTTATTCCGGTGTTCCCGGGTACGAACTGTGAATATGACAGTGCGAGAGCTTTTGAAAGAGCCGGCGCTTATGCGGTGGTAAGGGTGTTCACCAACCAAAATGCAGAGGATATAAGGGAAAGCGCCGAAGCCTTTGCGGCAGAGATAAACAATGCGCAGATAATAATGTTCCCCGGCGGTTTTTCGGCAGGTGACGAACCGGATGGAAGCGCTAAATTCTTTGCAACAGCTTTCAGAAACGAGAAGATGAAGGAAGCGGTAGAGAAGCTGCTTAATGAAAGAGACGGCCTGGCGCTGGGTATCTGTAACGGCTTCCAGGCATTGATAAAACTGGGACTGGTTCCGGAAGGAAGGATATGCGGACAGAATGAGCTTTCACCTACGCTTACTTTCAATACGATAAACAGACATATCTCTAAAATGGCATACACGAGAGTGGTATCCGATAAGAGTCCATGGTTACAAAAAGCCGGTCTCGGAAAGGTCTATACTGTTCCGGCTTCCCATGGTGAAGGAAGATTCGTGGCACCGGCAGATGTGCTTAAGAAACTTGCCGATAACGGTCAGATAGCAACGCGCTACTGTGATACCGAAGGAAATGTGACCATGGATGAATACTGGAATATCAACGGTTCCATGGGAGCCGTGGAGGGCATCACTTCACCGGACGGAAGATGCTTCGGTAAGATGGCTCATGCCGAGAGACGTGATCAGGGAGTTGCAGTAAACATCTACGGCGAACAGGATATGCAGATATTCGAATCAGGAGTGGAGTATTTTAAATAATGCTGATAAGGGAAGAACTGGAAAAAGCGGAAAGAGAGAATCTGAGTGAATTTGCGTCACTGTCTGAAAACAGCAGGGGCAGGAAGAAACCGGAGGAACCCTGTGATATCAGGCCCGTATATCAGAGGGACAGGGACAGGATCGTTCATTCAAAAGCTTTCAGGCGCCTGAAGGACAAGACCCAGGTATTCTTAAACCCTGAAGGAGATCATTACAGGACAAGGCTTACGCACACTCTTGAAGTGTCGCAGATAGCAAGGACTATAGCCAGGGCTCTGCGTATGAATGAGGAACTGGTGGAAGCCATAGCCAACGGTCATGATCTGGGACATACACCTTTCGGACATGCGGGGGAGAGGGCGCTGGATGAGATATGCCCTTACGGCTTCGAACATAATGAGCAGTCGGTAAGAGTGGTAGATGTGCTGGAGAGAGACGGTGAAGGCCTGAATCTTACGCTGGAAGTGCTGGACGGCATGAGAAACCATCAGATGAAGAGCATGCCTTTTACTGTAGAAGGGCAGATCGTGAGACTGTCCGATAAACTTGCCTATATCCATCATGATATGGATGATGCCATAAGAGCGGGTGTGCTTACCGATAAGGATGTACCCGAAGAGATAGGCAGGGTGCTTGGCATGACCACCAAGGAAAGACTGGATAAGCTGATCCACAATATCATTTCGGAGAGTCGGGGAAAAGACAGGATATGCATGTCTCCCGAAGTGGAAAAAGCCATGATAGACATGCGCAACTTTATGTTTGTAAATGTTTACCAAAACCCTGTGGTCAAAGGGGAGGAGTCAAAGGCGGAATCCCTGGTAAAAACTTTATTTGAATATTACACCCACAATATAGATGCGCTCCCCGCAGAGCTTAAGAAGCTGCTGGAGCGGGGAGAGACAAAGGAAAGGGTGGTATGCGATCATATCGCATCCATGACGGATCACCATGCCATAACGGTATATGAGGATCTGTTTGTTCCCAAATCATGGCAGGGAATGTGATATGTATTATCCTGAAGAGATCATACAGGAAGTCAGGGACAGGAACGATATAGTTGATGTCATCTCTCAGCATGTACAGCTGAAAAAGCAGGGCAGCAACTATTTTGGCTTGTGTCCGTTTCATAATGAAAAATCACCTTCCTTTTCCGTATCGCCTTCCAAAAAGATGTTTCACTGTTTCGGCTGTCATGCCGGCGGAAATGTGATCACCTTCGTGCGAATGTATGAGAATTACACTTTTCAGGAGGCGATGAAAGTTCTGGCAGACCGCGCCGGCATAAAACTTCCGGAAGTGGAAATGACGGAGGAGATGAAAAAGAAGGCGGCAAAGAAACAGTGCCTTTACGATATAAACAAGACTGCCGCAACCTATTTTTATTACAGACTCAGAAACCAGGGCGGAGAACTGGGGCTGAATTACTTTAAAAGCCGCGGACTGACGGAAGAGACGATGCATAAATTCGGACTGGGTTATGCACTGCAGTACTCTGATGATCTGGTGAAGTATTTAAAGAGCAAAGACTATGATGATGAACTGATAAGAGAGGCGGGACTTGGCGTATTCGGTGAAAAAGAAGGAATGCGTGACCGCTTTATCAACCGGGTGATGTTTCCTATATCGGATGCCAATAATAAAGTTATAGCCTTTGGCGGCCGTGTGATGGGGGATGCAAAGCCGAAATATCTTAATTCCCAGGAAACACCGGTCTTTGAGAAAAGAAATAACTTATACGGCTTGAATTTTGCCAGAAGTTCGAGAAGCGACAACTTTATACTCTGCGAAGGCTATATGGATGTGATAGCCATGCATCAGGCAGGATTCAATCAGGCAGTGGCATCTCTCGGAACGGCATTTACGCCTGAACAGGCGATGATACTCAAGCGTTTTTCAAGAGATATACTTTTAGCTTATGACAGTGACGGAGCGGGAGTAGGGGCTGCTCTGAAAGCCATAAGGATACTCCGTGATTGCGGAATGAACGGAAGAGTCATAAGCCTGAAACCCTATAAGGATCCCGATGAGTTTATAAAAGCAGAGGGGCGGGAAGCCTTTGAAGAGAGGATAAACAATGCCGGAAACGGCTTTATGTTTGAGATAAAAGTGCTGCGGGACAGCTTCAATTTTAATGATCCCGCGCAGAAGACGGAATTCCAAAGAGAAATAGCGAGTAAACTTCTGGATTTTGAAGAAGAATTGGAGCGGGATAATTACCTGCATGCGGTATGTGAAGAATACCGGATATCCGAAGACGGCTTAAAGAAGCTGCTTTTTGCCATGGCTACCAAAAGAGGACTTAAGAGAGAACGGGTGGAGGTGAGCACTGAGTTCATTGAACCTGTTTCAAAGTCCGGGGATGACGATCCGGATGGGTATGCCCAGAGGCTGCTTCTGACATGGCTGACTGAGGAACCGGAGAAATATAAGAAGATAAAGGATCGGATAAGCGTGGAGGACTTTATCGATCCCCTTTACCGGAAGGTAGCGGAAAGTATACTGGAACAGCTTGAGAGCGGTAAAACGGACCCGGCTGCGATAATGGATCTCTTTGATGAGATAGAGGAGCAGCAGAGGGTATCGGAAATATTCCACACGAAACTTTCTGCGCTGGATACTGAGGCAGAAAAAGAAAAAGCTTTTTATGAGATCGTAGTCAGGGTAAAGGAAGAAAGCCTTAACAAATCCAGGTCGGAGGCCGGAGGAGCCGAAGACATCAAAAAAATGGTTGAGAAGAAGAAAGTCTTGGAAAACCTGCGGCGGGCAGGCCGTTTATAAGGAGGAGATATCAAATGGCCCAGAAGAACAGCACTAAGAATACAAAGAAGGCAGCGCCTGTAAAGAAAGCAGCGCCTGCAAAGAAAGAGGCAGCTGCAAAGAAAACAGCGCCTGTAAAGAAGGCCACGGTTGTAAAGAAGGCAGCGCCTGCAAAGAAGGCGGCGGCAGTAAAGAAAACAGTGCCTGCAAAGAAGGCAGCGGTTGTAAAGAAAACAACGCCTGTGAAGAAGGCAGCAGCTGTAAAGAAAGCAGCTCCTGCTAAAAAGGCGGTGCCTGTAAAGAAGACTGCAGTTGCTAAGAAGGCGGCAGTTGTAAAGAAAGCAGCACCTGCAAAGAAGACAGTGCCCGTAAAGAAAGCGGCTCCTGCAAAGAAGGCAGTGCCCGTAAAGAAAGCGGCTCCTGCGAAGAAAGCGGCAGCGGTAAAGAAGGCGGCACCCGCAAAGAAAGCGGCAGCGGTAAAGAAGGCTGTGCCCGCAAAGAAAACATCAGCGGTAAAGAAGGCGGCACCCGCAAAGAAAGTGACGCCCGTAAAGAAAGCGGCGCCTGCAAAGAAGGCGGCAGCGGTAAAGAAGACAACGCCTGCAAAGAAGGCAGCGGTTGTAAAGAAAGCAGCTCCTGCGAAGAAGGCAGCGCCTGTAAAGAAAGCAGTGCCTGCAAAGAAAACGGCAGCTGCAAAAAAGCCGGCAACAGTAAGTAAGGCAATGCCTGCAAAGAAAAATACAGCCGTAAAGAAAGCGGTGAACACAAAAAAAGCCGAGTCCGTTAAAAAGACAGCAGATGTAAAGAAAAATGCAACGGCAAAGAAAGCGGTTCCCGAGAAAAAGTCCGTAGCTCCCAAGAAAGAAGCAAGCGTTAAGAAAGCGGAAAACGTGAAGATAAATGAAACAGAAAAGAAAAATGAAACGGTAAAGAAGACGAACATGAATAAGAAAGCAGAACCCGTAAAAAAGAATGCAGCTGATAAAAAAGCTGCTCATGAAAAGAAAACTGAGATAAAACTTATTCCGGATCCTCAGATCAATGATGAGGACAGAGATCCGGAAGAAATGGCTCCCGGAAACTTTGATGAGAAACTAAAGGAACTCCTGAACATAGCAAAGAAAAAAGGCTTTGCGGAGTATCAGGAAGTGATAGATACTTTCTCGGAATTCAATCTGGATGAGGAACAGTTTGATAAGATCTGGGATGCACTGAACAAAAATAAGATAATACTTCGCCTTGAGCAGATCGACGACGAAGATATACCCGAAGAGGAACTGGCACTTGAGGAAGGCGAGATAGATGTGGATCTTGATCTGGAGAACCTTGAGAATGCTGCAGGAGACGGAACGAATATAGAAGATCCCGTAAGGATGTACCTTAAGGAGATAGGCCGTGTGCAGCTTCTTTCCGCAGAAGATGAGATCGATCTTGCGAAAAAGATGGAAGCCGGTTATGAAGCCAATGACAGATTAAGGGATCAGAAGAAAAAGCTCGCGGATATCAAAAAGCAGCTGGAAGATCTCAAGTCGAAAAAGAATACCGTAAAGAAGACGGCGGAGCTTCAAAAGAAAAAAGCTGAACTTGAGAAGAAGATAGCTGCAAATGAGGCTATAGTTGAGACCGGTCAGAAAGCAGGAAAAGACCTGTCCCAGGCGAACTTAAGACTCGTTGTAAGTATAGCGAAGCGCTATGTCGGCCGCGGAATGCTCTTCCTGGATCTTATACAGGAAGGAAACCTGGGACTTATAAAAGCGGTTGAAAAGTTTGATTACCGCAAGGGTTATAAGTTCTCTACCTATGCGACATGGTGGATACGTCAGGCAATAACCAGAGCCATTGCAGATCAGGCGCGTACCATACGTATCCCGGTGCATATGGTTGAAACGATCAATAAGATCATAAGGATAAACAGACAGCTGCTCCAGGAACTGGGCAGGGAGCCGTCCCCGGCAGAGATAGCCGAGAGGATGGATATGCCTGAAGAAAGGGTACGTGAGATACTCAAGATATCTCAGGAGCCTGTATCACTGGAAACTCCCATAGGTGAGGAGGAAGATTCACATCTCGGTGATTTCATCAAGGATGATAATGTTCCCGTTCCCGCTGATGCGGCAGCATTTACTCTCCTTCGTGAACAGCTTGATGAGATACTTTCAACCCTTACGGAAAGGGAGCGGAAGGTACTGACGCTGCGCTTCGGTCTCCTTGACGGAAGAGCAAGGACGCTTGAAGAAGTAGGCAAGGAGTTTAACGTCACCAGAGAGCGTATCAGACAGATCGAGGCAAAGGCTCTGAGAAAGTTAAGACACCCCAGCCGCAGCAAACGTATCAAAGACTTTTTGGAGTAATGGTTTTATCGGAGAGATTAAAACATGTGGCGCTGCTGGCGGGAAGCGGCAATTCTTTGGCCGATATAGGCTGCGATCACGGATATCTGGGGATATGGCTGGTCAGGAATAAGCTCTTTGAACATGTCATAGCCATGGATCTTCGAGAGGGACCGTTGAACGCGGCGCGTCACAATGTGGAAGAAGAAGGACTGTCAGACTTTATAGAATGCCGGCTATCAGACGGCTGCGATAAGCTTAAGAAGGGTGAGGCACAGGTGCTGAACTTTGCCGGAATGGGCGGACCTCTTATGATAAGCCTGTTGGAGCGGAACATGGAACTTACCCGCAGTATGGACAGGCTTGTGCTTCAGCCCCAGTCCGAGATACCGGATGTAAGACAATGGCTTAAGGCTAACGGATTCAGCATCGTTGATGAAGACATAGTATGCGAGGACGGCAAGTTTTATCCGATGATGGCTGCCGTTAAGGGAAAGTGGGACGATCACGGCGCAGGGGATAAAGAAGCAATATTATTCGGCGGAAGCCTGTTGAAAAAAAAGCATCCTGTGCTTAAAGCTTATCTTGAAAAGAATCTTACTCAGAATGAAGACGTTCTGGCAAGACTCACGGCAGCGTTAGGTGCGGAAAATGAAAGAATGAACGAACGTATCACTGAGGTAGAAGCATCAATTGCGGATATCAGGGAGGCGCTTAAGTTTTATGAAGCTTAAAGAAGTCATGACGAAGCTCGAAGAACTCTCACCCTTAGCAATGGCGGAAGAGTGGGACAACAGCGGTCTCATGTGCGGAAGGAAGGATAAGGAAATAGCATCCGTGCTGCTTGCTGTTGATGCCACCGATGAAGTCATAGAGGAGGCGGTGCTCTCCGGAGCGGATCTTCTGCTTACACACCACCCGCTGATCTTTCGGGGGATAAAGAGCGTTACCGAGGACAGTATCACCGGAAGAAGATTGCTGAAACTGATACAGGCCGATGTGGCCTGCTATGCGATGCATACAAATTTTGACGTGATAGGAATGGCAGACGAAGCCGCAGACCGTCTGGGACTTACGGATCCGGAGGTGCTGCAGGTCACTTTCGAGGATTCACTTTCGAAAGAGGGGATCGGAAGATGCGGATCGCTTAAAAGGCCCATGAGTCTGAAGGAGTGCGCAGAGCTGGTAAAAGAAGTATTCCTGGTGGAGAATGTCAGGGTATACGGAAATATAAAAGACAGGGTACGGAGGGTAGCCGTATCACCGGGTTCCGGCGGAGATATGATAAGCTATGCTCTAAGCAGCAAAGCCGATGTGCTGATCACCGGAGATATAGATCATCATGAAGGCATAGATGCCGTGGCGGAAGGACTGAATATCATAGATGCCGGCCACTACGGAATAGAAAAGATATTCGTAAATTATATGAAAGACTTTATCATAAAGGAAATGGCGGGCATCGAAGTAAGCGCAGCCTCGCAGAAAGAACCGTTTATCACTATTTAGCAGGAGGGTTACAATGGGAAACGTTACACTGAAGATTTACGGAGAAGAAAAAACCTGGCCCGAAGGAACAAGTTATCTGGATATAGCCGGAGAGTATGCCGACAAGCTTAAAGGCGCTGCGGCTCTTGTACTGGAAGACAACAATATCAGGGAGCTTACGAGAAAACTCAAAGATGGAGCCGAAGTATCCTTCATCGATATGAGCAGGAGCAGCGGCCACAAGGCCTATGTGCGTACCGCCATACTGCTTATGGTAAAAGCGATAGATGATGTATGCGGCCACGATAAGAGCAAACAGGTAAAGGTTGAATTTGCCATAGGAAACGGTTATTATATAAGCCCGAGAGGCGTGGTGATAGACCAGCCGTTCATTGATAAGGTGGCTGAGAGAATGAAGGAACTTGCAGCTTCCGATATTAAGATCAGCAAGACGGCGGTTCCTACGGATGAAGCAAGGAAGCTTTTCGCAGAGAACGGGATGATGGACAAGAACCGTCTCTTTAAGTACAGGAGAGGCTCGGCGGTAAATGTATATGAGCTGGACGGATATAAGGATTATTACTACGGTTATATGCTTCCGTCTACCGGATATATAAAGTATTTTAAACTGCTTCCCTATGATGAGGGAATGGTGCTGGTATTACCCGATACCGCTGATCCCGAAATGATCAAACCCTGGGAAGAAAGGAAGAAGCTTTATACGGCTCTCAAGATGGCTGACCAGTGGGGCAGCATGATGGGCATAGATTCCGTAGGTGACTTAAATGACAGGATCTGTGCGGGTGATCTGGATGAGATAATACTTGTTCAGGAAGCTCTGCAGGAGAGACGCATCGCGGAGATAGCGCGTGAGATAGCCGACAGAAAGAATGTTAAGTTCGTGATGATAGCGGGACCTTCGTCCTCAGGCAAGACCACTTTCTCACACAGGCTCTCAATAGAGCTGGCATCCTTCGGTTTCAAACCTCATCCCATAGGAGTGGATGATTATTTCAAGAACAGGGAGGATACTCCCCGTGATGAAAACGGAGATTATAATTTCGAGTGTCTTGAAGCAATAGACGTGGATCTCTTTAACAAAGACATGGTGGAGCTGCTGAACGGAAAGACGGTGGAACTCCCCAGCTTTAACTTTAAAACAGGAAAAAGAGAGTACAAAGGCAATTATAAAACTCTCGGACCTGACGATATACTTGTTATAGAAGGTATACACGGTCTTAATGACAAGATGAGCCATGCGCTTCCGACCGAGAGTAAGTACAAGATATATATAAGCGCACTCACGAGTCTGAACATAGACGAGCACAACCGTATACCGACTACCGACGGAAGACTCATTCGCCGTATGGTAAGGGATGCAAGGACACGCGGATCTTCAGCGCAGAGGACCATACAGATGTGGCCTTCGGTGCGCCGCGGTGAAGAGGAGAATATCTTCCCCTTCCAGGAAAGCGCCGATGCAACCTTTAACTCAGCTCTTATATACGAGCTGGCTGTGCTCAAGCAGTTTGCGGAGCCGCTGCTTTATTCGGTTCCCGTCGATTCACCCGAGCATCTGGAAGCAAAGAGACTGCTTAAGTTCTTTGAATACTTCCTGGGCATCAGTTCGGAAAGACTTCCTTTCAACTCGATAGCAAGGGAGTTCGTGGGCGGATCGAGTTTTAATGTGTAAATAAGAGGAACGGATGATCGCGTGGCTTAAGTCACGAGGAAAGTCCGGGCTCCATAGGGCAGGATGCCGGATAACGTCCGGTGGAGGAGACTCTAAGGAAAGTGCAACAGAAAATAACAGCCCCCGCAAGGGAGCAACGGTGAAAAGGCAGTGTAAGAGACTACCGCCCGGCTGGTAACAGTCCGGGGTCAATGTAAACCCCATCCGGAGCAAGATCAAGAAGAGGTCCGCAGGCGGCCCGTCTCAGTACCTCAGGTAGATCGCTCGAGCCGTATGGTAACATACGGCCTAGATAGATGATCATCCAAGACAGAACCCGGCTTATAGTTCCTCTTATCTTTTTACGAAAAGCAGCATCCCGCATACGGGATGCTTTTTTTCGTTTGACGGGACATATCGAATATATACGCGCCTGTTCAGAAGGTATTGATGCCTTGCTAAATCGCTCCGCACGTAAGTTCAAACTTCGCAGCAGGACTATTCCTCGGCTCGCAACAGTCCTCTTCGAGGAGTTGCTGCGCCGGGAATATGCTGCTCGTAAAATCCATGTCTGTTCAGAAGACATTGCAGCCTTGCTAAGTTGCAGTACTTAATGCTTCTACTGTGTATTTCAAATGAATATCAATGTGGGCTGACACGTAGAGGGAGAAAAAAGACCTGAGTACGTGTCGGTAAAGGAAAGGTTAATGGGAGGCAGACACGTAGAGGGAGAAAAAAGACCTGGGTACGTGTCAGTGGAGGAAAGGCTAAAGGGAGGCCGACACGTAGAGGGAGAGAAAAGTCCCGGGTACGTGTCGGTAAAGGAAAGGCTAACGGGAGGCAGACACGTAGAGGGAGAGAAAAGTCCCGGGTACGTGTCGATAGGAACGGGTTTGCGGAAATGTGGTATAATGGGAAAGATGTTGTGAAAACAGGAGGGGAATGAAAAATGGATAAGCTGATATATATTATATATCCGCTGCTTCTGGCGGCACTGCTGATAGGGAGCAAAGTTGCGAAGAAAAAAGAATGGAATGAGGAAGCGTTTTCGCTGGATCAGATGAAGATGCTGCAGGGTTTTATCGCAGTCATGATAATGTGTCATCACTGCGGACAGAAGAACAGTGCTTCCTGGATAGACCCAAGCTATTATACGGGCGGGATGGAATTCTTTGTTCCCATAGGCTTTGTGCTGGTGTCGTTCTTTACTTTCTGTTCCGGTTACGGTTTATACAAGAGTCTTAAGACAAAGAAGGACTATCTGAAAAAAGGCTTTATAGCTCACAGGATACTTCCGATAATCGGAACAGGTTATCTCGTGGCGATGATCTTTTTACTGGTGCGTATCCTGATGGGAGAAAATTTAAGTCAGGATAATAATGGCCTCTGGTACGTGCTGGGACTTAAGCTGGCCAATCCGAACGGCTGGTACGTGATAGTGATCCCCTTTTTTTACCTGGCTTTTTTTCTGGCTTTCAGGTACATCAAAAAAGAAAAGACCGCACTTTTTGTGATCCTGCTGTTTACGATAGCATTCCAGTTACTCGGAGCTTCACTGGATCATAATGACTGGTGGATGCGCGGTGAGTGGTGGTACAATTCCATTCATCTTTTCGTTGTCGGCATATGGTTTGCGATGAACGAAGAAAAGCTGATCCCTGCGATAAAGAAACATTATAAGCTGTTCCTGATCATAGGGCTTTTATTGATACTCCCGTTGTATATAGTAAGTGAGCTGCTTAAAGGGGTGTTCTCCTACTACGCAGAGTACTGGAATGCTCCGGACAAGGTATTCAGGAGGATCGTCAGTCTTTCAGGTGAAGTGCTGTTTTCGTCGGTAGTGGTGCTGACTGCATTTATCATAAGTCTTAAAGTGAAGATCGGAAATTCCTTCCTTAAGTTCATGGGGAAGATAACGCTGGAATTCTATCTGATACACGGATTGTATTCGGAACTCTTCTGCTTTGCGTTTTGCGATTCGCTTAAGAGCTTCTATATCAAGAATCAGTTGCTGTATGTGATAGTTGTATTCGCGCTCGGAATTCCTTCGGCGCTGCTGGTAAAGTATATTATCGGGCTGTTCAAAAAGCTGATAGCAAAACGTAAATAAGAACTGATAGAAGCCTTTGATGCACTATAGTGTGAGAAGCTTGCACTATAGTGCATTTTTATATTGTGTAGATTCCCTCAAACTAGATTATGTAAACCAAGCGCATCGATATCCGATGTGCCGGGACTACTCGCGCAGACATCAGGTTCCGGAACAGATCCGGAATACTAAAGGCCGCCGGGCCGGAAAGGAGGTTAAGGAAACTGTAGCAGAGACAAAGACATGATCAGGGAAATGGGGGTAATCTATATGATCAGAATAGCGGCATGCGATGGTACGGAGCATACGCGCAGTCTTTTGTTGAACTGGACATATGAATGGATGCTGACTGCGGGAATGGAAGTACACTGTTTCGGGGTGAGGGATCCGGAGGAACTGGAATACGAGTGTGAAGAATATGGGGGCGTGGATCTGGTATTTACCGAAATAGAATTTGAGAACGGAACTGACAGTTTAGAACGGTTAATGAATTTGAGGATCAGATATCCTGCCACGGATGTGGTGATAGTAACAAAGAGAGGTAGACCGTACAGAAGCCTGTTTGGTATAAGACCGTACGGCTGCCTGGAAAAACCGCTTGAAAGAAAAGAACTGAACGAAGTACTGGCACATTATATTGAAGAGCGGAGACGGATTAAATTTCATTTCAGATACAACAAGATCTATTATGCTGTTTTTGTGGACCATATCTTATATCTGTATCATTACAACAGAAAAATCGGAATATACTGCACAGAAGGAAGGTATTTTGAATGCTACATGAAAATGGAGGAAGCGGAGAAGAGACTTGCTGCTTCCGACAGGCTTTTCTTACGCATTCAGAAATCCTGCATGGTCAATGTGACAAGGCTGGAACAGTTTTCAGCTACGGAGGCAGTCATGGAGGACGGAACCGTACTCAGTGTCAGCCGCTCGCATGCGCCGGGATCGGTAGGAAGATACTCGACTTATTACAGGGCAATCACTACAGTAAGGAACAAAAAATGACGAATAAACGTCCGATTCTGACATGGACGGTCATTTAGGCGTAGGAGAGCTTAGTATTGTTTTTGCGTTACGAATACCGCTGCGAGATCTGCCATACAGCTCACTGATGCACGCATTGTCATGCGATAATTAGGGACCCATTTCGAAGTTCTCCTTCTATCCCGACCGGCAGATATCTGTAACGGAAGAAACGTAATTGCGGAGCGGTTGGGGAACCGCTCCGTTTTTATACCGTCCTGAAGCCGGCGGGATCGGGGAGATAGAGGCGGCCCTGGTAGGAACCGCGGCTTTCCATTTCGGAATGAAGGAGGTTAAGTACTCCTTTTTTGTTTGCGCTCCAGGCAGGAGCTATAAGTATGCTTTTGGGACCGTCGCCGGTAACACGGTGTATGACCGTGTCGGGAGAGAGATGTTCGAGACAGTCTATGACAATGTCGATATATTCATCTCGCGTAAGCACGTCAAATTTCCTTGCAGCATAATCTGACGCAAGGTCCGTATCTTTTAATACGTGGAGCAACTGAAGCTTGATGCCGAAGATCGGGAAAGTATTGATGTATTCGATATTGGAAAGCATCATGGAACGGTCTTCACCGGGAAGACCGAGTATCAGGTGGACGATCACCGGAATGTGCAGGCCCATCAGCGAATGCATGGCAGCTTCAAACACAGAGGTATCATAGCCGCGTCTGATGTATCTGATGGTGGCGGGATGTATGGTCTGCAGTCCCAGCTCTATCCAGATGAATTTCTGCGGAAAAGCCATGCGCATCTCTTCAAGCAAAGAGAGGACTTCGGGGCCGAGACAGTCAGGTCTGGTAGCAATTGAAAGACCGATGATATCCTTATCCGAGAGAGCCTCCGTATATACGGCGCGCAGTCTGTCTATGGGACCGTAAGTGTTGGTATAGGGCTGGAGATAGGCAACAAAGTGGTTGCCGCTGTATTTGCTTCTGATGAATTCCTTGCCGGCAGCAATCTGTTCGCTGATGGAAGGACGTTCGGAGGACAGCAAAGAAGCAGCGGAGAATTCACCGCTGCCCCCTGCAGAACAGAATATACATCCTTTATCCGAGATGCTGCCGTCCCTTACAGGGCAGGTAAACCCGCCGTCCAGGGAGATCTTGTATATCTTCTCTCCGTAGACGCTCCTGAAATACGAATCCAGTGAGTAATAGGGTTTACCGTTCCATCTCAGATGTTCCATTTTTTATATCAGCTTCTTAATCTCTTCAGCGACCCTGTCGGCGATGCCGGGCATAAAGGGCGCGGGTATAACGTATTCTTCGCTAAGCTTGTCTTCGGGTACCATTGATGCGATGGCGAGGGCTGCGGCCATCTTCATCTCTTCGGTGATCTGGGGAGCGCGGCCTTCGAGGGCGCCCTTGAAGATACCGGGGAAAGCAATGACATTGTTGACCTGGTTAGGAAAATCACTGCGTCCGGTGCCTACTATGCGGGCGCCTGCTTCCTTTGCATCGGAAGGCAGGATCTCGGGATCCGGATTGGCCATTGCAAAGAGTATGGCATCGCTGTTCATGCTGCGTACCATATCTTTGGTAACTATGCCGGGAGCGGAAACACCGATAAAGATGTCTGCGCCTTTAAGGGCATCTGCAAGTGAACCGCTGATATTCTCGGGATTGGTCACTTCGGCCATTTTCTCCTGCATCCAGTTAAGTCCCTTGGCACCCTTGGAAACTATACCCTTGCTGTTGCAGAGTATCACGTTCTTAAAACCGTAGTTCATCATCAGCTTGGTGATGGCCACGCCTGCAGCGCCTGCACCGCTTACGACTACCTTGCAGTCGCCGGGTTTCTTGTCTACGATCTTTAATGAATTGATAAGAGCGGCAAGCACTACGATGGCTGTGCCATGCTGGTCATCATGGAATACCGGTATGTCCAGAGTTGCTTTCAGTCGTTCCTCTATCTCGAAGCAGCGGGGAGCGCTGATGTCTTCGAGATTGACTCCGCCGTAGCCGGGAGCCAGCCAGGTAACTGCTTTGACTATCTCATCGGGATCCTGGGTATCCAGACAGATGGGAACGGCGTTGACACCGCCGAATTCTTTAAAGAGAACTGCCTTACCCTCCATAACGGGCATTGCGGCTTTGGGTCCGATGTTACCGAGACCGAGAACTGCGCTGCCGTCGGAAACCACGAGTATGGTATTCTGCTTGATCGTATATTTATATGCAAGATCGGGATCTTTTGCTATCTTCCTGCAGGGCTCTGCCACGCCGGGAGTATATGCGATGGACAGGGCATGGGCGCTGTCTACGGGAGCCTTGGAGCAGACGTCAAGTTTGCCCTTCCACTCTTCATGCTTGAGTAATGCTTCTTCATTGGTAGTCATTTCAATCTTCCTCCATTAATATATGTTTAAAAATTTCTTGATTTTTTGGGATTCTGTGATATAGTAACACATATGGAGACTGTGGCGCAAGTACGCCAGTCATTAATTATCTTGAAATCCGATAGTTTTCGATTTTACCCATTATTGATTTTCAAAGCAGGGAGGTTTTACGGATGATCAATATGAAGGAAAGGTATGAGACCATTTCTTTGGCTGACCTTAAGGAAATGGCGAAATTCCGCGGCATTAAAGGCGTATCGGGAATGAAGAAAGCCGATATCATTGAAGAAATGCTGAAAAAAGACGAAGAAGATGCGCAGATAAAGGCAAGGGAAGCTGCCGAAGCATCAGCCCAGGCCAAGCAGGCTGCAAAGGCTGCGGCACAGGAAGCAAAAGCAGCAGCGCAGGAAGCAAAGGCAGAGAAAAAGGAAAACAAATCCGAGTCTAAGGAAGTGGCCCAGGCTCCCGCAGTTTCCATACCCCAGCAGCAGAAAGCTCTTCCAGGCAAGGATAAGGGCAGGAGATATGAGCCTGAACCCGAGATGGACGAAAAGACCATAGCGGAACTGGACAGCGGACAGACAGTCTGCGACATACTGGAAGTAATGCCTGACGGTTTCGGCTTCATCAGATGTGAAAACTATCTGCCGGGTGAAAACGATGTATATGTTTCTCCGAGCCAGATAAGGAAGTTCGGTTTAAAGACCGGCGATATAGTAAAGGGTAACACCAGGATACGTACCCAGAATGAAAAGTTCAGAGCGCTTCTCTATCTTACAACGGTGAACGGTCTGCCTACCGAAGAGGCCGCAAAGCGTTACAATTTCGAAGAGATGACGCCCATCTTCCCCAACGAAAAGATAAGGCTTGAAAGGCCCGGCGCGCCGGTGTCCATGAGGATCATGGATCTGATAAGTCCTGTAGGAAAGGGACAGCGAGGGATGATCGTTTCCCAGCCTAAAGCCGGAAAGACTACACTTTTAAAGGATGTGGCCAAATCCATCAAGATCACCAATCCCGATATGCACATGATAATACTTCTGATCGACGAGCGTCCCGAGGAAGTTACGGATATGAAAGAGGAAGTAGGCGGTCCCGGAGTGGAAGTCATCTATTCCACTTTTGACGAAACCGCAGAGCATCACAAACGTGTTGCTGAGATGGTGGTGGAAAGGGCAAGACGTCTGGTGGAATACAAGAAGGATGTCATCATACTTCTCGATTCAATAACCAGACTTACGAGAGCCTACAACCAGGTGATCCCGCCCAGCGGACGTACTTTATCGGGTGGTCTCGATCCGGCGGCGCTGCACGGACCGAAGCGCTTCTTCGGCGCGGCCCGTAATATGAGGGAAGGCGGAAGCCTCACAATACTTGCCACAGCCCTGGTGGATACCGGAAGCAAGATGGATGATGTGGTATACGAGGAATTCAAGGGAACCGGTAACATGGAACTCGTTCTCGACCGCAAGCTTTCCGAACGCAGGATATTCCCGGCTATCGATATACCCAAGTCTTCAACCAGACGTGAAGACCTGCTCTTAACACCCGATGAGCTGCAGGCCATCAGCATACTCCGCAAAGCCATGAACGGCTTACGGCCTGAAGAATCCGTGGACAAGATCATCGATATGTTTGCCCGTACCGCCAACAACCGTGACTTTGTGGACATGGTGCAAAAGACACACTGGTATTAAGTGTTAGTATAGTTTTAATAATTTAGATTACGGCGGCTCTTATGAGTCGCCGTAAAAACATTTCGATATATCAATAATCTAAGTTTCTAAACTGCTGCAAACTGTTTTCTGGTGATGATTTCCAGCTACTAGAAGATTAATTAGGGCGACAAATTCATCTTAAAAGAATTTGTTGACAATATGCGGTAAATCACATATTCTAATAATGCAAGGTACAGAATGAACGAGTATAACACGATATTTTATGAAACGGAGGATGGAAGGATACCAGCAAAGGAGTTCTTGCTAAGCTTGGATTACGATATGCGCGCCAAGATGATCCGTACACTGGAATTGCTGCAAAAAAACGGGCCTGCGTTACGAGAACCATATTCAAAAGAACTGGCGGAAGGCATATTTGAACTTCGCGCAAAATTTGGAACAAATATATCGCGATTACTGTATTTTTATGATGAAGACAGATTGGTGTTGCTTACAAACGGTTTTGTAAAAAAGACACAGAAGACTCCTAAACAGGAAATAAATATGGCTAAAACCTATCGCGCTGATTATTACGCCAGAAAGGAGCAGAAATGACTACACTGAATGAATTTATTGATGAACAGCTTAAGGATCCTGTCTTTAAGAAAAAATATGATGCAATGGAACCGGAATTTACCGTAATGCAGGCTATGATAGATGCCAGAAAAGAAAGAGGAATGACGCAGAAGGAACTGGCTGAGATAACGGGGATATCTCAGGCTGATATCAGCCGGTTGGAGCGGGGGACAGGTAATCCGTCGTTAAAGACATTGCAAAGGGTAGCACAGGCCCTGAAAATGTCATTAAAAATAGAGTTTGTTCCGGTGCATGGGCCAAGGTCGGGCAGGGTATAATATTTCTTTTATGTGTTAATAGAAATCAGGATCTCGGATAGAGATATAAAGCTACTTTTTGGAGGAGATAAAAATGCAGAGAAAAAACGAAGGCAGGAGTTCCCGGAAGCCGTATAATTCTAGGGGGGGCAGGGCATTCATTGCTCTTTTGCTAAGCGTAATACTTGTGATCACTGATCTGCCGCCGGCGCTTCTTGACGGCGGTTTCGGAATATTCGGTTTATTTTTCAAAGAGACAGATTATATACCTGAGGTGAGGGCAGAGGGCGAGCTCTATGTGGGAGGCGCTGCCCTGGCAGAGGGAGCAAGCGCCGCTGAAGGCAAAGTGCGGCATCTTGCGGGTAATGTGCTGGTGCTTAACGGCTACAGCTATGAAGGCAGCGGTTATATAAATGATGATAAAGCCTACGGCATATATGCTAACGGCGACTGGACTGTCGTGCTTGCCGGAGAAAACAGCATAAAACTCACCGGGGATGAGATAGCGGAGAGCTATGGCATATATGTGAGCGGCAAGCTGACCATAGTCAATGTGATAGAAGAAGGAGAGAACCTTCCGGCGACACTGAGTGTGACTGCCGGTGCAGTATCAAAAGCGAGTGCCGGCATATATTCCGCTAAGATAGAACTGCCGGGAGAAGGGACGGAGCTCACTATTGATGAGCTTGAATATACGGTAAGTGCGGAAGCTGTGACTGTTGATGCATCCGGTGGTAATGTGAGCGCAAAAGAAGAATTATACAACTTTAGCCAGGTTTCATACGGGATCTGTGTTGAAGATACTTATGAACAGGAAGCCGGAAGCATCAAAGCAAACGGCGGAAGCAATACAATGGAAGAAGAGAATACTTTTCATCATGCGATCTATTCATATGGCCTGAAAGCCGGAAGCACCACAGTAAGGGGAGGAAATCTCAGTTGCAATGGCGGCGACATGATATTTAAGAAAGACATAGGGTTTGCCAGAAGTTACGGCATGGATACAGGCAGTATAACTGTTCGTGGAGGCAGTATTGAAGCTCTGGGAGGTAGCACCGTATCTTCAGAAAGAATCAGTAATAGCATAAGTTATGGCATAAATACCAACGACGATTCAGCTACTGCTTATTTTGAAAACTGTGAAATATATGCCGCCTGTGGTATTGCTATAGCTAGGGCTCACGATAATCTGTTTAATAAGGCTATGCAAGTTATGGGTGATCTAAGGGTGAAAAGCGGCACAAAGCTGACCGCGGAGGCTAAGAAAGGCGAAAAATACGGGGGAAATTACGAGGGAATATATGTCTCTGGTGATCTGTATGCAGATGGCGGAGAAATCTCAGTAAATATTGATGGTGCGGAAAAGTCATGTTACGGTATCTTTGCCGAAAACTTTATTGTCAGCAGTAGCAGTGATGCAGTAATAGAGTCAGTAACAGCTGCACCATCAATAACGAATACTTTGGAATCATGGAGCTGTGCTATTAATGTACAAAAAATGATAATAGAAGAAGGCAGCACTGCCGTGATAAATGCAGAAGCAACGAGCGCAGCGGAAGGGACCAGGAATGCAGACGCATATGGGATACAAATTAAGGATGAAGGAAGTATCATTGCAGGAGGTACGATAAATGCAACGGCGAACGGTCAGGGAGCTACCTGGGGATTTGTATTCGGTATAATCACGGGCAGAGGTTTTACGATAAGCGGCGGTACCGTTAATGCAAGGGCTAACGGGATCAATTCCCAGAGCGCCGGAATCGGTCAGATTGGCAGTTATGCTAAAGGGATATATATCACCGGCGGAACAGTTAATGCTGTATCCGAAAAAAACGGACAGGAAGCCCCGATGGCTGCTGATTACCCGGCTTTGTGCGGATCCTGGGGGATATTTATCGAGCAGAACAGTTTTGGGGAGATCAGCGGCGGCAATGTGACCTTACAGGGAGACGATTGCGCAATTTACCGTCAATATGGTGATTCGGACATGATAAACGGTGCCATACTTATGGCTTCCGAAAATGTTGACGGAACAGCTGCGGCTTTAACTGAGCGCAGTGATTTTAACATTACGGGAAATAAAGGTGTAAATGAGCTGGCAGGAATAAGATATTTAAGATCTACGGCCGGAACTAAAGAAGTTCCTTACGCATATGATACGGAATTGTATTTGAGATACGATCAAAGCGAAGTGAGCGCGGATCTGTCACAGGTCCTTCCGACCGATGCCGGCATAGTGCGCTATGTGGCCGGGAAGCCAACGGTTAAAAACAGGGGCGGAGCGGTTTCCGAAGAAACTGAGCTTAACTCTTTTGCGGTGGATCCGCAGACGGGTATTGTTACTGCAGAGTACACGGCCACGCTTGCTTCAAGCGGTGATGTGATCACGCTGCCAGTTTCGATACGTTCCGAGAATTATAAGTCGGTTACCGTAAATGTGATAGTTACGATCACAGATAAGGATGCCGGATATCTTGGCGAAGTTTCTCAGGAAAGCATAGTATACGGTTCGGAGCTTCCCGGGCCTGTTTATGAGAAGCCTGTTGAAGGCGGCATGGAGCATCTTACTTTCAGCGGTGAGCTTATGGATGGCACAGCGTATGAAGCAACGGAAGCTGTTCCTACGGAAGCCGGGCGATATACGGAGCGCATCGAGTACGAGACCGAAACCAAAAGATATTACGGAAAGGCGGACTTCACTATCGCGCCTGCAGATATTTCGGCGGCGACAGTAACCCTTGGTGAGCAGGCAGGGTATGCCGGCGGTGAACCTCAGGAAGTAGTTATAGCTTCAGTAAAGATAGGTGATCTGGTACTTACTAAGGATACGGACTATGAGATCAGCAGCGGCGGGACTGCAACGGATATAGGAAACACCGTGGCGGTACTTACTGCCAAAGGCAATAATTATACCGGTACCAAGAGCTTCAGCTGGTCACTTAAGAAGCTGGTGCCGGCTATAGGTGATTTTGTACTTCCGGGATCTGAGGGGCATGATTTTGAATATGATTATACGGGAGAAGCCATAAGGATACCCGGGCCGGTTCCTTCGGTAAACGGCATGGGGCAGGTTACGATGAAATATAAGCTGAGCGGCAGCGTAGAAGAACCTTCGGTAAATCCGCCCACGCTGCCGGGAACATATCTGCTGTATTTTGATGTGGCGGAAGGAACAAGATATGAAGCAGCGAACGGATTTGCATTCGGAAACCTCAGGAAGCTGGTCATAAAGAAACTGGCCTATCCGGGAAATACGTCTCCGATATGTTATGTTGAAAGCGGAAGAGCACAGACAGGAGTAAGGGTAACATTGCCGGAACCGCCCGGGGGAGGAAAATACAGCCTGGCAGAAACCCAGAATATGTTAGGTGATGTTATCATTCCGGGTTCAATAAGCATTGACGAGAATGATAATAATATAATGATCTTTTCGGTAAACAGCGTGGCGCCAGAGACGAGCGGAAAGATCAAATTCAGTGTATCGGAATCAGAACTGTATAGAGAAAACGGAACGGGGACACTGGAGGTTATCGCTACCGGGAAAAGCATAACAGCTCTGAATATAGATGAAGCTGATGTTTCGGCTGGTGTAGTTGCCATGACCTATGGTGAGGAGGATGTGGAACTGCACTTTACGGCAGAAACACCGGGAGCATCTCCCGTATGGACCTGTACATCTCATGCCGGATGTGTTGATGTGACATCTGTCGGAACGACCACCGGTGTGATCAAGATCACTCCGAAGAAGGTGGGAAGATCCTTCATAAAAGTCAAATATTCTTCTGATACAAGCATAGGTGATCTTACGGTTCCCGTATCGATAGAGGCCAAAAGCGTAACTGCAACACAGCCTGTAAAAGACAAGGTTTATGACGGTACTGTCACGGCAGAGGTGCAGGATGCATCGGAACCAGGCTTAAGCGGCGTATTAGAGGGAGATACTGTTTCGGTCACTCTCGGAACACCGTATTTTGCAAACAAGAGTGTCGGTACGGATAAAGAAGCGGTATTTGACTATGCCATACTGACCGGAACCGATGCCTCTAAATATCGTGTAAGCACACCCGTAACGGCAACGGCGGATATCACCCCTGCAAACGTTAGCGCATATGTAAGTGCACGCAGCCGAAGCTATGAGAAGGATAAGTTGGATGTTGAGCTTACATGCGGGGCTGTAGCCGGAGTGCTGGGTGATGACGAGGTGACGGTTGATGTCAGCGCGGCAACGGCAGTCATGGCAGATGCCAATGCCGGCAATAACAAGGCTGTTACTGTCAGCGGAGTTAATCTTGGCGGAGCCGATGCGGGCAATTATGTATTAGCTTCGCAGCCGGCAGGTGTAAAGGTAAATATCAGCAAAGCAATATGGAATAATACCGAAGCGCAGATGAGCGTGAAAGCCGGTGAGGACAGTGAACTTGATCTTACAGACTGCATCGCTCCGGGAGCGGTATTGGATGTACCCTTTGTGAGTTCACGAGGAAATGTTCTTAAAGCTGCACCGGCCGTCAGCGGTACAAAGCTTAAGTTCTGTTTCAAGGAAAGCGTGCAGGATGATACTTATGCCAAAGTGACCATATCCGCGAATAATGCGACAAACTACAATGATTATGAGATAGAGGTAGACTTAAGGGCTGATCACAGACACAGGCCGGTCAAAGTAGATGCGAAAGCGGCAGGCTGTACGGAAGACGGAAATATAGCATATTACCGCTGCAAGACCTGCGGGGCCATGTTCAGCGATGAGGGCTGTACCCTGCCTGTTACGGCAGCAGCCGTGACCACTGCTGCAGGCGGACATGACTGGGGTGAATGGGTAGTCGTTAAAGAAGCGACAACAAAGGAAAAAGGCCTTAAGAGAAGAGTATGTAAGAAGGATGCTTCCCATGTTGAAGAGGAAGAGATACCCATGAAGAGCGTGACGGATCCTACAGATCCAACAGATCCAACGGATCCGACAGATCCTACAGATCCCGATCCGGAAACCGAACCGGAGGCGGCACATAAGCATGTGATGGTACATCATGCTTATGTTGCGGCTACCGAAGAGACCGAAGGAAATATTGAATACTGGGAATGCAGTGAATGCAAAAAGCTGTATAAGGATGCTGAAGGCAAGACGGAGATAAGCATAAAAGATACCGTGATACCGAGACTTCCTGATCCGACCACGGTGCTTAAAACGCTGCAGACTGAGGCAGTGACGGAGAACGTTAACGGCAAACCTGTCAGCATATCTCTCAACCTGGCTTATCCCGAAGCAGTGAGCTGGACAGGAAAGAAGATCACCAAAGCCCAGCTTGAAGCTCTTTCCGGCACGGAAGGGATAGTCAGAGTGAACTTCAGAGGCCTTGAGGAAGCATTTAAGGATAAGATGAAGGAAGGCACGGATGTGTCAAAGCTGGTAAGTATCAGCATCAGTATCAGCAAGGATAAGGATGCCGGAACAAAGGGATACTTTACTCTTAAGGCTAAGTTAAATACCAAAGCAGTAAAGAAAGCCAAGATAAAAGGCGAGGATAAGAAAGCTCTTAAGGAACTGGTAAATAAGCTTAACGATCAGATCAAGAACATTAAGTACGAATATGAGATAGTTCCGATCAAACTGGCAGAGGCTGAAAGCATCACCATCAAAGCTAAGCTTAAGAAAGGCGCTCTGCAGCAGGATGAACAGGGAGCGCTTAAGGGGCTTAAGTCTGTAAAGATCAAAGTGAAGATCAAGGGCGTGAAGAAAGCAAAGAGCTTTAGCTACAGCGCGAAGAAGGCAGAGAAGCTGTTTAGGATAAAGATCACTGATACGGCGGCAAAGACGGCGGAGATAGAGGCGCTGCCGGGAACGGGCTTTAAGGGAAAGAAGAGCGGGGTGACGGTAGGGAAGTAGAACACCTCATCCGTCAGTCCGAAGGACTGACACCTTCCCCTCAAGGGGAAGGCTAAAAAAGGGCTTGCAAATCGGTGAGAGATATGGTAATGTAATTAAGCTGTTTTGTAACTTGGATTTCACACACAGGTATGACCGAATCCTTATGGTTTATCTGTGAGGCGAAAGGAGGAACGTACGATGAGAGAAGGAATACATCCCGAATACTATCAGGCAACGGTGACCTGCAACTGCGGTAACACTTTTGTGACGGGTTCAACCAAGAAGGAGATCCACGTGGAAATCTGTTCCAAGTGCCATCCTTTCTATACCGGTCAGCAGAAGGCTGCTCAGGCAAGAGGCCGTGTAGATAAGTTCAATAAGAAGTACGGCGTTAACGCAGGCAAGTAGTTTATTTGCAAAGATTTCAAGCAGATGAGACAGATTTATTTCTGTCTCATCTTTTGATATAATAAAAAATAATCCTCAGGGAATAAAAGGACAGATGGCTAAGAAAAAACGTAAGAGCGTGTATTCGGGCATAGGCGGACAGGCCGTACTCGAAGGCGTGATGATGAAGAATAAAGAAGAATATGCAGTGGCATTGAGAAAGGCTGACGGCAATATTGACGTAAGCATGCATAAGCTCGCATATAATCCCGAGAGCATACCGCGTAAGATACCTTTTGTAAGGGGTGTCATAGCCTTTATCGATTCCCTGAGTCTTGGCATGGATATACTTACCTTTTCTGCAACGGAGGCAGAAGAAGAGGAAGAGCCTACAGCAGGGGACAGACTGCTTGAGAAGATATTCGGCTCAAAGGCCGAAGCAGTGGTGACCGGCTTTACCGTGCTGATGAGCCTAGTGATAGCAATACTGCTGTTTATGATACTTCCGTATTTTGTGTCTGAGCTTGCAGGAAAATATCTTAAAGATCAGACACTGGTGCTTCTCATAGAAGGTGTAATGAGGATAGCCGTGTTCCTTATATATGTGGCATCCATTGCTCTGATGAAAGATATAAAGCGGCTCTACATGTATCACGGGGCAGAGCATAAATGCATCAACTGCATAGAGAGCGGCAGGACGCTGAATGTAAAGAATGTCAGACGGTCCTCACGTTTTCATAAGAGATGCGGTACGAGTTTCCTGATATTTATCGTACTGATAGGCATAGTTCTGTGTTTCTTCATAAAGACGGATTCAAGGCTTATGAGGATAGCATACAGACTGCTGCTGATCCCGGTAATTGCAGGGATATCCTATGAATTACTGAGACTTGCGGGAAGAAAAGACAGCTTTCTCTTAAGCATAATATCGGCACCGGGACTGTGGATGCAGCGCATCACCACAAAAGAACCGGATGATGATATGATAGAAGTGGCGATAGCAGCGACTGAAGCGGTTTTTGACTGGGAGACTTTCCAGAAGAAGCATTTTAAGTCCAGAGTAGTTAAGAAAACACGAAAAGAACCCGATGGAAGTATTGTAGAGACCGGCGATGAGACGGTGGAGATATCCGTACTGGATATCGACGAGATGATGGGAGGGCAAAGCGATGACACTCCGTGAACTGTATCTTAAGGGGAAAAGAGAACTGACTGCGGCCGGAAAGGATGAAGCTGATCTGGAAGCAAGGCTTATGCTGATGCAGGCCTGCGGAATAGACAAGAATACCTTCTTCATGCAGCCGGACAAACTGGTGACTACGGAAGCCCATCGCACCTATGATGACTATCTGCAGAAGAGAAAGGCATCGATGCCGCTTCAGTATATCCTGGGAACCCAGGGCTTTATGGGCATGGAACTGAAGGTGACTCCGGATGTGCTGATACCCAGACAGGATACGGAAGTGCTGGTGGAGCAGGTCTTAAGCGACGGCGTAAAAGATATGAGCGTGCTTGATCTGTGCACCGGAAGCGGCTGCATACTTTTAGGACTTATAAAGAACGAAAGCGGTATAAAGGGAACCGGAGCGGATGTCTCGGAAAAGGCGCTGAAGGTTGCTAAGGAAAATGCAAAGGATCAGGGTATAAATGCCGAATGGATACTCTCTGATCTGTATGCGTTAGTGAAAGGCAAGTTTGACGTGATAACCTCAAATCCGCCTTATATAAGGACTTCTGAGATAGATCTGCTGATGCCCGAGGTGGGAAAGTATGAACCGAGAGCGGCGCTTGACGGCGGAGCAGATGGATTGGATTTTTATAAAAGGATAGTAAAAGAGGCGCCTGCCCACTTAAATGCAGGCGGAAGGCTCTATCTTGAGATAGGTTCGGAGCAGGGCGAGGCGGTATCGACGCTGCTTACGGATAACGGATTTAGTGAAGTGCGCGTGATAAGGGATTACGCGAGACTGGACAGAGTGGTTACGGGAAGGATATAAAAATGTTTGATAAACTGGAGGCTCTGCTTGGCAGGTATGAGGAGCTGATGAACGAACTGCAGATGCCGGATGTGGCAAATGATGCGGAACGTTTTAAAAAGCTGATGAAAGAACAGGCCGAGCTGGAGCCTATTGTTACGGCTTATAAAGAGTATAAGAAATGCAGGTCAGACGAAGCGGATGCCCTTTCGATGCTGGAATCCGAGAAGGATGAAGAGATGAGGGCGATGCTCAAGGAAGAGCAGGCTGCGTCAAAGAAGCGCATGGAGGAACTTGAGAGGGAGCTTAAGATACTGCTTCTGCCCAAGGATCCCAATGATGAGAAAAATGTATATGTGGAGATAAGAGCGGGCGCAGGCGGAGACGAGGCGGCTCTTTTTGCTGCGGAACTGTACAGGATGTATACCCACTATGTGGAGAGCAGGCACTGGAAGAGCGAACTGGTATCGGTGGACGAGACCGGGATCGGCGGCATGAAGGAAGTGGAATTCATGGTAAGCGGCAACGGTGCCTATTCGGTGCTTAAATATGAAAGCGGCGTTCACAGGGTGCAGCGTGTGCCGGAAACCGAATCGGGAGGAAGGATACATACTTCCACGGCGACTGTAGCAGTAATGCCCGAGGCCGAAGATGTGGATGTACAGATAGATGAAAAGGATATCCGAATTGACGTGACCAGGGCCAGCGGTAACGGAGGCCAGTGTGTCAACACCACCGACTCGGCGGTGAGACTTACCCATTATCCGACGGGCATAGTGATCTATTCCCAGACGGAAAAGTCACAGATACAGAATAAAGAAAAAGCCTTTCAGATACTCAGGGCAAGGCTTTATGATCTGGAGTGCCAGAAGGCTCATGATGCGGAAGCGGACTTAAGGCGGAGCCAGATAGGTACCGGAGACCGTTCCGAGAAGATAAGGACCTACAACTTCCCTCAGGGAAGAGTCACGGATCACAGAATAGGGCTGACGCTCTATAAGATCGATAAGGTATTGGGCGGTGATCTGCAGGAGATCATAGATGCATGCACCACGGCGGACCAGGCCGCGAAGCTGCTTAAGATGGGGAATGAGTAAAGCCCCTCATCAGTCGCCTGAAGGCGACAGCTTCTCCCCGGAGGGGAGAAGCCTTTTTTATTGTAGAAAAGTTTTTTTTTTGATAAAATCTTATGCATGAGGATCTATGAGGATTACTACGAAAATACCAACACAGATTATCCGGTAGCGGTGTATTACGTTGATCTGCGTAATATGTTCTTGGAGTGTGTACCGCCCCACTGGCACAGCGAGATGGAGATCGATCTGGTGCGGAGCGGGAGCGTGAGATTCTCTGTAGGAGAGAGCGAAGCATTGCTTTCCGCGGGGGATTCCATATGGATCAACTCCGGACACCTGCACTCGATACATCCGGCCTCGGACAGCGACTGCGTGGTGCTTTCCATACTTTTCAATTCATCATATCTGTTTGAACAGCCGGATTCTTTTCTGGCTACCAAGTATTATCTTCCTCTTATCGAAAACAGACAGCTGGGCTATGCGGTCTTAAGAGCCGGCGATCCTTACGACAGAAAGAGTCTTGATGCCGTGGAATCCATACTCTCGGCTAATCTTAATAAGGAATACGGTTACGAGCTGGAGACCAAGAGCCTGCTTTCGACTTTCTGGTTGAGACTGTTGGAATACAGCGCTTCCGGTGACAACAATGCCGACTTAAAAGCTCTTACCGATGAGGAAAGAGTCAAGGAGGCCATAAGTTTTATACATAAAGAGTATATGCGCGAGCTGAAACTGGAAGATATAGCGGGGAGCATACATGTGAGTAACAGTGAATGCTGTCGCTGTTTTAAACGTTCCACTTCATTAACTCCCTTTGAATATCTCTTAAGATACAGGATATTTGAAGCGGCAAGGCGTATGCAGAAAAACGACCCGAGCGCTTCTTCGATGCAGAAGCTATCCGATAGTGTGGGTTTTAACAATGCCAGTTATTTTAACCGTGTGTTTAAAAAGAACCTGGGATGCACGCCAAGCGAATACCGGGATACGATAAAAATGAGCCACAGGGATGCGCTTAATCCCTACGGAATATCAATTGCAAGATTATAGATGCACTTCGCTTCACTTTTGCTACGCCCGGCATGATATGATGCAGGCACAACTAAGAAAAAAGAAATAAGAGTATCACATAAGGAGGAAAAAGAAATGGCGGAAAAACAGAAAAAGGATTATAAGGGTTTGTTACCTCTCGGCTCGGTAGTAAGCCTTAAGGATATGGATCCCAAGGTATTCATCAGCGGACGCATCGTATGCGCCGAGGGAGACGACCGCATCTATGATTATGTGGGCTGCATATATCCTGAAGGCATGGGTAAGGGTGACGAGCTGATATTCTTTGACAGGGAAGCTGTGGAACGCCTGTATTTCATAGGATACCAGGATGAGTACGAGATAGCTTTCAGGACAGAAGTACTGGATAAGCTCGGGGAACTGGAAATTGTCAATGGTGAAATGGTTGAGGTAGAGAGCACCGATGAATGAAAAAGATAAAAGGGCATTATGGCTCGGAAAATTAAAGGATCTGCAGAAGCAGCTGGATGCAGGGCGCGGGCTGATATTCGGAAGCAGTTTTTCCGATGAGCACGATGAGCTGGTCACCGCTGTGGAAGAAGCATGTTTAGCGCTTGAGGGCTATTATGATCAGGAGGTCCTCTCGTCAAAGCAGAATGAGCAGCTGAGAGATCTGTTTCAGGAAATACAGAATAAGGCAAATACGTATAAGCAGAAAAAAAGGGATGATGATCATTATTCCTTAGATGGTGCGAACAACACTAAGATCGTCAGTAAGGGAGATAAGTACAAACGCCTTTCGGCAGCCCAATCGCTTCTTACGGAAGCGGCGAATATGAAGGCCGAGGCTGAAGCAAATTTGAATGCAGCTCTGGAACGTGAGGCTCCGCTTTCGAGACCGAGAAAAGCCATGGAGCACAACAGGAAATTAAGTGTTAATGATCTTAAGGAAGTGGAGATAACAGTCCGTGCAAGGCGTGATATACAGGCATCCGTGCTCGCATCCGTAAAGAAGTTTGACGACTTCAAAACCCAGTATGATCTGAATGATACATATAATGAGAACAGAGGGAAGGAACTGTCGGCCGGATACGGTCTGCACCGCGGTGACATACTTGACTTTTCGGATGATGCGGGATTCAGGAAGAATTATGAGAAATACCGTGAAAAGCTTTACAAGTCCGTATCTACTTACCGCAAACTGGAAGAGCTTAAAGAAACAAACAGTGATAATTTCTATGCGGCTCTGAGGAATATGAAAATTTCTCCCAAAATGTTTGCGGCAATGGAGGATAAGATCAATGTCCTTGAGATGCAGGCGGAATATCTTGATCTGAGGGCTAAGATCGTTTCCAGGCCCGAATATGTCAGAATGGACAAGGATGAGCTTAGGGAGCTTAAGGGGAAAAATGCCGAGGAGCTTAATGCGGAAATAGACCGTCTTCGTGCTGAGGATGAGTTCGACAATGCCGCAAAGATAAGTATGATACAGGATATGAAGAAGCTTAAGGATATGGCACAGTACGGTGTCAAGGAAAATCCCGAGAGCACCAGAAAGCATAAAGAAGCGTATGAGAAGACCGTCAATGACGGAAAGATAAGTTCGACCGTATCCCTGTTTTCAGCTTATGAAGACCATGGCGGCATAGACTTCAAGAAAAAAGGATTTAAGCAGAACGTTAAGGACTTCTTCAAGTCACATAAGTTTAATGTGGGAGCCAAGGATGCTACCGTGGCATATACTAACGGTGTGTTTGAAAACCAAGATCTGCTCAATGTCGGCACTAATGTGTTTAAGGGCAAAGCCCGTGTGCTGAAAGTACGCAGCAAGGTGAAGAGCGAACACGGAAGTCTGGGAGCCAGTGCACATGTGACAGTGGGTACCGTGAAAAGCGCAGCCAATGTGGGCTTTGCCATATCGGGAAGCAATCTGTGGGAGACCAAGATATATGCGGGAGCCTCTGCAGAAGCCTATGGTGTACGAGGCGTGGCAAAGGGACATGCAGGCTATAAGAAAGACTGGGTCAAGCTTGACGGCAAGGTGGAAGGAAATATCGGAGCGGCAGGAGCTACGGCCCAGGGCGGAATAGGAATGATACGCTATAAGGATAAGGACGGCAATCCTCATGAGGGCATAGGCGTGAGCACTGACTTAAGCGCTTCGGCTGCTGTCTTTACCGGAACGGCCAGCGGCGGTCTCACTCTCTTCGGTATACGCTTCGGAGGCAAGGCTTCGGTGTCGGCCATAGGAGCGGGTGTCAAGGTCAAGTATGTAGCGACCAAGGACTTCTTCAGTTTCGGTCTTTCAGCGGCGCTGGGACTTGGCGCAGGCTTTGAAATATCCATTGATATCACCGGCCTGAAGGAGAAGTTCAAAAACTGGAGAGCAAGATCAAAACAGGTTCAGAAGATCAAGGAAAAGAAAGCTCAGGATAAGGCAAACCGGCCGCCCAGAGAAAGAGATCTTGCAGCCCAGTTTGAAGTGATAGAAAACCCGGCAAATAACAATAACGGACCGGCAAACAATAATAACAGAAGACTATAATAACAGTTGGAGGTATAGATAAATGTATAAAGATATGTTGCCCTGCGGCTCGATAGTACAGCTTACCGAAGGTGAGCATCTGGTAATGATATGCGGACGTGTGGTCCTGGCGGAAGGTAATGACCATATATTTGATTATATGGGCTGCTTCTATCCCGACGGGATATCCGGTGCAGACAATATGCTCTTCTTTGACAGAGGCGCGATAGATAGAGTGGTATTCATCGGTTTCCAGGATGAAGATGAGATAGATTACCGCAGTGAAGTGCTCGATAAACTCGGTGAACTCAAAGTGGTGGACGGAGAGATAAAAGAGGCCTGAATGAAAAGAAGCGCGAAAGCATAAAAAGACAGTCGACAAAGAAAGCAGAAGACAGTAAAATGGACAGAGAACCTCAGAAGAAAGAAGAGATAAAACTGAGTATAAGTAAACACTGAAAAGAAACGGAGAGCGATCATGGAGAAAAAGGGGTTATCAAGAGGTATAAGCGCTGTACTTCTGGCCTATGGCGAAGAGGAGAATCTTAAGATACTGATCCCGCTGATAAAGAATGAACTGGATCTGACCGGGGAAAAGTATGAAGTCATAGTCATAGACGGAATGCAGAGCATGGATAACAGCGATGCAGTGTGTCAGGAATATGGGGCGAAGTATTACAACCAGGAAAAGCCGGGGTTTGCCGAAGCCTTTAAGGAAGGTATAAGAAAGGCGGGCTACAGGGCTTTTCTGATAATGGATGCGGATATGAGCCATGATCCGAAATGCATCCCCTGGCTTTATGAGAGATTTGTAAGTGAGAAATGTGATGTGGTGATCGGTTCCCGTTATACCAAAGGCGGAGTCAGCAATGATTCCAAAAGCTCCAAGGCTATGTCCCATATACTGAATACGGTCTACGGTGTGGTGCTGGGGATCAAGGCAAAGGACATGTCCACGGATTACCGCGTATACAGGACCGTAAGACTTAAGGCTGTGGTTGATAAGCTTAAGTGTAAAAACTATGATGTGCTTCAGGAAGTGCTGATGTATCTTAAGCTGGATAAGCAAAGAGAAGGAAAGCACTTTAAGGTATCGGAAGTGCCCATAGTATTTGAGAAGCGAAGGTACGGCGAATCAAAAAGAAAACTTCTCAAGTTTATCATAAGCTATATGAAGAGTGTGATATACCTGACAGGAGTACGTTTAAAGGGATAACAAAAGACGGGCATTAAATGACAAAAACATTGTGGTTGAAACAGACTTTGCGGTGATACGATTGCAGAGACGGTTTTGATCACGATGTTGTTTTATTAATGAAAGCTGTAACGTGAATAAATGAACAGGAGGGTTCAGATGAAGAATAAGGAAACGGAAAACAAGATCGAGGCATTGCTTAAGGAGCTTACTCTGGATGAGAAGATCAGCATGATCCACAGCGCGGAATTCTTCAGGTCAGGCGGAGCGGAGAGGCTGGGCATACCCGGGATAAGCATGAATGACGGCCCCATGGGTGTCAGGAATGACTTTGAACCTGACAAGTGGGTGACCATAGGAAGCACTGCCGACATGACAAGTTATCTTCCCAGCAACTCGGCTATAGCAGCTACCTGGAACAGGGAGCTGGCTCATACCTCCGGCGCAGTACTCGGCAGGGAAGCAAGAGGCCGCGGAAAAGACATGATACTGGCGCCCGGGATCAACATCAAGAGAAATCCTCTGTGCGGGCGTAACTTTGAGTATATGAGTGAAGACCCCTATCTGATAGCCGAAATGGTGGTGCCCCTTATCGAAGGCATACAGGAAAATGACGTATCGGCATGCGTAAAGCATTTTGCCTGCAATTCCCAGGAATATGAAAGACTCTTTGTTAACGTCGAGCTGGACGAAAGGACTCTGAGGGAGATCTATCTTCCCGGTTTTGAAGCGGCGGTGAAGCGGGCTCACAGCTGGGCTCTCATGGGTTCCTATAATCTGGTCAGAGGCGTGCACGGTTCACAGAACAAGTGGCTGCTCACCGACATACTCCGCAAGGAGTGGAAGTATGACGGCTGTGTGGTTTCCGACTGGGGCGCGATCCACGATACGAAGCTGGCTGCGGAAAGCGGGTTGGATATAGAGATGAGCGTTACTCCGAATTTTGACGAATACTATATGGCAAACCCCTTAAAAGAAGCCATAAAGAAAGGTGAGATATCGGAAGAATGCGTCAATGAAAAGATCCGCAATATCTTAAGATTCATGCTGAGGGTGCGTCTTATCGAGATAGAACTCAAAGAGCAGAAGAACGGTAAGGTAAAGGCAAAGGCAGTACGAGTTCCCGACAGGGATCCGGGCTGCGTAAATGCGGATGTCTGCCATGCTTTCGTCAGAAAGACCGCGGAAGAAGCCGTGATACTGCTCAAGAATGATAAGAAGATCCTGCCCTTTAAGCCCTCAGAGACACAGAAGCTGCTGGTCATCGGCGACAATGCAAACCGCGCTCATGCGGCAGGCGGCGGAAGCGCTGAGATCAAGGCTCTTTATGAGAAGACACCCTTACTCGGACTTGCCAATGAGTACGGCGGAAATACGCAGGTTAAGTATGTAAAGGGTTATTATGTTCCGAGAAAGAAAGCGGATCTTGTCAACTGGCAGGAGAGCAGCATCAATATCGAAGAACTGAATAACGATACAAGGAAGAAAAGCGGCTATTCCGCAGAAGAGAAAAAGCTGATAAAGAAGCTTAAGGATGAGGCGGTTGCCCTTGCTAAAGAATATGATAAGGTGATCATCGTCGGCGGCCTCGATCATGATCTGGATGTAGAAGGAAAGGATAAGGAAAACTTAAAGCTTCCTTTCGGCCAGGACGAACTGATAAATGCTGTGCTGGATGTAAATCCCAATGCGGTGGTTGCAATGGTATCCGGTTCTCCGGTGGACATGAGCGCATGGAAAGACAGGGCCAAAGCAATATTGTGGATGAGCTATAACGGTATGGAAGGAGGCGCTGCCCTTGCCGAAGTCATAAGCGGAAGCATCGTTCCTTCAGGCAAGCTGCCCGAATCCCTGCCTGCAGATTTCAAGGATACTCCTGTTGCAAAGTACGGAGACTACCCGGGAAGAAAGCTTACCGCCGCAGAGAAGAAGGTTATGAACGCAAGACTGACCCAGCGCTTCAATGAGGGAGTCTTCGTAGGATACAGATATTATGAGAAGGAAGGGGTGAAGGTACAGTTCCCCTTCGGCCACGGTCTGTCTTATGTGGATTTTGCCTACTCGGGAATGAAAGTGGAGAAGACAAAGAGCGGATTCAACGTGAGCGTGCAGGTTAAGAATACAGGGCATGTGGCAGCCAAGGAAACCGTGCAGCTCTATGTGGGAGAGAAGAAGGTTTCGAAAGAGAATCCGGTGAAAGAGCTTAAGGGCTTTGATAAGGCGGAGATAAAGCCCGGTCAGAGCAAAACCTACAAGTTTAAGCTGAATGCAAAGGATTTCTCACACTACTGTGAAGAGAGCGGCAAGTGGGAAATGATGAAGGGAGAGATGGTGATCTACATCGGAGCTTCCAGCGCGGATGTGAGATGCATGAAGACCGTAAAGATATGAGACCCCTCATCAGTCAGCGACAGCAACGAATGATAAGAAAATGGTAATGAAATGGGTTGTTTGAGGCCTTATAAACTGTTATGATGCAATCAGGAGAAAATTTTGGCACATTTTTGTAAAAATGCACAAAAAACTCTCCTGATTGCCTTTTGTTTTTTACTTGTAATGTTTTGTAAACTAACTTATACTTTTAACAAATAATGCCGATAAATTAAGTACACATAGGGGTGAAAGTGCTTACACAGAATTCCGCGCAAACGATATATTGTTTTCATTATTATCTTCCGATGACACACAGCGCGGACAATAAACGTGAACATGAACATTCACATACTCTGGAGATTACGACCTTTGTGAGACCCAGGGATGAAGAAGGAAAGAAATTCGAAGAGATAGAAAAATATGCGGCCGAAGTGCTGGGGCATTATGAGAACCGATACTTAAATGATATGGCAGAGTTCGGCGGTGACGCAAGCATAGAGAGAATAGGCAACAGGCTCTTTGAAGATATAAGGGACAGACTGGATTTCAACCACGTTGATATAGAAAGACTTGAAATAGGAGAGAATCCTCTTAGGACCTACATAGTTTCTACTTACATGTGAGGAGTAAAGTTATGAAAAGGAAATTCATTCAGAAAGTAATAGCGTTAGCAGGAAGCGTGATGATGCTCACAGCTTCATTACCTGCGCCCGTATTTGCGGTAGAAGAGGTGACTGAGGAGAACGCTGAGCAGCAGAATGAAGAAGCTTCCGAACAGAAGGATGAAACTGTGGCAGAGGAAACTACCGCAGATGTCAGTGTTGAAGAAAATGTAAGTGAAGAGAATATTACAGAGCAGGCTCCCAGCGAAGAAAATCTGACTGAGGAAGCTCCCGTACAGGAAGAGAAAGTTGAAGAGGAAGTTCCCGTAGTGAGCGAGACCGCTACTGAAGAGACGGTATCAGAGGTCGTAGAAGAAACGGAAGAAGCAGTAAGCGAAGAAAGCGAAGACTGCACCGTTGAGGAAGAGATAGCTGTTGATGATGACAGCGCAGTTGTTGTTGATGATGAAGAAATAAAAGAAGATGCTGCCGATTGCTTCGTGGCGCCGGTGGATAACAGCGTAAGTGAAAAAGAAGCTGAAGAAGAAGTTGAAGAAAACGGACCTACCGGCGTGTTCACCGGTATTACGATAGACGGTAACTTTTCTGATTGGGATGCGGTATCAAAGACTCCTGCCGGAGCAAGCAATTTCTACTGCGGAGTTACTGCCGTTGCTGTAGTCCAGCAGGATGACATGGTATATGTTTATATTAAAGATACCGGCTGCGGCACGGCTTCATGGTCAGGCCCCAATATGAACGGTACTTTTGAACTGATATCCGATCTCGGATACAGAAAAGTATTACAGCTTAATTCCGAGAATAACGGCGCGGTATACAGCGTCAGCGGTATAGAAGGCGCGCAGGTAGCCTATACCACAGGCGAGTGGGATCAGGGCGGTGAGTGGGAGATATCTTTCCCCGCATCACAGCTGCCTCTTAACAACTCCACCTACGGTTTCGGTTTCTATATGGTTGAGCCTTATATAACGGGTATAGTCGATACCAGTCATGAGGATCATTCAAAGGAATTTGACGGTATAGTATATGACGGTCTCTACGGTGACTGGACTTACTATCCGCATACACTTATACAGTACGCAACACCCGGTACCTGGCAGGAAGTTGCTGACGGCGAGGGCGCTCTTTATACCCAGGGCAACAGACTTTACGGCCATGTATATACCAAGATGAGCACTCATCTTACCGAGCACGGTGATGAGATGACCTACGGCGTGGTACTGCGCATCAACGGCGATGATAATCTCTGGTTTGAGTTCCGTCTGGTAACGGCTGATGAAGAGGGGAATGTGATCTGGAATCCGGATACCAACCGTCTGGCTGAAGGCACATATGAGTACTATATCACCTATCACAGAGGCTGGTCGGGACAGGAAGAGAAGAAACTTGCGGACATACTCGGAAACGAAGTATACGGCAAGATGATGATAACCAAAACAGCTTCAAGGGATGAGGCAGAGTGGTATCTTGATCTTGGCAAGATCGCAGACCTCTTCGGACTTCAGGAGACCGATATGCAGCTGCTGGAAGTTAAGTACGAGCGTATCGGCGACAAATGGCTTCAGACCGCAGGCGCTTCTTCGGGTCCTGTGGCAGGCATACTCTTAAGCATGGCAGTAGCAGGCGGAGCCCTGATACTGAAGAAGAAAAGAACAGCTATAGAACTCTAAGGAGAACGGATCATGTACCCGCTGATCGGTATCATCGGGACGTTGGTTTGGCTGTACGTGCTCCATGTCCTCAATAAAGCTAAGATACTTGCGTGGAGATTCTTTTGGGGCAGCGCCGGCCTGTTTATATTGATGATGGTATTTATACGCCCGGTGCTGACGGAACCTTTGGCACAGGGCGTTGCTGCTTTAGCGGGATTCATCGGGAGAGCCACAGGCACCTTCGTTCCATATTTCAAATACGGCACGATCTTTGTTGACACACCTGCAGGCGCCATGACGCTGCAGATCGATTTTGAGTGTTCGGGAATACTCGAGATAATGGCATTTCTGTCCTTACTGCTTTTCTTTGAAGTATATACCAGACAGGAGAAGATACTGGTATCCATACTCGGAACCATATTCATACTTATCGCCAATGCGCTCCGTATTACTCTTATCTGTGAGATAATACATTTCGGCGGAAGCGGTTTTTACTATATGGCGCATACCTATATAGGACGTATCTTTTTCTATGTGCTGTCGGTATTGTTGTATTTCTATGTCTTTACCAAGCCGCAGATAGTGAAGATGAAGGTGGGAATATTCAATTATGAGAGCACTTAATACCTTTTTACATTCATTCATATTCTGGGGAGCCTGGATAATAATACCGGTGCTGATGGAGATAATACCTGCTTTCGGAGGTTTCTTTCTCCTGCTCATCAGAAGGGCAAAGGCAGGTAAGCAGCTGGTAAAACCGAAGGTTTATCCGGAGATATCACTGATCATACCTGTCTACAATTCGGCGCAGACTCTGTCGGCCTGCATACGTTCCATCAAGAATTCCACTTATGATTCCGAAAAGATAAGGATATACCTGGTCAATAACCAGGGTAAGGATAACAGCTTTGAGATATACAGGGAATGTCAGAGAGTATTCCCCGAGCTTAACATGCAGTGGCTCAATGCCGAGCAGGGTAAGTCGAGGGCTCTTAACCTGGCGCTCTATAACAGTGAAGGAAAATACATCATCAACTTAGACAGTGACGGTGTGCTTGAGCCTCATGCCCTTACCAATCTGGTGGATAAGTTCGAGAACAGACCGGACTTAAACTGCATGACCGGCGCAGTTCTCACGGAACCCAGACTTATACTGCAGTTCAGGGATTTCTTCCCGAGACTTTTCAGGGAGATAGAGTTTATGGAATATGCCCAGGCCTTCCTGGCAGGCAGGAGCTATGCTTCGGAACTTAATGCGGTATATACCCTGTCGGGAGCTTTCTCCGCATTCAGAAAATCCGCGATACTGAAATCCAGACTGTACAATACCAATACCATCTGTGAAGATACCCATATCACTTTCCAGATGAGATATATCCAGAAGGAAAGAGTGGAGATCTGTGAGAATGCGCTGTTTTACGTTGATCCCATAGAGGGCGTGAATAAGCTGTATACCCAGAGACAGCGCTGGCAGAGAGGTTCACTGGAAGTGGCAAGGCAGTTCCTTGACAGCCACGGCAATTTCGGCAAGAGTTTTATGGATGTCAGCGTAAGGACACTACTTTACGATCACACCTTTGCTTTTCCCAGAGCCATATGGTATCTGGCCCTTCTGTGCATGCTGCTGATGCATTATTCATCAAGAATGATACTGCTTTCCACGGGCTTCATATTCTTTATCTATATTCTCGTGGGATATCTGTATTTCTTTACCGTGCATTATTTTATGAGAGAATTTCCGGTGCTTCGGGATTATTATTCGAAACACTGGTGGGTCATCATACTCCTGCCCTTCTTTAACTTTGCGGTATTCTTCATAAGACTGGCGGGGATAATCAACAGTATAGGTACCGATTCTTCATGGAAGACGAGGAACTTAAGCGAGGAAGGACACGCTTTTATGGATGTGGTGAAGGATGATTTTTCCAAACCGCTTAATCTGTTTAAAAAGTTCAGGGAACTTGTTAATTATCAGGAGGCAGAATGAAAAAGCTCTTAAAGGATCATTATTTCGGAACGGTGGCAACGATAGCCACTCTGTTGGGTATAATACTCCTGGCGCTGGGACTTATCTTTGTGCACCAGTTTGAAAACGGTATAATTGAGGTCTGCGCAGATCAGCAGGATGCATATGTACAGCTGGTGCTGGATCAGATCTATATAAAGGATAACCGTGATGATGCATCGATCATCGAAGAGATACTGGGAACTCTGGATGCTTCCACCAACAAGTACTGGACCTTCTCAAAGAACGAAGCAATGCTCTTTGTAAAGGACGTTACGGAGACCAATAAATATAAGGGATTCACGACCAGGACCTATTACATCTCCGATTCCGCGCAGAAGTTTCTGGACGAGCTGATGCTCAATCATGTGACTCACAGACAGATCAGCATTGATGACAAGAACTATGTAGCCAGCGGAGTTATGTTTGAATATGGCGATTCGACTTACAGGATGTGTCTGCTTACCAACAAGGACGTGTTCCTGGATAACAACGCTTTCCTGGGTTCGGAGATCAACATGATACTCTGTTATGCGCTTTCCGTAATGATAATGGTTGTGGAAGCCATGATCTTTGCCCACAGGATAGGTCAGGAAAAGAAAGAGAACCTTGAAAGAGAAAAGGTGATCACCGGCCTCAATGCCAGCATAAATAAGCTCAATGAGAAGCTGATTGTAAAGAATACCTATGATATGCAGCGTACCCTCTTCCAGGAGAGCATACTTGATGATTTCCTTGACAGGATACAGCAGAAAGGTATAGTGCCTATAACTTTTGCGCTTTTCAACTGCGCCAATGAGGAAGACTTCCTTGCAAAAGCACAGCTGATGCTTGACCGCAGCGTGATCCGTTTCAGGCTTTCCGGGGATCATGCCTACGAGGATGCGAAAGTAGCGGGACAGATATTCCTGGTATTCTTAAGGAGCGACCGCCAGCAGACTTATGAAAGATTAAGACCGCTGATCGGCATCAATGTTACTTTGAGAAGCGTGGAGTCGTGGACGCCCGAATGCGGCGATATACATGAATATGTGAGAATGCTTAGGGAGCGTAACGTATGAAAAACTTTGAGAACAGATTATTTCAGGAATACAGACTGAAATTCTATCTGAACGGGAATCACTGGGTGATCTTCAATAACAAGAGAGGCGAGACTCATCCGCATACCTGGGAGTTTACACTAAACATACTGATAGGCAGGGAGAGCTTTGTGGAATTCAATGTGTATGAGAAAGCCATAGATGCCTTTTTCAGACCTTATCAGAACAGGGTGTTAAATGACGTGGATCCCTTTGATGCCATAGCTCCCACACTTGAGAATATGGTGGAATTTTTCGGCCACGGCGTGCAGGAACTCGTGAAGAAGATAGGCGGAAGGCTGTTATCAATTGAAGGCAGCGAGACGCCTACCAGAAGCTATATCATCAATTTCAATGATGCTTTTGACAGTTACCATCTGGAAGAATATACCGAAGAAGTGATGCATAATGTTATTGATGCGGTGCTTGACGACATACTTGAGGATATGGGAGGAAACGTAAATTGAAGAAGCACTTACAGACAGTCATATGGACAGTGGTCTATATAATACTTGCTGTAGTGCTGATGGCGGCTATAGTCGCCAATCCGGCCTACCCTCTCGGAGAAGATGTGCTGAACCACATCTATAAAGGAGGCACTGCCTATGATGCGCTGAAACAGGGCATCATCTGGCCTATGTATGACAGATTCTGGTACAACGGCATACAGCCCTTCAGATACTGGGCGCCGATACCGGCATATATATTTGCATTTCTTCAGCTGCTTAGCGGCGGCAATCCGCTGGGAGCTTATATCATCTGGAACGGCCTGATATTCTTTGCGGGCGCATTCTCCTTTATGATGATCGGAAAGAAAAGAGACAGACAGTTTCTCGGAGGCTTTCTGGGGCTTTTGTGGTTCTTTGCTCCGGCCTGCATGAAGGTGAGCTATGAGGACGGCAATCTGCAGAGGATGTTCTGCTTCGTATTGCTGCCATGGCTCTTACATCTTACCGAAGATTATCTTAGGACCAAAAAACTGGGACGGCGGGAACTGGCGGCAGTCAGCATACTCTTTGCCGTGATGATCATGTCCGATCCTGTATTTGCGCTGATCACGGCGCTTACTTTCTGCGTATACTTTTTCCTGTATTCCGCATTGAATCATTGTTTCAGACGCGCGGGTCTGATGTTTATCGCGTATATCGCAGCCTTTATGATGTCGGGACTGTGGCTGGTATCTTACTTCAAGGGCGGCAATAATGCATCCGAGATAGAAAACCTTGAGTTCTATTTCCAGAGCGGACTTAAGAGCATCAATCCCATCTTAAGGATCATTTCAGGAAACCATGGCTATTATTTCGGCCTGGCTTTCCTGCTGCTTATCATCTTCGGCCTGATAGCTTCGAATAAGAAAAGCGGGGCCGGTTTCGGTACCGCAGGCATAATATTCCTTGCTTCGACCAGTGTGGCTTATCCGCTGATCAGGCTTTTGCCCGGAGCAGGCAAACTCGGTATGCTTAACTATCTTCCGCTGGCGGCCTGCCTGATACTCTTTTCACTGCTTACCTGGAAAACCCTTAAGAAGCCGGTGGTAGTGGGCGTGCTGATAGTGCTCGCGCTGGATGCGCTTCCTTCATTTACACTGCTGATGGGCAGCGGCGATAAGGCTGATGTCAGACTCGAAAAGCAGGCAGAGGAAACCCTTATAAAGAAAGCCCAGGAGATAACCAGACAGAGACTGGCTCTTATGGATCTGCAGTCTCTCGGCGCGGACGGCTCCTTCCTGGTCTCCGCTTATGATGTGCCCCTGATGGGTTCTTACGGTTCGGATTACAGGAGCGCAAGGACCGCTTATAACATTACCCAGCTGGATAAGTCATATTCCGGCGGACAGTTCTCCTATCTCTTTGACAGATGTCTGGAACTCGGCAACGACAGCGTGATCATCTGGATGGAGCCGGTAAGCTGGGATGAGGATGCAGTGGGAGAGATCGACGCGGCTGCAGCAAGGAGCGGATACAACCTTGTTGACCTTAATGAAGACTACAGACTTTATCATACTGATGTGGATGGCACCTTCGGCGTGCTCAGCGAATTCTCAGCCATAGGCATAGGAAGCGGAGCGGGCATGGTAAGTCTTGATTTCCCTACGGTCGAGGAAAGAGAATCCACGAATATCAATGATTATACCTATGAGGAACTGTCAAAGTACAGGACCATTTATCTGAACGGCTTTACCTATGATGATAAACAAGCAGCGGAGGAATTGCTGACTGTTCTTGCAGAGAACGGAGTGCGTGTCGTGATCCTTGCCGACGGCATACCCGAAGACGAGGTGTCAAAGAAAAGAGAGTTTCTTGGTGTAACGGCTCACGATGTGATCTTTTCCAACGGTTATCCTGAACTGGAGACAGCTACCTGGGGCATCATCAATACCGATCTCTTCCCCCAGGGATATACCACCTGGCGTACCGTATATGTTACAGGGCTTGACAAGACCTATGCAAGAACCCGCGAAGACGGTATCAGCCTTGACTTCTACGGTTCGGTGAAAAACGATAACATCATGGTGCTGGCTATAAACCTGACCTATCATTATGCATTGACGAAGGACAGGTCGGTCACGCCCATACTTACCGAACTCTTCAAAATGGAGATAGGCCAGATGCCTTTAAGGCAGACCGTGCCGCTTAAGGTTGAATACGGCAAAGACCGCATAGAGATAGATTCCGATTATGATAATGTGGATACTACCATAGCCATGCATGATATGTTTGACGGCGAGGGGATAAGAAGCGTTAACCGCCTTGTTCATGTGGACAAGGGGCATACCGTTATATACATGACTCAGCTCTACGGACTTTCGGGAATACTGTGGTGCATAGCCGGGATACTGACCATTCTCGGACTCATAGCGGCGGTGACCATAGCCGAAAGGAACAGGAAGAGAAGAAAGGAGCTGGAAGAGTTAAGACGCGCCGGAGGTAATGCATGAAAAAACTCACGGCCCTGTTACTTACAGCTCTCTTTTTCCTCAGTTCCTGCAGCATGCCCTGGGACAAGGCAGGCACGATACCCATGGGCAACGAGATGAGTTTCGGCACCGCTACCGAGAGCCTGCCGGATGCCTGGAAACAGCCGCTTTATCATGATACCTACTCCGGCTCGGACCTGGGATTTAAGGCTGCCGACGGATATTTTCATATCTACAACGGTGAAGAATTCGTAAAGACCTATCTTAACGGAGTGAACATAGGCTCCGGTTATCCCGGGAGTTTCCCCGGTGAACTGGCCGTTCCCGAATCCGTTTATTTCGACTGGTTTTCCGATATCTCAAAGATGAACTGCAATACGATCCGCATCTACACCACGATGATGCCGGCTTTTTACAATGCCTTCTATGAGTACAACAGGGTATCCGACAAAAAGCTGTATCTGGTAATGGGAGTATGGTACGACGAGGATACCATCGAGAGCACAGGTGATGCCTTTGATGTATTGGAGGATGCGGTGGCGGAAGCCAAAGAGCAGGTAGATATCATCCACGGTAAAGGCGCCGTGGAGAAGCGTGTGGGCAAGGCCTACGGCGTATACAACTGTGATATCTCCGAATACGTTCTCGGCTGGATACTCGGCATAGAGTCGGATGCCTATTTTATCAATACTACCAATATGCGTCATCCGGATAAGACTTGCTATAAGGGGAACTATCTGTATACCGATGATGAGGTGCAGCCCTTTGATGCTTTCCTTTGTGAGTTCGGTGACCGTGTTGTAAGCTATGAGATGCAGGAATACAAGATGCAGCGGCCCTTAAGCTGGGCCAACTGGCAGACTGCGGACGAGCTTTCGCACCCCGGAGAGCCGCTGTACGACATAGAAGATGCGGTGACCATGAACGTGGAACGCTTCCATGTAAGAGAAAGCTATGCGGCCGGAACTTTTGCATCATATCATGTGTATCCGTACTATCCCGAGTATATGATACTGCAGCAGGATTACGTTGATTACCGTGATGAGAATGACGAGATCGATACCTATGAAGCTTATCTCAAAGACCTTATGTCCATACATACACTGCCGGTGCTGATAGCGGAATTCGGTGTGCCGACATCCAGAGGCTGTACCCACGTGAATCCCTACAGCGGATACAACCAGGGGGCCCTCGATGAAAAACAGCAGGGAGAAGCCTTAAAGCACATGGCTGAAGACATTTATGAATGCGGCTGTGCCGGCGGGCTGGTATTTGCCTGGCAGGATGAGTGGTTCAAGCGTACCTGGAATACCATGGATTATTCCGATGCGGGACGCCGCCCCTTCTGGTCCGACATACAGACCAGTGAGCAGAGCTTCGGACTGCTTGCCTTTGATCCCGGTTCGGAGGGCTTCATAGTTAACATTGACGGGGAAGACAACGACTGGAGTGAAGAGGATCTGCTTCAGGAAAACACTGATATAAAGCTGTATATGAAACATGACGAACGTTATCTCTATCTTGCGGCACGCCTTGAAAAAGAAGGCATTGGCGCAGCGCATCTCTATTTTCCCATAGACGTAACCCCCTTATCCGGCTGTGATACCTACGGCGGATCGGAATTCGACAGGGATGCTGATTTTGTCATAGACATTGATGGCGCCAACAACAGCCACATCTACAATCACAGCTATTATGACCGTTATGCCTTTGCATACCGTTACATGGACGACAAGCTTGAATGGAAGAAATACAGGGAAGCAGACAACGATATATTTACACCCATATATCTCTGCCTCAACAAACCCTTTACAATACCCACTACCGGAGAAGAGCGCGGCGCGGAACGCTACGAGACCGGCAAACTTAAAAAAGGATTCAGCAATCCTACCGCGGACGGTTACGATCCGCTCACTGATTTCAATTACTCAGGCAAATTCCTTGAGATCAGGATACCCTGGGCGCTTCTCAATTTCCGCGATCCTTCCACCAAAACCGTCGAAGGAGATTTCTGGACCAACAAACGTCTCGGTGTCGGCGAAAAGATCGACGCCATCTATGTAAGCTGTGTCAAAGCAGGCGAGTCCTGCGTCTCCGCTTCATATACCTGGGAAGACTGGAACGGTGTCAGCTTCCACGAACGTCTCAAAGAATCCTACTACATCATGCAGGAGTGTTTCGCAAATCTTCAGTAACGACGTACGTACGCTGCCTGCAGAGTGGTATTAAGGCCTTGCTGGGCCGCGAACTTACTAAACTCGAACTGCGCATCAAAGCGCTCTCCGGGCTCACAACTCGCTGCGCTCAGACAAGGTTCGCCCGGGAGCTGATGCTTGTTCTCGTTAAGTAATTCGCTCAGTCGCCCGGCCTTAATACCACTCTGCAGGCAGCTGTGTGACGATGAAACGGAAAAGCAGAAATTGCATTATATGTGTCCGGATTTGCATTAAGTGTAAGGAGATATGGTAATCTTACTCTGAGGTCGGTATGATGAATGCAAAGGAACTCACGGTGTTAGAACAGGAGGAAGGTGACATGAATAAGCGAAGGACCATGATGGCGCTGATCATATGTATATCTCTGATGGTGGCATGCTTTATGTATGCGAGAGCAGAGCAGTATAAGGATCCGGATGAACCGGAGTGGCAGCATAAGTACATGGTTGATGAACTGATACAAAAATATGCTAATGATACGAAGTGCCGGGATTTCAGCATAGTCGTATACAGAAAGGGAGAGACAAAGTATTACGGTGACAGTAAGGCTCTTTATCAGATAGGGTCCATGACAAAGGCTTTTACCGGGCTTGCGGTGCAGAAGCTGATAAATGAAGGATTTATTGATGAGGATGGACTTATATCGGATTATGTTCCGGGATTCACGGCATATTATAAAGCGGAAGAGGCAGATATAAGTGTAAAAGATCTGCTGGAACAGAAGAGCGGATATACCAACAGTGAGAAGGATTATCCGAGCGCCACTGAAGATATGACGCTAACTCAGTGGGCTGAGAGCATTTCAGGACGGGAATTAAAATACAGACCGGGAACTGAATATGCTTATTCAAATACTAATTACAATCTGCTGGGGCTGATCATAGAGAAGGTAAGCGGCATAAGTTACAAAGAATATATGGAAAGTGAGGTACTGCGGCCTTTAGGCCTTGAAAATACTTATGTCGGAAAGCCGGAAGAGGGCAGAATTGTTGAAGGTACAAGGCTTGGCTTCCGTCGGGTATTTGATTTCCCTATGGCTGTAAGGGAAGGCAGTATTCCTGCGGGATACTTTTATTCAAATACGGAAGATATGGGGCGTTGGGCACAGATCTGGCTTAACTCTGCGGATATTCCCGCGGCTTTTGAAGAACCGCTTGCGAAGATCAAAGGAGAGCTTAAGGAAGAAGGGGATTATTATTCCGGCTGGGAACTTTTTGAATTCGGGATCACCGGACATTCCGGAGGCACAGCGAATTATTCTTCCAGGCTTGTGTTTTCGGAACAAAGGCAGACAGCCGTCTGCGTGTTAAGCAATCTTAATGTGGCAGCCAGTACCGACAGTCTGTGCAACGGTATCTATGATATAAATACAGGCAAGGCCTGTTTAAGACTCAGCGGAGATATCTGGACGGTCTTTGATCTTATCTTCAGTACCGTGACATTATGTGGTATAGTAATATTTGCGGCAATGATCATAATAAAAAAGAGAGCGGTGCTTATGGTAAGTGACCTGTTCATGCTGGTATTGCTCGTGTCGATACTGATCTCATTCCCGCTGATCTTTTCAGCGGATATGAAGGAGATAATGTTTATCTGGGCGCCCTGGAGTCTGACGGCGGGACTGGCCGTTGTTGCTGCGGATATCGCGGCTGTAAGTATAAAGTTATTGATCGGAAGGAAGCATGCAGATAATAACAAAAGAGGTGAAGGATAAGCCTCTGACGGTAACAATAGAATACCCGGAGCGTACTGAGTTCGTGGATGGCCTGATCAGAAAGATCGAAAGCCTTGATATAAGTTTCAGTGCGGATGACAACGGGCGGCAGCTAAAGCTTAAGCTGGCCGAGGTTTATTATATAGAGAATGTGGAAAGAAAGCTCTTTGTCTACGGCGCGAAGGAAGTATACCGTCTGAATGCGGGCGCGGCGGAGCTGGAAGAGAGATTTAAGGACAGCGGGCTGGTACGTATATCAAGGACCTGTATCATGAATACGGATCATCTGAAAGAGATAAGACAGCTTAGGAACAGCCGCCTGGAAGCAGTGCTGGATAATGACGAGAAGCTGATAGTATCCAGAAAATATCTGAAGGATATAAAGAGGGTGTTTAAAAAGGGATGAGTATTAAGAAACTTTTAAAAGACAGCCTGATACTGGCGGCGCTGATGATACTGGTTGTGTTTGCCGTATCGGTGATCTGGTCGGGAGTGACGGAAGAGATAGGGCTTGTGATCAGGCTGTTCATACTTGCGTTTATGATCACGCTTGCAAACACGCTTCTGGACGAATACTGCTCCTTAACCATGATAATGAGCTATGTGGTTAAGTACTTTGCCATAAGCGCGTTAGTCTTGCTGTACGGCTTTATCGCAGGCTGGTTCTTTGCAAGCAATTTCTGGATGGCATTTATCTATGTCGGGGTAGTGTTCATCCTTGCATACCCTATAGACAGCTTCAGGGTAAAAAAGGACATAGAGTATATAAACACGCAGATCGCCGGAAGAAAAACTTCATGAGCAGCAAAGAGGGTTGTATGGGAAAGATATTACTGATAGAGGACGATCCGGAGATAAGGGAGCTGTTAAGCTCCTATCTTAAGGATAACGGATATGAAACGGATACAGCGGAGGACGGGATAAAGGGTAAGCAGAAGGCGGCGCAGGATGATTATGCGCTGATACTTTTGGATATAATGCTGCCGTATATGAGCGGGGATCAGTTTCTTACTGAATTGAGGAAACAGTCGGATGTTCCTGTTATAGTCATATCCGCCAAGGATATGGTTCAGACCCGGATAGATGTGATACGCATGGGAGCGGATGACTATATCACCAAGCCTTTTGACCTGGGAGAGGTGCTGGTAAGGATAGAGGCGCTGCTAAGGCGGAGCGGAGGCAAAGCGGCGGCCCGGGGGATCCTTAGCCACAAGAATCTCAGGCTTGATACTGACAGGTGCCGGGTATATGTGAAAGAACGTGAACTCTCACTTACAGCCAAGGAATTTGCGATACTGAAACTGCTGCTTGCGAACCCGGATAAGCTGTTTTCGCGTTCAAATATCTTTGAGTCGGTATGGGATGAAGAGAGCGGTAATTATGATGATAATGCCGTAAAGGTGCATATGAGCAACCTGCGCGGTAAACTTGCGGATCTTGATACGGAGGAATATATTGAGACCGTCTGGGGCATGGGCTACCGCCTGGCAAAATAAATTAATAAAGATTAAGACTTTGCTTAACCTTTTCTGAACTTTTTCTTTTTATGATGAATTCAGAAAAGGAGGTTGATACCATGGAATATGTAATGGAACTGGAAGGGCTGACAAAGACCTACGGCAAAAAGAAAGCCGTGGACAGCTTTTCCCTGAAAATGGAAAAAGGTCATATCTACGGCCTGATCGGGCCGAACGGCGCCGGAAAGACTACGATCATGAGGATGATGGCGGGGCTTACGAAAGAAGACTCCGGCAGCATGTCCTTTTTTGCTTCCTCTGAACTTGACAGGATGCGGGAGCGCATGAGCTTTATGATCGAGGAGCCCTTTATGGACTTTGACATGAGCGCGAAGCAGAACATGGAGTACATCAGATTCCTGCGGGGGATACCCGATGAGAAACGCTGCGGGGAGATATTGGAATTTGTGGGTCTTGCGGATACCGGGAAAAAGACGGCGGGGCAGTTCTCTCTCGGCATGCGTCAGCGTCTGGGACTGGCCATGGCCATGCTGCCGGCTCCGGAGATAATGGTGCTTGATGAGCCGATCAACGGGCTGGATCCCGAAGGGATAATCGATATCCGCAACATCATTAAGAAGATGGTTGCAGAGCGGGGAACAACGATACTTATATCCAGTCATATCCTGAAGGAACTGTCCGAGCTCTGCACGGATTATGCCATAGTACGTGAAGGCCGGCTCATAGAAGAGCTGTCCCATGAGGAACTGCTGACGAAGACCAGATCATATCTTGCTCTTAAAACAAACGATATCGCGCGCACCGCCACTGTGCTGGAAGAGAAGCTTGATATAAAGAATTATAAACACACCCACGATAACGAGTTGCTGATATATGAGCGGCTTGATGAGACGGAGCTTATTTCAAGGACCGTTACCGAAAACGGCCTTGTCATAATGCGCCTTAATCCTGAGGGAGAGTCGCTTGAAGAGTATTATATCGGAAAGGTGGGTGAAGAAAAATGAGAAAACTGATGAAAGCAGAAATGTACCGTATAATACACAGCAAAAAGCTTTTGAGATATCTGGTGATCGCTACAATCCTGTGTATATTGCTGCCCTTCAAATTTTTTCTGGATTATCTTGATGATGATCTGTCAACAATGCTCAGGAGCAGTTCAATGATCTTCTTTATGATACTGATGCTGCTTCCGCCTTTTTACGCATATGTTACGGGAAAACTGTATAACAAAGGAAAACTCGGAATGTATGAAGTAATGGCGGGGAACAGCGCGTTCAGGATAACAGGCAGCAAGCTTCTTACGGACGGGCTTTTATTCACCGTGCTTTTAACGGTATCGGTAAGCATCTTCTATATAGCGATGGCCGTAAACAACGGAACCGGAACGCTGGATCATGTATTTATCCGCTTTCTGCTTTATATAGTCCTGTTTGCCCAGACTGTCTTCTGCAGCGTGCTGATAGCATTGTATGTAAGAAAGACGGCGACGGGAGCGGTACTATGTTATGCACGTTTCATGATCTTCGATTCGGCAGTGCTTCCTTTTCTGATGTGGCTTGCCGGCTCGGTGCTGGGCTTTGAAAAACTGTCCCTTCATATCGCCCATCTGTCGCTGATAAACAAGATGCTGATGCTGACTGCGGATCCGTTAAATGCTATGATGATACTGCATATACTGCTGGGTTTTGTGTTTGAAGTGCTGTTCTGGTATGCGTTGATATATTTAGGGATGAAGGAGAAGAAGTACCGCTAGAATGGATATCATATACATCGTGATCATCATAATACTGCTTGCCGTATGTGCTGCGCTTTCCGTAAGGCTTTCGCAGCATAAGCGGCAGCTTCGCGCCTTTACCGGACAGCTGAAGGAGATAAGGGAAGAAAAGCAGAATAAGCTGATACGGGTGGAAGGCTTTGATATGGAGACCGTAGCCATAGCAAAAGAGCTGCAGGCCTATGTGGAAGAGGAACGTAAGCTCTTGGAGGAGGCGGCGAAGGAAAGGCAGACAGTGCAGACCATGGTGGCCGGGATATCCCATGATTTCCGCACGCCTCTCACCGCAGCCAGCGGCTATATGCAGATAGTAGCCGCGGATAAGGAGCTGTCGGATAAAAACAGGGCCTATATAGAAAAGGCTCTCAGTAAAACAGAATATCTGAGGGAACTCTCGGATGAGTTCTTCGCCCTGTCCCTGGTGGAGAGCAGGAACGAGGAGTATTCGCAGATATCGTTGAAGCGCCTGCTGGAGGAAGTAACCCTCTCGCAGCATAAGTGGATCGAAGACAGCGGTATAGAGTTTATGGCAGATATCTGTGAGGATGCCTGTGAGATACGGGCTAACGAAGTGGATATCCTGCGCTTACTGGAAAACCTCTATTCGAATGCAAGAAAATACGTGAAGAGCAGGATAAGTATTAGCCTTAAGAATGACGTTTCGAAAAGGGTCATCCTTGAGTTTGAGAATGACAGTGATGTTCTGACGGGAGTCAATGCCGAAGATGTGTTCAAGCCCTTTCACCGTGCAGCTGCGGGAGATATACAGGGCAACGGCCTCGGGCTGTATATTGCAAAGCGCGTAGTGGAGAAATACGGCGGGACCATAGCGGCAGATATAGCCGGGGACAGTTTTGTCATACATGCGGAATTATAACCGCAAAATCTAATATGTGATAGCAAAGGGCGGCTTGTATGGGCCGCCCTTGTTTGTTATAATGGGGAAGATGGGCTAAATATCGGAAAGGGAGATATGCCGATGAAAGATCAAAGGATCGTGGCACTGTGTACATCCAGGATATATGATCCGCAGGTTCATGATTATATCGAAAAGCTGAACGAGGCACTGAGATCTGATGGTTACGTGCTGCTGATATTCACTATCAATTCCGATCTGTACTGGGATGAGAACAATATCAGCGCGGAGACCAGTATTTTTGAGATCATTCCTTACCAGCATGTAGATGCGGTGGTGATAATGGATGAAAAGATCAAATGTCACAGTGTGGCCGAGAAGATCATTGATCATGCCAGGGAATACGACAAGCCTGTTATCATCGTAGACGGAGAATACGGTGATCTGCCGAATATACGCTTTGATTATGCGGCAGGTTTTAAGCAGGTGGTGGAGCATGTCTTTGGGATGAAGCAGATAAAAAGGCCTCACATCATGGCAGGTATCCCGGATAATCCTTTTTCCGATGAAAGAATAGAGATATTTAAGCAATACGTTAATACCCACGGCTTTGTTTTTGATGAGAGCATGTTAAGCTACGGGCAGTTCTGGGCCAAGCCGGCCATCGATGCGACCGAGAAGCTGATCGCTTCCGGGGAGATACCCGATGCGATAATCTGCGCAAATGACATCATGGCGATCAATGTTTGCGATGTATTGAAAAAGAACGGTTTTTCGGTTCCGGGAGACTGTGTGGTATCGGGCTTTGACGGATATGAAGAAGTATTCATGACGGAGCCCAAGATTACCACCGCAAGCTGCACGACACCGGAGCTTGCGGATGCTACCATAGAGATGATAAAAAGAGTCACAAAGGGGAAGGCAGAAGCCGGAGATAAGAGCATACGTGTCGTGCCTACGCTGATACCCAATGAATCCACAGGCGCCGCTGCCTTTTCAGGTTATGACAGTTCCATGCTGGGACGTTTCAATAATAAATTCTACAGGCATCAGGACGAAGTGCATATAATGCACGAAGTGACGACAAAGATGCAGATGAGCAGAAATCCCGCAGAGATGGTCTCACATCTTAAGAAACTGATCATCAACGATCAGGATATGGTGGAGGATGTATCTTTCGTGCTGAACAGACGTCTGCTTGATGCCGATAATTATTTTTTTGACGAGAAAGAGGAAAAGATCGATCCTACCGAGTATACCCTCGTATATGATCCCAAGGTTGCGCCCTGGCTTACGGAGCGGCATCTGAACCAGACGCTTTTAAGGGCCGAGAATGAAAGGTTCAGGGGAAAGATATGGAAGGGCTATCCCCTGATATTCAACACCATCGATTTCATGGATAAGTCCCTGGGATATATCTGTTTTGCTTATACGGATTACGATATAACGGATTATTCACGCACCGCCAATATCAGCAATACCATAGGAATGGGCATCGGCGGCTACGTAAACATGATGTACCAGAAACACCTGGCAGAGCGCATTGACTCAATGTACAAGAGAGATCCGCTGACAGGTCTCTATAACCGTGTCGGTTTTAATAACGCTTTCGAATATGTGATAAACGATAAGAGGAAGTACGGTAAGCCCGTAACTGTGCTGATGTCGGATCTGGACGGGCTTAAATACATCAATGATAATTTCGGTCATGCCGAGGGTGACAATGCCATAGCTACAGCTGCGAAAGCACTGCATACTTCCTGCCCGGAAGATTCACTCTGTGTACGTTTCGGCGGCGACGAACTCTTTGCGGTGATCATCGGAGAATATGACGTAGCCGGGATCACCGAGAGGATACTTAAGTTTCTCAATGAATACAATGCCGGTTCGGGGAAGGAATACACGGTAATGAGCAGCCTTGGCTCCAATACCACCGTATTCGATGAAAACTTTGACATAAAGGAAGCCCTGAGACTGGCGGATGAACAGATGTATGACATAAAGAAGGAACACCATAAGTAAGATTAAAGGGGGCCCGGTCAGTTGTATTACGGAGATTATGATGTTGAAAAAAGAATACTGATCATAGACGACTCGGAGATCGACAGGGAGATACTTACAGGCATACTGAATCTCGGCGGCTACGAGGTGGAGACTGCAGAAAACGGATATGAGGGCCTGGAAGTGATCCTCCGGGGAAGTAAGCTGATCGACTGTATAATGCTGGATCTGCATATGCCTATCATGAACGGTTTCAGTGTGCTGGAAATACTGAAGCAGAATGAGGTAAAGATACCGGTTATCATCGTCACGGCTGAGAGCACCAGCGACAATCTGATGAAGACGTTTCCCTATAACATTGCCGATTTTATATGCAAGCCCTATGAACCTTCTCTTATCTGGGAAAGGCTTGAGAACATACTGAAAAAATACTGAGGAGGAAGCTATGGTTACGCAGAATGATTTTGTTAAAAGCCGTCTGAGCATGAAGAGACGGATACTCATAGTTGATGACGAAGAGATAAACAGGCTTATGCTCGGCAATATACTGGAGGATGACTATGAAGTCCTGCTTGCAGCTGACGGCAGTGAGGCGCTTAATGTGGCGAAGAATGAAAAGCAAAGACTTTCGCTGATACTTCTTGACCTTCATATGCCGGTAATGGACGGATATGAATTTTTTGAAAAGGTCAGGGAAGATGAAGCGCTTAAGGATGTCCCGGTTATAGTCCTTACTTCCGAGAAGGAAGCGGAGGTTAGGAGCCTTAAGATGGGAGCGGCGGACTTTATCCCGAAGCCCTATGACATACCGGAGGTGATCCATACCAGGATAGACAGGATCATACAGCTGTACGAAGGCAGGAATATCATTACCGCTACCCAGTTCGATACGCTTACCGGGCTTTTCAACAGAGAGTATTTTTGCGAGTATTCCACGATCTTTGACCAGTATTATCCTGAAGGGTCTAAGGAACTGATAGCTCTTAATATCAACAGATTCCATGTGATAAATGCGGTACACGGAAGAGAGTTCGGTGACAGGGTATTAGCCGCTATAGGAAAGACGGTCAAAGAATACGCGGGAGAGACAAAAGGACTTGCCTGCCGTTACAGCGCCGATCAGTTTTATCTGTATCTGAACGGCGAAGGTAACGGAGAGGAGCTGTATGCTGCCATCAATAATGCTCTTAATGAACTTCTCGGCAATTCGGATACCAGAGTGAGAATGGGCATATATAAAGAGGCGGAGAAAGAAGCTGATATTTCAAAGAGAATGGAGCTGGCGCTCCTTGCCTGCAACAGTACCAAGCAGGATCCGGGAAGGCATATATCCTGCTATGATGAGAAGATAAGGGAAAAAGAACACTATGACGAGCTGCTGATACATGATCTGGATAAGGCGATAGCGGAAAAGCAGTTTAAGGTATTCTATCAGCCAAAGTACGGTGTGCAGGGTGAAAAACCGGTACTGTCCAGCGCGGAGGCACTGATAAGATGGGTGCATCCGGAGCTTGGTATGATAAGTCCCGGAAAGTTCATACCTCTTTTTGAGAACAACGGCCTGATAGGAAAGGTGGACCGCTATGTCTGGAAGGAAGCGGCGGCTCAGATAGCGCAGTGGGAAAAGAAATACGGTATAAAGATACCTGTTTCGGTCAATGTGAGCCGCGTGGATATCATGAGTGAGGATCTTGCCGATGAGCTTGAGACTATAGTCAAAGAGGCAGGGATCGAAACAGCAGACTATTATCTGGAAGTCACGGAATCCGCATATACCGACAATCAGGCAGATATGATAAGTCTCGTTAAAGGCATGAAGGACAAGGGCTTTACCATAGAGATGGATGATTTCGGAACGGGTTATTCCTCGCTTAACATGCTGAACGAACTGCCTTTTGACGTGCTGAAACTGGATATGGTCTTTGTAAGAAATATCCATAAGGATGAAAGAGCCCTTAAGCTGGTGGAATTCATAATGGGCATCGCAAAGTACCTGAAGGTAAAAGTAGTGGCCGAAGGCGTGGAATATAAGGAACAGTATGAAATCCTTAAGGAAATGGGCTGCGATGTGATACAGGGATATTATTTTTCAAAGCCTGTATGTGCAGAGGATTTTGAGGCATTTATCAAAGAGAGAACGGAATCGGAGGTACAGGGATGACGGTAGAAAAGCTGAAAGAACTCGGAGCTGATACCGAGCAGGGACTTATGCGCTGCGGAAACAATCAGGAGTTTTATTTAAGGCTCGTGGGAATGGCTCTTGAGCAGAAGGGCTATGATGAGCTGGAAAAACAGATAAAAGAAAACAGACTTACGGAAGCTTTTGAGGCAGCCCACGCTCTGAAGGGAGTGCTGGCTAATCTTTCGCTGACTCCGATATATGAGCCGGTGAGTGAGATGACCGAAATGTTAAGGGCTAAGCAGGAAGCGGATTACAGCCCGCTGCTTGCGAAAATGTGGGAAGAGAGAAAACGCTTTATCGAATGAGGTGTCAATGTTCGGAAAATACCCCGTGCTAAATGAACAGGCGATGAATGCCATAGAGGATATCGGGCGTCATATGCCCGGCGGTTTTTTCATTTACAAGGCTGAGGGAAAGGAAGAACTGCTCTATGCCAATGACGCTGTCATAAGGATATTCGGCTGTGATGATCTGGAAGACTTTAAGATCCTGACCGGATATACTTTTAAGGGTATGCTCCATCCCGATGACTATGCCATGGTATCCGAGTCGGTGGTGGATCAGGTGCGTAAAAGCGATGAAAGCCTGGACCATGTGGAATACCGTATCATCAGAAAAGACGGCGAGGTCAGATGGATAGATGATTATGGACATTATTCGGAGACGGAGAATTACGGCGGGGTATATTACGTATTTATATCCGATATAACCGAAAAACATGCTCAGGTACTTGAGAAAGCTAAAAAAGCGGAAGCAATGCTCATGGAAGAGCAGAGCCTGAGAGATCGGCAGGACAAGATGATCACAGCTCTGGCCTCCGATTACCGCAGCGTATATCATGTCGATCTTGATAAAAATGATGCGGTCTGTTACCGCGGAGATCCCCTTGATGACGATCAGACGAAGGAGGGGATACACTTTCCTTATCTGGAACGTTTTACCCATTATGCAAATGAGGCGGTGGATGAAAGCTACCGTGAAGGTTTTCTTGAATTCATCGATCCCGAGAATGTGAGAAAACAGCTGGCGGAGGAGCTTCTGATCGCATACCGTTATCTGGTGCACAGGAACGGAAAAGATTATTATGAAATGATCCGCATGGCCGGGGTCAGGCAGGCAGCCGACAGGGATGACAAGATCGTCCATGCGGTCGGCCTGGGACTGACCAATATAGATTCCGATATGCGTGAATCAATGGCAAAGAACCAGGCCTTAAGCGAAGCTCTTAAGGCTGCGGAAGAAGCAAATAAGGCAAAAACCGCTTTTCTATCAAATATGAGCCACGAGATCAGGACCCCGATGAACGCGATCATCGGTCTGGATTCCCTGGCGCTTCGAAATGAAAATCTTGATATTTCTACCAGAGAATACCTGGAAAAGATAGGAGAAAGCGCCAGACATCTTCTGGGGCTTATCAATGATATCCTGGATATGAGCAGGATAGAGTCGGGCAGGATGATCCTCAGAAAAGAGGAATTCTCCTTCAGGTCCATGCTGGAGCAGATCAATATCATGGTCATGACCCAGTGCAGTGACAAGGGACTTAAATACGAATGCAGAATGACCGGAGGAGTATCGGACTATTATATCGGCGATGATATGAAGCTTAAACAGGTGCTGATCAATATACTCAGCAATGCCATCAAGTTTACGGATCCTCCAGGGGAGATCATCTTAGGCGTTGAAAGAACTGCGGTCTATGAAGACCAGTCGACCATAAGATTCACCATAAGCGATACAGGTATAGGAATGGATGAGGCTTTTATTCCGAAAGTTTTTGACACCTTTACCCAGGAGGACAGCAGCCGGAATAACAAGTACGGAAGCACCGGACTGGGCATGGCCATTACCAAGAATATCGTGGAGATCATGAACGGTACCATCAGTGTTACTTCGAAGAAAGGAGAGGGAACCGAGTTTACCGTTGTGGTAACCCTTAAGAACTGTGATCACTGTGTTGAGGGCATCATGATCGATCCGAAAGAGATGCGGGTACTGGTGGTGGATGACGAGGAGATAGCAGCCGAGCATGCAAGGATGGTGCTGGATGAAGCGGGCATCAAGGCAGATACCTGTCATAACGGGACCGATGCCCTGCATATGCTGGAAGTAATGCATACCAAACAGGAGCCGTACAATCTGGTACTGCTGGACTGGAAGATGCCTGATATGGATGGCATAGAGGTGGCAAAGGAGATAAGAAAGCTATACAGCAGCGAGACCACTATCATCATTCTCACTTCGTTTAACTGGGATGAGATCATGGACGAGGCGCTGCATATAGGCGTGGACAGTTTTCTTGCCAAGCCGCTCTTTGCATCCAATGTCATCGGAGAATTTGAGCGCGTCGCTCGAAGAAACAATATGTCCATGTTTGTGAAAAAGGAGCGGGCTGAGCTTGCGGACAGGAATATACTGCTGGCGGAGGATGTGATCATAAATGCCGAGATCATGAAGGAACTCTTAAGGCTTAAAGGAGCAAAGGTGGACCATGCTGAAAACGGAAAGCTTGTGCTGGAGATGTTTGAGAAGAGTGAGGCGGGGCATTATGATGCAGTGCTCATGGACATCAGGATGCCCGAGATGGACGGCCTCGAAGCTGCCTCAAGGATAAGGGCGCTTGACAGGAAAGATTCAAAACTTGTGCCCATAATTGCTTTAACGGCCAACGCCTTTGACGAGGATGTGCAGCGCTCACTGCAGGTGGGCATGAATGCGCATCTTTCCAAACCCGTGGAGACAGAAAGACTTTATCAGACGCTGGAAGAACTCATCTGGGAATACGACGGGAAGGCAGACAGAAAATGAAAAAGGGAAAATACAGAGGGATAATGACGGCGGCCGTCATCGGAAGCCTGATCATAGCGGCGATACTGGTGATAGGTACCATATGGAGCGGGCAGACAGCCAGTCGTGATACTGAGAAGGCCGTGCGAAACGTAAGCCTCCTGTATCTGGACGAGCTGGCCGGAAGGCGCGAGCAGGTGGTATCTTCCACTCTTTCCGATTACATAAAGGGTATGGATGTGGCTATCGGCATGCTTGAGAAGGATGACTTAAGCTCGGTGGAAAAGCTTCAGGAATACCAGCTCAGGATGAAGCAGCTGCATGATCTGGAGAAGTTTGCCTTTGTGGATGAGAACGGCCTGATCTATACATCCCGGGGCACAAGGACGGATATAGATTGCTATGCCTTTGATCCTAATACACTTTCCGAGCCGGAGATATCCCTTAAGAACGAAGATGGCAACAACAAGAAGGTTGTTATAGCGGTACCTGTGGACAGGCTTGAGTTCCAGGGGCAGATACTGGTGGCCTGTTTTGAAGAGATAGACATGAATGTCTTTCTTGAGATGCTGTCACTTAAATCAGATAATAACAATACCACTTTCTGCAATATCTATACTTCAGACGGAAGAGCACTGACCAACCTGGTGTTAGGCGGGCTCTCGGCAGAGGACAATCTGCTGGCGGCACTGGATAAGGCGGAATATGAGAAGGGCTATTCGGCGGCAACCGTAAGGGAGCATTTCGCCGAAGGGCATGAGGGCGTTGTATCCTTTACCTACAACGATATTAAAGAGACTTTAAGCTATGTTCCCATAAGAGGAACGGACTGGATGCTGACCTATCTGATCAGGGAGAGCGTGATCAGTGAACAGATAGATAATATCAGCGACGGCATCATAAAGAGAAGCCTGGCACAGTCGCTGGTTACCGCTCTTGTTTTGCTTGTGATATCGGTCTTCCTGATCATACAGACAAGGAAAGCTACAAAGCTGGCCACCGAGCAGGCTACGGCAGAGGTGATGCAGCAGGAACTGGAGGAGCGTGTAGCCCTGCAGGATGAGTTGCTGGAACAGGAGAAGATGCGCTCCCAGCAGGATAACATGATAAGCGCGCTCTCCTCTGATTACAGGAGCGTATATTATCTGGATCTGGATACCTTAAGAGGCATCTGTTACAGGAAGGAAGAGTATAACGGAGAGGGCGTGGCGCCCGGGGATAAATTTGATTATCCCGAAAGCTTCGAGGAATATGCCGGACGTTATGTGACAGAGGAATACCGTGAGGCTTTCCTGGAATTCATAAGACCGGATTCGATAAGGGAACATCTTAAGAATGATAAGGTGGTAAGTCTGAGATATCTGATCAACAGAGACGGCAGAGAAAGCTATGAAATGCTGAAGCTGGCAGGCGTAAGGGATGCCGAACACGCTGAGGATAAGCGGGTGCGTTCCGTGGGCGCGGGCTTCTGTGATATAGATGAGGAGATGAGGGATTCTCTTGCTAAGAACCAGGCTCTCTCAGATGCGCTGGAAACGGCTCAGGAAGCCAGCAAGGCAAAGACAGTCTTCCTTTCAAATATGAGCCATGAGATCAGGACTCCTATGAATGCGATCCTCGGCCTGGATGCGCTGGCACTCAATGATCCGGATATATCGGATAACACAAGGGAACATCTGGAAAAGATAGGGGAATCCGCCAAGCATATGCTGGGACTTATCAATGACATACTTGATATGTCCAGGATAGAGTCGGGAAGGATAGTGATAAAGAACGAAGAGTTCTCATTCTTCAGGATGATCGAACAGATCAATACCATGTTTTCGGGACAGTGCGAGGAAAAGAAGCTGGAGTATAAATGTGATATAAGCGGGGAGCCTGCGGAGTATTACATAGGTGATGTGATAAAGCTTAAGCAGGTGCTTATCAATATCCTCGGTAATGCCGTGAAATTCACGCCCGAGAACGGAAGCATCAATTTCGCTGTTGAGAAAAAGGCATCCTTTGATAAGAAGACCACTCTGGTGTTTAAGATTGCCGATACCGGCATAGGAATGAGCAAGGAGTACCTGCCTAAGTTCTTTGATACCTTCAGCCAGGAGAATGAGGGCGTAAGCAATAAATACGGAAGCTCGGGCCTTGGCATGGCTATAACGAAGAATCTGGTTGAGCTGATGAACGGTGATATAAAGGTTGAGAGTGAGCAGGGAAAAGGAACCACCATAACAGTGACGCTGACTCTGCTTGATTCGGACAGGAAGTCGACTGAGTACCCTAAGACCGGGGATAAGAAAGTCAGGGAAGATGTAAATCTTGAGGGACGCAGGATACTTCTTGCAGAGGATATGAGCATCAATGCCGAGATCATGGTAAACATCCTTCAGATGAGAGGGATAGAAGCGGAGGTTGCGGAAAACGGGAAAGAAGCGGTAGATATGTTTGAAGCCCATCCCGCCGGATACTATGATGCAATACTTATGGATATGCGCATGCCGGTAATGGACGGACTTAAAGCGGCAGAGACCATACGCCAGATGGAGCGGGAGGATGCCAAAAAGATCCCGATGATCGCTCTTACAGCCAATGCCTTTGATGAAGATGTACAGAAGAGCCTGCAGGCCGGGCTGGACGCGCATCTTACAAAACCTATACAGCCCGAAGTGCTGTTTGAGACACTGGAAAAATTATTATAATACATAAAAGTTTTTTAAGGAGGTAGCAAATGAAGAAACTGTATATCAATCCCCTGAATAAGATGGGACACATCAATCCGGAATTGCAGGGACATTTCTCCGAGCATCTCGGAAGATGTATCTACGAGGGGCTATATGTGGGGGACAGCAAGGACATACCCAATACCAACGGCATGAGGAATGATGTGATCGCAGCTCTTAAGGAAATGGGGATACCCGTGCTCAGATGGCCCGGCGGCTGCTTTGCGGACGAGTATCACTGGCTGGACGGTGTAGGCCCGAAAGAGAACAGGAAGAAGATGATCAACACTCATTGGGGCGGAGTAGTGGAAGATAACAGCTTCGGAACTCATGAGTTCATGGAACTTTGCAAACAGCTTGGCTGCAAGACCTATATCAACGGTAACGTGGGAAGCGGCACCGTAAGGGAAATGAGCGAATGGGTGGAGTATATGACCTTTGAAGGCGTATCTCCCATGGCTGACCTTCGTAAGAAGAACGGAAGCGAGAGTTCCTGGAAAGTTGACTACTTCGGGGTAGGCAATGAGAACTGGGGCTGCGGCGGAAACATGAATCCGGAGTTCTACGGAAATCTTTACAGACAGTATCAGACCTATATCAGGAATTATGATCCGAAGAAGCCTATCTTTAAGATAGCCTGCGGCGCCAATGCCTCTGATTACAACTGGACCGACAAGGTGCTGGATACCTGCTACAGGAATATGCCGGATAATGCCCACGGCTTCATGGACGGACTTTCACTGCATTATTACACGGTGCCTCATGACTGGAACCATAAGGGAAGCGCCGTTGATTTTGATGACAAGACCTGGTATGACACGCTGAACAAGACCCTGTTCATGGACGAGCTGATAAGAAGACATACCAACATCATGGACAAGTATGACAAGGATAATAAGGTGGCTCTGATCGTGGATGAGTGGGGTACATGGTATGATGTGGAAGAGGGAACAAACCCGGGCTTCCTCTACCAGCAGAACACCATAAGGGATGCGCTGGTGGCAGGCATCAACTTAAACATTTTCAATAAGCACTGCGACAGGGTAAAGATGGCGAATATAGCCCAGCTCGTTAACGTGCTGCAGGCAGTGATACTGACTGAGGGCGAGAAGATGGTGAAGACTCCGACCTACCACGTCTTTAACATGTATAAGCATCATCAGGATAACGAGCTGCTTGAGAGCTTTATCGAGAACGAGGAGATCGGCATAGAAGATGATAAGAAGGTATGCGCGCTTAACGAATCCGTATCCGTTGACAAAGACGGCAAGCTTCATATCACACTCTGCAACCTCTCGATAGATAAGGATCAGGAGATAGAGGCAGTACTTGCTGAGAACGGCATAGCCGAAGCGAAGGCAGAGATCGTGGGCGGCGAGATTCATGAGCACAATACCTTTGACGATCCCGAGAAGGTGACGAAGAAGGCCTTTGACGGACTGAAGATAGAGGGCGGAAAGCTTAAGTTTACTCTGCCGGCTGCAAGCGTTATGCATATTGAGGCTGTATTAGGGTGAAGCCTTGTGTGAAATGTCTGCTGCAGGAGTATGATGAAGAGAAGTACAGGCAGCTTATCGCAAAAGAGGTGGAATGGATGGATGCTGAGATGAAGGTATCCGATGAAGAGTACGCAAGGCGGCTTGATATCTGCAGGGAATGCGAGAAACTGTCGGCGGGGACCTGCCTTAAATGCGGTTGTTTCGTGGAACTCAGGGCCGCGGCGAAGGAAGGACACTGCCCCGGTAAGAAATGGTAATAATATTAATATATAAGGAGAAGGCTTATGGACAAGGAAATGATCAAAAAAGCTATCGTAGAGGGGAAGACGGCTCTGGGCATAGAGCTGGGAAGCACCAGGATAAAAGCGGCGCTGATCGATGAAAAATTTAACAGCATCGCTGCAGGTGAGTACACCTGGGAGAACCGCCTGGAAGACGGCATCTGGACCTATCATATGGATGATGACATCATCAAGGGTATCAAGAGCTGCTATGCGGATCTTAAGAAGAACGTTCAGGATGAATACGGAGTGGAGCTGACCACTACAGGAGCCATCGGTGTATCTGCGATGATGCACGGCTATCTGCCTTTTGATAAGGACTGGAAGCAGCTGGCAGCTTTCCGTACCTGGAGAAATACCATGACCGGTGAAGCAGCGGAGAAACTCAGCGATCTCTTTGATTTTAATATCCCACAGCGCTGGAGCATAGCGCATCTTTATCAGGCAATGCTTAATAAGGAAGCGCACTTAAAGGATCTGGCTCACTTAACGACCCTTGCCGGCTATATCCATTACCGCCTGACCGGCGAGAATGTGATGGGCATAGGCGAAGCTTCGGGTATGTTCCCGATAGATTCCAAGGCGCTTGATTATGATCAGGCCATGGTCGATAAGTTCGACAGCCTTGCTTCTGACTATGGCTTTAAGTTAAGAGATATACTTCCCAAGGTAAAATGCGCCGGTGAAGCAGCGGGAACGCTGACTGCAGAAGGCGCGGCTTTCCTTGATGACAGCGGCGCTCTTAAGCCCGGCATTCTCTGCGCGCCCCCTGAGGGAGATGCGGGAACCGGTATGGTAGCTACCAATGCCGTAAAGGAAGGAACAGGAAACGTATCTGCGGGTACTTCGGATTTCGCCATGGTAGTGCTTAAGAACAGCATAGGCAGACATGAAGAGCTGGATATGGTGACTACTCCCGCAGGAAGCGCTGTAGCCATGGTACACTGCAATAACTGTACTTCCGATATCAACGCCTGGGCAGGCCTGTTCAAAGGCTTTGTGGAGGCAGCAGGCTTAAGTGTATCAAATGATGTGCTCTATACGACGCTGTTCAAGGCTGCGCTTTCCGGTGAGAAGGATGCGGGCGGACTGATACCTTTCAATTATATCTCAGGTGAGGGCGTGACCAAGCTTGACGCAGGAAGACCGCTGTTCATAAGAAAGCCGGATGCAAAACTGAATCTCGGCAATTTCATGCGCGCGAACCTGATGTCTGCGATGGCTACTCTCGCTATCGGCATGGAGATACTGATCAAGGAGGAGAAGGCGGAAGTTGACAGCCTGATGGGACACGGCGGCTTCTTTAAGACTCCCGAGGCGGGCCAGAGGATACTCTCCGCTGCAACCAAGTGTCCTGTGACCGTTATGGAATCCGCGGGAGAAGGCGGACCTTACGGTATGGCCATACTTGCGGCTTACTGTGTACAGAAGGCTGAGGGCGAGAGCCTTGAAGACTTCCTGGATAAGAAAGTATTCGCAGCTGCGAAGAGAGAAACTCTTGCTGCCGACCAGGCAGACATGGACGGTTTCGACAGCTTCCTTGATGACTATAAGAAAGCGCTTGCGGTAGAGAGAAGCGCTGTAGAGAATGTGGGGTGAAGTAAATGCTTGAAGAGTTAAAGAAAGAAGTATATGAAGCCAACATGCTGCTTCCGAAATACGGACTGGTGACTTTCACCTGGGGCAATGTGTCGGCAGTGGACAGGGAGAAGAATCTCTGCGTGATCAAGCCTTCCGGGGTTGATTACGAGATAATGAAACCCGAGGACATGGTGGTGCTGGATATTGCTACCGGTGAGAAAGTGGAAGGAAAGCTCAAGCCTTCTTCCGATACACCGACGCATATCGAGCTGTATCGCGCTTTCCCGGAGATAGGCGGAGTCGTACATACGCACTCTTCCTATGCAACCAGCTGGGCCCAGGCGGGACGTGATATTCCCTGCTACGGAACCACTCATGCGGATTATTTTTACGGATCCATTCCCTGCCTGCGTACACTTAACAAAGACGAGATAGAGGATGCATACGAGGAGAACACCGGGCACCTGATAGTCAATGAATTCAAGAGCCGCGGTCTGGACATCTTGGCTGTGCCTGCATGTCTGTGCAAGAATCACGGACCTTTTGCCTGGGGCAAGGATGCGCATGAAGCAGTCCACAATGCAGTGGTTCTTGACGAAGTAGCCAAGATGGCTCTTAGGACTGAACTGATCAAACCTGACGTAGCGCCTGCTCCCCAGGAACTCCAGGATAAGCACTACTTCAGAAAACACGGGGCTAATGCTTATTACGGACAGAATTGAATAACACCTCATCAGTCAGCCTGCGGCTGACAGCTTCCCCTCAAGGGGAAGCCTATAGCCGCGGGTTTTGTTTTTTTAGAGATCGTAGTAGAGGGCGAACTCCATAGGATGAGGGAGTTTGGAGATCTTGGAGGAAGCGAGCTTCTCTCGCTTCATAAGCTGGGTTAAGAGCCTCTCGGGGAAGACGCCGCCTGCGGTCAGGTAGTCGTGATCTTTCTCGAGCTCGGCGATGGCTTCATCCAGGGTAGAAGGAAGGCCCGTAAGTTTGGCCTTCTCTTCATCGGAGAGGGTGTAGAGGTTAAAATCATAAGGGCCCCAGCCTTTCTCATGAGGATCTATCTTATTCTTTATTCCGTCAAGACCTGCCATAAGTATTGCTGCATAAGCATAATAAGGATTGCAGGTAGCATCGGGATTTCTTAATTCGAAACGTTTGCTCTCGGGAGACTTGGCATAAGCGGGGATGCGGATGACCGCGCTCCTGTTACTCATGGCATAACCGATGGTGACCGGAGCCTCAAAGCCGGGAACCAGACGCTTATAGGAATTGGTGGAAGGATTGGTGATGGCGCAGAGTGAACGGGCGTGTGTCAACAGTCCGCCCATAAAGTAATGGGCTTCCTTACTTAACTGTGCATAACCTTCCGCATCGTAGAAAACGGGCTTGCCGTCTTTGAACAGAAGCATATGTACATGCATGCCGCTGCCGGCTTCCTGGGCTAAGGGCTTAGGCATAAAGGTGGCTGTGATGCCTTCACTTGCAGCTTCGTTTTTGATCACATATTTTGCGGACATGGTATCGTCGGCAAGTTTCAGCATATCGCCGAGTTCCACTTCTATCTCCATCTGTCCGCTGCCGCCTACTTCGGGATGATGGTATTTCACATCAACACCCCATTCTTTCATGGCCAGGCACATGCGGCTTCTGATGTCGTTCCTGATATCTGTGGGAAGGGAATTGTGATAGCCGGCTCCGGGCAGCAGCTGGTAGCCGTTGTTGCTGTAGTCGCTGTCGGAAGCAAAGGCGGCCTGGGGAGTGAAGATCTCCGCAGACATATTGAAGTATTCGTTCTTATATTTTACCTGATCAAAAAGATAAAATTCGTATTCGGGACCGATGACCATGCGGTCGGCAACGCCGGTCTCCTTCATGTATTCCAGGGCCCTTATGGCGACATTCCTGGGATACTGGTCGAAGGGGCGGTTGTCCGGAAGATCGATAACACGGACATCGCCGATCATTGAGAGCGTGGGTATTGCTGCATAGCGGTCGATGACGGCGGAATCCAGCACGGGGATGAAGACCATGTCGCTGTTTTCAACGGGAGCATAACCGTAGTTGCTGCCGTCAAAACCGATGCCGTATTCCATGGTGGATTCACTGAGGCGCTCGGCGGGAATGCTTAAGTGGCGCCAGCGGCCGTCGATGTCGGTGAGTTTGAAGTCGACCATCTCTATCCCTTCATCTTTGATGAGGGAGAGGATATCCTGAAGTGTTTTTGCCATATGAACCTCCTTATAAATAGTATTTGGTGGGTTCATTATAACATTATACAGCGTGGGCTACAATCACGGGGACGGTTCCCCGGTTGATTATTGATAAACGAATAGCAGATAATATTTCCCCTTGCTTAGTCGTTCCGCACTGTTATGAAGTGCTGCGCTAAGGCTTGCGGCCTTGCTTTCGATCTGCCTGTACCTGCGGCTATCGGGAAAACACAAGGTACCCCCGTGGTCTTTTTTTTATACTGTGGAAAATATATTATTAAATTCAGTTGCCGGATGTGCTATGATTGCTATATAAAAATGAGCGGGTCGTCAGGATAGGTATACGGTATCTGAATAATCTGGACAAGGAGACAAAGATCATGTTCTGCAGCAATTGCGGTAAAGAAATAGAAGATGATGCCAGTTTTTGTAGGTTCTGCGGGAAGAAGCTTAGGGAGGCCGGGCCTGCTGATAGTAAGGGAACGGAGCCGGCTACCAATAACAGATATGATATTGCTTCGGATACAGTGGTATCCAAAAAGAAGAATAACTCAGGCCTGGTTATAGCCATAGCAGCGGTGGCAGTGCTGCTGATCGCAGTGGGTATAGTGATCTTTGTAAAGTCTTCCTCACCGGCAAGGAAATATGAAGAGCAGTTGAAACTGGCGCAGCACTATCTTTATGAACAGGATTATGACAAAGCTATAGCAGCCTACAGGGTAGCTATCGAGATCGATCCGAAATCGGAGGCTGCATACCTGGGCATGGCCGAGTCCTATGCTGAAAAAGGTGAACTGCAGGCAGCCATTGATATCCTGAAGGAAGGCCTGGAGAAGACCGAAAGCGTGGCGATGGAAGAACGCCTCGCGGAGCTGGAACGGCAGTTTGCGGATCAGAAGGCACGGGAACTGGTGAACTGGCAAGGCGGGGAATGGACAAACCGTGACGACATCCTGCCACATAAGAATGAAGAAGGCTATATCGTCTTCGGGGCCTATGAACAGGACGGAGATGAGAGTAATGGTCCGGAGCCCATCGAGTGGGAAATTTTGGAAGAGAACGGGAAAGGCACGTTCCTCGTAAGCCGTTATGTGCTGGATGCACAGTCTTATAATAGGGAAAAAGCGCAAGTGACATGGGAGAGCTGCACGCTCAGGAGCTGGCTGAATGATGAGTTCCTGAATAAAGCGTTTACATCCGGTGAACAGGCGAGGATCCGGAGCACAGAGGTAGTGAATCTTGATAATCCTAAAAATGGATACATCGGAGGTAACAGTACCAGAGATCGGGTTTTCCTGCTCAGTGTGGATGAAGTCATATCCCATTACAACTTTAACAGCTGGTATGATGAGCCGCAGGCCGGTTACAGCCAGGAGCTGATGATTTCGCCGACGGCCTATGCAAAGCAGCAGGGAGAGAATTATGTCGAGATAGGTGAGGAAGATTATAACGGGTCAGCTGATAAGGGATGGCGTGGTCTTATATCGGACAACTACAGCAGGGACTGCATCGGACTCGAGTGTGCGGAGTGGTGGCTTCGTTCCCCCACCGGCAATTCCTATACTGCGTGCGTTGTCGGCTTCTATGGCTCCGTGAGCTGGGGCAACGTCCATTTCTACATAAATGACAGCAGTGTAGGTCTACGTCCCGCTTTATATATAGATCAGTGACATATCCATGATCCCGGCTCCTCCTTGTGACTTGGAAGCATCTTAGGAAACCACGGGGACGGACCTTGTGGTCTTACCCTTGGTCTTCCGTTCCCAGGCTCTTCCTGGCAGGAAGCCGGGCGGAGGCTCATAAGATATAGGTACTTTAAAAAAGTCATTAAGGTCGGAAATAACAGTAGATTTTGCATGAAATGAATGATCGCATACTGTAAAAATGTAGTAGAAGGCCAAAATTACAGTAGATCAGGCTTGAAATAGTCAAAAATCAGGCAAAAAATACAGTAAAATCAGGTGTATATACTGGAATTACAGTAGTGGCATAATTCAGGTACGGGGAACCACAAGGTCCGTCCCCCGGTCTTCCCTAAAGCGATGATTTTCGGCTTTTCTCTCATTTCCATTGCCCTGTAACTGCGTTTTTCTTTCTTTAGGCAATGAAAATGTTAAAAAACTCAGAAATCATTGCCTGAAACTTGAGTTTTGCTTTCTTTTGGCAATGATTTCCGGCATTTTTCAGATTTCCATTGCCTTCAGCCGGGGGCGGGGCTCTTTATGGCGAAGATTTCCGAAAACCACGGGGACGGACCTCGTGGTTTTTTATACCGGGACGGCAGATCAAAGCAGCCCGCTGCGCTGGCCGCACCGCACTGTTATCTAAAGCTCGAACTTCGCAGCAAGGCGATCCCTCGTCTCGCAACGTTCTCTTCGAGAAGTTGCTGCGACGGTGATCTGCTGCTCACTCTTGCTAAGTGCTACACTAAGCCGCAAGGGGCAATACTTATCTGTTATTCGTTTATTCAAAGTACTGACAGAGCCGTCCCCGTGATTGTCAACAATCAACCGGAGAACCGTCCCCGTGATTGGTCAGTTGACGGAGAAGAGGCGGGTGCGGAAGGGCAGCAGGGCATGCAGGAGTATGAGGCCGAAAATGCCTGCGGCAATGAGTTCGCCTGCGCCTACGGTAAGCATGAAATAAGGGATGCTGCCGGGAATGTCGGTGTATGCGAATTTAAGTACGAAAGGAATGATGATCGCATTTGACAGAATGGGCGGAAGGGGGGCAAGGAACTTGTATTTCCTTAATGCATAGGTTCCGAAGGCGCCGATAACGGTTGCCAGCGTTCCGAAAATGATATCCGGCAGGGGTGAGCCTAAAAGGGTATTGGCAAGGAGACAGCCTATGCCGAGTCCGGGGATAGCTGCCGGTGTAAAGAAGGGCAGTATGGTAAGGGCTTCGGAGAAGCGCACCTGGATGGCGCCGCTTGCCAGATCAAAGCCTGCCGCAAGATAGGTCAGCACTACATAAAGGGCGGCAATGACCGCTCCGTGAACGAGATACAGTGTTTTTTTCATGGATTTCATATAAGACCTCCTTCAGTGGTTTACGTGCCGTGCACGCGGGTGGAAAGGAACTAGCACCCTTAAACTTTGCAACGTAGTAGAGAGTAACACAGCAGAGTAAGTACTGCAAGTATTTAAAATAATACATTTTTAACAAAATAATCTGCTGAGTATGTGATTTTGTACAGTGTATATGCCGATATATAATGATATAATGGTTATTATATACAAGATAATCTCGGAAGGAGTGTCATTATGAAGAAAAAAACTATCAACATCAAGGTGATGCTTTTACTGTTTGCTTTAATCCCGCTTATTCTCGTGGTGATAATTCTGTTCTTTGTCACCTCGGGTATAATGGTCAGAAACCTTGAAGAAAATACCAAAGAGGAACTGATGGTAGCCAGCAAGGCGCTGCGGGAATATTATGAATATGATCTGATAAACGGGACCAACCTTACGGACGGTTTCCTTGAGTATGATACCGAATTCATTGATAACATGCATGAGATGGGTGTAGATCTTACGGTCTTTAAGGGCAACATACGCTTCATGACGACAATATTGGATGATTCGGGAAAGAGGATAGAAGGAACCACGGCCTCGGATGCGGTGTGGGCTGCGGTATCCGCAAAGAATGATTATTATTCGGATGATGTAGTGATAAACGGGCATGATTATTATGTATATTACATGCCGCTGCTGGATGGACAGGGTAATGTCGTCGGTATGGCATTCTCGGGTAAGATAGCGAAAGATATACAGGAAGCAGAGAGTTATATCTATATGATAATCGCCATAGTCGGTATAGCAGGTGTGGTAATAGTCGGAATCGTTGCTCTGCTGCTTGCTATAAAGGTTTCAAAGCCTCTTGAAGAAGTAGCGGAAGTAATGGAAGAACTTGCGGATGGCAGGACTGATATAAAGGTCAATGAGAAGACAAACGTAACGGAAACCTATAAGATAATCGACTCGGCTGAAAAGCTGGGGGAAGTGCTGCAGGAAGTAACAGGAAAGATAAGGCAGTCGGCCGAGACGCTGAACGGAAACATAAAGAATACCACGGAGATGGCAACGGATGCGTCGGATTCGACTTCTCAGATAGCCGAGTCCATGCAGGCGCTGACACAGACTACCATGAGCATGGCGGGAAGCGTTCAGGATATAAGCGACAACATGACCAACATGGGTGAGATTATCGGGCAGGCCGTTGAGAATGTAAATAATCTCAACGCAAATGCAAAGGCCATGTCAGATGCCAACAGCGATGCTGCTGATTGCATTGGAAAGGTCATCAACTCTTCCGCACGCTCCTCAGAGGCTGTGGAAGATATTTCGGGACGCATAAATGCAACTAATGAAGCTATATCCAAGATCAACGAAATGGTGGAACTGATCACCGGCATAGCCTCACAGACCAACCTGCTCTCACTTAATGCAAGTATAGAAGCGGCAAGGGCGGGCGAAGCGGGAAGAGGCTTTGCTGTGGTGGCAAGCGAGATAAAGGCTCTGGCGGAGCAGTCGGATGTATCCGCAAATCAGATAAAGGATATCGTGGCGGAGATCGGCGCATCTTCAACCAAGTGCGTGGATCAGGCGCAGAAGGTGAAAGAACTGATCGCCGAGGAGAAGGAACTGCTGGAAGTAACCCAGGAGAAGTTCAGCAATCTGGACAGGGATATCAGGGGCTCCGTTGACGAGATAGCTTCCGTATCGGAAGTGACCGGTCAGCTGGCAGCCATAAAAGATACGATAATGAACGCTGTCAGCGATCTGTCCGCTATTTCGGAGGAGACTTCAGCTACCAATGAAGAAGTGGCGGCTTCGATACAGAGCGTATCAGGCAATGTAAGCATGGTATCCGACAATGCCAATGAGATGAACGGACTCTCGGCAGAACTTACGGATGCGGTGTCATACTTTAAATAAGATCAGCTGCAGAGGAGAAGAAAGAGAAGAATTATAAGAAAAGACGGCGTCGGAAAGTGAAGCGCACTTTCTGGCGCCTTTGTCATTATGGCGGATCCAGTAGCCGGACTCTTTGGTCAGGCACATGGTGTGTATCATATGAAAGGGATCATGTCCGCGGTTAAAGCTTGTAAGTATGCACAGCTTCACCGTGGCTTCTTTCTGCTCAAGAAGAACAGGAGTAATGGCGGAGCCTTTCAGCACTTCCGTATCAAAGCCGCGTTCCTTAAAGAAGCGGACAAGCTGCCCGGGAGAAGTCCCGAACAGTCCGCCTGCGCAGATCCCCTTCTTTGAAAAATGCCTTAAGAGCGCAGGAAAGGGAAGCTCATGTCCGAGGTACTTAAGCGCGTGCCATACCGCAATGACTTCGCAGGCATTCTCGGATGCGTTAAGAGGGCGGCCATTCAGGAAGAGGCGTTCGTTTAAGCGGGATGTGCGGCCATAGGAAATACCGGGAATAAGACTTTGGTCTTCCAGAGTATCCGAGGGATGCAGGGCCAGGTGCTCTGCCCAGGAGGCCATATTATTCACATACTGTTTGTGCGTCAGGGTATGAGAAAGACGGCCCCCGAAGAGGGACATGAAAAAGAGCGTAAGTTTATCGAATAAATCTGTAAACACAAGTATATTTTATCACTTTATCGGGGGGACGGACAAGCCGATAAAAAAATTAGTGGACAAACAGGGTTAGGTCTGTTAGGATGTATGTGGTTTTCAATACTACATTAAATTGAAATAATTACCACGAAGGAGAAACGGAATGTATAAGATCATAACGGATAACGGATCGGATCTGCCTAAGGAATGGCTGCAGGAAAATAATGTTGGCTGTATATATCTGAGCACCATACTGGATGGCAAGGTGATAAACGGCAAGGACGTGGAGATGAGCGCGGCGGAGTTCTACGGCATGCTTTCCGAAGGAGCAAAGCCATCTACGTCACAGGTTAATCCCGAGCAGGCGAGAGAATATTTCGAAGAACATATAGATGAAGCTGATGAATTTCTGTATCTGGGCATAGCATCGGGACTGTCCGGAACCGTAGGAAGCGTGAAAAACGGTGTTTCCGAGGTGCTGGAGAATCATCCCGATAAGAAGATAATCGTTGTTGATACCCAGTCGGCTTCACTTGGACAGGGACATATGGTATGGCATGCAGTAAGGATGCGAAACGAAGGTAAGAGCCTGGAAGAGACAGCGCAGTGGGTAGAAGATAACAAACTCCATTTCCTTCTGGCATTTACGGTTGATAATCTTTTTGATCTCTGGAGAGGCGGAAGAGTATCCAAGGCCAGCGCGGTGATAGGAACACTTGCATCGGTTAAACCTTATCTGATAATTGATGATAACGGTAAGCTGGTGGTACCCAAGAAATTAAGGGGCAGGAAGAAATCACTTGCATATCTGGTGGAAGCAATGCAGGAACACAAAGCCACCGCTTACCCGGAGAACAATGATATGGTGATGATCTGCCACGGCAATGTTCCGGAGGATGCGGAATATGTGAAGGAGCTGGTAGAGAAGGAACTTGGATATAAAAATTTCCTCATGAGCAATGTGGGACCGATGATAGGTACCCACACCGGAGCAAGTCTGGTGGTAATCTCATTCATGGGAGATAAGAGATATTGAAAAAAGGGCAGTGGGTGCACATATTGCAGATGGTACTGACAGCTCCCGGAAGGGAGCTGTACCTGGAAGCAGGGAGGCTTAAGCAGAAACCCGAAAGGGTAAGAGCCATCCTGCTTATTTTATTGTTGCCTGTTCTCGGAGTGCTGCTCTTTGCTATCAGGAAGAATTTCTATGTGCTGATCTTCGGCGGTGGCGCAATGGCTGTCGGCTTCTTCTACATTTATTTTAAACTTTTTGATGAAAGGGATAAGATACTGGATGTAATGGCCCGGTTGTTTAAACCTTTCCATACCGTGTTTGAAAAACACAGACAGGCAGCAGGCTGGGGAAAAGCGGCTAAGAAAGCTGAAGGAAAGCAGGCCGGACAGGAGCAGAGCAATACTGAAAAGCGCGGACAGGGCAATGCCGCTGCCGGCGGGGAAGATGAGTATTTCCGCAGGTGGAAGGAAGCAGCCGGCAAAGCAAAGCAGGAGAAAGAGAGAGAAAAATACAGAAGAGAAGAAGAATGGAGAAAACGCCGCAGAGAGTACTCGCGGAGGAAAGCTGCGGGGAACGGTAAAACAGAGGGCAGCGGCTCAAAGAAAACTTATGAAGGAAAGGGCGCTTCCGAAAAGAAGAGCATAAAGGCCGACAGCGCCAGGGAGGAAGCCGAGACCATCTTCATGGTGAAATATCCTTATGATGAGGCTGAGATAAAGAGCAAGAGGAATATGCTCTTAAAGAAGTATCATCCGGATAATCCGGAGGGGTCGGAGGAAATGTGCAAGAAGATAAACGAATGTTATGCGGTATTGATGAAGTATTGCGGGGAGAAGCCTTAGAAAAATAGGTTGGAATTACATAGGAAAAGTAGTATAATCTTTTTGGCGTTTTTACGCGAGGGAGGATATAAAGATGCAGGAAGCAAAACCGGTGGAGGCTGTATACCTGGAAGAGACGACCGGAGAAGAAAAAGCCTGTATGGTAGTAAACAGCAATGTGCTGATCAGCGGAGTGCGTTATATGGGAATAATGATCGACGGAGAGAGAAAGACGGTACCCGCTAAAAATGTATTTATCGGAGGAAAGAAATGAAAGAGTTATCGAAGTTACTGGGATACAGGGAGAGTATCAAGCTGCTGGACGCGACCATGAGAGATGGCGGTCTGGTAAACAATTTTGCTTTTTCGGATGAGTTTGTCAAGGCGCTTTATCTGGCAAATATAAAGGCCGGCGTTGATTATATGGAAGTAGGTTATAAAGCTTCCAAAGAAATGTTTGATGTGGAAAAGTTCGGAAAATGGAAGTTTTCCGATGACGAAGAGATACGCAAGGTCATAGGTGACAACAAAGATACCGGGCTTAAACTTGGCGTTATGGCGGATGTCGGAAGATGTGATTTCAGAAAAGACATACTGCCCTGTGACGAGAGTCCGCTGGATCTGATCCGTGTGGCCTGCTATATACATCAGATACCGGCAGCAGTGGAGATGATAGAGGATGCAAAGAAGAAGGGTTATGAGGTCAGCTGCAATATCATGGCCATCTCAAATGCCCAGGAGGGAGATATACGTTATGCTCTGGATACCCTCGGACAGTCACCGGTTGACGTGATCTATATCGTTGACAGCTATGGTTCCCTCTTCCCCGAGCAGATAGCCCGTATAGCCCATCTCTATATGGAATATGCGGATAAGTACGGCAAGCAGCTGGGAATGCATGCGCATAACAACCAGCAGCTGGCTTTTGCAAATACAATTGAGGCGGTTGGTGACGGAGTTAACTGGCTGGATGCCACCTACAGCGGAATGGGCAGAGGCGCCGGCAATTGCTTCATGGAGAATCTTATCGGTTTCTTAAGGAATCCCAAGTATAATATCTTTCCCGTTATCCAGTTCATCGAGAAGCATATGGATGAAGTAAGGGAGAGCGGAGCAAAGTGGGGCTATGACCTGCAGTATTATTTCACGGGTCTGATGAACCAGCATCCCCGTTCAGCCATAGCTTTCACCGAAGAGGGGAGAAGGGATTACACGACATTCTACACCGAGGCCATGGGACAGGATTGATGATGGAAGACAGAATATTCAGATCCGTTAAGGACCAACAGTTCAGGGAAGCGGATGCGGACGGATACATAGGAATGAAAGCTTATCTGGAATATTTCCAGGATGCTGCAAGCGGCTATATGCATGTATACGACTGGGACAATATTGCTGTCCATGAAAAATACGGAGTGGGCTGGCTGCTGCTCAAGTATCATATGGTCATGCATTCGAGAACCCTCTATGATTCACCGCTTGATATAGACTGCTGGATAGAGAAGAACAGGCATCCCGCGGCGGTGATCTTCAATCTTGAGATAAAAGAAAAGGGGCGCTTGCTGGCGGAAGGAAGACTGGAAAGCTGCCTTATGGACATGGAAAAGCTGCGGATAGTGAGACCTTCCGTTATCGGTTTTGACAGGGAACTTGCTCTGGACAGGAAGGTTGAGGGCGCAGAGTTTGACAGGATAAGCGATGATACCGAGGGCGCAGAGTTTGTATATGAACATGTGGTGAGATATTCGGATCTGGACAATAACAACCATGTCAATAATCTTAATTACATGCCGATGATGCAGAATGCTTTTGATGCGGAGTTTTACGAAAAGCAGACGCTGAAGGAAATGGAGATACATTATAAGAAACAGTGCATGTACGGCGAGAAACTGAAAATATACAAAAAGCAGGAAGATGATGCATACAGGGTGCTGGTGGTAAAGGAAGACGGAAGCACGGCAGTCTGCGCATTAATGAGGTTTGGCAGCAAATAACAGTTAAATGGCAGATAGGGGGTAAGAGATGCAGCAGTGTCCAAATTGTTCGGGAGAACTTGTATTTGACATAGCGACTCAGAAGCTGAAGTGCGGATTCTGCGGAAGCTTGTTTGATCCGGCGATCTTTAACGGCGCGGGAGCTGCCGAGGAGCAGACTTTCAGTACTGACAGTCTCGCATCGGCTCAATTTGACGGGGCAGATCAGGCAGTGGATTATGCACAGCCCCAGGCGACAGCTTCACCTCAAGGGGAAGCCCTGGCGGGAGCTTTTGCACAGCCCGAAGAGGTGCCGTATTTCGATGTTATACAGTATACCTGCCCCCAGTGCGGAGGCAGTATCTATTCAACCGAGGAATCGGTAAACGGTTTCTGCAATTACTGCGGCGCGCAGCATATGCTGAACTCCAGGATGAGCCGTATGCACCAGCCTAAATACGTGCTTCCTTTCAAGATAGGCAAGGATCAGTGCAAGCAGGCATATGCGGAGCATATCAAAAAAGCCTTTTTCCTGCCTTCAGACATGAGGGATCCGGGACATCTGGAACAATTCAGAGGTATCTACATGCCTTACTGGCTGTATGATGTGGGATACAACGGTCAGGTCAATCTTACTGCGGAACACAGCCACAGGCGCGGCGATTATATTTTTACAGAGCATTACAGATGCAGCTGTTATGTGGATTCTTTTTTCGGCGGCATATCTTATGACGCTTCAGCTAATTTCGATGATTATTTCAGCAAGGGAATAGCACCTTTTAATGTGAGGGAACTGGTTGGATTCCAGGCCTCATATCTGAGCGGCTTCTATGCGGATATGCAGGATGTGGATTACGGCATATATGTGGATCCGGCAAAGGATTTTGCAAGGGAGCAGATATATTCGGAGATCGAAAACAGGAAATGCTTTACCGGAGCAACTCTTAACCCGGCAAGCAAAAAGACTATAGGACCCATTCTTTCAAACAGGAACGGCAAGGGCGTTGAGCTCTCCTTCTTCCCGGTATGGTTCCTGGCATACAGGAATAATGACCGTGTTGCCTATGCGGTGGTGAACGGTCAGAACGGCAATATAGTTGCGGATCTGCCGGTGGATAATAAGAAATTCTTACTATTCTCTCTGATCACGGCACTTCCGATCTTTGCACTCTTACTGCTATTGCCTGCCATGACACCCAAGGTACTGATGTGCGTATCATTGCTGATAGCGCTGGTATGCACCCTGCTGCTTAACAGCACGGTGAATCAGGTAAGGAAAAGAGATACGAGAAGCGAAGACCTGGGCTTTTTAAGCAAGAATAACAAGCTGGCTTATGCAGAGGCCTTAAGTAAGATAAAGAAGAGCGGACAGCCCCAGGCCGGAGGAGTCAAGAGCAGCAGTAAGAAGAGCATAGCTGTAGGAGTATATTTCTTATTCAGCATCGGAACCGTAGTTGCACCGCTGCTGATCAGTGCGCTGAATGCCCGTATGGTTGCGCTGGTGTTTGCTTTATCCATAGCGATCTCGGTCTTCTACGGCATGAGCAAGTCAAAGGGGGCAAGCGGAGGGATGAAGCTGCTGATCAGCTACATCATGACAGTGGCGGTCTCCATCGCCGGAGCCTTTATCGTGCTGGCAGATCCCAGCGAAGACCTGGTGTATTATATAGGCGTGATACTTCTGCTGGCAGCCATAGTGCTGGGGCAGATATTCGCTCTGACGGAATACAATATGCTGACTACGAGGCCCCTGCCTCAGCTTAACAGGAGAGGAGGGGATTTCAATGCGTAAGATAATGAAGCGCTTTGCGGGACTTATGGTAATATTCATGATCTTCTGCCGGAATCTTCCTGTTATGGCCGAAGAGGAAGAGGAAGTCTGGGAATACAGGAATGATGAGACGGGTTATACCGCTGCATTTTATGATGGCGCGGGAGTCATAGACAGTAAGAATGAAAAGGATTTGAGAGAGACTCTTAAGGGACTTACCGCATACGGTAATGCGCTGGGTATGACTACCGTTGCAAGCGGATATGCTGACGATAACACTTCCAGGGCTATAGCAAAGAGTTTTTATGAAGCCCTGTATGGGATGGAAACAGGTCTGGTAGCTGCGGTGGTGCTGGACAGCGACCTTGAAGGCGGCTGTACGCTGTGGATAGAATCCTATGAACCGGGCAGCGTTGTTTATAAGACTATCAGCGTTTCCATTGCCAATACCATCGCTGATAACGCGATCAACGATACCAAGAAGACCATAAGCCGCGAAGGTTATGAGTATGAATGGAAGTTCTACGGCTATCTTGACGTGGCGCTCACCCAGTGTCTGAATGCCCTTGACGGACTCAAGATCGCCCAGCCCATGAAGTATATAACCAGTGCGCTTTTAGCGCTTATTCTTGCTGTGCTGGTGAATTTCGTGATAGTAAGGATTACCAACAGTCCGAGAAAGGTTTCGGATGCTGAAGTACTGAGATCCATTCAGGCAGAGATGAGCGTGCGTGATCCCAGGATGATACTGACCAATACCACCAAGACCTACAGCCCCAGATCCTCCGGCGGCGGTGGCGGCGGTGGCGGCGGTGGCGGCGGAAGCCATGGCGGCGGACACAGAGGCTGATGAATTAAGGAGTACGTGATGAGATCGAACGAATCAGCTGAGGACTATCTGGAAACGATACTCATATTGGGGAAAAGGCTTCCGGTAGTTCGCGGAGTCGATATAGCTGCGGAGATGGGATTCAGGAAATCCAGTGTTTCCATTGCCATGAAGAACCTGCGGGAAAAGGGCCTGATCGCTGTTTCGGAGCAGGGCTTCATCTGTCTGACCGAAAGCGGCAAAAAGATAGCGGAAGATGTTTATGACAGACATACGACCATCGCAGGGTGGCTGATATCGCTGGGGGTAAATCCCGAGACGGCGGAAGCCGATGCATGCAGGATAGAGCATGTTATAAGCCTTGAGAGTTTTGAAGCAATAAAAAAGATAATGGAGTAAGTTTCTTGGCAGCGGATAAAAAGGACAGATACGAATACCTGACGGGGACGCCGGTCCCCGAGCTTATAGTTAAACTGTCGATACCTACTATAATAAGCATGCTGGTAACGGGGATATACAATGCCGCAGATACTTACTTCGTAGGGCAGATACCGGGAGCCGGGACCCAGGCTACCGCAGCAGTCGGTATCGTATTTCCGCTGATGGCCGTGATACAGGCTATCGGCTTTTTCTTTGGTCACGGATCGGGCAATTTCCTTTCTCGTATGCTCGGAGCAGGAGAGAAGGATAAGGCAAATGAAATGGCCTCGACGGGCTTTGCTCTGGCGCTTATATCAGGCACATTGTTTGCGCTTATCGGTAATATCGCAATAAATCCCATTGTAAGTTTTCTGGCGACTGATGACGTGAGCGCCGAAACTCTTCGCATGACAGCTGCGTATGCGGGCATAATCCTTCTGGGCGCGCCTTTTACCATGGGACAGTTTGTTATCAATAACCAGCTGCGTTTCCAGGGGGCTGCTGTCTACGCCATGGTTGGTCTGATGGCCGGTGCGGTAATCAATATGGGACTGGATCCGCTGCTGATCTTTGTCTTTGACATGGGCGTGCGCGGAGCAGCCATAGCGACGATATCCGGACAGATAATGAGTTTCTGCATACTGCTGATAGGCGCGGGAAAAGGCGAGAATATCAGGATAAAAGCAAGCCGGATAAAGATAAACGGCTATTATATCAGGGAGATAATCAATGGCGGCGCGCCTTCGCTGTTCAGACAGGGATTGGCAGCCATTGCGACCATACTGTTAAACCGTAGCGCAGGAAGCCTCGGTGCCGATGAGGCTATAGCCGGTATGAGCATAGTGACAAGAGTAATGATGCTGGTAAGCTCGGCGCTCATTGGTTTCGGGCAGGGCTATCAGCCGGTCTGCTCCTTTAATTACGGCGCCGGTCTGACAAAGAGAGTAAAGGAAGGGTTTGCCTTCTGTGTGAAATGGGGAACCCTGTTTCTGACACTGGCCGGAGCAGCATGTTTTGTTTTCGCGCCGCAGATCGTCAGGGTATTTCGTGATGATGATGCGGTGGTGGCGGTAGGACGGGTGGCCTTAAGATGCCAGGCCGTGGCGCTGCCGCTGCTTGCGGTGACGGTCATCACTAACATGATGCTGCAATCCATAGGGCGGGGCGTGAAGGCTTCCATAACTTCGTCGGCCAGGAACGGAATATTTTTTATCCCGGCCATCTTGATATTGCCGAAGCTCTTCGGGCTTACCGGCGTGGAGATAACACAGACAGTGGCGGATATATGTGCGGTGGCGCTGGCGCTTCCGATAGGATTATCCGAACTGAAAAAGATGGAGTAATGCTTGCTTTTTCGGCAGGCTTAGGTTAGAATGTATTTATTAAAAACAGATATGTGACTGACGGGATACCCGGTGTTCGGGTTAGTGGAGTTTACCACGTGAAGCATATCTTTGAAAGAAGAAACCGACCGTCTGGGTACTGCAGGTTCCCCGGCGGTTTTTTATTTTTCAGTGACATAATATCTATATCGGGAACCGTGGAACAGATCATGCGGCGTTCGTGCCGCCACAAAACAAAAGGAGAAAAGGTATGAAGAAAAATGACATTTCCGAGCTGCTGAGAAACAATGCCTATCCCGGAAGAGGCATCATTCTGGGAAAAACACCCGGCGGAAAATATGCCGTTACCGCGTATTTTATCATGGGCAGAAGCGAGAACAGCCGCAACCGTGTATTTGTAGAAGACGGTGAAGGCATCAGGACCCAGGCTTTTGATCCCGCCAAACTGTCTGATCCGAGCCTGATCATTTATGCACCGGTACGGGTGCTCGGAAACAAGACCATCGTGACCAACGGTGACCAGACGGATACCATATATGAAGGAATGGATAAGCAGCTGACCTTTGAGCAGTCCCTGCGCAGCCGTGAGTTTGAGCCCGATGCGCCGAACCTGACTCCGAGGATATCCGGTATCATGCACATAGAATCCGGGAAATACAGTTACGCGATGTCTATCTTAAAGAGTAACCAGGGAGATGCTTCTTCATGCAACCGCTATACATTCGCATATGAGACCCCGGTCAGCGGAGAGGGCAGATTTATTCATACATATATGGGCGACGGAAATCCGCTTCCTTCTTTCGAAGGTGAGCCTGAGCTGATAGGCATAACTACCGAGGACATCGATGAGATGACAAAGCTGCTCTGGGATGCTCTGAATGAAGAGAATAAAGTCTCACTTTTCGTTCGTTACATTGATATAGCGACGGGAGAGTATGAGACCAGGATCGTAAACAAGAATAAATAAACGGAGGATTATCGGACAATGAAGGAACTGGAATTAAAATACGGATGTAACCCCAATCAGAAACCGTCAAAGATCTTTGTTAATGACGGACGCGAGCTGCCTATAGAGGTACTGAACGGTAAGCCCGGATACATCAACTTTATGGATGCTTTCAACGGCTGGCAGCTGGTGCGCGAACTTAAGGCTGCCACGGGACTTCCCGCTGCTGCGTCATTCAAGCATGTATCACCGGCGGGCGCCGCTGTGGGCATAGAGCTTGACGATGTTATGAAGAAGATATACTTTGTGCCTGAAGATGCAGAACTGTCACCTCTTGCCTGCGCTTATGCGAGAGCCAGAGGCGCTGACCGTATGTCTTCCTTCGGTGATTTCATATCTCTTTCCGATGTATGCGATGTGGCTACCGCAAAGCTGATCAAGCCCGAGGTTTCCGACGGTATAATAGCTCCGGGATACGAGCCCGAAGCGCTTGAGTTACTGAAAGGAAAGAAAAAGGGCGCATACAACGTAATCAAGATAGATCCGGAATACAGGCCGCAGCCTATAGAGCATAAGGATGTATTCGGCATTACCTTCGAGCAGGGGCGTAACGAACTCCCCATTAACAGCGAGCTTCTTGCCAACATCGTGACCGAGAGTAAGAACCTGCCCAAGCAGGCAGAGATAGACCTGCTCATCGCGCTCATAACCCTTAAGTATACCCAGTCCAACTCTGTATGCTACGCTAAAGGCGGACAGGCGATAGGAATCGGCGCCGGCCAGCAGTCAAGGATCCACTGCACCAGACTGGCAGGCAGCAAGGCAGATAACTGGCTCTTAAGACAGTGCCCGAAGGTGCTGGATCTTAAATTCGTACCGGGGATAAGCCGGGCAGATCGTGACAATTCCATAGATCTCTACATCGGAGAAGACTACATGGATGTACTCGCTGAAGGAAAATGGCAGAATATCTTTACCGAAAAGCCTGAAGTGTTTACCACCGAAGAAAAGAAAGCCTGGCTTGCACAGGCCACAGACGTGGCCCTTGGCTCCGATGCATTCTTCCCCTTCTCCGACAATATCGAAAGAGCAGGGCGTTCCGGCGTAAAATACGTTGCACAGCCCGGCGGCTCCAAGCGTGATCAGGATGTCATCGACGCCTGCAACAAACTCGGAATGACCATGTGCTTCACAGGAATCAGACTGTTCCATCATTGATCCTATCGACGTACATAAGAGATACAAGCCCTGCAATCTTCGATTGCAGGGCTTATTTTATAGCATATGCTTGGGTTCAGCGCTAACGTCAATACGCAAAGATCATCCCACGCAAGACCCGCTTTCGCTTGGGTTCAGCTCGCAACGGTGCTAAACTCGCATTTCGTCCCTTGGACTCATGCTCGTTAAGCACCGGCGGCTTCACACAGTCTTGCGTTGGGATAGATCTTTGCATAAGACGGTTGTGAGATGATCAATAGAGTTCTTTCATATTGTCTATTATGATCCTGCGGCCGAAGGTGATTGCAAGAATAGATGCTATGGTCAGTATGACAAGAACCAGTATGGTTACTGCAGATAAAGAGGCCGGGGTTAGTTCAAACAGAAGGAATATCAGGGCGCAGAGCAGGAAAGCTACCAGCATGGAGACTGCCATGTTGAAGAAGCTGTTCAGGTTGCCCCTGAGGGCGCTGTATTCGTCTGACCAGACTGTATAGGGAGCTGCCGAGTCCATTGCCAGACCGGTTACGATGCAGATGGTCATGGCCAGCAGGGCTGTTAAGGCATATGTCAGGCCGGTCAGGAAGTCAAAATTAAGAAAATAAGAGGCTACTACTATCGACAGCAGCAAAGAAGGGTAAGTAAAGACTATCGCGGTAAGGATCTTGGCATTCAGCTGGGTGCTGTAAGGCACCGGTATGTATTTGATAAGGTCCACATGGGCGCCTTCCCGTGAAAAAGCGGTGGAAGCCAGGGTGTTTAAGGCCGAGGCTATAAAGGAAACAGCAATAACGATCAGCATCATTATAAGGGCAGCCCTGGGATATGAGGGGTTGCCATACAGTTCCCTGAATCTCTGAACGTTTTCGTTTTTGGAGCTTAAGCTAAAGAAGAGAAATACTCCTATGGGCCAGAGCAGATTGATATAGACACAGTTATTGGAATAGGCTTTGGTCCTGAGCAGGACTTTAAGTTCTTTATGAAAACATGCGCTGAAAACAGAAGTTAATTTCATATTTAATTTATTGACGTCAGCCTGTTTGTGACTGCTTCCCAGGGATGCTGCAGTATAGAGTCCTTCCTGATACAGATACTTTCCGATAAGAAGCATAAGGCATACGGGTATTACATTTGCTATCAGATATAATAGAGCAAGTAACAGGCTTTCAGCTTCCATTGCCTTGCAGAGCAGAGGCACTGTGAAGAACAAAATGTTGCATATACGGAAGAAAAGGTTATTTTCTGCAAGAAGAGATTCAATATAGTTGTTTACAGTGATTCCGCCGGAATCCTTAAAGGAGAGAAGAAAGAGTCCGACGAAAAGCAGAAGAAAGAAATCGGAAACGTGGGAAAAGATCTTCGCGTTCTTGACATTTTTAAGTAAAGCCATCAATAACATGCTTATAATCGCGCAGTAAACCAACGGAAGCAGGGGAGTAACAAAGGTTCCGATCAGTGCAAGAAGTATGGAAATGAGACCGAAGGAACGGATCGTTTGGTAGTTGCTTACGCAGGCAATGAAGTATCCTATGAACATTGAGAGGATCACAAGGAACTCCATAAGACTTTCGGCAAAGTAGGTGTGCCTGAATTTGGCGGCAAGCAGTTCTGTCGGAGTGATCGGAAGGGTGACAAGATGCTCACGGTCCGAGGAAAAATAGAGTACGTTGAAGATCACGAAAAGACCGAATACCAAAGAAAAGACCGACATAATGTGTATTTCGGACATCAGGGCTCCGGTCTTGGAACCTTCCAGCATCATTGCCTGAGACATAATGTTGGTGATAAAGCCGACTATCAGACAGCAGGGGACTATGATGCAGGTGATGGCGATAATGGCAAGAGCCGTATAGGCAGTTGCCTTGAAGCCTTTCTTAGGCAGGGGCATTTCGAAGTTCTTATTGTATATATTAAAGAGGTATTTAACATTTGACATATTAAAATCAAGCCTCCGTTTCATCACTCTTTTTATAACTGATAAGTTCGAGGAAAACAGACTCAAGGTCTTTGCCGGGATAACTTGCTTCGAGTTCTTCAACTGTGCCCTGATAGATAGAACGGCCATGATTGATTATCATGATATGATCACAGAGCTTCTCGGCTACTTCCAGCACATGGGTTGAAAAGAGGACACAGTTGCCTTTTGCGGCATGTTCACGCATCATCTGCTTTAATTCGAAAGCGGCACTGGGATCCAGGCCGGTCATCGGTTCATCGAGTATCCATACGGGAGGCTCATGTATGAGGGCTGCGATGACCATGAGCTTCTGCCGCATGCCGTGGGAATACTCCCGCATCGGTGTATCAAGGGCATCGGCAATTGCGAAACGTTCAGAGAATTCTTTGATCCTCGGAGCTCTTTCTTCGGTAGGAACTTTGTATACATCGGCTATGAAGTTGATGTATTCCAGTCCGGTAAGCTGCAGGAGTACATCCGGATTATCAGATACATAAGCAAAGGAAGATTTTGCCTTAAGCGGTTCCTTTACTATATCATAGCCGTTGATGACGGCACTGCCGGAAACCGGTTTTAATATACCGGTAAGCATTTTGATCACGGTAGTTTTACCGGCACCGTTGGGACCCGCAAAGCCGACGATCTCACCTTTTCCTATTTCAAAGGATACATCATCGACAGCCTTGTGATCGGTGCCGTATATCATAGTAAGATTTTTTGCGGATATCATGGAAACCTCCTTATGGTGAATTGTTCAGATTATTAAATATATGTTGTTGAACCCATTTGGTATGAATCTGCATGCCTCTCACACCATTATACCACATTAGGCAGCAGGTTTTGTAAAAAAATATACGAAGGATATTTATTATTGATACTTGTGATACGGAAAAGAATCTTGTATAATATCATGGAATGATCAGAGAAGGAGGGGGAATATGGCTTTTATAAAGAAGTATTTTGCGGCATTTAAGCATATTGCGCCTTCCGACATGGAGTTTTTTCTTGAAGAGATGGCATCTGACGGATATATACTTGAGCCTTTGTCTCAAAGCGGACTTTTGTACCTTAAGTTTGCCGAAAGCAGAGGCGAATATGTCAGATATGTGGTGGATGTGACTGGTCTTCAGAAGCATATGTACATGAAGACTCTGATAGATCAGGATTGGGAATATATGGGACAGGTCTTAAACTGCCATATATGGAAGAAGGTCTATGATAAGGGTGACAGACCTGCAGATTTCGCAGATATCAGGTGCATTCGCAGCCACTGCATTAAAATGGGAGTGGTATTTGTGATACTTGCTCTCCTGATGCTTCTGTTATTTGCAGGGTATCTTTTCCTGATCTACAAAGAACATGCCAATGCTATGCCCGAGAAGCATGATCTTATATACGGTCTGTTGGCATTCCTTCAGATTCCGTTTACCGCTTTCTTTGGCATAATGGCATATAAACTGTTCAGGGAAGCAGGTAAGAAGAAAGAAAGCCTTGACAGGGATCTGGAATTCAGAAAAAAGAAGGAAGCCTTAAAGAAGGCGGCCGAAAATGAACAGGACAAAGAATATATTAATATAGATGAAGAATAAATAGGGAGGTTTATTATGAAAAAACTGGAGATCATCACCAGAACCGAGAAACTTAATGAGCTGAGGGCTATCCTTGAGGAATTTGGTGTTACGGGACTGAATATACTCCATATGGAAGGGTACGGAAACCAGAAAGGACATTATGAGGATTATGAGCCGGAAAAGGCTGTGCAGCTCCTGCCCATGATAAAAGTTGAAACTGTTGTTGATGCTTCCATAGCGGGAACTCTGATAGAGAAAATATCTAAAGGAATAAGGACCGGCAATTACGGTGACGGTAAGATCTTTGTGATCAATGTTGAGGATGCTATCCGTATCCGTACCGGAGAACGCGGCAAAGGAGCGCTCTGATCCCCCTCCATTTCAGCTGACATAATCTTGTTTTGTAAACCATGCATTTCGATGCATGGTTTTTTTTCGTGTAACTCACAGCATATATTTTCACACGTCGCCACGCTCCCGCTCCGGTTTCGCTCGTAACGGTGCTAAACTCGACAATTAAATTGTCTCGTTAAGCACCGACGGCGAAACAGGGGCGACTTAGTGAGAAATATATGCTGTTCGAGTATATCGAGAGTAGAAGTCATGCACAGGAAAATATAAGTGGTTTACAAAACAGTTTACATAAGATAAATGGAGAGAGATAGAGCCTATTAAGTAGAAAGTTAACATAATATATAATTTATTAGCAAGATCAAACGAAGATATTGCGGTACGACTAATGATTATGGAATTAATGATAATACATAATTTAATAAATATATAAAAATAGAGTAATTATGTATAAATCTGGAATATATAGCAATAGTAATAGTTTACATAAAATAAATATTAAATGTAAAAGATAGTTTACATAAATGAATTATTAGCGGTTTTTGCAGCGTATGTAAAATAGTTTATATTTGGTATACATAATATAATAGTTTACATAATATATTGTGCATAAATATGGTTTACATAACGAGAGTGCATAAGCATATTACGTAATATTTTTATATATACACTAATAGTCTTTTTCGAAGAATAAGCGGAGCCAAAACGATGAAACAGGGCTTAGTCAGCCCTGTCATCGTGTTTGGCGCCGCGTATGTAAGAGAAGTGTGGAATATTTAGTAGTTGACCGGAACGGACAGCTACAAAATATGCTTGCAGAATGTATGTTCTGGTGCTATTATGTTGACATGAGCGCTAATGAGGAGAAAAAGGAGAAATATCTGATCAGCCTTTCGGTGAGAGAGCTGGTGGAGTTTATTTTTCGTTCAGGAGATATAGATAACAGAAGGACTGTTTCGCCGGAGAAGGCCATGCAGGAAGGGAGCAGGCTGCACAGGATCATCCAGCGGAGCATGGGAGAAGGTTATACGGCTGAAGTAATGCTGAAATATGACCATATATGTGATGATTACGTTGTTCATATAGAAGGAAGAGCAGACGGGATCATTGACGAAAGTAATTCAAAAACGGAAGAACCGAGCCTTACGGCTAATCAGATTTCGTTAAATCAGTATTTGATAAATGAAGAATTCCCGCAGATAACAATAGATGAGATAAAGACTGTTCATAGTAAACTTGAGAGGATCAAGGAACCGGTGCCGGTTCATCTGGCTCAGGCAAAGGTATATGCCTTTATCTATGCGCTTCGAAATAAGCTTCCGTTTATCAGAGTGAGGATGACTTACTGCAATGTTGAGACAGAGGAACTTAAGTATTTCTTCGAAGAATACAGTTTTGAAGAGATAAAAGACTGGTTTGAAAAGCTCATGAAGGATTATGAGAAATGGGCGGACAGGAATTTTGAATGGCATCAGCTGAGGCAGAAGTCTATAGAGGAGATGCAGTTTCCCTTTGAATACAGGGAAGGGCAGAAGCAGCTGGTGAGCTATGTTTACCAGACTATAAGTGAGAAAAAGAAGCTGTTTCTCGAAGCGCCTACAGGAGTAGGGAAAACGATTTCCACGATATTCCCGGCTTTGAAGACCATGGGAGAGGGTAAAACGGACAGGATCTTTTATCTGACGGCCAGGACCATAACCAGGGCTGTTGCGGAGAATACACTGGATATTTTAAGAAAGAACGGTCTGAAACTGAAGGCAACGGTGATAACGGCGAAGGAAAAGATCTGCGCAAATGATAAGACCGATTGCAATCCGGACAGCTGCAGTCTGGCAAAGGGACATTTTGACAGAGTTAATGATGCCATATATGAGGCACTGACTCTCTATGATGAACTTGACAGGGAGACCATAAGCAGGGTGGCGGCTGAACATAAGATCTGCCCTTTCGAATTCAGCCTCGATCTCTGCCTTTTTTCCGATCTTATTATATGTGATTATAATTATGTATTTGATCCGCACGTCTATTTAAGGAGATTTTTCGGGGACGGTGGAAACAGCGGGGCAGTGTTCCTGATAGACGAGGCCCACAATCTGGTGGATCGCGGAAGGGAGATGTACAGCGCTGAACTTATTAAGGAAGATTTCCTTGAGATGAAAAGACTGCTGGAACACTCGATGCTGTCTCTTGCCGGGGAAGGAGAAACTCCGGATAAAGAAAGGAAGAAAGGCGGAAAGAACAGGCTCGTCAAGGGACTGCCGCTGATACCCAAACTGATAAGAAACCTGGATAAATGCAACAGAGAGATGCTTAAGATAAAACGTGAGACTGAAAATGCCAGGATCCTTGACGAAGTCGATACCTTTGTCGGTTACGTTGAGGCACTGAACACCTCCTGCATGCAGTTTCTTGATGAAGAGGAAAATACAGGCCTTCGTGAAGAACTTCTTGAATTCTGGTTTAAGCTCGGACACTTTCTTCTTATCTTTGAACGCCTGGATGAGAACTACAGAATATATGCCAAATTGAATGAAGAGAATCATTTTTTGATTCGTTTGTTCTGCGTGAACCCCGGAAAGAACCTGGAAGAGTGTGTGAAAAGGGGGGTAAGTGCGGTCTTTTTTTCGGCAACTTTGCTCCCTATACAGTACTTTAAAAGACTGTTGGGCGGGAATGAAAATGACTACGAAGCGTATGCTAAATCTGCATTTGACAAAAGCAGATTAGGCGTATTTGTAGACCGTGAGGTGACCAGCAAGTACAGTAAAAGAAGCGAGCATATGTATCTCAATATGGCCATGCACATATACGAGACGATACAGGTCAATCCGGGAAATTATATCGTGTTTTCACCATCCTTTGCTTACATGGAAAAGCTCTATGCCGCTTTTGAGAAACTTTTGATTCAAAATGAAGAAATTGAGTGTCTTTTGCAGAAGGAGAAGATGAGCGAAGAAGAACGTGAATCATTTTTGTCACGATTTATGTCACCCGAAAACGCTATTTCAGATGGGTTAAATCAGGATTTGACAAAAATTCTTGTGGGATTTTGCGTTTTGGGTGGCATTTTTTCAGAGGGCATAGATCTGAGAGAGGATGCGCTGATAGGAAGCATCATCATAGGGACGGGCATGCCGATGGTAGGTTTCGAAAAAGAGGTCATTAAAGAGTTCTTCGGCGAGAAAGGTTTTGATTATGCCTACAGGATACCCGGAATGAACAGGGTATTGCAGGCTGCCGGAAGAGTGATAAGAACGGAAGAGGATAAGGGTATAGTGCTTCTTATGGATGAGCGCTTCCTGGACAGGTCATATCAGAGGATGTTTCCGAGAGAATGGAGCGGTTTTTCGGTGGTCGGAAGCAGGAATCTCAATGCTGCGCTTGAGGGCTTCTGGTTTTGATAAGGAAATACTTGCGGGATAGATGGAAATTTGCTAGAATAACATGGTAAGAATTTATTAAACATGCACAAAGGAGAACAAAAGGATGTGGGCTTACGAAAGTGTTTTTTATCAGATATATCCGCTGGGATTCTGCGGGGCACCATTTGAAAATGACGGGGTTGCAGAATCAAGGATACTGAAGGTTATTGACTGGATACCTCATATTAAGAAACTGGGGGCTAATGCAATATACTTTTCGCCGGTGTTCGAATCGGATACCCATGGGTACAATACCAGGGATTATACAAAGATCGACACCAGACTTGGCAGCAACGCTGATTTTGCCAAAGTCTGTGAGGAACTTCATAAAGAAGGTATAAAAGTAGTGCTGGACGGCGTGTTCAACCATGTGGGACGCGGTTTCTGGGCTTTTCAGGATGTGCTTAAGAACAGGGAGGCATCTCCTTATGTAAATTGGTTTGCGCGCATAGATTTCGGAGGCAATTCCAATTATAATGACGGTCTGTGGTATGAAGGCTGGGAAGGAAACTATGACCTGGTCAAGCTGAATCTTCATAATGAAGACGTGATACAGCATATCTTCTCGGCAGTGGACGGCTGGATAAAGGAATTTGACATAGACGGCCTGAGACTTGACGTGGCTTATTGCCTTGACCATGAATTCTTAAGACGCCTCAGGGAACACACCGATTCCGCTAAGCAGGATTTCTTCCTTTTAGGAGAGGTATTGCATGGTGAGTATGGCAGGATGCTGAATGAGATGCATCTGCATTCCCTTACCAATTACCAGTGCTATAAAGGCATTCATTCTGCTTTCAATTCCGGCAATATGTTCGAGATAGTGCATTCGCTTATGAGGCTTTTCGGACCGGAAGACTGGACCGTATGCCGCGGCGCGCATCTGCTTTCATTTGCTGATAATCATGATGTGAGCCGTATAGCTTCCATTATACAGGATGAAAACTGCCTGCCTTTAGTATATGCAATGGTATACGGCATGCCGGGCATCCCCTGCGTTTATTACGGCAGTGAGTGGGGAACCAGAGCGGACAAGAGTCAGGGAGATCCCGCGCTCAGAGCATGTTTTGACAAGCCTGAATGGAACGCTCTGACGGACTACATAGCGAAGCTCACGGAGGCCAAGAAGAACAGCAAGGCCCTGAATTACGGCGGCATGAGGAATGTGCTGCTTCAGAATAAGCAGTGTATTTTCGAGAGAAAATGCGATGATGAAAGAGTGCTGGTGGCCATAAATATGGATTCTGCGCCATTTACGGCACATTTTGATGCAGGCTGCGGCCAGGCGCTGGATCTGATCAGCGGCAATATGCATGATTTCGGCGGCGGCAGTGAGCTGCCTCCCTACAGTGCGCAGTTCTGGAAAATGGAAAGATGAATAAGAGAAAAAGAAGAAGGATCAAGAGGATTGTCTTAAACACCCTCTTCCTGCTGATATTGGCGGGAGGGGGTGTTATTGCATTATTATGGTTAAGAAACAAAAGGCCGCTGCAGGAGAGCTTTCTGCCCGGAAGCTATATTTATGAAGTTGATATGACAGATGGGGCTGCCGGCAGGGGGCAGGAATGGCTAAAGGGCGCTGTAATGGGTGATCAGGTAGATATGTCAGCCCTGCTTAATGCTATCAATATCAGACTGATATTGACGGTAAAGGAAGAAGGAAGCTACAGCATAAGCCTTGATGAAGAGAGTGTTAAAGCTGCGCAGCAGACAGCGCAACGAAGCCTGGCCGATGCCTTTACCGAGCTTGCAATCCTGAGACTTAAAGCTGCGGGAGAGGGTGAGTATGACAGGGATGCGGCAAGGGAACGGATCGAAGAAAAAATCGGTATGAGCATAGATTCCTATATGGCTGAATACGGACCTGCTCTGGTGCCGGATATATCCGAACTGAAACAGGCATATGAAAAGGAAGGACGCTTTGAGACCGATAAAGGAAAGCTTATACTGGATGGCAGTGAAGCGGCTTATGCCGCATCCGAAAGCGTGCTGGCGATAACTCTGCCGGAGGGAGAAATGCGTGTATGGATAAGGCAAAAGTAGTTTTTTTCGACCTGGACGGTGTGCTGATAGATACGGAACCGCTTTATTCAAGATTTTGGATAGAAGCTATGAAGGCGGCAGGCCATGAAATGAGCTATACGGATTCCCTTAAGATGAGGAGTCTGGACAGGGAACTTGCAAAAAGTTTTCTATATGAGAGATACGGGGAAAAGGATTACGACAGTATCCGGGAAAAAAGAAAGAGCTTAATGGAAGCCTACAGGCTGGAGAATCCGATAAAGACCAAAAAAGGCGCCAAAGAGATACTTGCCAAGCTTGATGAGCAGGGAACGGACTGGTATATAGTTACGGCCTCGCCTTTGACCAGGATAAAACGTTACAGTGAGGATACCGGACTGTATTTTGATGAGGGCAAGGTGATCTCAACCAAGAGCGTATCAAGAGGAAAACCCTATCCGGATGTATATTTAAAGGCCTGTGAAATTGCCGGGGTAAAGCCCCGGGAAGCCGTTGCCGTTGAGGATTCGCCCAACGGAGTCCGTTCGGCAAAGGCCGCGGGAATGGAAACGATATTTATTCCGGATCTTTCACAGCCGGAAGAGGAAGATATGAGATACTGCGATCATGTATATGAGGAGCTTTGGGATATATGGGAAAGATATTTAAGAGCTTAGTGGCACTTCTCGCATGCGCTGCGGCGCTGCTTCCGGTTTTTGCATCAAGAGCGGATGATCATAAGATCATAGAGGATCTGCCGGTATATGTGGATGACGCGCTGCAGAACGGAGTGGTCAAAACACTCCATTATTCCTATGCTTATAACAGATATGTATCCCTCAGGGATATGGCTTATGCTATGAACGGGAGCGGCAGACAGTTTAATGTGACCTATGCCGATCAGACCTTTGATGTACATACAGCTGAGGCTTACGTTTCCAGAGGCGGGGAAGGAGAACGCTTTACGGCAGCAGGAGGCGCCGAGGATCCGTACAAAACAGGCGGCATGAAGAATAATCTGCTGTCCAGGAACGGCGAAATGCTGAAGTATTCCTGCTTTACCGGGAAGAACGGGAGCGGTGTACAGGATCTGTTTGTCAGTATTACCGATCTGGCAATGCTTCTGGACACAAATATGTGGTTCGAGGGGGATGCCCTGCATATTGACAGCGGCAGTCCCTTTACAGTGGACATGGACAGGCTTAATGCCGAGGGCTTTTTCAGCGAGGTGGACGGAGCTTTGGTGGGAGATGTGACCACGGGCGAGGTTTTTGCATCTTACAGGGAGGACCTGCCGGTAGCCATAGCCAGTACCACGAAACTGATGAGTTATCTGCTTTTTATGGACGAGATAAGCAGCGGAAAGCTTAACATGGATGAGGAGGTGACCATACCTCCGGAAGCCGAGGCGCTTTCAAAGACCGGCGACGGAGTCATAGCAATGACCGCCGGAGAGAAGGCAACAGTACGTGACCTTCTGACCGGCGCACTTCTCCCTTCAAGCAACGAATCCGTGCTGACACTGGCAATGCATATAGCCGGGACGGAGGAAGCTTTCGTGGAAAGGATGAATGCAAAGGCGACGGAACTCGGTCTTTCGGAGGGCTGCCGCTTCTATAACTGCCACGGATTGCCGGTATTTACCGATACCCTGGCGGCAACCAAGATGCAGAATACCATGAGCGCCAAAGACATGTTCCTGCTGGTGAGCCACATACTCGGGGTTTATCCGCAGATCACCGAGATCACTTCGATGAAGAGTGCGCGGCTGGAGAGCTTTTCAAGGGAAGTAAAGAATACCAATCCGGTGCTCTATAACCTGCCGGAATGCGTGGGCTTAAAGACCGGCACTACCTATATGGCCGGAGCCTGCCTGGTATCCGCGGCTGAAGTTTATGATGCCTCCGGAGTAAAGCATACGGTGGTTGCCGTCGAATTCGGCGCCGAGGATTCCACCATACGCTGTACACTCTCCGAGATACTCCTGCGCTACGGCATGCAGAAGGTCAGAGGCGAGGAGGTTGTGACGAAGCAGGAAGAGACCGGAGGCCTTCCGACCGATGCGGAGGGATTGATAAGACTCATTTTATAAGCCATTTTATTATGGACAAGAGAGTGCAGATGTGGTAACATAATTCAGTTACATGTGTATTATTCAGGGAGACAAAAGATGAGAGAACTTGCAAAAACTTATGATCCAAAAGGGATAGAAGACAGATTATATCAGAAATGGGTGGAAAAGAACTACTTCCATGCCGAGGTGGATGAGAGCAAAAAGCCCTTTACCATCGTCATTCCGCCCCCCAATATTACGGGACAGCTGCATATGGGACATGCCCTGGATGAGACCATGCAGGACATACTCATACGTTTCAAAAGGATGCAGGGTTATAACGCGCTCTGGCAGCCGGGGACCGATCATGCCTCGATTGCTACAGAGGTAAGGATAATAAATACACTTAAGGAAGAAGGCGTCACGAAAGAGGATCTCGGCAGAGAGGGCTTCCTTAAGAGAGCCTGGGAGTGGAAGAAGGAATACGGCGGACGCATAGTCAACCAGCTTAAGAAACTGGGATCTTCCTGCGACTGGGAGAGAGAGCGTTTCACCATGGATGAGGGCTGCAATAAGGCAGTCAACGAAGTCTTTGTCCGCATGTATGAAAAGGGCTGGATCTACAAGGGTTCCAGGATAATCAACTGGTGTCCGGTATGTAATACCTCCATATCAGACGCGGAAGTTAACTATGAGGAGCAGGCCGGTCATTTCTGGCATATCAAATACCCCATCTTAAACGATGATGATACGGAGAGCGGTGAATACCTGATATTTGCAACTACCCGTCCCGAGACCATGCTGGGTGATACTGCAGTGGCCGTACATCCCGAGGATGAGAGATATAAGCATCTGGTGGGCAAAAACCTTATGCTTCCGCTGATGAACAGAAAGATACCTGTAGTGGCAGATGAGTATGTTGACCGCGAATTCGGTACCGGTGTGGTTAAGATCACCCCGGGCCATGACCCTAATGATTTTGAAGTGGGCAAGCGTCACGATCTGCCCATAATCAATATATTAAATGACAATGCCACCATCAATGCCAACGGCGGAAAGTACGAGGGCATGGACCGTTATGAAGCCAGGGCAGCCATTGTCAAGGAACTGGATGAGATGGGACTTCTGGTCAAGATAGAAGATCACGTACATAACGTAGGTACCCATGACAGATGTAAGACCACGGTAGAGCCTATGGTGAAGGCACAGTGGTTCGTGAAGATGGACGAGCTCATTAAGCCCGCCCAGAAGGCAGTAAGGGATGGCGAGATCAGGCTTGTTCCCGACAATCTGTCTAAGACATATTTTAACTGGACCGACAATATCAAAGACTGGTGTATCTCCAGGCAGCTGTGGTGGGGACACAGGATACCTGCATATTACTGCGATAAGTGCGGTGAAACAGTTGTTTCAAGGACTGCACCGGATAAGTGTCCGAAGTGCGGCTGTGATAAGTTTACTCAGGATCCGGATACGCTGGATACCTGGTTTTCTTCGGCACTCTGGCCTTTCTCAACACTCGGCTGGCCTGAGGAGACTCCGGAACTCAAGTATTTCTATCCTACCGATGTGCTGGTAACAGGCTACGATATCATCTTCTTCTGGGTAATAAGGATGATCTTCTCCGGCTATGAGCAGATGGGTGAAAGACCTTTCCATACCGTGCTTTTCCACGGACTGGTACGCGACGATCAGGGAAGAAAGATGAGTAAATCCCTGGGCAACGGTATCGATCCGCTGGAGATCATCGATAAGTACGGCGCTGATGCGCTGAGACTTACCCTGGTAACCGGCAATGCGCCCGGAAACGATATGCGTTTCTATATAGAGAGAGTGGAAGCCAACAGAAACTTTGCAAACAAGATATGGAATGCTTCCCGCTTCATTCTCATGTATATGCCGGAAGGCGAGCTTAAGAAACCGGAGACTTCGGAGCTTAAGCCTGCGGATAAGTGGATACTTTCCAAGGTAAACAGTCTGATCAAGGATGTTACCGAGAATATGGAGAAGTATGAACTCGGTGTTGCGGTACAGAAGATATATGACTTTATCTGGGATGAATTCTGTGACTGGTATATAGAGATGGTGAAACCCAGGCTCTATGATAAAGAAAACGAGGCATCCAGAAATGCGGCCCTGTATACCTTAAGAAGCGTGCTCATCGATGCGCTTAAGCTCCTGCATCCCTACATGCCTTTTATTACCGAGGAGATATTCTGCAACCTGCAGGATAAGGAAGAATCCATTATGGTATCAGACTGGCCGGTTTATACCGAGGAGAAGGCTTTTGAAGAGGACGAGAAGCAGATAGAGATCCTCAAGGAAGCTATCCGCGGCATAAGAAACGCAAGAAGCGGCATGAACGTGCCCCCTTCAAAGAAGGCAAGCGTATTTGTCGTATCCGAAAGCGAAGAGATGAGAAAGGCATTTGAGAATAATGCCGATTTCTTCAAGACACTTGCTTATGCATCGGAGCTTAAGACTCAGGCAGACCGGAACGGTATAGGCGAAGACGCGGTATCTGTCGTGATCGCCCATGCCAACATCTATATCCCTCTCGGAGAACTTGTGGATACGGCTAAGGAACTGGAACGTCTTAAGAAGGAAGAAGAGAGGCTTGAAGGCGAGCTCAAGAGGGTAAACGGCATGCTGAACAACGAGCGTTTCATGAGCAAAGCGCCCGAGAGCAAGGTGGCCGAGGAACGCGCTAAACTCGAGAAGTATGAGAAAATGATGGCGCAGGTTAAGGAACAGATAGCGAATATAGAAAAAGCAGGCTGAAACACTTTGTTTCACATTGATTTTTAAAGGGTATTTTTGTATAGTATAATTTATGATCACATTTGAAGAAGAACTTAAGAAATTTCATAAAAGCGTAGAGATCGAGGATGTGGAGAAAACCATATACGGTCAGGATCTGACCGATATTGCGGACGTTTTCATCGACCTTACCAAAGGCTATGATGATACCATGCCCGTGACTGACGGCGAATAGGAGAATGGGAAGTGGAATGTTTTAACTGCGGAAGTTCTCTGACGGAGCTGGATTACTGTACCAACTGCGGGGCTGATGTCCGGCGGTATAAGAAGATAATGTACACGGCGAACAGGCTTTATAACGAAGGCCTGGAAAGAGCTTCGGTAAGGGATCTTACCGGGGCAATCCGCATGTTAAGGGAAGCTCTTAAATGCAATAAGAATCATGTGGATGCAAGAAATCTCCTGGGGCTTGTATATTATGAGACCGGAGAATCCGTGGCGGCCCTGTCGGAGTGGGTCATCAGCAACAATATCCGCCACGAGAAGAATATCGCCGAAGAGTACATGAATACCATACAGTCCAACCAGGGACGTCTGGAGACCATGAACACCACGATACATAAATATAACGTGGCTTTGGATCTGTGCAGACAGGGCAGTTATGATCTTGCGATGATCCAGTTGAAGAAGGTCATCAGCATGAATCCCAAGTATGTGAAAGCAAGACGTTTAATGGCGCTGCTGCACATGCAGAAAGAGGACTGGGAAAAAGCCAGAAGAGAACTGGGAAAAGTATTGAATACGGACTGCGGTGACATCGATTCTCTGCGATATCTTAAGGAATGCGAGCAGAGACTCGGGCTGGATGAAGTCGGTACCGGCGGCAGAAAGAAGAAAAAGACCAATGATGAAGTAACGGCCGTATATAAGACCAGCGGTAATGAAGTGATAATCCAGCCGATGAACGGGCGGGAACCTTTAGGTCTGGCGGCTTTCATACAGATAGCCATAGGTATCGTGATAGGTGTCTTTGCCACATATTTTATAGTGATGCCGGCCAGGGAAAGCAAGGTCAGGGAAGAGTATAACGAAGAGATCGTTTCCTACGGAGAGCAGCTGGACGCAAAGAATGCGGATATCGTGGAACTCCAGACAAGGATTTCCCAGCTGGAAGGCAATATACAGGGGCTGAAATCCGACCTCAACGTATACTCCGGCGGTAACGGTGTGACGGACGTATATGATCATCTGCTGGCGGCCGCATCGGCATATCTTAATAAGAACCAGAGTGATGTGGAGGTTGAAAAGTATCTCGCCCTGATACCCGAGGATTACCTTGATAATGAGGCTACCTCAGATTACAGGGAGCTGTATAACCTGCTCAACACACTTATAGGTGATTCGGTAGCGGATGCATATTATGAGGCGGGTATCCAGGCTTACAGGGATATGGATTATGACGAAGCCATAGAAAACCTGGAAAAAGCCTATAAATATGATGACAGCAACGACGGGGCGATGTATTATCTCGGAGTGGCATATTATGAAAGCGGGGACACTATGAAGGCATCGGAAATATTTAACGATTTCCTGAGCGTATTCCCGGAAAGCGATCTGGCAGATAAGGCAAGACAGAGGATTGAAGAGATCAATGAATAATAAAACAGAGGAGGAGAAGTCATGAAAACGGTTAAGGTAAAGCAGAAAAAGAAAGATGAAGACAAAAAGGACTGGGGCGGAATCATAATAGGTATTTTCTTTCTGGCCTTTGTGTTCGGCGCGGGATATTTTGTTTACGACAAGTTTGCCACCCAGGAAGTCGATGAATACAATCTGGCAGGAACCTGGACGGTTTCTTCAAGCGAGAAGGATAAGACCGAATACTGGATATTCTCATCAGACCAGGTTACCCGTTATATCTGGGATAATGATAAGAATGAACAGGTAAAGGGATCCAGGGCCGTTTTCAAATATGAGATAGTCCTTGATGAAGGTAAGACCCAGAAAGACGTAGTATTCAGAGAGCAGATAAGGGAAGGCATAGAGAAGCCTGAACTGATCACACTTAGCGGTCAGGTGCTCAAGAAGATAAGATTTACCAAGCTCAGCAAGGTTGAGGCAGACGTGTTCTTCCTGTATGGCAAGGGTGATCTGAACAATCCGTATACAGATAAATCAGTTACGGCAAGACTTACCAAGCCGCTGTTCTAGGAGAAGTGATGAAGGATAACATAATCGAGCTTATAAACGTTACCAGACGTTTTGATGACAATGGTTTTATCGCTGTCAGTGACCTGAACCTCGATATAGCAAGAGGAGAGTTTGTGACGCTGCTCGGGCCTTCGGGCTGCGGTAAGACCACAACCTTACGTATGATAGCGGGTTTTGATATGCCCACTTCAGGGCAGATACTTCTGGACGGAAAGGATATCACGGACATACCGCCCAACTTAAGACCGATCAATACGGTCTTTCAGCGTTATGCGCTTTTCCCCCACATGAATATTTATGATAATATCGCTTTCGGGCTCAAGCTTAAGAAACTGCCTGAAGAAGAGATGAGGCACAAAGTGTCCCATGTGCTGGAAATGGTTGATCTGGAGGGCTTTGAGAAACGCCGTGTCTCCACTCTTTCCGGCGGCCAGCAGCAGCGTATAGCCATAGCGAGGGCATTGGTAAACGAACCGGAGATACTCTTGCTGGATGAACCTCTGGGAGCGCTGGATCTGAAGATGCGTAAGGAGATGCAGCTGGAACTCAAGGCCATGCATGACCAGCTGGGCATCACCTTTATCTATGTCACTCATGACCAGGAGGAAGCCCTTACCATGTCCGACAAGATCGTAGTCATGTCGGAAGGAAAGATACAGCAGACCGGCATTCCCGAAGATATCTATAACGAGCCGGCCAATGCTTTTGTGGCCGATTTCATCGGAGAGAGTAACATATTCAAGGGCATTATGACCGGGAAGCTGAAGGTGCGCTTCTGCGGCGGTGAATTTGAGTGTGTGGATGATGTGGATGAAGGAACACTTGTGGATGTGGTAGTGCGTCCCGAAGATGTGATCATTACCTTGCCCGAAGACGGAACTGTCAGCGGAGTTGTCACTTCGGTGATCTTTAAGGGAATACATTACGAGATAACTGTTGAATCGGGCAAGAACGAGATGGTGATACAGTCTACCAAGGCATCCAAAGTCGGTGACGAAGTCGGGATGAAGCTGGATCCGGACGGTATACATATCATGATAGCCGAGGATCATACAACCCGTTTCGAAGCTGAGATAGTTGATGGCAGCACCCTTGATTATAACGGGAAAAGCATTAATTGCAATCTTACTGCCGTGATACCGGGCAGCAGCATAAAGGACGGAGAACTTGTTGACCAGTCCGGCGCGAAGCTTGATACTTCCGCCATGAAGATACAGATATCAATAGAACCCGGCGATATAGAGATGAGTGATGATGTGGATGCGGGACTTACCAGCGGGCATATCATCAACCTTATATATAAAGGCGATCATTACAGCTATGTAGTCAGGACCGGTCACGGACATGACCTGGTAGTTGATGATGAGTACCTGTGGAACATGGGAGACTCGGTTGGGCTGATAATGCCGGAAGATAAGATGAGGTTTGCCGTAAAGAAATGAAAATGACGATTTCAAGAAAATCCCTGGGTATACCGTACGGGATATTCCTGTTTCTCTTTGTGGTAGCGCCGCTGATCGTTATCGTATATTATGCATTTACGAACGGCAGCGGACATTTTACGTTTGAAAATCTGACGGGCTTCTTCAGGGATCCCAATACCACGGGTACGCTTGTATACAGTCTGGTGCTGGCTTTTGTGACCACCTGCATCTGTCTGGGCATAGCTTATCCGGTGGCTTATGTATTGGCTATGGGAAAACTTAAGTTTAAGTCAGTGCTGATGATGCTCTTCATCATGCCCATGTGGATCAATTTCACCCTGCGCATTACTGCGCTTAAGGAGATACTTACGCTTATAGAAGGAAATCTTGCCTTTTATCCTTTTCTCAATTCGGTAGTGGGCATGACCTATGATTTTCTTCCCTTTATGATACTTCCCATATATACAACCCTTTCAAAGCTGGATCTGAGCCTTTTGGAAGCAGCTCAGGATCTCGGAGCCGACAGGAAGCAGACTTTTATGAGAGTGATACTGCCTCTGTCCATGCCGGGAGTCATAAGCGGCATTTCCATGGTATTCTTACCGGCTATGACCAATTATGTGGTTCTTGATATGCTCTATAACAGCACTTACATAATGGGCAGTCTGATAGGAAGCTATTTCTCTGCATATAACTGGCACGGCGGGTCGATGATCTCGCTTATACTGCTTGCGCTTATCTGCATATTTACCCTGCTGTCTTCGGGCAAGGAGGAAGAGACGAGAGGAGGGAGCATTCTGTGAAAAAAGGATTCATCGGAAAAGCATTCCTGTTCCTTGTACTTTTCCTTATGTATCTGCCGATAGTGCTGATAGCAATATACAGTTTTACCGATGCGGCCAATATCGGCGCCAGCGGAAAGTTTTCGTTCAACAATTACTATACGCTCTTTACTACAGAGGAACTGGCCGGGATGATAGTGGGTACTCTTGCCCTTGCTCTTGGATCTGCTATGCTGGCCACTGTTTTCGGCACCCTGGGAGCTATAGGAGTTCATTATTCGAAGAAGAGGACCGCAGCTGTGATGGAGGCCGTGAATCAGATACCGGTCATCAATGCCGATGTTGTGACGGGCTTTTCACTCTGTATATTGCTGGTAGTGGTGCTGGGCTTCAACAAAGACAGTTTTCTTCCGCTTATCATAGGGCATACCACCTTAAGCGCGCCCTTTGTTTATCTTGCGGTAAGGCCTAAACTTACACAGATGGATCCGAGTCTGTACGAGGCGGCGCTGGATCTGGGAGCGTCCCCGTCTTATGCGCTGATGCATGTGGTCCTGCCCCAGATATTTCCCGGTGTGGTTTCCGGCTTTGCAATGGCGGTAACTCTTTCACTGGATGATTATTTTGTGGCTACCTATACCAAGCCCGCCACTTTCGATACCATTTCCACCTATGTCGTAAATGCTACAAGGGGGTCTCAGACCTCGATCAAAACTGCGCTCTGGGCACTTTCAACGCTGATCTTCCTGGTAGTTATGGTCATAGCCTTTGCGTCCAACAGCAGGGGAAAGGAGGCAAGAGGCAATGAAAAAGTTTAAAATACTTTCTGCCCTCCTTCCGTTTATACTGCTGTCAGGAACTGTTCCTGTCAGGGCCGAGGACGATACCGTGATACTCAGGGTATGCAACTGGGAAGAATATGTGGATGAAGGCGGCTGGGATGAGGAAGAGACCATAGAACTGGAGAGCGGCGATATCTACGGCGCAGACCCGCTTTACGAGGAATTCGAAGCCTGGTATTACGAGAATTACGGACAGAAGGTCAAGGTAGAATACAGCTGTTTCGGCACAAATGAGGAACTCTATAATATGCTGACTCTCGGGGATGTATATGATCTGGTGGTTCCCTCGGAGTATATGTTCATGAAACTCCTCGAGGAAGATATGTTGGTGCCTTATTCGGCTGATTTCTTTGACGAGGAAAAGAAGGACAATTATTACATACGAAACGTATCGCCTTTTATACGTGATACTTTTGAAAATAACGAGATAGATGGGCATCACTGGAATGAATACGCTGCCGGATACATGTGGGGTGTGACAGGCATATTGTATAATTCGGACAGTGTTTCAAAGGAAGATGCATCTACCTGGAAGATACTGGATAATCCCGATTATTTCAGGCAGATAACCGTGAAAGACAATGTCAGGGATACTTATTTCGCCGCCCTCGGAGCCATTAAGTCGGACAAGCTCTTAAGTGAGGGCTTCAGAAACGATCCGGCTTACAGGGATAAGCTGGCTGAGGAAATGAATGATGTATCTCCGGAGACCATAGAGAAGAGCCTTGACTACCTGCAGAGAGTCAGGGATAACGTGTATTCTTTTGAGACTGACAGCGGCAAGGCTGACATGGTGACAGGCAAGGTACTGGCCAATTACCAGTGGTCGGGAGATGCGGTCTATGCAATGGATCAGGCTGAGGAAGAGGATGACGTATGCCTTTCCTTTGCGGTACCCGATGAGTGTACAAACCTCTGGTTTGATGCCATGGTCATGCTGAAAAAGGGTATCTCGGAAGATCCGAGAAAGCAGGCCGCTGCAGAGGCTTACGTTAATTTCATGTCCAGACCGGATAATGCGGTAAGGAACATGTATTATATCGGTTATACTTCGTCAATTTCGGGCGGCCCCGACGGAGACCAGGTCTTCGAGTATATGGACTATGTATACGGCGCGGAAGAAGATGAAGAAGATGTGGTGGATTATGATGTTTCTTACTTTTTCGGGGAACGTGACGGAGAGCCGGCAAGCATCACGGCTCCTGCCGAACAGGTTGACAGGCAGCTGTTTGCACAGTATCCCACCGAAGAGGTAATGAACCGCAGTTCACTGATGTTTTATTTTGACGCCAAAGCCAATGCGGATATCAATCGTATGTGGGTAGGTGTTCGTTGTTATAATATCAAGAATGTTCCGGTATTATGCTGGGTGATAATTGCTTTAGTGATCATCGCCGGAGTTTTTTTAGCGATCCGGAAAAAGAAAAATGAAAGATAAGAAGAACGCCGCAGGGTTTGCGGCGGGGGTAAGGGACGGAATGCCTATCGCTATAGGCTATTTTGCCGTCTCTTTTACTTTGGGCATACAGGCAAAAAGCGCAGGTTTAAGCGTGTGGGAAGCGGCATTCATGTCGCTTAC
>JAEEGL014044534.1_pt1 | contig 160206 bp, 127 predicted proteins | sample 9134231 | NCBI WGS metagenome assembly JAEEGL01 (sample SAMN16246548, study PRJNA631951) | gut metagenome | biome: gut microbiome; feature: rumen; material: fiber-attached | host: Bos | place: Iran: Karaj | collected 2018-10 | reverse complement strand
TAAAGAATCAACGCCCATCCGAATATCAGAAAGAGAATGATTCTCTTTTAATTTCTTTTTGATAATTCGGAATACATCAAGCGTTTGAAATTCAGAAATCAGGTTCCCATTTAGTTTAAGTCTTTCACCCGTTTTCCCATTATAAAAGAATGTTGTTTTGCAGTTAGTGACACCAAAAAAAGGAATTCCAAGTTTTTTTGACTTGTCTTTACCTTGTTTATAGGCATCCTTCCATTCTCTATCATCAATATTACATGCAGGATCTTTTGCTTCAACATAGCATAAGAGATTTTGAATATAAGCCTTTTCTTTCTCAGCAGTATACTCAATGTTTGATATCAGCAGATCCGGCCGTTTTGAACCTGTATAGGATGAAAATGTAGTATCGTTTACTATATTTCTAAAAGGGATACCTAATTGTTCAACCAAGACCTCAATTATTAACCTGCTTACAGATAATGCTTCTTTTTTTTGATTCTTTTTAGCCATAAGAAATCCGTGAGACTTTTTTGTCTAAATGGAGGTTCTGGTAATACCCTAATGCAAACAAGAAAAGTCCACGGATACCGTGAACGCTTTCCTTTTCTTGTGCATTAGTGTAGAATTTACCAGATTCCCATTTACAAAGAAAAGCAAAAACGCTTTTAAATTATGTATTTATTTCTATTCTATTTTTATGTTTTCATTCTGATTAAGTTATTCGATTTATTGATATTGACTCATTCGCACAACGTCTTGGATACAATATGTATTTGTCGTTTCTGTGTGCAATGATACGAAAAAATATCATTCCTTATCTCACACAGGTTGGATGGCTTCGAGGACTTCGGCTAGCTGGTCGGGACAGCTGGTGCCCTTGCCACCGCAGTCGATGCCACGCAGCAGGGTGATCAACTCTTTGAAGGTGCGTCCTTCGGCGAGGCGCGCCACTCCCTGGGTGTTTCCGTGACAGCCGCCGGTGAACTCGATCTTCTCGATGCGGTCGCCGCGACTCCACACCTCCACCATCTGAGAACAGACGCCTTCGGGCATCGCACAGGTGTAGAGCTGTCCATCGGGTAGTTTATCGGTACGGAGGAGTTGCATGATTGGGGATTAGTGATTAGTGATTAGTGATTAGTGATTGGTGATTAGTGATTAGACAAATGTATTTGGGGATTGGGGATTAGTGATTGGTGATTAGTGATTAGTGATTGGTGATTAGACAAATGTATTTGGGGATTAGTGATTGGGGATTGGGGATTGGGGATTAGTGATTTGACAAATGGTGTTGGTGATTGGTGAATTGTGATTTGTGATTGGTGAATTGACAAATGTATTTGGGGATTGATGGCGGGTGGGGGTTAATCATTTACTTTCACGCCGTAGTCTCTGGCTCCGAAGATGGTGCTGCCCAGACGTATGAGGGTGCTCCCCTCCTCCACCGCTATCTGCCAGTCGTGGCTCATGCCCATCGAGAGCTCTCTGAACTCGGGCCGGTCGGCGAAATATTTTGCCTTGAGGTCGCTGAAGATGGTGTGGAGATTGCGGAACTCGGAGCGCACCTGCTCTTTGTTGTCGGTGTTGGTGGCCATGCCCATCACGCCTACGAGACGCACGTTTGGTAGCTCGCCATAGTGCTGCATCAGCTCGTCGGCTTCGGCTCGGTCGAGGCCGAACTTGGTTTCTTCGGTGGCTATGTGGAACTGCAGCAGGCAATCGACTTGGCGGTCGCGCTTGGCGGCCTCCTTGTTGACGGCTTGCAGGAGCGGGAGCGAGTCGATGCTGTGGATGAGCGTCACATAGGGTATGATGTACTTTATCTTGTTGGTTTGGAGGTGTCCGATGAAGTGCCACTCAATGTCGTCGGGCAGTTGGGCGTGCTTGTCACGCATCTCGAGTGCTTTGTTCTCGCCGAAGAGACGCTGTCCGACACTATAGGCGTCTTGTATCATCTCGGCGGGCTTGGTCTTGGAGACAGCCACGAGGCGCACCCCGTCGGGGATGAGCGGTCGGATGGATTCAATGTTTTTTATTACGTCGGTCATGATGGATTAATGATTAATGGTTAATGGGGTTAATGGTTATTGGCTTCTGGGGTTAATGGGGAGGCGCTTTGCTTGGGATGAAAGGTATGAGGTTGGCGGGTGGTGGCTGCTATTTCTTGTGGGTGGTTAGCCAGGATAGGCAGTCGGCGACGAGGAAGATGCTTCCGGTGACGAGTATCAGATCCTTCGGCGAGGCGTCGGCGGTGGCAGCGCTCAACGCCGCTCCCACATCGCTGTAGGTTTTCCCCGACAGGCCATTTTCTTGGGCAGCCGTCTGCAGCACCTCGACGTCGAGGCCCCGCTCGACACTCGGGCGTGTGAAATAATACTCCGCCTCCTTGGGCAGCATAGCGAGTATGGAGCCGAAGTCTTTGTCGTTCACACATCCGTAAACCACACGTAGCCGCTCGTACTTCATCGTGCCGAGCTTGGTGAGCATCGACCGTATGCCGTCGGCATTGTGCGCGGTTTCACAGATTGTTAGCGGTTTCTTCTTCACCACCTGCCAGCGACCATGCAGCCCTGTGTTCTTCACCACATTATACAAGCCGTCGGCGATATTGGCGTCGCTTATTTTGTATCCCAGGATGCGCAGGATTTCCAATGACTGGAAGACGGTGGCGATATTCTTCTGCTGGTAGGCACCCGTGAGGGGACATTGCAGAGGTCCGAATACCTTCTGTCCGAGCTTTTCGACGTCGAAGGTGATCATGTTTCCGTCGTCGGATTTTATGTCTATCTTGTAGCGTTTGTCGGCGAAGTCGATTGGTGAGCCGAGCTGCATAGCCTTCGCCTCGAAGACGCCGGCGGTGTCGGCATGTGTCTCACCAATCACCACGGGGACGTCGGCTTTGATGATGCCGGCTTTCTCGGAGGCGATCTTGGTGAGGGTGTCGCCGAGGAACTGGGTGTGGTCGAGGCCGATGTTGGTGATGACGCTGAGGTCGGGGGTGATGACGTTGGTGCTGTCGAGCCGTCCGCCCATGCCCACTTCGACAACCGCCACATCGACCTGCTGCTGGGCGAAATAGTCGAAGGCCAACCCGACGGTCATCTCGAAGAAAGAAAGACCGATGCCCTCAATGGCACAACGGTAGTTCTGGACGAAATCGACCACATTGCCGCGGATGATCATCTCGCCGTTGACGCGGATGCGTTCGCGAAAATCGACGAGATGGGGCGAGGTGTAGAGTCCAACCTTGTAGCCAGCCTCCTGCAGTATGGAAGCGAGCATGTGGCATACGGAGCCCTTGCCATTGGTGCCGGCAACATGTATGGATTTGAACTTCTTCTCGGGGTTGCCGAGCAGCGACATCAGCTGCACGGTGTTCTTTATATCGGCTTTGTAAGCCGCCGCCCCTATGCGATGATACATGGGCAGGGCTTTAGTCATATAATCGACTGTCTGTACGTAGTTCACTTGGGGTTAAGAGTTTAAGAGTTTAAGAGTTTTAAAGGTTCGCTTCGCTTAAAAGGTTTTAAGGGTTCGCTTCGCTTGAGAGTTTGAGAGTTTAAGAGTTCAAAGTTCAAGGGTCAAGTTTCAAGGTTCAAGGTTCAAGAGTACTTCGGGGAGGATGTGGATTAGCGTTTCTTGGTGAGTATGGTGTAGGTGACACCCGCGAGGAAGGTGATGCGCTGCGAGGGGTAGTTGGACCATAGGTAGTAGCGCTGGTAGGCGAGGTTGTCGGCCTTGATGAAGAAAGAGAGAGCGCGGTTGTGACGGTATTCGAGTTCGGCGGAGATGCCGTAACGCAACGGGAGGGTCTCGACCGAGCCGTCAGCTGTCGGCTGGCTTCCCCTCATCTTGCCCACCACCAATGCCTGGATTCCGAAAAGCCACTTGTCGTGGTAGTTGAACTTGGCTGAGAAGAAGGCGTCGAAGTCTGGACGGTAGGGCAAAGTCTTGTCGGTGTAGTAATAGTAGTTACCACCAAGCGAGATGTTGAGCATCTCGTCGTTGACGAAGGAGAAGCTTCCTCCTGCCTTCACGCGGTTGTATTTCAGATAGAGCGGCTCATAGACGTTCCTCAGCACATAGTTGGTGTCGAGTTGGAAACAGAGGTCGTCCGTGAACATATTGAATTCGCCATAGAGCTTCATCTCCAGTTTCTTACTGAAGTTCACTCGCATACGCAGGTAGAAGTCGTAGTGAGAGGTGCCGCGCATGGTGGAGTACGGCCCTACGTAGGGGTTGACCTGGCGTATGACATCGAGGCTGTTGGCATCCATCGCGCCCACAGCTCCGAGGCTGAGGTTCAACGCCTCCTTCAGAAACGACTTACTGAGCTCGACATCGGGATAGATGTGGAATCGAGTGGAGTCGGCGTTGGAGAAATTCTCGATATTGGACAGGAATCCAGCGTGCAGCTTGAACGACCCGAACAGGAAATCGACGTACGGATTGATGTCGAACAGATTGCGGAAAGCCGACTGGCTCGTAGGCGCCGCCCCGCTATAACCCAGCGGCATAGTCATGCTGGCGGATGGATTCACGGTGCCGTAGTAGCCATCCCACATTAGATGCAGATAGGCGATTGCCTTGTGTTTTTTCTTCTTCCCCACATTGAAAGCATAGTGTACATCGCCGTCGAGATTAATGTTCAGTTCGTTCTGCTTATACAAAGCCCACAGGTTAGAGACTTTTATGTTTGCCGAATAGCCTAACGCTTCGGTGCTGAGGTCTTTCACTCCGAAGTTCCAAGCCAGCCGGTTGTAGAGAGCCCGGTAGTCCTTGACCTTCAGCGAGTCGCGGTAGTTGACTGTCGCGCTGTGTCCGAATCCGACAAGCGAGTCATTGGCGTGCAGCGTGGAGTCGTTGAAGCCGTAGTAGAGGTTGTAATCGTTCTCAAACGACAAATCAGTAGCCAGCTGTACCTTGTCGCCCACGATGAACTTGCCGAACGCCGTCACGCCCGTCTGCGAGAAATGGTTCTTTCCGTAATAGGTGCCGGGAAAATCGACACCTTTCTTGCGTTTTCCGATGGTGCCCCACGACGAGTTGTGGGTGGCGAACACACCGTAGTTTATCTTCTTGCTGCGGGTGCTGTTGTAGTATATCTCCGCCAGCGGCGACCAATAGTTGCCGAAGCCCAGACGCACATAGCTGTTGTAGAGCCTCGATGTCGGTTCGCCGATGATTTTCGCCGCCTTGATGCGTGTGGGCGAATAGAGGGAGGTGAGACGGGTGGTGCTCACCTCGTAGCTGAACTTGTGGCGCATGGCCGTCGAGGTGTCGGCAATCTGCGGCGCAATGTTTATTTTGTCGAACTCTTTTATCTCCGGTCGGTAGGTGCCGGTAACGGTGACGCTCTCGTTGAAGGTTTCGTCGGGGTTCTGGGCGATCAACGCCGGTGCCGACAGTTGAAAACCGATAATCAGCAGTATGGCAATTCTCTTGTTCATCCTCATGTATGGTTAGTTAGGACTTGTGAAAACGAAAACTATCTTAAAACTCCAAATTAATCTCAATCTGTTCCTCGTCGGCGGGGTGATCGCTCTTCTCAGACTCCACAATCGCGTCGTACTTGGCCTGTGCCTCCCTTACCAATTCGTCGCCGTCGTAGTTGTCGATTATACTTTGCAGCGTCTGCTTGGCCTGCATGTTGTTTTCTCTGGCATAGAAAATGTCGGCCCAGAGGATGAAAGTCTTGGCCAGCCAGTAGTCGCTGTGAGGCTCGGCTATGATACGTTCTATAGCGCTCTCGGCTCCGTCATAGTCTTTCTTGTTGTAATAACTTTCGGCTCCGTAATAGGCCGCCTCGCCACTGTATTCGCCGTTGGACGAGCGCAGAAGTTTGGAGTAGTAGAGGTCGGCGTTAGTCTTGTCGCCGGCATTCTTGTAGCTGCGAGCCAGCGTGATACAGGCCTCGTCGCGCAATTCAGCCGTTGTCGTCGGATCGTCTGCAACCTGCATGGCAGTTTCCACCACACCAGCGTGATTGCCTATCATCGCATTGCAACGCATCATGCCCACTTTACCGGACATTCTCAACGACTCGCTCTCTGCATTCTGAGACAACATGGTGTAGTGGCCCAGCGCGCGGGTGTAGTCGGTGAGCGAATAGGCAATCTGAGCCGCGTTGCAGAGCGAGCGCTCGGTGTACTGATTGGTGTTGGCATCGAGTACGTATTCATAGTGGGGCAGAGCCCGCTCGTTCTGTCCCATCCGATAGAGGCAGTCGGCCAAATAGTAGTGGGCTGTCAGGGAGTAAAGTCCATTGGGGAACTTCTTAACATAGTTCTCGAATCCAATCACGCTGCTCTCGCAATCGCCTTCGAAATAGCGGTTCTGAGCCGCCACGAACGTGGTGCTGTCCTGCTCGGTCGTCGATACCGATATCTTGGTCTTTTTCTGCACATAAGTGAAATACTCGTCCACACGGTTTTCTTCGACGTAGATGTTCTTTATAGTAGAAAGGGCGTCCTTCGACTCTTCGGTGCCGGGATATTGAGTCAGCAGTTGGTCGAAAGCTTCGAGTGCTTTAGTGTTTTGGCCCATATTATAGTGAACCAGGCCCATGCTCAACAATGCGCCTTTGATCTGTGAGCTGCGTGGGTAGTCTTTGATATATTTGTTGTAGTACACCAGAGCCATCTCGTTGTTGTTAAGCACTGTGTACGTATTGGCTATCTCGATTGTCGCCTTAGGGCAATAGGAAGAACCCTTATAGCGCTCAAATATGGTATTCAGTGTCGATAGCTTGTCAGTACGCTTGCCCATGGCTCCTTGACAGAGAGCCTTTTGGTAGGTAGCATAGTCGGCACCCACAGCGTCGGCGTTTATAACTTTGTCGTAGTAGCCGATGGCTTCGGCGAAATGCGACTGTATGTAGGCGCAGTCGCCCATGCGGTTGTAGGCGTCGCCTTTCTGCAGTCGCAAATCATCGGATTTGGCGACCTTGCCGAAATCACCGAAATAGCCCGACGCGTCGTCATACCGTTTCTGTTTCATGCAGATATAGCCATAGGTGTAAAGCGCCTGGGGATAATAAGACGACTTCTTGGCCGGCGTCGAGAGCAGGAAGCGGTCGATTGCCTTGTCGGCCTTGGACACGTCGCCAAGCCTATACTGCGACTCGCCGTAGAGATAGCAGGCGTCTGCCGTCACCTCCCTCACCGCATTTATCTTCATCGCCTTCTCAAAATAAGTGGAGGCATGCTCAACCGACCCAGCATTGAAAAGCTCGATTCCCCGGTTCAGGCAGATGCGCTGGTAGGCCTCGTTCAATGCGGCGTTTCTGTCAGGAATCTTCTCTATCAGCGTCAGCGCATCCTTATAGTTGCGCGTACTCATATAGAGCGAGGCGAGTATCTCCTGTATCTCGGTCTTGTGTTTTGTCTTTGGATACTGCGTCAGGTAGTCTTGAAACGAGCGTATCGACTCGTTATATGGGTTGGCGTTCAACTCGCACGAAAGCTTGGCGTAGTTGAAGAGCGCATCTTCCTTTATGGCCTTGTCGAAGTTCATCTGCGAGGCCTGCAGAAACGACGAGCGAGCCTTATGCTTGTCGCCCAACTTCACGTAGCAGTCGCCCAAGGCATAGAGTGCGTTCTGCGCCACGCTGTCGGTGCAGACGGTCTTCATCTCCAGATACCTCGCTGCAGAGTCGTACTGATGCAGCATATAGTAGCTGTATCCCATCTGGTAGTGGTTGTCCTGTGGTGTGCAAATCACACCGCTTTCGTTCTTCCTCGTACGCTTGGTCGGCGTCAGCTGCTCAACCTTGTGGTAGTAGTTCAACGCCCTGCGGTAGTCGCCTCTGTTGAAATACACCTCGGCCACCATCTGAGCTATCTCCTCACGCTTGAAGGCGTCCTCCTGCTCCAGGAGGCCAGGAGCTATGGTCAGCAGCTCATCCTCTTTTCCGAGATAGTAGTATATCCTCGCCGTGTAGCTCGGCACTATGCGTCCGAACTTCTTGTCGCCTTTCAGCTTCTCGAAGTTCTTAAGTGCCAACTCGTACTCAGCATCCATGTACTGGATATGAGCATAATAGTAGAGCGCGGATGTGCCGTATTTCGACTTGGTGCCCTGTATTCTCGAGAATATCTCCTTGGCCTTTGAGCGCTCCCCTTTGGCAAGATGGCAATACGCTTTCTTGAACTCATACTCGTTTCGCTGCCCGTATTCCACTTCCTGCACCGTAATCACCTTGTAATAATCCAATGCTTCGGCATATTCGCCCCTCGTGTAGAAATAATTGCCCAGATAGTAGCGCGCCATGTTGCAGCGGCTGCTCTGCGGGTGCAACCTCAAGAATTCCTCCAAGCGCCAGCGCGCATCGTCGTTGCCCAACTTCTCCGAGCATACGGCAGCATAATATACCGCATCCGACTGCTGAACTCCTACTGTCGACTGCTGTCCGCCAGCGGCCAACCTGTCGTAGATAAACTGAGCAGCAGCGTATTTCTCTTTTGCGAACAGGTCGTGTGCACGCTCCCAGTCGCCGTCACCTCTGGCATTTTGAGCCTCAGTGGGCATGACCGACAGCATCGTCATCACCATAAAAGCAACAAATCCAACTCTTTGCATAGAATTAAATATTTCGTTTCAAACACTAAAAATAAAACTAAATATATAAATAGTCCTCCTATCCCCCATCCTTTTATCAACAAAATGATGTTAAATCGACAAACCGAAGCCGACACTTGCGATCCACCTCCACAGCGAACAAAAGAAAACAACGGCGGATGAGAAATCCGCCGTTGCTTTACATCCCTTGCCTGATGGCTATTTTCTTCACCACAAGACCTCGTATCGTGGTTATCTTGAGAACATATATTCCAGGTTGAAGCGCCGATACATCGAGCGATACAGACGTTCCACCTCCTTTGTCAACAATAACCGTCGCTCCCGTAACGCTGCTTAGCGAAAGGCCACGTATTTGTGTTTCACCTTCTACGGTGACCGTTGACATAGCTGGATTGGGATACACGCTGAACGTCGGCGAAACAGCTGCCTCGCCTATATTTTCCGGATCTTCAGGTTCGCCAGATACCGTATCCTCAGGATTATGCGGCATAGGGATGAGGGTGTCAAGCATCGATACCTCCCAATCCGGCAGTGGGGCGGTTATAGGAAACGCATGATGCCACTTACCATGGGTTATTGTTTGAGCCCCTCCACCATTTCGAGGATACCAGATAAAAAGCGATGAAGTATATAGACTCCAAACCTGAGCAAGGCAATAACCACTACCGTTCTCACGATATGGTCTTACCGTATAACATATCGTATCAGCCGGCACATGACGAGGCGTGTCAAAATAAAATTCCATAATTGGAAGATATTCCACATGGTCAATGCAGTCATCATGAGCTGTCATGCAAAATACATTATAGCCAGGGTTTCCATATATCGACGAATCCTGCATAATTGGTATCTCCATCCAGCGTCGCTTGCCCACTTCCCCTCCTTTGAGCACAATGGAGCCTATCGGGTCAGAACATTCATAACCAGACATGAAACACGATCCATCAAACAATGCGGCAACAATGGAGTCGCCCTCTGCGAATTTATCAGTCCTGTCAAGAAGCAACGCTATTCCATAGACATCGAAATCCCGTTCTCTCATCTTACAAAACACGTAATAGAAATTATCATTCCACATATAGGTATTGCTGAGAGAACCATCGCCCGGGTCATAATTTGTGAAGCCCACACCGTTGGGACACCCTCGAGGATTTGGATAAGGACTAGATACTTTCGGTATTGCGTATCGATAATAATTGGTATCGATGGTATCCTGCGCCTTGACGCTCGACACCAATATAAGCCATACAGATACAAACAATATAACCGCCCGAGGGTTCATAATCAATGTTTTTAGTTTATTATTGACTTATTCCTCTCTCCCATCGTCAGCAGTTTTTGTTTTCCCCTTCTCATCAGTGTCTTCATAACATGTTTTTTAATTGGTTAACGCTTGCAAAGTTACATACAATTTTCCAAAAAAACGAGTGTTAGTTTGTTATATCGTTTTTCGGGTCAACTGGTATATAGTTACCAAAAAATAAAAGTAAATGCCAAGACCAACGCTCGTGAAAGACTCAGGAAGACTCATCATCTTCCCATATTCAGGAAGAAGCCCTTCTTGTCGGACTCTTTCTTCTCTGCCCAAGGGGGATTGACCAACAAGCCCGACCCTGGTGTGGGGGTGATGGAATACTGCAGTTTGCCGTCGGGGTTGATAAGCAGGAAGGTGGGATAGCTCACCACTCCATACTTCTCCAAAAGCCTGAAATTGTTGTTAAAATGCAACCACGTCCAGTTGTACCGTGCCCCACGTTTGTTGTTACGCAGGAAGTGGTACATCTTCTGGAACTCGCGGTCGCAGCAGATGGTTACAAACTCCACGTTCTTGCTCTTGGCATAGATGCTGTCCTTAAAAAACGCCAGAGTCTCTATCTCCTTCAGCGAGTGAGTTTCCCCCACCCTCACGAACGACAGATACACCCACTTGCCCTTGAACGAGTCAAGGCTCACCATTTTCTTATCCACGTCAGGTAGGGTGAACGATGTCACCTCGCCGCCTTTGCTGTTTTGCGAAAACAACGTCAGAAGATTCTTTATCAACTCCCTGTGCTCAGGGAACTTGCTTCTCGACCGCAGCACGTCCAACGCAGCGACCACCTTGTCCTGCTTGTAGTATTTGGTCTTGTAGTAGCTCTCTTTCAGCGCCTGTATAGCCGCCAGTTCGCGCACCTGCTCGTTTCTCAGCAGAGGGTCAAGACCTATCGAATCCATATAGGTCCCGATTTTGCCGTTGTTGACCCACCGGCTCAGCTTATGTATGCTGTTGTAGCGGTTGCCTCCAGATATGCTATTGCTAAACATGGTAAGAAACAGCGACATATAATTCTCGTCGTGATATAATATCGGCTCACCCGCAATGTATTTGTTGTACATATTTTTACGCGAGTCGAAATGCAGTTTGAATTTCAACTCTGCCAACGAGAACTTCTTGTAGCGGTTGAAGAAAGCGTTCTTCCCGTCGGGCAGGCGCTTCTCCACCAGCGCACACAGCGTGTCGAAATACCTCCGCTGCGGATGGAACTTCAAGTCGAAATAATAGCGATTTGCCGTGATGAAACTGTCAACCAGCGCGTCGAAATCGTTAATCTTTAAGTTCACTTCGTCCTTTGGCAAGTTCTCGAACACCACAGGCAAGGCCTCGGGCGAGAGATGCACATTGCGCCGCTCGTCTATCGCCCAGTCGAACTTGGGTATAAGCACCTCATAAGTACGTCCCGGCTCCACATAGAACGACTGCGAGTAGTTCTCCACCTGGAGGAATACGAGAGTGGTGTATTTGGCGTACATCTTCAACTCAAATCCCGTTCCGCTCTTTATCTCGGCACGGTCGAGCGCCACCTCGGCCTTGCCGAGCTGGTCGCTATACTTATACAATTCTATCTCCTTGCCGTCGGCGTTGGCGGCACGACCTTTGATTGTAATATTAGGCGCCTGCGCCTGTGCCGAAAGTATAGTGGCGAATAAAACGACAAGCAGTAGTATTCTCTTCATATTTTTATCCCTATTGCGGTGCAAAGATACACATTTTCCACAAAACAGCCCCCAATAAGTTTTCACCACCTTATCAACACAAGCAGGCACGGAGTTTTGTTAAATCCGAGGTGGACGCTATAGCCCCACCCGTCATTCAGATTTCGAAATTCGAGATTAAAATGACGCCAAGTGTGCAAGCCACTTCGAAATTCAGAATTCAGAATCCAAATTAGTCAAGGTTGCACCTTGTCTATCACCCTGCAGGCACAGATATAGCGGGCTTTGTAGTAGGGTTCGGTTGAGCAGCTTACACGCACTCCTGTGTTCGAGGCGTGGATGAACTTGAAGCTGTCCTCGCCCACTTCGGTCACCAAACCCACATGACCTATCGCCTTGGTGTTGCGGCTGCCCCCGTAGAACACCAGATCGCCCGGAGCCAGCTCCTCGCGTTTAAGCCGTACTCCCTCTTTCGATTGCGAGGGTGCCGACGGCGAGAGGGTCAACCCGAAACGTGAATAGACGTAGCGCACGAATCCAGCACAGTCGAAGCCAGCCGGAGTCTTACCTCCCCAGCGGTAGGGTGTGCCCAAATATTTCATTGCTTCACCTATCACTGTTGCCGCCATACTAACCGTTTTCGGTTGGTCGTCATCATAGGCAGCCAACGTCTCATAGTCGATAAACTCCTCCGAATAATCAGCCAACTGGGCTCTCATCTCCAAGGGTGCACACAGCAACAACAGAATAACGGAATATAGATACTGTACCTTTCTCATCTCGATAAAAAAAGGCACACATTGCAGTGTGCCTACCTTTGTTTTTGTGACTCCTGCAGGATTCAAACCTGCAACCTTCTGATCCGTAGTCAGATGCTCTATTCAGTTGAGCTAAGGAGCCATACTTTCTCTCCTCGAAAGCGGTTGCAAAAGTACAAACTTTCTGCTTACCGACCAAATATTTTTACATTTTTTATCACAACAAACTGACAGTCAAGCGTTCAAAAACATCAAAACTTCAGTCAGCCGACTGTCAAACGACAACTTTATACACCTCTTTATACAGAATTTCACGCATCTCATCAAACTCGTCGTCGTCCATCTCCAGTTTCGACATAATCATCATCGGCACGCGGGTGTCGTCACCATGATACGACGGCTGGTAATATTCATAAGGGTTCTGATATAGGCCCATGCTGGCATAGAACTCAATACGGTACTCCGATGTCTCATCGTGTGGCATCTCCACCTCCATGACCATCTGTCCGCCATGTTGAGACATGAAGTTCAGGAAGACCGCCTTGCCGAAACCATTGTTACGTAAATCCTCGTCGATGGCAAAATGCTCAACATAGACAAACTCCTCGAACGTCCAGTAAGTCAGGATTCCTATTGGTTCGTCATCGTTGGTGGCCACCATGAAATGGAAATTGGATGGACGTTTTTTCAGGTCGTCGAAGTCGGGGCGTTCCGCCTCAGGAAAAGCCGATTCAAACAAATCTTCCGCAAAATGCGGATGGTCGGAGTCTTCTAATGGTGTTAGTTGTATCATTTATCTGTTTGTGTTGTTTTCTATTTGTTAAAAAACGAGAATGTATTCAGGTTAAACTTGAGAAATATAGCGTGTTGCGGTGCATATCCGCTATATCCCTCCAGCTTCAGTTTCTCATAGTAGAAGTTATAGCCGAAATCGATGGTTCCCACCGAGTTCTCACCAGGTACAATGTAGCATAAAGCCAACCCCGCAAATCCACCGAAACCCACTCCACCCTGGTTGATGTACTCGTATGTTGCACCATTCAGCATCGGACCGTTGCTTCCATAGATATCCAGTATGTCGTGTGTCCGACCTGCAATCTCCATCATGTTTTTCTTGACCTTAAGATTGTTCAGGTTGAAACCCAAATCCAACTCCAAAGCAAAACTCTCCGATAAAAAGAACCTCTTGGCTATCCCCAGGTCTATGTTGATTCTGTTCTCAACTCCGCCTACCGAACACTGCACATACTGATTGTCGTTCTGCAATATGCCCGTTCCGTTGGTGCTGCTGAGATTAAATGCTCCCACAGCCGTAAGCCTCGACCAGTCGAACCGCAACAAACCACCCCACCCCGACTCCCAGTCGTACCTTATACCCAACCCAATCTGATAGGTCAACTTATAGTGCATCTTGGCAGGCTCGACCACTTTCAGCTGACTATAGTTCTGTATTGCGCTCGGCGAAATATAACCACCATCGACGAGGTCGGTCCAAATCTGATTGCCAAACCTCTCACTATGAATCATCCTCTCCAAATACGTCTGATCCGCATCGATATCAGGATCGATACGGTTTCCCGAATAGAATTCTGCTTGTTTTTTGTTGGCTATCAGCATACCCACGTTGATGGATGCTGAGAGTCCTATCGGTCGATTAGCCCCATAGGGCCTGTGCACATCCCAGTCGTCGGCCAAAGCGCCTTCGGCCAACATCAAGAGTGCTATTATGAGAGCTGATCGTTTCACGCTGCAAAAGTACACAAAAGAAATCAAATCTGCTCTCTGCGTGCCTTCATCATCGTCGAAAGCAGGTTGCGAGCACGCAACAACTGTACTTTCACCGTACCCATCGGCATATTGAGCTGCTGGGCGATTTCCTCGTACGAGAGTTCCTCGAAGTAGCGCATCTCTATCAACCTGCGGTAGCGAGGCTTGATTTGCTGCACAACCTCATGCAGCATTGCCTTGCGCTCCTTCGACACCATGCTTTCTTCGGGCGAGGGCAAGTCTGACGGAAGCGGATATTCATACACATCGCCGTCCTTGTTGCTTGCCACGTCGTTTATCGACACCGTCTGCATTCGTTTCTTCCTGATGAAGTCGATGCAGTGGTTCGAAGCTATCGAAAACAGCCACGTGCTGAAAGCATTTGTAGGGCTGTAGAGATGGAGAGAGCTGAAAGCCTTGCTGAACGTTTCAATCGTCAAGTCGTCCGCATCGACCGGGCTGTTCGTCATCTTGAGCAGCATCGTGTACAGGGGCTCCCTGTACATACCCATAAGGTCGGCGTATGCTTTCTGGTCGTTGTGCTCCCGAGCTTGACATACCAGCCGGTAGTCGCGGCGGGCTTTTTCGGTTGTGAGATTAATCGATGGTTCCATTGGTGTGCATGCTTATATCAATGATTCCGCGCTTTTTTCTTTCGCGGAGGAAACCTTCTTGCTTATTTCTTGTATTTGTACTTTAACGGAAAAAGTAAAAGTATAGTATTTGCTATAGTAAAATAAATTTCATAGAGAGGAGACAGCCAGCATAGGCCTTTCTCTCCAAGCTGTTTCTCGAGCTGCCAGAAAGAGAGTATCTGCAGGGCAAACTTCAAGACGAGCACGCCGACGAGTATCTGCCACGGGAAAAGTCCCAAAGCCAACAAAGCAGCCACCGCACCATAGAAAAGCAGGAGGGATATCCCCGCTGTGGCGCCGGCCATCTGCTGCGAGGCCTTGTGGTGGCGGTAGGTGGCGGTGCGATGCTGACGCATCTGGTGCCAATGAATGAATTTTACGGGAGCCTTATATTTGATGAATGTCTCGGGATGGAGGTTAACCTCGGTGTTTCGGCGAGTGGCGTTCTGATTCACGAACATATCGGCGGCGCCGTCAGGCTCATTGTAGTGGCTTATGAATGCTCCTTTCGAGAAGAAGAAGCCTTTGCGGTAAGAGAGGTTGCGGTCGGTGGCGGTAACGGGACGATGCCTCAGGGCACGCGACAAATAGTCGGCGCTATAATCCATATTATCGTATCGCTGCATACTCCCAAGCACCGTTTTCTCGGCTTCGACCTGACCATACCCGAGAACGATATTGGTGCTGGGTTTGGAATAGCCCTGAACCACATGACGCAACCATTTAAGACTCGACGGCATACTGTCGACATCGGTCAGCACGATGATGTCGTTCTTGGCCGAACGTATGCCTATCGACAGCGGGTACTTGCGCCCGTAGAACATATTCACGTCATCCTTGAAATCGACCACCTTGAGGTTGGGATAGTTGTCCTTGCAGAGCTTTAGCACAAAGTGGGTGTCGTCGTGCGACAGATAGTTGACCACCACCACCTCGAAATCGGGATATTCCTGTTCCAAAAGATAAACCAGGTTTTCACGCAGGAAGGCAGCCTCGTTGTGAGCGACCAAAACCACCGAAACAGGAGGCGACGGCTCGTCGCCGGTCAACTGCTTCTGTGCAGCCTTCTTGGCTTTGTGCGCCACATAGAGGTAACGGAGCGAGTAAACAACGACAAGCAGTATAAAACCCAGAAGGGCGGCAGCAACGAGTATCTGCGTCAAAAGATCGTTCGCTATGTTAGAGAAATCCATCGGTAAAGTGAAAAACTATTTCGTAATTAGGTGTGCAAAGTTAGATATTTATTTCCGCAAAAGACGTAATTTTGCAAAACGAAATATCAACCGATTGTTCAAAACCGTTGCAAGTGTCAGCAAATACCCAATTTACGGCAAATCATAAATAAAGTTAAGATGTCTTTTAATCTCGAAACAACAGATTCCAAATCGTCGGCTCGCGCCGGAATACTCCACACCCCACATGGCGACATCCCCACCCCTATCTTCATGCCGGTAGGCACCGCCGGCACCGTGAAAGCCGTCCACCAACGCGAACTGAGAGAAGACATCGACGCAAAGATAATACTCGGCAACACCTACCACCTCTACCTGCGACCCGGATGCGACATACTGCGTGCCGCAGGCGGACTTCATAAGTTCAACGGATGGGAGCGCCCCATGCTGACCGACAGCGGTGGATTCCAGGTATTTTCGTTAGCCGACAACCGCAAAATCAAAGAGGAAGGCTGCACCTTCCGCTCGCATATCGACGGCTCGAAACACCTCTTCACACCCGAGAATGTGATAGACATACAGCGCGTCATCGGAGCCGACATCATCATGGCGTTCGACGAATGCTGTCCGGGCGACGCCGACCACCGCTACGCCAAGCAGTCGATGGAGCTGACCCACCGCTGGCTCGACCGCTGCCTCACACGCTTCAACGCGACAGAGCCGCTCTATGGCTACGACCAGATGCTCTTCCCCATCGTTCAGGGGTGCCAATACCGCGACCTGCGCATCGAGTCGGCCAACTACATAGCCGAACGCACCACCACCGGCTGCGCCATCGGAGGCCTCGCCGTCGGCGAACCCACCGAGGTGATGTACCAGATGATAGAGGTGGTCAACGACATACTGCCCAAAGACAAACCACGCTACCTGATGGGCGTCGGCACACCGCAGAACATACTGGAGGCGATCATGCGCGGAGTGGATATGTTCGACTGCGTCATGCCCACCCGCAACGGGCGCAACGGCTTGCTTTTCACAATGCACGGCACCATAAACATCAAGAACAAGAAGTGGGAGGACTGCTTCGAGCCGATAGATGCCGAAAGTCCCGCCGAAGCCGACCGCGTCTATACCCTCGCCTACCTGCATCATCTCATCCGCGCCGAAGAGATACTGGGGTTGCAGGTATGCTCAATACACAACCTCACCTTCTACCTACGCCTGGTGGGCGAAGCCAGAAGGCATATAATAGAAGGTGACTATTGTGAGTGGGCATCGAAGCTGATACCCCAACTTGGGAAGCGGTTATAATCAACCGAAGCGGTTGAAGAAGAAGAACACAGCCGCACGGTTGCGGTCGGTACCCTCGACGGTGCCAATCTTGCGGTAGCTGGCGTCACGCACGGTGCCGTCTTTCTCGACAACACCAATCTTGCGGTAAGAATCGTCGCGCACGGTGCCGTCTTTCTCGATGACCCCAATCTTGCGGTAGCTGGCGTCACGGACGGTGCCGTCTTTCTCGATGACGCCTATTTTGCGGTAGCTGGCGTCGCGGATAGAGCCGTCGCTGTCGAAGGAGCCGATTTTGCGGTAGCTGGCATCGCGGACAGTGCCGTCGCTCTCAATCCTGCCGACAGAACGATAGCTCCCGTCGCGAACCACCTGAGAGAAAGCCGCAACGGAAAGCGACAGGAAAAGGATTGATATAAAAAGTCTTTTCTTCATAATTATCCAAGCAATGATAAAGCGACGTCGAGGGCTTTCTGGAGGCCTTCTACTTGTTTGCCTCCGGCTGTGGCGTAGGCGGGTTGGCCACCGCCGCCGCCTTGGATCTCCTTGCCTGCGGTGCGGACAATCTGTCCGGCGTTGAGGCCTGAATCGACACGGTTCTGTCCTAAGCAGACGAGCAGAGAGGGTTTTCCACCGAAGTCGCTTCCTAGCACCAACGCCATGTCGGGATATTTCTCACGCAGCGGCATCACGAAGTCCTTCATCGGTGCGAGGTCGTCGTGCAGCAATGCCGAGTATATTTTGTTTTCGTTGAGTTGTTCGGCTATTTTGGCCACCGCAGCTTGCACCTTCTCCTTGCGGAAAGCCTCGACCTGCTGGCGCAGCTCGGCATTGTCGTCCTGCAGTTTCTGTACGGCAGCCAGCAAATCTTTGGGGGATTTGAGCAACTCTTTCAACGCGTCGAGCGAATCCTGCATGTCGTCAACCATACGTTCGGCAACAGCTCCGGTGACCGCCTCGATACGGCGCATGCCAGCCGCAACCGCGCCCTCGCTGACGATGCGCAGCATGCCGATAGAGCCAGTGTTCTGTACGTGTGTGCCACCGCAGAACTCGACGCTCTCGCCGAACTTCACGACACGCACTTTGTCGCCATATTTCTCGCCGAAGAGAGCCATAGCGCCAAGTTTGCGGGCCTCGTCGATAGGCATAGCGCGGTGTTCCTCGAGCGGTATGGCACAGCGGATGTCCTCGTTGACCAGACGCTCGACCTCACGCAGCTCCTCTTTGGTGAGCTTGGCGAAATGGCTGAAGTCGAAACGCAGGCGCAGATCGTCAACGCTGGAGCCCTTCTGCTCGACATGAGTGCCGAGTACGGTGCGCAGGGCTTTGTGCAAGAGGTGCGTGGCCGAGTGGTTGTTCTGAATAGCCAGACGGCGCTGCTTGGACACCGTAGCCACAAAACCACCGTCGAGGACGGGCGGAAGAGAGTTGACGATATGCACGATAAGTCCGTTCTCCTTCTTGGTGTCGATGATGTCGATGCGGCTGCCTGCGGCATCGGTCAGAGAGCCCTTGTCGCCACATTGGCCGCCGCTCTCGCCATAGAAAGGCGTCTGGTCGAAAACGAGCTGGAAGAACTCCTTGTCTTTGGTCTTGACCTTGCGGTAACGCACAATCTTGACATCGGCGGTAAGGGTGTCGTAACCCACAAACTGCTCCTCGACGCCCGGTTGCAGCTCGACCCAGTCGTCGTTTTCGACGGCTGCGGCGGCACGGCTGCGCTGCTTCTGCTCAGCGAGGCCTTTATTAAAACCATCCATATCGACCGTCCAGCCCTTCTCGGAAGCCATAAGCTGAGTGAGGTCGATGGGGAAGCCATAGGTGTCGAACAGCTCGAAGGCGAAAGCGCCGTCGATTTCAAGTTTTGAGTTTTGAGTTTTAAGTTTTGAGTTCTGGATATAATCCTCGAAGCGGGCGATGCCGTTGGAGAGGGTCTTTAGGAAGGACTGCTCCTCTTCGAGTATGATACGCTCGATGAGCGTCTGCTGCTTCTTAAGTTCGGGGTATTGGTCGCCCATCTGCTCGACAAGGATAGGGACGAGAGAGTTGATGAACGGCTCCTTGAAGCCGAGGAAGGTGTAACCATAGCGTACGGCACGGCGCAGGATGCGACGGATGACGTAGCCAGCCTTAGCGTTGGAGGGCAGCTGACCGTCGGCGATTGAGAACGATACGGCACGCAGGTGGTCGGCACAGACACGCATGGCGATGTCGGCCTCACGGTCGGCACCATACTGCTTGCCCGACTTGGCGGCAAGCGCCTGGATGAGCGGCTGGAAGACGTCGGTATCGTAGTTTGAGGTCTTGCCTTGCATCACCATGCAGAGACGCTCGAAACCCATGCCGGTGTCGATATGCTTGGCCTTGAGCGGCTCGAGCTTGCCCGATGCGAGGCGGTTGAACTGCATGAACACGAGGTTCCAGATTTCGATGACGAGCGGGTTGTCCTTGTTGACCAGCTCGCTGCCCGGCAAGGCGGCACGCTCGGAGTCGGGACGCAGGTCGATATGGATCTCGCTGCAAGGGCCGCAAGGACCTTGGTCGCCCATCTCCCAGAAGTTGTCTTTCTTCGAGCCTTTGAGGATGCGCTCTTCGGCAATATGCTCCTTCCAGTAGCCGTAAGCCTCGGTGTCCATCTCGAGGCCGTCTTTCTCGTCGCCGCCAAAGACGGTGACATAGAGGCGGTTCTTGTCGATGCCCATCACCTCGGTAAGGAACTCCCAGCCGTAGGCGATGGCGTCACGCTTGAAGTAGTCGCCGAAGCTCCAGTTGCCCAGCATCTCGAACATGGTGTGGTGGTAGGTGTCGCGACCGACCTCCTCGAGGTCGTTGTGCTTGCCGCTGACACGCAGACATTTCTGAGCGTCGCTGACGCGAGGCCATTGCGACTGCGCATTGCCGAGGAAGATGTCTTTGAACTGGTTCATGCCCGCGTTGGTGAACATAAGAGTCGGGTCGTTCTTTATCACCATCGGAGCCGAAGGCACGATATGATGCTGTTTGCTTTCGAAGAACTTCAGAAACTGATTGCGTATTTCCTTGGAAGTCATGACAAGTTTTAAGTTTTAAGTTTTGAGTTTTTAGTTTTGAGTTGACTATTCGTCGCGTTCGACCAGGAGGATGGCGCTCTGCGGGACGATGTAGTATTTCTCGCCGTTGTATTTTATCTCGATGGCGTTCTTCTGGAGGTATATGGCGAGGTCGCCCGGCTGCACCTGCAGGGGCAAGTATTTCGCCTCGTTGCTGCGGCCCGTCCAAGATTCGGAGTCGTCGTCGAGCGAAGGGAGCGGATAGCCAGGGCCGCACTTGAGGATATAGCCCGACTTCACGTCCTCTTTGTCCTGATAGCCAACAGGAAGGTAGAGCCCTCCCCTACTGCGCTCCGCCCCAAGGCTGGGCTTTATCAGCACCCGGTCGCCGATTACGATTATGTTGTCAAGTTTGTCTGTACTCATTGGTGACTTGAAATAAAAACGTGTGCAAAATTACAACATTTTTATAAAATGCCGTCATTTATGTCGCGAAGGGCAGACAGAAAAGCCACAAATAGCGGTTGTAGCTGACAAGGCAGACGTTGTCCGATGGAAAAGCTGGGCAGGTCAGCAATCAAAGAGATCAATCAGAATCACGGACGAGACGGACAGACAAACCATATCCAGAGAAGCTTACATTTATAGTTTGGTTATATTAGGGTACCAATAATCGCCCTGTGCGGGCACTCAGCTACTCGTAGTATTCGATGACGCGGGAGATGTTGCCGGCGGTATATTCGTAGCCTTCGCTGACGCGTTTCGTCCAGTTGCCATGCTTGTCGAAATCGGAATAGGTGAAAGTCTCTATTGACTCCTCCCCATCGTCAGAGTGACTTATTTGAGCCACGAAACCCCGTTCGTCGTACGTATAGGTCTCCTTCGACGTCATCCCTTCGGCTTGAGCCTCACTTCCGACGGGACGCTCATCGCCCCACGTGTAAGAAACATGGTTCTCGTAGCCGTTCATCTCGACGATACGACCTTGATTGTCGCGAGAGTACCGCTGCGATGCGGGAGTATCGTAAACAGATGTCAACGTGCCGTTCTGGTCAAATTCCAAACTTACGATCCCATCTTCGGTCACGCTCTTCACATGACCGTAAAGAGCGAAGAAAGCGAGGTCGGAAGACGAGAATCGAGTCAACTCGACACTATTATCGGCAGAATCAAGAGTTTCGGTGTCAGATTTTGTGCTCGACGGATTGGAGGAAATGCACGAGACGCACGTCAATCCAACCAATGTCATAACTGTAAATAGAGCTTTTTTCATTTTATTACGTTTTAAAAAAATCTCATAAATCGAGCTGACTTATGAGATTCTTGGAGGCGGAAAGAGAGGGATTCGAACCCCCGGACCCGTGAAGGTCAACGGTTTTCAAGACCGCCGCATTCGACCACTCTGCCATCTTTCCAATGCTTAAAGGAACAAACGTGAAGTTCCGAAAGCGGGTGCAAAGGTACAACATTTTTTTGAACTGACAAAGAAAAAGCGTGCCGACGGCACGCTACTGCTGATTAACTATGGCTTAAACGACCTTTACAGTTACAATTTCTTAATTTCTTCTTCCGAAAGGCCAGTGATTTCGGCTATATCTGTGACGGGGTAGCCTTTTGCTTTCATCTTGCGGGCAAGTTTGACCATTGCTTCGTCGGCGATGTCCTCGAAATCATCTGGAAGGGCTTCCCATTCATCCCAATCGGTTTCGGCAAGGTATTTTTCTATCTGCTTGCGCAACTCAGGTATGCCGTTGACTGCGGTATCGAATAGCGTTTCGGAAACAATGTTGGCGTAGTCGAGCACCAAGACATGGCGCATACCTTGTACAGTCTTCCAAGGAGTTGTTGGATGTGCTTCCTTGAATGCCTTACTTAGCATATATGCGGCCTTACCCACAATCTCCACGTTCTTCATCACAGAGTAGTAGGTGCCTTTGTTGGCCACAAAGGTTGCAAGGGTGTGACCATCTACAAGCTCAGTCACATTGTTGGAATACTCTATGATGTCCTCTAGCCGCCCTTTATCTCTCGCTCGTTCTCTCATAGATCAGTTTTTTATCGCGGTTGGCAGTTTCTGCAGCATAGGGACGCAGTGAGCCTTCTTCCACCAAATCAACGTCACGGCCGAGTAGCTCCTGCAGGTCCATCAGCATGCCGCCGTGGGTGAACAATGTGAATGGCTTGCCCGAGCGGTCGGGGACAAAGAGGATATCCACATCGCTTTTCGGGGTTTCTTCGCCACGGGCGAAAGAGCCGAAGAGCCAAGCTTTCAAGACGGGTTGCGTCTTGAAGTAGTCGGCTATAATCTGTGTCATCGCTTGCGTGCTGATAAGCTCAGGTGTGCTGTTTTGGTTATCAACTGCAAAAGTACGAAGAAAATTTAATTTGACCAAATTGGTGGTTATTTCTCTCTTGTTTTTGGGGGGAGAGAAATATTGCAGAATTTGAAGAAATATATAAATGTGTTTTGGGGGATTCGCTTGGAAAGAGTATTGGCGAGGGATTACAAATCCCGAAAAAAAGAAGTGCCGGATTTTTCGCTTGATTTAATTTATTATGCGGTGCTCAAAGTCATGACCTGAGGTCAGGCTCGGAAATCCGGCACAACGGGAAACGATGGGCCTTTGGGGGATGTTTGTTATTTTTTTTGAAAATTTTTGTGGATGGTTTGTCGGGGTGGGATTTATTTTGTATTTTTGTAAAGTGAAAAAATCGGTATTACATCATTATATGATGCGTTGTATCAATTACATAAGATTTTTTTCATTGCTTACAGCAATGTGCATCATGTTTGTAACATACTGTAAATAAAAGATTAAATCAATCACTTCCGTTTTATTTCTGAATCACTGATGTATCAGTCAGGTATTGCCTGTATTCTGACTATGTGGTATGTTCGTAGCCCATTCGTGACCCATTCATGACCCATTCGTGTTTTGGTTTGGTTGGGGATATTGAATTGTCGCCTTCGGCGTCATTATGCTACGAGTCGGCAATGGATTTTCCGGATATACCGGAATGACTGATTGACTGATTGCTTGAATGTGTTAGTGTGGAGCCAGCGGGGAAAAGGGACAATATGGTGAAATTTTGACATGCGACCGATGCTATTTTGTCATAATGGAGTTTGTTGGCGTTGATGTTGTGGGAATTGATGGTGGCTAACGGTTAGTGGTTAGCAGTTGATTAAAAACTTGAATAAACAAAAACAAAAGTAATATGAACCTTAACAATTTTACAATCAAAGCGCAGGAGGCGGTACAGAAGGCTCAGGAGATGGCTACGGCGAATCAGCACCAAGCGATAGAGACCTGCCACCTGCTGAAAGGGCTGCTCACGGTGGATGAGAACGTGACACCCTATCTGCTGAAGAAGATGGATGTGGTGCCAGAGCGCATCAGCCAACAATTGGACACAATCATCCAGTCGCTGCCGCATGTGAGCGGCGGAGACATGTATCTCTCGAACGACGCGAACAAGGCACTTGTGGCGGCGTCGCAGACGGCGACTTCGATGGGCGACGACTTTGTGTCGGTCGAGCATCTGCTGCTGGGCTTGGTTGCAGGCAACGACCAGGTGGGGAAGCTGCTCAAAGGAGCCGGCGTGAGCGAGAAGAGTCTTAAAGCGGCGATTGCCGACCTGAGGAAAGGGTCGAAGGTGGCGTCGCAGAGTGCCGAAGAGACATTCAACGCGCTGAACAAATACGCCAAAAACCTGAACCAGCTGGCACAAGCCGGCAAACTCGACCCCGTGATTGGCCGCGACGACGAGATAAGGCGAGTGCTGCAGATACTATCGAGAAGGACTAAAAACAACCCGATATTGATTGGTGAGCCAGGTGTTGGTAAAACCGCAATAGCAGAGGGTTTGGCGCACAGGATAGTGTCGGGCGACGTGCCCGAGAACCTGAAGTCGAAGACGATATTCTCGCTCGATATGGGAGCGCTTATCGCAGGCGCTAAATATAAAGGTGAATTCGAGGAGCGACTGAAGTCGGTGATACGAGAAGTGTGCGAGGCCGACGGCGAGATAATACTCTTCATCGACGAGATACACACCCTCGTGGGAGCCGGCGGAGGCGAAGGGGCTATGGATGCGGCAAACATACTGAAACCCGCATTGGCACGAGGCGAGCTGAGGGCCATAGGCGCTACCACATTGGCCGAATATCAGAAATATTTCGAGAAAGACAAGGCGCTGGCGCGCAGGTTCCAGAGTGTGCTGATAGACGAACCCAACGTGGCCGACACGATATCGATACTGCGAGGGCTGAAAGAACGCTACGAGGTGCACCACAAGGTGCGTATCAAAGACGAAGCCATCATCGCGGCAGCCGAGCTTTCGAACCGCTACATCAGCGACCGGTTCCTGCCCGACAAAGCCATCGACCTGATAGACGAAGCCGCCGCCAAGCTGCGGCTGGAGATTGACTCGGTGCCGGAAGAGCTGGACAAGATAGAACGCGAGATACGCCAACTCGAGATTGAGCGCGAAGCCATAAAGCGCGAAAACGACGAAGAGAAGCTGGCACAGCTGACGAACGAGATAAACCAGCTGGGCGAACAGCGCAACCAGATGAAAGCCCGCTGGCAGAACGAGAAGAGCATAGTCGAAGCCATCCAGACGGAAGTGAAGAATATCGAGTCGTACAAGTTTGAGGCAGAACAAGCCGAGAGAGCCGGCGACTACGGAAAGGTGGCGGAGTTGAGATACGGACGCATCAAAGAGGCCGAGAAACATGTCGAAGAGCTGAAGTCGCAACTGAAAGCGATGCAAGCCGACAACGCCATGATAAACGAGGAGGTGGATTCGGAGCAGGTGGCCGAAGTGGTGTCGCGCTGGACAGGGATACCTGTGACGAGGATGCTTCAATCGGAGAGAGAAAGGCTGCTGCACCTGGAAGACGAGCTGCACAAACGCATAGTGGGACAGGACGAAGCGGTGGCACTGGTGGCCAACGCAGTGAGACGAAGCCGTACGGGATTGGCCGACTCGCACAGGCCTGTAGGCTCGTTCCTCTTCCTGGGCACGACCGGAGTGGGAAAGACCGAGCTGGCAAGGGCACTGGCTGAGACGCTGTTTGACGACGAGAGCATGATGGTGCGTATAGACATGTCGGAATATCAGGAACCACACTCGATCTCGAGGCTTATCGGAGCGCCTCCGGGATATGTGGGATATGACGAGAGCGGCCAGCTGACCGAAGCAGTGAGACGGAAACCATACTCGATAGTGCTGTTCGACGAGATAGAGAAGGCCCACCCAGATGTGTTCAACACGCTGCTTCAGGTGCTTGAAGACGGACGGCTGACCGACAACAAGGGACGTACCGCCGACTTCCGCAACACGATAATCATCATGACCTCGAACTTGGGCAGCGAGCTGATACAGCGCCATATCGACGACGGAGAAGTCTCGACCCACGATATGGAAAAGACCAAGGAAGAGATAATGAACATGCTGAGACAGCGGATACGGCCGGAATTCCTGAACAGGATAGACGAAGTGGTGATGTTCAAACCGCTCGACCTGAAGCAGGTGCGCGAGATAGTGAAGCTGCAGCTGAACCTGCTGGCCAAGACGCTGGAGAAGAACGACATCATAGTGACTGCCACCGACGAAGCAATCGACCATCTGGCCAACGAAGGCTACGACCCGTCGATGGGAGCAAGACCGATAAAGCGAGTCATCCAGCGGACGCTGCTCAACGAGCTGTCGAAACAGATTCTGGAGGACAAGATAAACCCGAAAGACAACATCTTGATAGACGTGAAGGACGGAGAGTTCGTGTTCAGGCAGTGATAAGCGGTTTAAACAGCTTCTTAAAGCTGGCGACACACATGAAAGATTGCACGGCAAGATTGTCGTGCAATCTTTTTTTATATTGGTACTTTTATTAAAATTTTTAGTATATTTGCACTTTCAATTCAAAGCGTTAATATCATACCGAAATAATTAACAATAAGATACAACATTATGACACCTTCACACATTGAACACATCGGCATTGCCGTGACCAATTTGGACGAAGCTATCCGTTACTGGGAAGACGTAATGGGATTGAAATGCTACGCCATCGAAGAGGTTAAAGACCAGAAAGTAAAGACCGCCTTCTTCAAGATTGGCGAGGTAAAAATCGAACTGCTGGAGCCCACCTGCCCCGAGAGCACCATCGCATCGTTCATAGAGAAGAACGGAGGCAAGGGCGGTATGCATCACATCGCTTTCGCTGTAGAGAACACCGACCAGGCGCTGAAAGACGCCGAGAGCAAGGGTGTGCGCCTGATTGACAAAGAGAGCCGCGGCGGCGCTGAAGGTCTGCATATCGGATTCCTGCACCCGAAGAGCACGCTTGGTGTACTGACGGAAATGTGCTGCAAATAGTCCGTGCCCGGACAGGGCAGACAGAATTGATTTTCATGAGGCAGGACCAATAGGCGCTAAGGCTTGCGGGAGAGCCTCGATTACATAACCATTTAAATCAAAAACACATTATGGCTTTTGAACAGAAAATAAAAGAGCTTCTTGACAAAAGGACCGAAGCCCGCATGGGTGGAGGCCAGAAAAGAATCGACAAACAGCACGAACAGGGCAAGCTGACGGCGCGCGAGCGTATCGCCATGCTCTTGGACGAGGGCTCGTTTGAGGAGTTTGACATGTTCGTCACGCACCGTTGCACCAACTTCGACATGCAGAAGCAGTCGTTCCTTGGCGACGGCGTCGTCACCGGCTACGGCACCATCAACGGCCGCCTGGTGTATGTGTTCGCACAGGATTTCACCGTCTTTGCAGGTTCGCTGAGCGAAACGATGTCGCTGAAGATCTGCAAGGTGATGGATCAGGCGATGAAGGTGGGAGCCCCGGTGATTGGATTGAACGACTCGGGCGGAGCGCGCATACAGGAAGGCTGTAACTCGCTGGCCGGATATGCGGAGATATTCGAGAGAAACATATTGGCATCGGGCGTTGTGCCGCAGATCAGCGCCATCTTCGGACCTTGCGCCGGCGGTGCGGTGTATAGCCCGGCTTTGACCGACTTTATCATGATGACCAAGGAGAACAGCTACATGTTCCTCACCGGCCCGAAGGTGGTGAAGACCGTCACGGGCGAGGATGTGACCGTCGATAAGCTTGGCGGAGCCATGGTGCACGCCACCAAGAGCGGCGTGGCACACTTCGTCGGCGAAACCGAGGAATCGACCATCGAGCTCATCCGCGACCTGGTAGGATACATCCCCAGCAACAACTTCGAGGAAGCTCCGATGGTGGAAACCGGCGACCCGATTGACCGCATGGAAGACGCGCTCAACACCATCATACCCGAAAACCCCAACACGCCATACGACGTGAAGGAGGTCATCAACGCCATAGTCGATGACGGCAAGTTCCTGGAGGTGCACGAGAAGTTCGCCCCGAACCTGGTGGTGGGATTCGCCCGCATGGGAGGCCGCAGCGTGGGAGTGGTGGCCAACCAGCCGAAGGCGATGGCCGGCGTGCTCGACTGCAACGCCTCGAGAAAGGGAGCCCGCTTCGTACGTTTCTGCGACGCCTTCAACATCCCGCTGGTGACGTTGGTTGACGTGCCCGGCTTCCTGCCCGGAACCGGCCAGGAGTACAACGGTGTCATCGTGCACGGAGCCAAGATGCTTTACGCCTACGGCGAGGCTACGGTGCCGAAGGTGACGGTCACGCTGCGCAAGAGCTACGGCGGCGCACATATCGTGATGAGCTGCAAGCAGCTGAGGAGCGACATCAACTACGCATGGCCGACGGCACAGATAGCGGTGATGGGAGCCAGCGGAGCCACCGAGGTGCTGCAGGGACGCGCGTTGAAAGAGATCACGGACCCGGACGAGAAAGCCAAGTTTATCGCCGAGAAGGAGAAGGAGTACAACGACCAGTTCGCGAACCCGTACAATGCAGCCAAATACGGCTATATCGACGACGTTATCGAGCCGAGGAACACGAGGTTCCGTGTGATCCGCGCCCTTCAGGTGCTCTCGACGAAGAAAGACTCGATCCCGATGAAGAAACACTGCAACCTGCCGCTATAGGTGCGTGGTGCGTGCCCGCACAGGGCGATTTGGTTTCAAGATTCAATATACGAAATTGGAAATACAAAATTAATTATTAACCAGGGGGAGACCCCATAAAATCACAAAAAGATGAAAAAAGTTTTATTGACCGCCGCAATCGCTACTGCATTCGTTTTCGGAATGATAGCATGCAACAACAACAAAACCACCGAGCCCGCTGCTGAAGAGTGCACCGAGCAGACCGAAGAGGTATGCAACCACGAGTGTGAGCATCCCGCTTGCACCTGCGGTGAGGAGTGCGCCAACGCCAACTGCGAAGGCTGTACCGACACCACCTGCGCTGCCAAGTGCTGCATGCACAAATGCTGCAAAGAGGGTGAGAAATGCTGCAAGGATGGCGACAAAGCTTGCTGCAAAGACGGCGAGAAAGCTTGCTGCAAAGACGGCGAGAAAAAATGCTGCAAAGACGGCGAGAAGAAAGAGTGCTGCGACAAAAAGTAAGTAGTTGCCAAAGGTAGCGGGAGGTGGACTTTCCACCTCCCCCTACCCTTTCTTTCGGTCAAAACTTTTTCAACTGATTTTACAATTCGAAACATGAGCAAGTTATATAAATTACTAACAATCGGCACCCTTTGTGTAGCGTTGTTCGCTGGCGGACTGTCGGCCAAGCCGCACAAAAAGCCCATGCCTCCCAAGCAGGGCACAGAGCAAGCGGTGCCAGCGGAGAACGGCAACATGCCACCCGAGTGCGGAATGCACCAACAAGGAATGTGCAAGAAAGCACAACCCGTCACATTCCAGTCAAATAAAATATGCTTCATTCCCGAGATGCAGGCCTATGTGGTCATAGACAGCACCGACTGTGCGATAGACCTGGTGGTGCGCGAGGAAGACGGAAGCATGAGGTTAGTGGGACGTCACGTGACCGACAGTCTCTACAAACGTCACGACCTGAAGAACATCCATCGGCCACGTTCGGTTTGGGTGATGGAGGACAAAATTATCTATCTGGCATCATCGGCCAAAGACAGCGCGCACATCGGCATTCTGTCGATGGAGCCCGAGCCGTTGGAGGAGGGGGCACACGTGGCGAAACTGAACTATGCCTTCGGCAAAGAGAAGTCGTATTTCGGATTGCACTTCAACGCCTACGCATTCGACATCAACCCGATGGCCAAAGAGATGACAGTGGTAGGAACGAACCCGCTGGGATACAGCATTGCGATACTCGACATGACGAACTTCCCGGAAGAACTGTCATTCAAAGGCGAGCCATACAACTACCACAAGAAGAAGCAGTCAGAGGTTATCGCAGCCTCCGACCCCTACGGTGTGGGATTGACGGTGGTTGCCGTCTCGGTTGTGTTCATCGCCCTCATCTCGGTCTGCCTCATCATGTTGGGATATGGTTCGGCCATACGCAACTGGAACGAGAAACGCAAGAAGAAGGACGAAGCCAAGAAGGAGCCTGCGGTCAGCGGTCAGCAGCCAGCGGCAGTCAGCAGCCAGCAGTCGGTTGACGGCGACGTGTATGCCGCCATCGCGACAGCCATCTACCTCTACAACGAGGAGCTGCACGACGACGAAGACATGGTGATAACCATCCAGAACGTGGAACGCGCCTGGACACCATGGAACGACAAGCGCTTCAACATGAACCAATATTTCATTAAAAAGTAGTTAGCGGTCAGGTGTGTGCCCGCACAGGGCGAAAACACCGTCAAACAATAAGTAATCAAATAAACAGCAATGAAAAATTTCAAATTCAAAATAAACGGCACCGACTACAATGTTGACATCAACGAAGTGGAAGGCCAGGAAATAAAACTGAATGTAAACGGCACACCGTACAACGTGACCGTTGACGCAGAGGTGAAGCAGAAACCGGCAGTGAAGCGTCCCGCTCCGAAAGCCGCAGCCGCACCGGCAGCAGCCCCTGCTCCTGCAGCAGGCGGAGCCGGAACGAAAGTCACCACCCCCCTACCCGGAACCATCCTCGACGTGTTCGTCAACGTGGGTGACAAGGTCAACGCCGGTCAGCGTGTGGTGCTGCTCGAAGCCATGAAGATGGAGAACAACATCGAGTGCGACGTTGCTGGAACGGTAACAGAGGTGAAATGCCGCAAAGGCGACAGTGTGCTTGAGGGAGACGTGCTGGTTGTGATTGGATAAATTGTTAATTATGAATTGGTGTTTTTAGTTTCAAGTTTTTAGTTTCAAGTTACATTTCTATCGCCAATTCACTAATCATTATTCAAATTTCGAAAATCTAAATTCAAAAATAATTAAAGATGATAACTTTAGCAACAGGTGGTTTCATGGATTTTATGTCAACCCAGCTTCTGCAGTTCCTGCAGTACACTGGTTTTGCCAATGTCACATGGGGCCACATCGCAATGATAGTCATAGGACTGGTGTTCATCTTCCTCGGCATCAAGAAGGAGTTTGAGCCCCTGCTCCTTGTTCCTATCGGATTCGGCATGCTGATAGGAAACATTCCGTTCTACCCCGGATTGAAAATCGGTATATATGAGACGGGGTCAGTGCTGAACATCCTGTATCACGGAGTGCAGAACGGCTGGTATCCACCGCTTATCTTCCTTGGAATCGGAGCCATGACCGACTTCTCGGCACTGCTCTCGAATCCGAAACTGTTCTTGATTGGAGCAGCCGCCCAGTTCGGTATCTTCGCCGCCTATATGGGAGCCCTCGCATTGGGATTCCTTCCCAACGAGGCTGGTGCCATCGGCATCATCGGCGGAGCCGACGGTCCTACCGCCATCTTCCTGAGCTCGCAGCTGGCTCCCGACCTGATGGGTGCCATTGCTGTGTCGGCTTATTCATACATGGCCTTGGTGCCTGTGATTCAGCCGCCCATCATGCGACTCTGCACCACCAAGAAAGAGCGTGTGATTCGTATGAAACCGCCGCGTCAGGTGTCAAAACTGGAGAAGATCACTTTCCCAATTCTCGGTCTCTTGTTCTGCGCTTTCATCGTGCCTTCGGGTCTTCCGCTGCTGGGTATGCTTTTCTTCGGCAACCTGCTTAAAGAGAGCGGCGTGACCAAACGTTTGAGCGACGTGGCGAGCAACGCCATCGTGAATATGTGCACACTGCTTATCGGTATCACGGTGGGAGCCTCGACACAAGCGACCACATTCCTCACGGGCAAGTCGGTGCTCATCTTCGCCCTTGGAGCCGGATCGTTCATCGTGGCCACCTTCACGGGAGTCCTTTTCGTGAAGTTCTTCAACCTCTTCCTGAAAGAAGGGAACAAGATCAACCCGCTTATCGGTAACTCCGGCGTGAGCGCCGTGCCCGATGCCGCCCGCGTGTCCAACAACGTGGGATTGGAGTACGACAAGACCAACTACCTGCTGCAGCACGCAATGGGTCCCAATGTGGCCGGTGTTGTGGGTTCGGCAGTGGCTGCAGGTATCCTGCTGGCATTCCTGCACTAATTTTGAAGAGAAACGCTAAAGATAGAGGCGGCCCGTTGGGTCGCCTCTTACTTTATAATACCACTTTTACATCATACTACCCCACCACCACCTCGTACAGTTCACTACTGTCGAAGATTTGGGCAGCGAGGGATTTCAGCTTTTCGGGTGTGACGGTCTTTAAGGCGTTGAAGAAATTTGCAGTGAACCGCTCGTCGATCTGGACGTCGAGCATATTGTAGAAGCGTTCGGAGCGTTCGAAAATGCCATCGATGGAGCGGAGAAAGTCGCCAGCCATATAGTTGCAGACAAGACTCAGTTCATCGTCGAAGACGGTTTCATTGCACAATTTGGACAATTCTTTATAAATCTCGTTCAAGGCAGGTTCGGCATATTCGGATGCGACGTCGGTTGTTATATAGAACACGCTGCTGCCGCGCACCATGTTGGACATTGAGTAGATGCCATAGGTGTAGCCCTTTTCTTCACGTATGTTGGTCATAAGCCGAGATCCGAAATAGCCGCCGAGCACAGTGTTTAATATCATGAAATAGGTGTAGTCAGGGTTGTCCCAAGACATGGACAGCAACGAACCGACTCTCACGGTGCTTTGCACGCTCGACGGCACGGATTGACGGATTCTATGGTTGAGCGACGGGGCAATCGGCTGGTCGCCAGAATAAACTGGAAGGCGAGCGCCGTGCGTAGAAGAAGAGAAGCATTGGTCAATCAACTGAAGTGTTTCGTCGTCGTAGTTGCCGGCTAGAACCAATGTGGCGTCGGCAAGCTGAAATCGCTCACCGGCATAGCCACGCACATCGTCCAGTGTCAGCTTCTGTACATCGTCGGGTTTTGCATAGAAACCCTCTGGGTGAGTATTTCCATATACAGCCTCGTAGAAGAGGTTTCGTGCGACGACAGCAGTCTTCAGTTCACCGCTAAGCAGCGACTGCCGACGTTTGGCCATCAAGACATCAAACTCATTCTGACCGAAGAAAGGATGAGAGAGCAGGTCGCCCAATAGGGGATACACCTCTGCCGCATATTTTTTCAAAACATAAACCGACAGTTTCACCGTCGAGGCGGTGGCTTGACGATCAATAGCCACCCCCAGCCGGTCAAACACCTCTGCCACCTTTTGAGAAGGGTTTCTTTCGGAGGCCTCGAGCAACATATCCCTGACAGCACCGGCACAGAGCATCTTGGGCTGGTAGGCGCCGCCGGCGTTGAAGATGAAGTCCAACTTCAATATGTCAACCGAATTGGAATGGAAAAGATAGAGAGGATTGCCGTTGGAGAGGGAGACACGCTGAGGCACAAGGGCCTTCAAGTCGTCGTCGGATGGTAGTAATCGGATGTCGAGCATGTTCAGAATGTTATCGTCACTTTCACGTTGAACTGGCGTGCTGTAAGATAGTTTGGCACGGGATAATATATATTCTCATAGTCGGCGACCCAGAGATAAGAGACGACGTTGTGGTAGTTGAAAAGGTTGAAGACATCGACTCCAATCATCACGTCGTCAACGACACGGAAGAACTTGGTGTTGGCCAGTTTCTTGAAACGCGAAAGCTGGACAGAGTTGCCCCAGTCGACACGGAAGTAGGTAGGCAGGCGGAAGTCAGCGCTACGGTCGGTTTGATAGGGGAAGGTTACGGGGAGGCCCGTACCGACTATGAGACTGAGACTCATGCGCCACCAGGGTATCTTGGGTATATAATCCTGCAAGAAGGTCTTGAAGGAGAATATCTGGTCGGTGGGGCGGGGTTGCCATCCGTAGCCGTCGCCTTTGATGTTCTCACGCGTCTGCATCAGCGATATGCTGGCCCACGACTCGAGACCTTCAACAAACTCACCGTTCAACCTCATGCTCATACCCACGGCATAGCCCTCGGCGTTGTTGTCGGTGGTGTAGCGTACGCGCAGATTGTCGATACTGTAAGGAATAAGGTTGTCCACATATTTGGCATAGAAGTCGGTAGTCAAGCGGAAGGGCTTTTTGAACAGCTTAAAGTTCCAGTCGATAGACTCCACAATCTGATACGAACGCTGAGCATGGACGTTGGGATTGAGCGAGCCGTCGGTGCGGCGCATCTCGCGGTAGAAGGGAGCCTGCTGATAGACACCGGCGGTGGTGCGGAACCGCAGGTCGGTTTTGATGTTAGGCTTGAAGGCGAAACTCACCCTGGGAGAGGCTAATATCTGATTGCTTGTGTTGTTAAGAGCGTCTGATGAAATCCACATGTGATAGAAGTGGAAACGGGTGCCGACGACAAACTGCAGTTCGGTGCCCCGTTTGGTTATCCAGCTGAAGTCGCGCTGCAGGAATGCGGTGGTTCTGAGTGTGTAAACGTTGTTGTGAGCTTTGCTGTAGAACTGCAATATCGGATTGTAGGGTTGGTTGAGGCTGTCGCCCGGAGTTTCGTAGGAGGTAGGCATGGAGAAACCGGCAGAATCGACCCACTTCCATTCGTTGACGCGGTCATCAGTCGATTCGAACTGCGCCTTCACACCCCAGCGCCAGTTGCCCAGCTTGGCATAGTGAGTTCCACGCACTTCGGTGCTGTAGATGCCCGTTCGAAGGTAGTTGCGCGCATGTTCGAGGAATGTGCCCACGCCGCGGTCGAACTTGTCCACTTGCCCCATCTGCGAACCGAGAGCGAGCTCGTAGAGCCAGTATTGGTCTTGAATGTCATACAGTTCAGCTTCATCGTTGCTTTGCACCGATGTTATCCATTTCAGGTTGAAGTTGTCGTTGGGGTGGTAGTCAACCGAGAAGCTGCCGAGAAGCGTTGAGTATTTGTCGGTTTCCTGGCCGTCGAAATATATGTCCAGCTCGAGAGAGTGCATGAAGTTGCCGAAGGTGGTGGTCTGACTTTCAGGGATAAGACCGTAGCGGTTGCGTGTCCAGACAGCAAGCAACGAGAGGTCAACCTTGTCGTTCACGGTGTAGCCCAACAGTGCCTGCAGGTCGGTATAGGCGGTGGTATAGTGGCCTTTGGTGTCGAGCGAGCCGAAGAGATAGCGGTTGCTGTGGTAGCGGAACCCCAGATTGTACCAGAAGTTTTTTATTGTACCCTGAGCCCATGCCGAGCCACCCAAGAAGGAGCCAGAGAGTTTTGCATGGAATTCGGAAGGGCGTTTGTATTTGATGTCAAGGACCGACGACATCTTGTCGCCATAGAGAGCCTCGAAGCCGCCGGGCGAAAAGTTTAGGTGGTCAACCATGTCGGCGTTGATGATGCTCATGCCCTCCTGCTGGCCACTGTGAACCAGTTGGGGGCGGAACACCTCCACGTCGTTGATATACACCAGGTTTTCATCGAAAGAGCCGCCGCGGACAGAGTATTGCGACGAGAGTTCGTTGTTGGAGGCCACGTCGGGCAAAGTTTTCAACACGCTCTCCACCCCTTCGTTCGGGCCAGCGATATTCTCGATATCCGCGAGGTTGATGTGAGTGTAGTTGCCTCTGGACGATGATTCGGATGTGACGCTAAACTCTTCAAGCATCGTTGCCCGTTCGCGCATATTCATATCAGGAACCGAGTACGTTGAGCCGACAGGGAGCAGAGCGACTGTGGTGTCGCGATAGCCAATCAACGAAAAGCTGAGAAACACGGTGTCTTTAGCGCCGACCGTAAGCGAGTAGAAGCCCTTGCGGTCGGTGCGGACAGCGGCAGAGCCGCCTTGCCACCGAGCCCTGACGGTGGCCGACTCAAGAGCGGCGCCCCTGGCGGTAACACGACCTTCCACACGTGCCTGACCATGCACGCAGTCAAGCATTAATAGAAATATCGAAAGAAAGAAAAGCCGCCTAAGAAGCATCATTTTTAGATAAACACCTATAAAAACGGCAAAAAAGGGAAAAAAGTGTGCCGAATAAGAGATGCTGTTTTTTTTCGTTTTTTTAGTTGTCTAGGACGGATATTAATTTGTATCTTTGTAGAGTTGAACCGAATGTCTGTATTGCACACAAGAATATAAAACCCAGCATATTATATTGCATAAACAAAATACAGCATGCTGGAATGGGGTTTAAGCACCAACGGTAACAATCAGACAGACAGAACACTGAATATTTCCCCTCCGTATCAACCACCTATCTACTACGTATGAACGCCGTATATGGTACGTATCATCTCCGTACTATATAGCAGGTATGTTCGTGACACATATAAGGCACTTCCTAGGCTCCTGTACGTATTCTCCTACCGAAGGGTTGGGTTGGGTTGGGTTTGGTTGGTTGGTTTGGTTTCGTTTTTCCCGTTCTTATTCTGAATTTCACCGATACGCACCATAAAAAGAGAAAAAAGTAGTAACTTTGCACCCCAAAATTTTTAAAATGAGGACAAAGTACATAGGTATCGGAATGCTCGCGCTGACGCTGATGGCGTGGGATTCCGCCGTGGCGCAGGACACGGTGAGGATGTCGCTGGAAGAGTGTCTGCGATACGCCTACGAGCACAACCTGACGGTGCAGACGGCAGAGCTGAACAAGGAGTCGGCCAAGGCGAGCGTGAGCAACGCCAAATGGAACTTCGCACCGAGCATGAGCGCCTCGGCAGGCGAAAACATGAACATACAAAGTGGCGGCACGTCGTTCAACACGTCGGCAGGAGTGAACGCTAACATGACGCTGTTCAGCGGGTTGGCGAACCTGCGGACGCTGCAGCAGAGTAAGCTTTCGCTGCGACAGAGCGAGCTGAAGGTGAAGCAAAGCCAGAACAGCATAGCGGGACAGATAATCCAGGCATACATGACGATACTGATGAACGAGGAGCGCCTGTCGTACCAGCAGGAAGTGCTGAAAACCAGCGAGGAGCAGCTGAACGAGGGCGAGGTGAAATACAACGTGGGGAAGTTGCTGGAGAGCGACTACCTGCTGCTGGAGGCCAACTATCAGAGTGCTCTTGGCTCAATCGAGATCACCCGGCTGACGATAGACAACAACCGACTGGAGCTGCGCAACCTGCTGTGTCTGGAAAACGGGCAGACGGTGGATGTGACGGAGATGGGCGACGGAGAGGCGATGCAGCTGCTTTCGATGGACGAGGTGATAAGGCAGGCGGAAGCCAATATGCCTGACCTAGAGATAAGCCGGATGAACGTGGACATGGCGAAATACAACGTGAAGATTGCGAAGTCGGCGTACTCGCCAACGCTGGGGTTGAACGGCGGCGCAAACTACTATATGGGCGGTGCGCAGCTTGACCAGACGAGCGGCACAATGGTGAACGGAGGCAACTTCAGCGGAACGGTGGGGTTGAACCTGAACATACCCATACTGCGCGGCAACACGATAACGCAGGTGAAACAAAGCAAGATAAACCTGCGTCAGGCGGAAATACAGAACCAACAGGCGGCACATGACCTGAGGAAGGCGATAGAGTCGCAATACATAGCGACGGCACAGGCGGGCAACCAGTACCGCACGTCGCAGAAGATGAAGGAGGCCTATCAGGCCAACTACAACGTTTACCGGCTGAAATACGAGAACGGCGCGGTGACCACTGTGGACATGCTTACGCAGCAAGACCGCTTCCTCTCGGCGCTGAACGACTATCTGCAGAACAAATACACCTACCTGATGGATTTGAAGGTGCTGGATGTTTATATGGGAAAGTAGTGATTAGTGATTAGTGATTAGACAAATGATTTTAGCGAAGCGAACAGATCAACAGATCAACAGATAACATAAAAACAAATATATGGCAAAGAGTAAGAAAAAGAAATGGATATGGATTGCGGTGGCAGCGGTAGTGCTGGCTTTCATCGTGATAAGCGTAGCCTCAAAAGGTGGCAAGTATGTGGTGAACGTGAACACGTCGGTGACGGAGAAGGGCAATATTGAAACTACTATTACGGCCACAGGCGAGATACAACCCGTCTATAAGGTGACGGTGGGCACACAGGTGAGCGGCATCGTGGAGAAGTTGTATGTTGACTACAACTCGACGGTGAAGAAAGGCGACCTGCTGGCCGAACTGGACAAGAGCAACCTGCGCGAGCAGGTGAAACAGAGCAAGGCGAACCTCTCGACAGCTCAGAGCAGCAAAGAACTGGCACAGAAGAGCTTCGACCGCATCAAACGACTCTACGAGAACAAGGCCGCCACACAGGAGGAGTACGACCAAGCGTCGACCAACCTGCAGCAAGCCAAAAACCAGCTGATTTCGGCACAGTCGAACTACGAGAACGCGGTAACCAACCTGAAATACGCCGAAATCTACTCGCCCATCGACGGCGTGATACTCAACAAAGAGGTGGAAGAGGGACAGACGGTGGCGGCATCGTTCAGCACCCCTACCCTTTTCACGATAGCCAACAACCTGACGGAGATGCAGGTGGAGGCCAACATCGACGAAGCCGACATAGGACAGGTGAAAGAGGGACAGAGGGTTGTTTTCACGGTTGACGCCTTCCCCGAAGACAAGTTCACAGGCACCGTGCAGCAGCTACGCCTCAACCCCACGGTGACGAGCAACGTGGTGACCTACAAGGTAATCATAGCCGCACCCAACGAGGAAAACAAGCTCTATCCCGGCATGACCGCCAACGTGAGCATCGTGGTGAACGAGCAGAATGGCGTGCTGGTGCCGCTTGAGGCCACCTATTTCGAGTTGACGCCCGACATCTGCAAGATGCTGAAGAAAGAGGGCTACACCCTGCCCGAGATTCCAGGAATGGGAGCACCGAAAGGCACGACCAAAGGCATGAAGCCCACGGAAAAACCCAAAGAAAACGCTCCTGACGGAGTGAGCGGTGCGCCCACAACATCTAAACCCGCCACCGACGGCAAGAAGAACATCGTGGTAATGAAAGACAAGGCTCTGAGTTTGCGCGAGGTAAAAACAGGACTTAGCGACGGCGCCAATATCGTGATAACCGAAGGACTGGCCGAAGGCGAGACGGTGGTGTTGTCGGCAAACCGCGAGAAGCTGAACACCAAAAAAGCCAAGAGCCTCTTTGAAGGACCCGAAAGAAGAAAGAGATGAGCATAATATCGTTGAACGAACTTAAACGCGACTTCCTGGTTGGTGGAGAATATGTGCACGCACTACGAGGTGTGAGCTTCGACATCGAAGAGGGCGAGTTCGTCAGCATCATGGGTACGAGCGGAAGCGGCAAATCGACGCTACTCAACATACTCGGATGCCTGGACACACCCACTTCGGGCGACTACATCATCGACGGAGTGAGCGTAAAAGAACGCTCGAAGAAAGAGCTGGCGACACTAAGAAACCACAAGATAGGGTTCGTCTTCCAGAACTACAACCTGCTGCCCCGCACCTCGGCGTTGGAGAATGTCGAGCTGCCGCTGATGTACAACAAGAAATTCAGCGCCAAAGAGCGCCGCGAACGGGCCACCGAAGCACTCTTAGCCGTAGGCCTGCAAGACCGCATGGAGCACACCTCGGCACAGCTCTCGGGCGGCCAGCAGCAGCGTGTGGCTATAGCCCGCGCCATCGTCAACGACCCAGTGATAATCCTCGCCGACGAGGCGACGGGAAACCTAGACACCCGCACCTCGTACGAAATCATGAGCCTGTTCCAGAACCTGCACGACAAAGGCAAGACGATAGCGTTTGTGACACACGAGCCAGACATCGCCGAATTCACCACCCGTGTGGTCAAGTTGCGCGACGGAATGGTGGTTGACGACCATGCGGTGACGCCCAAGTCGGCCTCCGACGCCCTCGCCGCGTTACCCAAAGTGGAAGAAACAGCACAATAACCCTCAACTCCCATAACAGCTAACTGCTAACCACTAATATAAAATGAATTTCTCAAACCTCATAAAGATAGCTCTACGAGCAATAATGCGCAACAAAACGCGTGCATTGCTGACGATGTTGGGTGTGGTGATTGGCATCGCCGCCGTGATAACGATGGTGTCGATAGGACAAAGCGCCACACAGAACACCCGTGCCGAGTTCAGCTCGATGGGCACCAACATGATAATGGTGTGGCCCGAACGACAGCGCCGCGGCGGCGTCGATATGGGCAACACCAACACCAAGTCGCTCGACATGAAAGACGTCGAGACCATCAAGAAAAGCTGCCACTATGTGGCCGCCATCTCGCCGTTGGTGAACAGCGCCGCCCAGATGGTATATGGCAACAACAACCACTCGGGAAGCGTCGAAGGTGTGGCTCCCGAATACCTCACGATTGAAAACTACACGCTCGAACGCGGCCTCATGTTCACCGACGAGGATGTCACCCGCTACGCAAAGGTGTGCGTGATAGGCAAAACCATCGCCGATGCCCTCTTTCCGAACGGCGAGAACCCCATAGGCGAAACCATACGCTTCGGCTCGATACCGATGAAGGTCATCGGTGTGCTGAAAAGCAAAGGGCAGAGCCAGATGGGCCAGGATCAAGACGACATAGCCTTCGCACCATACACAACCATACAGAAACGCTTCTTGGGCATCAACCACTTCAACATGATAATGGCGTCGGCCACCAGCGAAGAGGAGAGCGAGATGGCGGCGGTGGAGATAACCCACACCCTACGCTCGACACACAACATAGCCGAAGGCATGGACGACGACTTCAACGTGTTCACGCAGGAGGAGATGCTCTCGTCGATGAGCCAGGTGCTGGGATTCCTCACCATACTGCTCTCCATCGTGGCTGGCATCTCGCTGGCGGTGGGCGGCATCGGCATCATGAACATCATGTATGTCACCGTCACCGAGCGCACCAAGGAGATAGGACTCCGAATGGCCATCGGTGCTCAAAACAAAGACATCATGATGCAGTTCCTGTTCGAGAGCGTGGTGCTGAGCGTCATTGGCGGCTTGATAGGCATAGTGCTGGGAGTGCTCATCGCCTACGCCATAACCTCCATACTCGCATGGCCCTATCTCATAAGCTACGGCGCCATAGTGCTGAGCTTTGTGGTGTGCGTTGCGGTGGGGATCTTCTTCGGCTGGTATCCAGCTAAGAAAGCCGCAAACCTCGACCCCATCGTGGCGATAAGATACGAGTAATGGTTAATATTTAATTTATGAAAACTATGAGAAAACTGATATTTGCCACCAACAATAAACATAAGCTTGGCGAGGTACGTGAGATGCTCGACGGGAAAGTTGGGATTGTGAGCCTCGAGGAAGCTGGCCTTTCGGGCGAGATACCCGAAACGGCGGACACCCTGCAGGGCAATGCGTTGCAGAAGGCGCAGTGGGTGTGGGAGCGCACGCACTGCGACTGCTTTGCCGATGACACTGGGCTTGAGGTTGATGCTCTCGACGGGGCGCCTGGTGTCTATAGTGCACGCTATGCCGGCGAGCACTGCTCGTTTGACGACAACGTCAACAAGCTGCTGAAAGCCCTCGACGGTGAAACGAACCGCAAGGCGCAGTTCCGCACGGTGATATGCCTCATAGAGGACGGCGAGCCACGTTATTTCGAAGGCAAGGTGGAAGGGGTAATACTCACCGAACGTTACGGCAAAGAGGGCTTCGGATACGACCCCATATTCATGCCCGACCACTTCGCCGTCTCGTTCGCCGAGATGCCATTGGAGGTGAAGAACATGATAAGCCACAGAGGAATGGCGGTGAAGCGATTAACCGAATACCTGAACAAATAGAGATTAACACGTAACCCTTTCAAGATGCCACTCATTGAAGTATTTCCCGAAGAGATAAGACGCGTAAGCGACAGCGGATCGTGTCTGCTGATGCTCACCATACCCTCCAACGGCCGCAGCATTCCGGTGGTGATTCGCGAGCCTGAAGCCGAAGCAATCATACTTGCGCTGCAAGCCGTAGAGACCGAGCGGCCTATGACACACCGCCTTATGTGCAACATCATGCACGAATACGGGTTGAGTGTCAAAGAGGCCACGATAGAGCGTTTCTCCGAAGGCATCTACTACAGTTCTCTCACTTTGAGCGATGGATTCAACGACAAGCGAATCGACTCCCGCACCAGCGACGCCATAACCCTCGCTTTGACCGCCCACGCTCCCATCTACGCCACACAGAACATCATCGACGAAACTGCGGTGGAACCCCTACTGCTCGACAATCCAGAAGATGAGAAATATTCGCACCAAACGCTTGAACAACTGGAAGAGAAGCTGCAGGAATGCTTAGAGAAAGAGAACTACGAGCAGGCAGCCGAAATACAAGCACAAATAGACAAACTGAAAAAGTAATTAGCAATCAACGATTAAGATGTACGACACAAAAGTTTATTTACATAACATCGACGAAACCGTTGCCTATCTGAAAAGCCGTATCGGCTTTATCCCCGATGCCGCGATAGTGCTGGGCAGCGGGCTCGGTAAACTGGGCGACCGTATCGAGAGCGCCATTGTCATACCCTATAAGGAGATACCCAATTTCAAGGTTTCCACGGCTACCGGTCACAAAGGCAACCTCATCTTCGGACGACTGGGTTCGAAGAATGTGGTCGCCATGCAAGGCCGATTCCATTTCTACGAAGGATATACCATGCAGGAAGTCACCTTCCCCGTGCGAGTGTTCGCGCGGATGGGAATCAAACGTCTCTTTGTGAGCAACGCCGCCGGCGGCGTCAACCCCGACATGCATGTGGGCGACCTGATGATCATCACCGACCATATCAACCGCATGCCCAACCCTCTGGTTGGACCGAATATGGAAGAGTTCGGCACCCGCTTCCCCGATATGACCACCGTATATAGCAAAGCCATACGCCGTATCGCCCACGATGAAGCAAAACAGATGAGCATTGAGCTGAAAGAGGGTGTGTACCTTGCCAGCACAGGCCCCACCTACGAAACACCTGCTGAGTACCGTTACTTCCGCACCATCGGAGCCGACGCTGTTGGCATGTCCACAGTACCCGAAGTCATTGTGGCGCGCCACAGCGGGATGGAGATCTTCGGCATGAGCGTCATCACCAACGAGGCGGCAGCCTTGAGCGACACCTGCCTCAACGACGGCAACGACGTGATAGTGGCTGCCGACCGTGCCGCCGACCGCATGACACAACTCTTCACTCAGATTATAGGCAAACTCTAGGGAGATGGGTGCATTCACTCAGAAAATCAAACCTTACGTACTTCCTATAGCCCTTGTCCTAGGAGCGCTGTTCCACAACCTCTGCGGACAGATAGCCTTCCTCACACCATATATAGTATTTACCATCCTGCTGCTAACCTTCTCAGCGGTGAAGATAACCAAGCTGCGTCTCTCATGGTTAGACCTGTGGCTGGCGTTGTTCCAGATGACGGTAAGCATCGGAGGCTACTACCTACTGGTCACATTGGGCGTTAACTACATCATCGCCCAAGGGTTGCTTATCGGAGTGCTTTGTCCTGTGGCTGCATCGGTAGCGGTGATAAGCTGCATGATGGGAGCCGACCGCCGCACGGTGACCACCTACACCATCGTGGGAAACCTTATGGTGGCCGTCGTCGCCCCTTTGTATTTCACAATAGTGACACACTCTGGAAACAACGGAGCGCAAGAGGTAACCTTCTTTGCCTCGTTCTGGATGATACTCAAAAAGATAGGGCCGACAATAGGTTTTCCGTTCTTCATCATCCTTCTGCTGCAGAAGTTTCTTCCAAAGGTCAACAACGCAATGGCACGCTACAAAGGGGTCAGTTTCTACCTCTGGGCCTGCGCGCTGTTCATCAACCTCGGACAAACCATCGACTTCATTTTCCTCAACGGCGAAGGCAACTGGCACGTGATCGTGTGGCTTGGCTTACTGGCGTTGCTTTTCTGTGCAATACAGTTCGGCTTCGGTAAGTGGCTGGGGCACCGTTATGGCGACACCATCGCTGGTGGACAGCTGTTAGGACAGAAGAACAGCTCGATGGGAATATGGATGGCCACAACATTTTTGAATCCGCTGTCGTCGGTATTTTCGGCATTTTATTCGGTGTTTCAAAACGTGTTCAACTCTTGGCAGCTGTGGTATTTCGGGAGGAAAGCGAGTAGTGACAAGTGATTTGATTAGACAATAGAAATGATAAAGGCGGCATTTTTCGACATCGATGGAACATTGCTGAGTTTCAACACCCACAAGGTTTCGAGCGGAACAATTGAATCCTTCAAGGCTTTAAAAGAGAACGGCATCCTCACCTTCATCTGTTCCGGACGCGCCAAAGTGCTGGTACCCAAAATGCCGATACATTTCGACGGCATGATAACCGTCAACGGAGGTTACTGCCAGGTGGGCGGCGAGGTTATATACAAGAACCCGCTCAACCACGACGACGCGCAGCGGTGGATGGATTATGCCGACAGGAACAACTACGTCTCTATGGCGTTCACCGAACACGAGATGTTTACCAACCATATCGACGAACTGGCACGTCAGCTTCGCGACCAGCTGGAGTTCGAGATGCCAAAGCTGCGACCCAACTGTGAGTTGGTGGGCGAAGACGTCTATCAGTTTATCGCCATGATACCTGAGAGCAAGGATGCAGAAGTGCTGGCGATGTTACCACACAGCCGACTGCCTAGATGGCATCCTGCCTTCAGCGACCTCATTCCGTCCGACAGCAGCAAAGCCATCGGGATGGAAAAGGTATTAAGTCATTTTGGGCTAAAGCGCGACGAATGTATCGCCTTCGGCGACGGAGCCAACGACATAGAGATGCTGGAGTATGCAGGTATCGGTGTTGCTATGGGAAACGCTTCAGACATAGTAAAGCAACACGCCAACCACATCACGTCAGACGTTGATCACGAAGGAATCCTCAACGCTCTCCAAACCTTGAATATCATCTAGCCATTCTGGACATCCTGTAAATTCCCGCCTCTTTGCAATAAAAACGGAAGAGAGTCATTTGACTCTCTTCCGTTCCTTTAAATCCCTATATTAACCTTCAAATCTTACTTCATACCAGCACGGGATCCTATGCGATCCATTGCGCAGCGGAATCCTATCCATGACGTACTCTTGTCCTGGTCGTAGAAGCGGCGAGTACCAGCCTGCATCCAGTAGGAGCGATCTTTCCACGAACCACCCTTCACAACACGCACCTTGTTGTTGGTGAGTGATGTCACATCACTCTGACGAGCAGCGTTGCGGTGGTACATCATGTTGGTCACGCTGTCGGGGTTGTCGAGAGTGCTACCGCCCTCCTCGTCATCGCTGGCCTCTTCTTCCTCGTCGTCTCCACCAGTGGCAACCCACTCGGTGATGGCTGACTGTCCGTCATAGTCATAGATGTTGGATGCGTAGTCACCATCAAGATAGTTGATGTTGTTAGCCTGACGATAGTTGCGACGGTTCAAGTCAACATCCTCGTTCTGATACTCTATGCTACCAGTGGTATCGTTGATTGCGATTTCGTCATCGATATATACGGGGGCCTTATAGACGTTGCCACGGAACGGGTCAACATCTTCGCCTCCAACGGGGTCAACATCTTTTCTGAATACGTCCATACACCACTCGCTGACGTTGCCAGCCATGTGATAGAGGCCGTAGTCATTGGGGAAATACCACTTCACAGGAGCGGTGTAGTCCCAAGCATCGTTCAAGTTGCCGGCCACACCCATAGCGTCGCCGCGCGAACGTTTGAAGTTAGCCAGGAACTGACCGTAGTAAGCCTTGTTGGCCGAACGAAGGCTGTGACCTGCCCAAGGATAGGTCTTGTGCTCGATAATACGCTCGTCAACGGTGCTACCAATCATGCCGAGAGCTGCGAATTCCCATTCAGCCTCAGTCGGAAGTCGGTATGAGGGCTGCAGGATACCATCCTCGCGACGTGCCTGCCGAGGTTCTCCTCCGGCTGCAGGGTCGAGGTTGGTAAGCTCGTTCTTGCCACTCTCACCACGGAACTGACCTGCCAGATAGACATCCGTCTGGAATGCCGTCTCACCGCGCAGGTCGGTCTGGTCGAGCACTATGACACCCATGTCAACCAGTATCTTTTCGTTGACACGGTCGGTACGCCAAGCACAGTATTTGTTGGCCTGCTCCCACGATACACCTACCACAGGATACTCGTCATATACGGGGCTCGTAAAGTAATAGTCAACAAATGACTCACGCCAAGCGAGCTTGTCGCGCCAACAGTTGGTGTCGGGATAGATATCCTTTACGCGCTCGGGATATTCCTCGCCGTAGGCACGCTGCATCCAGTAAGTGAACTCGCGGTAACTCACGTTCGATACCTCTGTCTCATCCATATAGAATGAAGAGACTGTGACGGTGTGAGCTGTATTGTTCCACTGGAAACGGGAGTCATCGGTAACATAACCCATGTTGAATGAACCGCCTTCGATGAAGACGAGACCTGGGTTGGTAGGTTGCTCGTTGTTGGACGACACTTCAAATCCGCCCCATTCCGAGCTGTTGTAGTCCCATCCCGTGGTGGCAGATTTCTTCTTGCTGCCGCACGAGCTGAACACCAACAGTGCTACTAGTAAAAAACTTGAGAATTTCAGAATTTTCATATTTCGATGTATTTGTGATTTACAAATTATTACTGACTGCTATCCGATAACTGCTATATTAGAACGACGGGCAACGTATAGCGCGCACTTTCTGTTTCTGCTGCGGCACAGGCAGGAGGATTCCAAGCGTCACCTCGTGCGATCCGTGGGTGTTGTTGGCCAGTTTCGACACCGTCACGTCATAGCTGTATCCAACCTTGTAGTGATCCCACTGAATACCGGCCAGGAAGATGAAAGCGTCGGCGTTCTCCACACCGTTACGGAACCACACACCAACCAGGAACGGCTCCCAGTCGAGATAGAGACCGTAGTTGAAGTAGTGGAAAGTACCCTGATATTGATAGATGAAGTTGGGCGAAATGATAGGAGTGCCGAGACCGAGAGTCGAGGTGCGGCGTTTCTCCTTGGCCAGGTTGATCATACCACCGCCGTGGACGGTAACCTTGATGGGAATACGGTCAACACTGTAGAAACCCTGGTCGGGACGGCTCAGGTGGGCTCCGGCGGCACCGGCATACCAGTTTTCGCCATAAACCATGACACCCGCGCTGAAGTCAGCGTTCCACTTGTTGTTGTTCTCAGGCTCCTGAGCCGAGGTCTGGTTCACGAATCCCTGGCTCGGGTCAATCTGGTCGGGGAAGTGCAGGTAGTTCAGATCCCATTTCAGATGGATGTTGAACACCGAAGCCTGCAAAGCGAGGTTCATGTAAACATCGCGCGTAAGGTTGAAACGGAAAGCATACATGAAACCAACGTACGTCGTGTTCAGAGCACCGTGGTCACCCTGACGGTCATACATCGCTATGGCACCGATGCTACCATGCAGCTTGCTGATATACTGGTCGTACGAAATCGACGCTGTCTGATAGGCGCTTGTAAGGGCCGGCCACTGGCACCTGTAAGTCAACGACAGGCTGGGCGCTATCTTCGATCCAGCCATTGCAGGGTTGAGATAGAGAGGGTTGGCGTAGAACTGCGAGAATCCGATGTCCTGTGCATTGACACTCTGTAACGAAAGAAAGGCAATTACTGCCAACACTGCTGCTCTTCGTATGCTTTTCATCATATTTTTATGTGTTTGTTTCAATGATAATATACACTCAATTTGAAACGCAATAATACTATTTTTTTTTGAAATAACGGCTTTAGTCTTCAATTTATTTTGCTACCGCATAATTTTCAATCGTTTACCACTTTGTTTTTCTACGCCCTTTCCCCTCTTATTCGTTTCTTTCCACCTTGCCTCGAGCCGTTTTGTGCGTTTTTCATTTGTTTTAACGGCACATTGTCTCATTTGTTTCGTGCCGAAAATTAATAAACGTTAAATAATCGGGGGCAATTCTAAAGAGATGTTAAAAAAGCCACTTTTTTTTATTTTCGTCTCAAAACCGATGTCCACACAAAACAACATGCAACTATAGCTCCTGTTCTAGCGGGATATACACCGAGTCAGACGTCTTGAGCCCCTTGACGCGCACAAAGCCATACAAATGCAACTTATGCTTCACCCAGCTTGCAGGCACCTGCAGCACCGCCATACCCGACTCACATGACACAGGCTCCGACAGCCGGCTCGCCTTCTTGTCCGGACAAAGGGCGGCCACAAACACCACCTCGTGCCCATTCTCGCCCTCTCCCGCCGGCCTCGGCTCAAACGGAACCTGCAGCTTCCCCCTCTTCGTGATCTCGGGCCTCCCGAACTTCACCGGCTTCGTATCGTACCCCTTCCCCACCAAAATCCTGCTGTAGTCGATGCCGTCCGCACCCACCGCCTTGCTGTTGACCTTTGCAAACATATTGTACTCCGGCACCTTGCTCCTCCTCGCCGCATTGTGAAGGCCCACCTTCACCACCGGCAGCAACATCGCCGCCAGCTGCGACACCTGCACAAAACGTCCCCGTGACGCCTGCTGCTTCTCCGTGTTGGGATTCTTCTGATGCTTCGGTTTCCTACGCATGCATTGCTTGCCGTTGCGCACATAGTAAACCACGTCCCCGATCGTTCCGACTTTCTTGCCGACTGTTTCGTATGCCATAATGTTTCAAAGTTTAGTTAAACATTCTTTTGGTATCCATATTACATAAGTTCGCCATGTTTTTCAAGCTTGGTGCCCTAGGGCTGGCATAGAGATGATATAGAGGTGATATCGAGAAATCATAAAGGTGATATAGAGGCGATATAGAGATGACACGGAGATGGCATGGAGATGACATATAGTTAGTACGGAGATGGTACGGAGTTAATACGGCCTTGATACCTTGTTGATACGTGGTTGATACGGAGGGAACCATATCAACTGCTGCTTTTCAATCAATTAAAATAAACACAAATGTCGCCCAGCGCCACGTGATCCACCACCACCTTATAGCCAAACAAACTGAACTTGACACATTTACAAGACATCGTCTCATTTTTTTGACTTTACAAAGATACAAATTAATCCTATAATCCACAAGAAAAACATCAATTATTTTTTAACAACTCAATGTCATTCTAATCGACACAATAATTTTTTCGGTTTATTGTTATTATAATACGCCGTCTCTTAAAATGAAATTGAAACTTTACATATTTACACTTGTCTCGATTGCCCTCGGGATGTCATCGCAAGCCCAGACCTACCCAAGCCACTCGGTGCTTGCTACCGGCTCCTGGCACAGGTTGGCCGTCGAGCGCGGCGGAGTGTGCAAGGTAAGCGTTTCCGACATCGCCGCCCTCAACGGTGTGGAGTGCGACAAAGTGGCCCTTTACGGCAATGGCGGCGGCCTCATGGACGACCTCAACAGCGCCAACCGCCCCAACGACCTCAAGCAGGTGGCCATAAGCATGCACGACCTGAACGCCAACGGGCGTATGGACGGCAGCGACTACCTGCTCTTCTACGCCGAAGGCGCCGACATCTGGCTCTACAACGCCCAGTCGGGCATGATGGAGCACCGCCGTCACCCCTACGCAAAATACAACTACTACTACCTCACCACCACCGGCACAGACACCCCGAAGCGTATCGGCACAGGCACCGCCGACGAGGCAAACACCAACACCATCTACAACTACACATCCACCGCCCTGATCGACAACGACCTGCTGAACACCCATTCCACCGGTCAGATTTGGGTCGGCGAGAAGTTCACCACCTCCAATCCATCACGCAGCTTCACCCTTTCGCTGCCAGGCGTGGCCGCCGGTTCGCAACTGCGCAGCAGGGTTGCCCTGGCCAGCGTTTCGACCGGTTCCACACAGTTCACGGTCACCTACGGCGGAAGCTCACAGCGCACCGACTGCAACGAAAACCGCCCATACGCCATTCTGCGCAACACCTACAACGCCTCCTCGGCCAGCGCCACCTTCAATATCACCTATTCCTTCGCCGAAAACCAATCGACCGGCTATCTCGACTTCATCGAACTCAACGCCACCTCTCCCCTCGCCTTCCGCAGCGGGCAGGCCGAAGCCTACAACCTCGACCACCTGGGAGCCGGCAACATCGCCAAGTTCAGCATCTCCACCAACTCCACATCCATGCGCGTATGGGACGTCACACGCAACGACAGCGTCGTCGAGATGACACTGACCCGCAACGGCTCAACCGCCACCTTCTGCAACTTCACCGAGACGGTCGGACACTACGTTTTGTTCGACGCCAGCAGCTACCACTCCCCGGCTCGCATAACCCAGCTGTCCAACCAAGACCTGCACGGCGAACTCGGCGCCGATCTGGTAATCCTGACTCACCCCACATTCCTGTCACAAGCTCAAGAGCTGGCCAACCTGCACCTCATCTACGATGGATTGAGTTCTCTCATCGTCACACCCGAGAAGGTGTGGAACGAGTTCTCTTCCGGCAAGCAGGACCCCATAGCCGTCCGCGAAATGCTACGCATGTTCTATAAGCGGGCAGCGTCCGACGACGGCTTTACAGCACCCAGATACCTGCTGCTCTTCGGATGCGGCACCTTCGACAACAAGGACCTCCTCGCCAACGGCCTACCGCAAATACTCACCTGCCAGTCAGAGACCTCTTTCACCGACGAAGGCGGCTCCTATTGTACCGACGACCTCTTCGGCTATCTCGACGACGGCGAGCGCGGCTCGCAGAACGAGAGCCTCGAGGTGAGCATCGGACGCCTGCCGGCGCGCAACGACGCCGAAGCCGACCACATGGTGGCCAAGATTCGCCGCTATCTGGAGAAAAGCGACCTGAAACGAACCGAAATCCGCGGCGACTGGCGCAACTATGTCACCCTCTTGGCCGACGACGCCGACCCATCCTCTCCGGGCGACAGCATCTTCGCAAGCTCATCGGAGAACATTGCGAGGAAAATCAACGCCACCTTCCCGCAGATGAACATCGACAAAATCTACGCCGACGCCTACACCCAGCAATCCAGCGCCATCGGCTCGTACTATCCCGACGTGAACAACGCCCTGCGTCAGCGGCTCGACTACGGGTGCCTGCTGTTCAACTACATAGGGCACGGTTCGGTGGAGTATATCGGCACAGAGCGTTACATAGAACTTTCGGACATCAACAACTACGCCAACCGCGACCAACTCTCTCTCTTTGTGACCAGCACCTGCAGTTACGGCCGTTTCGACAAACTCTCGCCCACAAGCGGCAGCGAACTGCTGCTGCATGCCGACGGGGGCGCCATCGGCGTCATCACCGCCTCACGACCCATTGGCCATATCGAGAAATTCAACGCCGACATCTGCCTCAACGCCCTCACACCAGGCAACACCATCGGCGACGCCCTGCGGCTGGCTAAGAACGCCACCAGCGTGTCGCACAGCTTTGTGTTGCTCGGCGACCCCGCACTGAAACTCTCGCTACCCGACAACCAAGTTGTTGTCAGCGAAATCAACGGCTCCGAGGTGACCGCTGGCGTATGCGACAGCGCCGAGGTCTTGTCAAAGGTGACCGTCAAAGGCGAGGTGCGCGACAGCGACGGAACCAAACTCACCAACTTCAACGGCATTCTCTATGCCACCGTCTTCGACCGGCCAACCGTAACACAGACACAAGCCAACGACAACGAAGGCACCGAAGTGCGATTCACACAACAGAACAGCGTGATATTCCGCGGCCACACAAAAGTGACATCAGGCGAATTTGAGTATGATTTCATCGTGCCGCGCGACGTCTCACCCCGCTACGACCGGGTGAAACTCAGCCATTTCGCAAAAGCCGACGACGACCGTTGCGCCACTGGCAGCCACAACGACCTGATGATTGGCGGTTTCAACCAAGATGCCGACCTCACCGAATGCCGCCCACAGATAGACCTCTTCATCAACGACAGCACCTTCCACAACGGAGGCCTCACCGATGAGAACCCCACCATCTACGCCCGTCTTTCGGACAAGGTGGGCATCAACGCCGTGGGCAGCGGCATCGGACACAACATCACCGCCGTGCTCGACGGCAACGCCAACAGCGAGATAACCCTCAACGACTTCTACGAGACCGACCTCGCCGACAGCCGCTGCGGACGGGTGGTTTACGGACTTAGCAACCTCACGCCTGGCGTGCACACCCTCACGCTCAAAGCCTGGAACATATACAACTACTCCAACACCGCCACCATCACCTTTGTGGTACACAGCGACGACAGCATCACCCTGGGACGCTGCTACGCCTACCCCAATCCGTGCAGCAACGGAACCACACTGCACCTTGAGCACAACAGCATCGCCGAAATCGAAGAGGCCAGCATCGACATCATGTCAGCAATGGGACAAACCGTCCGTAGCTTGAAAGCCAATTCAATAGAGGGCAGCTATGTGATAACAGCACATTGGGACATGCGCAGCAGCGACGGCTCGGAAGTAGCCAACGGCCTGTATATCGCTCGCATTGTGCTTCGCACCAAGGACGGTATGAAAAAAATCACACACGCAAAGATAATGAAGGTAAATTAAACGGTCACACAATAAATTTAAAGAATCATAGTTTATTACAAGTCTATATCAACAAAATGCAACATTATCGGAACAGAACTACTTGTTTTAACTCAAGAAATTACAAATCACAAAGTTCCAACTTAAATGAAAAGACTCAATTTATTCATACTGCTCGTTGTGGTGGCATGTATGGTGCAGGCGCAAGAGAAAGGTCCTAATGCAGGCAACACCTCCATTACAGGCCAGAGCAAAGTGAAGAACAACTACATCTCGACCGGTATGCCGATACTGCTCATAGCGCCCGACGCCATAAGCAGTGCCCTCGGTGACGCAGGCGTAGCCTCGACCCCCGACGCGAACTCGGCCCACTGGAACAATGCAAAATTTGTACAGTCAGAGGCCAAAGGCGGCATCACCACCACCTACACCCCGTGGCTGCGCCATCTCGGTGTGAGCGACATGAACCTGCTCTATCTGGGTGGCTATTACAAAATCAACAAGCGCCACGCCGTAGGAGCCTCTGTCACCTATTTCTCTTTGGGCGAGCTGCAAAGCACCGACGAAGAAGGCAACGACCGCGGCACGTTCAAACCCAACGAGTTCGCCCTCGACGCAACATATTCCCTGCTTGTAGCCGACGGACTTTCGATAGGTGCCTCGTTCCGCTACATCCGTTCCGATATATCCAACGGCATGGACATCGGAAACACCACAACCAAGGCCGCCAACAGCTTCGCAGCCGACATCGGTATCTACTACAACCGCGAAATCGACCAGCAGAACGAGTTTGCCGTCGGCGGATTCATCAGCAACCTTGGAGCCAAGCTCTCCTACTCCGACGACGACACACAGAAAGAATTCCTGCCCACCAACCTAAGGCTTGGAGCCCGCTACACCTATCATGTTGACAACTACAACAAACTCAATGTCCTGTTCGACATCAACAAGCTGCTGGTGCCAACCCCGCCGTTAAGCGATGGTTCCAAATACTATGCCAACCGCACCGAGTACAACCAAACCAACGTGATAAAAGGCGCCATACAGTCGTTCTACGACGCCCCCGGCGGATTCAAGGAAGAGATGCAGGAAATACAGCTCTCGCTTGGTGCCGAGTACTGGTACTCCGACATGTTCGCCGCACGTCTGGGTTATTTCTATGAGAACAAATACAAAGGCGGCCGCCAGTACCTCTCGGTCGGTGCAGGCATAAGATATAATGTGTTCGGCTTCGACTTCTCCTACCTTATACCAACCACAACCATCAGCAACAATCCGCTGACACACACCGTACGCATCTCTCTGTCGGTAGATTTCGGAGTGAAACGCGGAGCCAAGAAGGATTAAGAGCGTGCCCATATCTGGCGATTAACGAGTAGCCAGCGGTCATCAAATCATTTGTCAATTCACTATTCACTAAATCATGTTTCGTGTCGGTATAGGTTACGATGTTCACCAACTCAAAGACGGGTTGCCGCTCACCTTGGGTGGTGTTCGGATTGAGCACTCCAAAGGCTTGGTGGGGCACTCTGACGCCGACGTACTGATACATGCCGTCTGCGACGCCCTGCTGGGAGCAGCGGCATTGGGCGACATCGGAAAGCATTTCCCCGACACCGACCCCAAATACAAGGGTATCGACAGCCGACTGCTGCTGAAAGAGACAGCACGACTGACAAGAGAGAAAGGCTACGAAATAAACAACATCGACAGCATACTCTGTATGCAGAAACCCAAGGTAGCCCCCTATATCCATCAGATGCGCCAAAACCTGGCCGAGACAATGGGCATCGACATCGACCAAGTGTCAGTCAAAGCCACCACCACCGAGCATCTGGGCTTCGAGGGCCGCGAAGAAGGCATTTCGGCCCATGCCGTAACGATACTCACAACCGACCGCTAATCTCTATGGAAAAATCAAAAACACATACACAATCAGAGGAAGAAATCGCGACCTTGAACGATGAAGGATGCAAACTGTTGCTATACAACGACGACGTACACACCTTCGACTACGTGATAAAGGCTCTCGTTGACATCTGCCGCCACACCGTGAACCAAGCCGAGCAATGCGCTATCATAGTACACTGCAAAGGCAAATGCGTAATCAAGAACGGCAGTTATGAAACACTGCTCCCTATGCACACCTCCCTGCTCGACAAGCAACTGACAACCGAAATTGTTCAATAGTTTTGAGTTTCAGGTTTTTAATTTTGAGTTTCAAGCAAACACAATAACACCTTAACACAATAACGCAATCACAACCATGGATATCGCACTTATAATCATCGTTCTGGCAGTGGGACTTGCACTGCTCACACTTGAGATAGTCGCCCTCCCGGGCGGCATCGCCGGCGGCATCGGAATACTGATGCTCGCTTTCGGCATCTGGTGGACCTACAACAAATACGGTACCACCGCCGGCACCTGTGTGCTGGTAGGATGCGTCGTGCTGACCATCGTCTTCCTCACTTTCCTGCTGAAGTCCAAGACATGGAAACGATTCAGCCTTAACGAAGAGTCGGACAGCAAGGTAAACCAAATTGACGACAAAGCCATACAGGTAGGTGCACACGGCAAGACCGTGGCACGTCTGGCCCCAACCGGAAAAGCCCTCATCGATGGCGAGATGGTTGAAGTGCACGCCATCAACAAGTTCATCGACCCTGACAAACCAATTGTGGTGGTAGCTGTCGATGGCTACCGCATAGACGTGAAAGAGAGTGACGACGAACGTTTTTAGAATTAGGACAAGAAACTAAAAATTAAAAACAAAAACTTAATACTATGGAGACATTTATCATTATTGGCATTTGCATTGTCGCCCTTATCATCTTCCTGATTTTCTTCCCGATAGGAATATGGTTTCAGGCGTTGATTTCGGGAGTACACACCTCGCTGGTACAGCTGGTGTTCATGCGTTTCCGTAAGGTTCCACCTTCGGTCATTGTGAACAACCTCATCTCGGCTTCGAAAGCCGGCCTTAAGCTCAACCAGAACGAGTTGGAAGCCCACTACCTGGCTGGCGGACGCGTCAACTCGGTGGTCAACGCACTCATCTCGGCCGACAAGGCGAACATGAACCTCGACTTCAAAACCGCTACCGCCATCGACCTCGCTGGCCGCGATGTACTGAAAGCCGTGCAGACTTCGGTCAACCCCAAAGTTATCGACACCCCGCCTGTGGCAGCAGTCGCCAAAGACGGTATCCAGCTGATAGCCAAAGCCCGTGTGACCGTGCGCACCAACATCAAGCAGCTCGTCGGCGGTGCCGGTGAGGAGACCATTCTCGCACGCGTTGGCGAAGGCATCGTCACCTCCATCGGATCGGCTGTAAGCCATAAGCAGGTGCTGGAGAACCCCGACTCAATATCCAAACTAGTGCTGACCAAAGGACTCGACAGTGGCACCGCTTTTGAAATCCTCTCCATCGACATAGCCGACATCGACGTCGGAAAGAACATCGGAGCCCAGCTGCAGATGGATCAGGCCAATGCCGACAAAAACATCGCACAGGCAAAAGCCGAAGAGCGCCGCGCTATGGCAGTGGCACAAGAGCAGGAGATGAAGGCCCGCGCCCAGGAAGCCCGAGCCCATGTTATTGAAGCAGAGGCAGAAGTGCCGAAAGCAATGGCCGAAGCCTTCCGCAGTGGAAACCTCGGAATCATGGATTACTACCGTATGAAGAACATCCAGGCCGACACCGACATGCGCGAAAGCATCTCAAAGCCCTCTGCAAAAACAGCGCCTACCAAACCTAGCGACAAATAAGTCGAAAGTAAAGCAATAAAAAAAAAGGACGACCATTAAGGCCGTCCTTCTTTCATAATACCAAGTCGGTCACCGTCGCCTGCAAGGCCGTTATCAAGTCGTGCGGAGCAATCCTGAACTGAAGTCCGCGCTGTCCGGCACTGACGTAGATGTGGTCGAAGTTGAGGCAGGTCTGATGAAAGAAAGTAGGAAAATGTTTCTTCATGCCTATAGGTGAGCAGCCGCCACGAATATAACCCGTAAGAGGCAGAAGTTCTTTCATAGGTATGAGGTCGCACTTCTTGTCGCCAGCCGCCTTGGCCGCCTTCTTGAGGTCGACTTCACAATTGCCCGGAACCACACAGACAAAATAACCCGTGCGTTCTCCTTTCAGCACAAGAGTCTTGAACACCTGGTTTATGTCTTCACCCAGCTGATCGGCTATATGCTGCGCACCGAGGTCGTTCTCATCGACTTCGTATGGGATAAGTTCGTAAGCCACTTTCTTCTGGTCAAGAAGCCGTGCAGCGTTTGTTTTCTGAAGTTTTGCCATTGTGGGGAAAGTTTATTTAAAGGTTCTCTTCGCTTGTATAGGTTTTAACGGCGTCAAAAGCAACTGACCTCTAACCGCCAACCACTTCTACCATAGCGTCGGATGCCACTGTGTATAGGCGGCCAGTGGCAATGTCACGACATTTCCAACGTGTACGCCTCTTTTCGATACTCTCAAAGGTACGACCAGGGCGACCTACAAGTTGAAAATGGCTGCCGACAGAAAGCGTATCTAGTGCGATAGCGTGTGACTGCGACAACAATTCATCCGAAAAAATCGAAGGCTGAATTTCAAGTCTTTTGTCAATCTCTCGTTCAAGTTTTTTACTGAGCGGCATCGATGAGGCATATCTGTATAGCAACGGCAATACATCAGCAGGAAAGCAATCTTTCGCCGCAAAACGCAATATCAGTTGACTGTAATTCGCCTGCCATTCAGGGCCATGAGGCTTCACCTTACGTCCGCAGTCTATGAAGGTTGTCATGTGCGCCAATTCGTGAAGCATCACCAGCAGGAATCCATACTTTCCAAGGTTACCATTGACACTTATGGTATGTATCGGATTCTTGGACGATGGCAAGCGATAGTCCCCAAATTTACTCTGCCGTTCTCGTGTTATTTTAAGATGAATGGAATACCTTGTAATATATCGCACGATGTCATCAACCGCCTGTGTCGGCACGTACTGCGACATTATGTCACGAAACCTCTCACTCCGACGCTCGTCAATCACAGCCATTGAGCAGCATTTTGCGGGGTATCATTAATCTGATAACTGAAATAAGGGCAGTCGCAGTGTTTGCGCTTGCGGTGTTTGGGCATCGCCGAGCCTTTCTTGCTGCAACCGGAAAATATCAGACACACAAGGGCAAGCATGATATATATAGCGTAGCGTTTTTTCATAGCTATTTAATTTTTGCTTTAAGACTCCTGATTCGGTCAGCAGAGGCGTGAATTCGCTCGGCCTTGACCTTTCCGTCAACGACGAGTTTCTCAACAATAGCAATCGTCTGCGGCACCACCTCAGGGTTGTATTCCTTACCATTGTTTGAGAGGCAGAGCAGGTCAGCACCAGCTTCGATGGCAAGACGGATAGCCTCCTCAAAACCATACTCGTTCACTATGGCACCCATCGCCATGTCGTCGGTTATCACTACACCGTCGTATCCAAGAGAATCACGCAGCAACTTGGTGGTGATAAGGTACGAGAGTGACGAAGGATACTCCTTGTCAAGTTTTGCATTTATTACATGCGCCGTCATCACCATATCGACCACACCCTCTGTGATGAGTGTCTCGTACGGCTGTAGTTCTGACGGCTTCCAAGTCTCGGTCACATCCACCAGCCCCACATGCGTATCGCCGGTGGCACTGCCGTGTCCCGGGAAATGCTTCAAGCACGAGACAACACCTTTCTTTCGCTGTTCCTCAATCCAAATCCGTGCAGCATTGGCGACAATCTTTGGCGATTTAGAGAAACTGCGTTCCAACTTACCTATCACAGGACAGTCAGGGTTGATATCCACATCCACGCAAGGTGCGAAATTCAGGTTCACCCCCACCCTTTTCAACTGTGCGGCAGTAAGCGCTGCATAGTGGCGTATGCTGTCGTCGCCATACTGAGCCGACTTCTTAGCCGACATAAACCTCGGAAAACCGTTATCCTCGCGCAGACGGTTCACTCGTCCTCCTTCCTGATCAATACCGATGAACAGCGTTTCCGATGTAAGCGATTGAAGGTCATGGCAGAGTGTGGTGAGTTGCTTGGGTGATGACACATTACGATTGTGCGTCCCAGTCGGGGCGTCATATTCGAAAAGTATAACGCCTCCTATATGGTAACGCTCAATGTCACGCTGAATATGCTTGCAATCGCCCAGTTTCTGTCCACGGAATCCGACGATAAGCATCTCCGCAATATCGTGACGCAAACTGTCAGTCACAAGTGTCTTTGCGCCTGAAACCACTGTGAGGTGAACATCCTTATCGTCACACACATCACCTACAGACGATCTCTGACCGCATGCAATATTCAACAATGACAACGTGAGGATTAACGGAAGAAAGAATCGCATACAATATTGGATGTTTAAGTTATTACTAGATATGGCGCTGCCTATTTTCACACTCTTAGTTCCCCTCAAACGGCACACGGTGCATTATAGAGCGAGCGAGTGTTAGTTCATCGGCATATTCAAGACTATCGCCCACAGAGATACCGCGAGCGATGGCGCTGACCTTGATGCCGAAAGGTTGCAGTTGCTTGTTTATATAGAACGCCGTGGTGTCGCCCTCCATTGTGGTGGGCAGTGCGAGGATGACTTCCTGCACCGGCTCTGGTTCGGGGTGCTGTACACGGTTCAGCAGCGAAGCTATATTGATATCGCGGATGCCAATTCCGTCGATGGGCGAAATAACACCACCCAGTACGTGATAGACTCCACGATACTGCTGAGTGTTTTCGATAGCCAGTACGTCCTGTATGTTCTCAACCACGCAGATAATGCCATGCTGCCGTTTTGGACTGCTGCATATCGGACACAATTCTGTGTCGCTCACACAATGGCAACGACGACAGAGGTGCACGTCAGTCTTCAAAGCCGACACCGAAGCGACAAAGTCGGCAAACCTTGCCTCGTCCTGCCTCATTAGGTGCAATGCAAAGCGCAGCGCACTGCGCTTCCCCACCCCTGGCAACGATGCCAGCTGGTCCACAGCCTGTTGTAGTTTATTTGAAGGAAGCTCCAATGAATATTGCGTTATTGCGTGAGTGCATCAATCTCTTTTTTTATCTCTTCGATGCGGCCTTCAATGAAGTCGTCGCTGTACTTACTGTCGCAAAAGCCGTTGCCGCGAGCCACATAGCTACTGTCGTCCATACAGTCTGTCAGCAGTTCCTCATAGTTGGCCAGCAGCTGCTTAAGTCGTTGCAGTTCGTCGTTGTCGTGTCTGTCATCCATAGTAAAGTAATAACGCCACCTATGGCAAAATAGTATTCACTACTTTTAACTATTCCAACAGATAGATTTACCTAATAATAGTGATAAGGCCGACAAAATGGACACTGTACTTTTGCAAGTGTCAAATTACAAGTATTGTTTTGTTATGAAACACGGATTATCAAGCGTTTGCGTTTTATTCTCAATACTAATGCCTCTCTGTGTGGCAGCGCAGGACACTGTGTCCATACCCCATAACGGCAAGGCCTCGAAGGTTCTGGACCGCCTGACGGTGGGTGGCTACGGCGAGGCGACATACAAGCACAACTTCTACAGCGACAACGTATTCCGCTACACCTTCGCCGACCGATACAAAGATGCCAAAGGCCATGGACAAGTCGATTTGCCACACGCCGTCATAATGCTGGGCTACGACTTCGGCAAAGGATGGAGTTTCGGCACCGAGATTGAGTTCGAGCACGGAGGTGTGGAGGCGGCGGTGGAGATGGAGACCGAGGAGACCGGTGAATACGAGAAAGAGCTGGAGCGAGGCGGTGAGGTGGCGTTGGAGCAGTTCTGGATACAGAAGAGCTTCAACCAGTACGCCAACCTGCGCGCGGGACATATAGTGGTACCCGTGGGCGCGACAAACAATGCGCACCTGCCGACGCAATTCTACGGAGTGTTCCGTCCCGAAGGCGAGAATACAATACTGCCCTGCACGTGGCATGAGACAGGCATCAGCTTCTGGGGCAAGACGAAACACTGGCGCTATGAAGTGCAGCTGCTGCCCGCGCTGAACTCGACGATGTTCTCCGTCGGCCGATGGGCAAACCAAGCGTCGGCATCGGCCTACGAGTTCCGTCCTGCCAACCGTCTGGCTTTCGCCACAAGGGTGGACTATACCATTCCTCACTGGAGGTTCAGCCTTAGCGGATATGTAGGCAACACATTCAACAACGACATAGTCACAAACAACGCCGATAAATACAAAGAGGTGAACGGTACTGTCGCAATAGGGGCCTTCGACTTCAAGTGCGAGTATGGCGGATTCCTGATGCGTGGCAATGCTGACTACGGTTACCTGAGCGAGGCCGGCACCATATCGAGCATCAATCGCCGCCTGTCGAACAGCAGCGGATCGCCCTATCCTCACACCGAGGTTGGCAAGACAGCAATGGCCGCAGGGCTTGAGGCTGGCTACGACATCTTCCACACCACGAAACTAAACAAGATGAAGCTCATTCCTTTTGTGCGCGCTGACTATTACGATTCATACAATCCGCCCGATACTTTCAACGACTACAAATGGACCGAGCGAGTCTGTTTCTCGGGCGGTATAAACTACGCCCCGCTGCCGCAGATTGTGGTGAAAGCCGAAGGCGGCATACGGATGTTGCACCAACAGTACAACAACGAGCCCTGGTTTGCACTTGGCATCACATGGGCCGCAATGTTCAACAGGAGATGAAATTAGCGAATTGAATTTGTCAAGTGTGACTAATTTTCAATTATCAAGACAAGCCACTAACTAAAAATCTAAAATATCATGAAACTGCTTAAACAAACACTCAACGCACTGCTGGCACTGGCCATTGTCGCCTGCGCAGTGTCGTGCAAGAAAGACAAAGTGACCGACGATGAGGCCGAGATGGCCGCCATCGCCGAACAGTATGTGAACCACACGGTTGTCCCCACCTACAAGAACTTGGCCTCAAGCGCTGAACGCTTGGCCAACGAACTGGCCGCCCTGAAAGCGGACAAGACCCAGGACAAACTCAACCAAGTGTGTCAGACCTTCCTCGAAGCCCGCGCCTGGTGGGAGAAGAGCGAAGCCTTCCTGTTTGGAGCCGCCAGCGACTACGGCATCGACCCGCATATCGACTCCTGGCCTCTGGATGAAGACGCCTTCAACACCATGATGAGCAACGATGCGCAGATCAACGCCATGAACTCAGAGGATGGCGACTCATACGCCGGCGAAGTGCTTGGCAACGCACTGCTGGGTTTCCACGGCATAGAGTACATCATATTCAGCAACGGACAACCCAAAGCCATTGGAAGCATCAGCGACAAAGAGTTGACTTACGCCGTAGCCGTAGCAGGAGACCTACGTAACCGCTGCTTCCAACTTGAGGTAGCCTGGGCCGGCGAAGACAACGCCCCCGCAACTCACGTCTCCAAACTCAACGACCTAGAGTTGGCCTACACCGTCAGTGGCGGTGCTCTCAGCTATGGAGAGAACATGATCAAGGCCGGACAGGCTGGCAGTCTCTACAGCAGCATGGCCAATGCTATGATGGAAATTCTCGACGGCGGCTCAGCCATCGCCGATGAGGTAGGCACTTCAAAAATCGGGAAACCCTACAGCGACGAAGACGCCAGCTACATCGAGTCGCCCTACAGTCAGACTTCCATCACCGACTTCTACAACAATATCAAAAGCGTCGAGAACGCCTACTACGGTGGAATCGAAGGCCAGCGTACCGAAAGCAAGTCGCTGCACAAATACATAGCCGACCGCGACGCCGACCTTGACAGCAAGGTGACCACCGCAATAAGCAACGCCCTTGCGAAAATCGACGCCATGCCCCGCCCGTTCGTAAACAACCGCAACGACTCGCGCAATCGTGCCGCCATCGACGCCTGCCAAGCATTAGATGCCGCCCTGGCCGAAGCCAAACAAAAAATAGCGGAACTATAACCTGCGTCAAGTGAACCCTCTCCCTCTTAACTTATCAACCTATCAACTTTTAAACTCTATAACAATGAACACTAAAATAAAAATTCTTTCCCTTTTCCTCGCTGCAGCTGCGCTGACGAGTCTCTACTCGTGCAAGCACGAACCCGAGGAAAACGAACCCACCGAGAACGAGGAGGAGTATGCCGGCGGACGACTCGGCACCACCTTCAACAACTCGGCCTCGGCCTACGAAGACCCAACCCCCGCAGTTGAAAATGCCGGGTTGGTCAGCCAGTTCAAGTATGGCGAATATTTCTTCGAGCGCACCATCACGCAGAACAGCTCGCCATTCAACGGCCTCGGTCCCGTCTATGTGCGAAGCAGTTGCATTGCATGTCATCCTGGCTACGGTCATGGACGCCGCATGGACCGCTACAACGCCGACGACTGGGGCAACGGCTACCTGCTGGTGGTTTACAACAAAAACACCAACGCCTACGAACCATCGGTGGCCGGCATGCCGCAGACCCGCGCCGTCGCGCCCTTCAAAGCTCCAATCGACGAAGACCAGATACAGATAATGTGGCTCTCCTATACCGACGAGTGGGGCAACCAGTTCCCCGACGGCGAGCGCTACGACCTTATCTATCCCGAGGTGATTATCCCCGAAGCGGCCTTCTACGCCCCGCTGACCAATAGTTACTCCGACCTCGCCTTCCGTCTTGAGAGCACCATCGGAGTGTATGGCACCGGACTTATCGACGCCATCGACGACGACTCGCTGAAAGCACAATACAAGCGTGAGGCCGATGCCGGAGCCGACCTAAACCCCGCCTTCTGGGCCGGTGGTACATGGGCTCCCTCAGCCATGTACGGCAACACCAACCACCCCAAACGTTTCACCTACGCGCTCACTCGTGGCCCGCTGCAGGACGCCCCTGGTTCAAACGCCATCTGGAACATTACCAACGTGACCCGCAGCAACAAACGCAAGCACTACCTCGACCTCAACGGTACGGTGTATGCCACCAAGTCGTCGCAAGACCCGGAGGTTCAGGCCGCCTTCTACGACTATTTCCCCGAATGGAACAAGACGGGCAACGTCGAGCAGGACATCTACAACTACCTCACCTGCGACACTCTGCCAGCCGAGATGAGTGACCAGGACTATGTCAACTTCATGGTTTGGCACCGTGGATTGGCTGTGCCCGCAGCTCGTAACATCAACGACAGCGTAGTGCAGCGCGGCAAGAAACTCTTCAACGAGATGGGCTGTGCCTACTGCCACCGTCCATCGTGGGTTACAGGCAACGACAACTTCACCGACCCGACCGGTTTCTTCCGCGACTCGGACAGCCGTCTGCCACGCTATCCGAAGCAGAAAATATGGCCCTACTCAGACTTTGTCCAGCACCGTCTCTATATGAAGAACGACATCCGCACTGGCTGGTGCCGCACCACTCCACTGTGGGGCAGAGGCCTGAGCCAGATATGCACAGGAGCATCCGACCGTCTGCACGACTGCCGCGCTCGCACTGTGATCGAAGCCATCATGTGGCACGGAAACCGCCAGAGCGATGCCTATCAGAGCGTGAAGAAATTCCGCGCGTTAAGCAAAGCCGACCGCGACGCAGTGGTGAAATTCATCGATGCAATATAGTTTAAGTGACCTATGAACCTTGAACGTAATTATTAAAATGAAGAAGACAAACATCCTTCTTATGGTGCCGGTGGTGATTGTGCTCGCCGCCGGCACCATTGTTGAAAAATTCAACGGCCACGAGTCAGCGGCAGCATCCGTCTATGGTTCATGGTGGTTCGCCACGTTACTCGCCATTGTTGGCGCTGCTGCTGTTGTCGCCATAGTGAGGGAAAAAATGTGGCAAGTTCCGCACCGACTGCTGATTTTCTGTTCAGCGGCGATAATATTGCTCGGCGGCGGATTGTCCACATGGACGGGCTCTCACGGCAGCATGACGCTGAAAAGCGGAATATCTTACAACAGTTTCGAAGACGACAACGGCAACGTTCACCAGCTGCCCTTTGCCGTCACGTTGGATGAGTTCGAGCTCGTCACCTATCCTGGCTCGCGCACTCCGATGGACTTCGTGAGCCACATCGCCGTCGAAGGCGAGAAAGCCGACATTTCGATGAACAACATCTACAAGCGAGAAGGCTACCGTTTTTACCAAGCCGACTACGACGAGGACGGCAGCTCGACCCTCAGCGTGGCTCACGACCCCATCGGCATCGCCGTCACCTACGCTGGCTACGCACTGCTTGCCATCGGACTGCTGCTTATGTTCCTCTCTCCCAAATCGCATTTCCGCAGGCTGCTCAAAGGTTCCGTCGCTGCATTGCTGCTTTTACTGTCGGTCTCCGCCTCCGCCGCACCCTCCACCCTGCCTCGGCAGACAGCCGACCGCTTGGGGCGCGTGCAGGTGCTCTACAAAGGGCGTGTCTGTCCGCTACAGACCTTGGCAAAAGACTTCACCACCAAACTCTATGGCAATGCCACCTATCACGGGCTGACCCCCGAGCAGGTCTTCAGCGGCTGGCTCTTCTACTACAGCGAATGGGCCGACGAGCCAATGATTAAAATAAAAAGCAGCGAGTTGCGTCAACAATTGGGTATGGACGGACGCTACACAACGCTGAACAACCTGCAGAACTATCAAGAACTGTTTAAGGAGGCAAAAAACGACAAAAACATCACCGCCGCCAGCGAGAAGATGAATCTCGTAAACATGGTAGCCAACAGCAAGCTGCTGAAGATATATCCCATCGCCGACTCACTGGGCGAAATCGCGTGGTACTCGCAGAACGACCAGCTGCCGATGACTGTTGACGACGACACCTACATCTTCGTACGCAAACAACTGGGCTACTGCCAAGAACTGGTAGTCAAAGGCGACTTTGCCTCCCTCGACACGGTTTTCGCCAAAACCCTCCGTTACCAACAGAGACAAGCCGCCGACATCATACCGTCACAACCGCGCATTGCCGCCGAGCGTCTGTACAACGCCCTCACCACCGGCCGTTGGCTAGCCATCCTGACGGTGGTACTGGGCATACTCTTCTTCGCCCTTTCGCTGTTTGCCGCCAGACGGCCTGATGTCAACGGACAGAAGTCCGCAACCCCATTCTTAAGAATCATCCCAACAGTTTTTGTTGCACTTCTCACAGTCTTCCTGCTGCTCATCATCGTCCTTCGATGGATAGCAGGCGGCCATGCTCCAATGGCAGGCGGATTCGACAGCATGAACCTCATGACCGTCACACTTGGCATTGTGGCGCTTTGCGTTGCACGACGGCATCCGTCGGCGCCGAGTGCCGCATTGCTTGCCATGGGATTCTGCCAGCTGGTGGCGATGATGAGCGGCTCAAACCCGCCCATCACACACCTGATGCCCGTGCTCAGCTCGCCCCTACTGACACTTCACGTCACCGTCATCATGATTGCCTACGCACTATTCCTGTTCGTGATGATATGTAGCGTAGCCGCATTAATAAAACCCTCGTTGCGAGAGCGCATGGTGCGCACCAACCTGCTGATGCTCTATCCCGCCGAAGCCCTGCTCGCCGTAGGCATCATGATTGGAGCCATGTGGGCAAACATCTCGTGGGGTAACTACTGGTCGTGGGACCCCAAAGAAGTTTGGGCGCTGATAACGCTGATCATTTACGCCATACCACTTTTATCCGCTGCCACTCAAACAACAAAGCCTTCAGGCAATCAAGCAATCCGATTTCACATTTACTGCATCATAGCCATCCTGAGCGTGGCGACAACCTATTTCGGAGTAAACCTGATACTGGGCGGCATACATGCATACAACTAAAAGGTGCCGGAGTCAAAGTCCGGCACCTTTTTTCTTTTTACGGTTTAAGTATTAAAAATAATGCCTTAATTCAATCACAACCCTGACCTTCCTCCCACTCAACGCCCACTTAACGCTCACTCAACGCCCACTCAACGCCCACTTAACGCCCACTCAACTCTCACTCAACGCTCACTCAACTCTCACTCAACACTGACTCAAAATGACTCAAAATGACTCAAAATCCGAATCAGCCCGCGACAAATATATGACAATTTGTCACAAGTGAATGTCATAACCCAAGATGGCATTGAAGTTGTTTGGTTATCAGGTAGCGGTCGGCAGGCAGCCGGCAGCAGTCAATCAAAACTGAATATTAACAAACAAAAAGCAATACAACTATGGGTAAAATCATTGGAATCGATTTAGGAACAACCAACTCATGCGTATCGGTAATGGAAGGCAACGAGCCCGTCGTGATAGCCAACAGCGAGGGCAACCGCACAACACCGTCGGTAGTTGGTTTTGTGGAAGGCGGCGACCGCAAAGTGGGCGACCCCGCCAAACGTCAGGCCATCACCAACCCTCACAACACCGTTTACTCGATCAAGCGCTTCATGGGCGAGACCTACGACCGCGTGCAGAAAGAGATAGAGGCGGTGCCTTACAAGGTGGTTCGTGGCGACAACAACACCCCGCGTGTTGACATCAACGGCAGACTCTACACCCCGCAGGAGATCTCGGCCATCGTGCTTCAGAAGATGAAGAAGACCGCCGAAGACTACCTGGGAACCGAAGTGACCGAAGCCGTCATCACAGTGCCGGCATACTTCAACGACTCTCAGCGTCAGGCCACCAAAGAGGCCGGCGAGATTGCAGGCTTGAAAGTGCGCCGTATCGTGAACGAGCCTACGGCTGCAGCATTGGCTTACGGCTTGGACAAGAAGAACAAAGACATGAACGTGGCCGTGTTCGACCTTGGTGGCGGCACCTTCGATATCTCCATCCTCAGCTTGGGCGACGGCGTGTTCGAAGTGAAGAGCACCAACGGCAACACACACCTCGGCGGCGACGACTTCGACCTAAAGGTCATCAACTGGCTTGCCGACGAATTCAAGAGTGAGAAGAACATCGACCTGCGCAAAGACCCGATGGCCATGCAGCGCCTGAAAGAGGCCGCCGAGAAAGCCAAGTGCGAGCTCTCGTCGAGTCAAGAGACAGAAATCAACCTGCCCTACATCACCGTCGCCGACGGCGTACCGCAGCATCTGGTAAAGAAGCTGAGCCGCTCGAAGTTCGAGCAACTCTGTGACGACCTTATCCGCGCCACCATAGAGCCCTGCCGTCAGGCCATGAAAGACGCAGGCTTGAGCAACAACGACATAGACGAAGTCATCCTCGTGGGAGGCTCGACACGTATCCCCGCCGTGCAGAAGAAAGTGGAAGAGTTCTTCGGCAAAACCCCGAACAAGGGAGTGAACCCCGACGAGGTTGTTGCAGTGGGAGCTGCCATCCAGGGCGGAGTGCTCACCGGTGAGGTGAAAGACGTGCTGCTGCTCGACGTGACCCCGCTGTCGCTGGGTATCGAGACCCTCGGCGGTGTGATGACCAAGCTCATCGACGCCAACACCACCATCCCCACCAAGAAATCGCAGGTGTTCTCGACGGCTGCCGACAACCAGCCCGAAGTGGAGATACACGTGCTGCAGGGCGAGCGCCCGATGGCAGCCGACAACAAGACCATTGGCCGCTTCCACCTGGCCGGCATACCGCCAGCACCGCGTGGAGTGCCGCAGATTGAGGTTACCTTCGACATCGACGCCAACGGCATACTGAACGTCAGCGCCCTCGACAAGGCCACAGGCAAGAGCCAGAACATCCGCATCGAAGCCTCTTCCGGACTTTCGGACGACGAGATCAAGCGTATGAAAGCCGAAGCCGAAGCCCACGCAGCCGACGACAAGAAGGCCAAAGAAGAGATAGAGAAGATAAATTCGGCCGACAGCATGATCTTCCAGAGCGAAAAGAACCTGAAAGAGTACGGCGACAAGATTCCTGGCGACAAAAAGAGCGCCATCGAAGGAGCCCTGAGCGAACTGAAAGCAGCTCACAGCGCAAGGAACGTGCAGCAGATCGACGCCGCAATGGAGAAAATCAATGCCGCATGGCAGTCAGCCAGCGAAGATATGTACAAAGCCCAGCAGCAGGCCGGCGGAGCCAACCCCGGCGCAGGCTTCGACCCCAACAACATGGGCGGAGCAGGCTGCAACAACGGCAACTGCGGAGGCGACTGCAACAACCACCAAAACGGCAATGGCGGCGACAACGTAACCGATGTCGACTACGAAGAGGTGAAATAAGCAATAATCCAACCACAGCAAAGAGGTGCAATCATTAGGTTGCACCTCTTTTTTATTTATTTTGCCTTACTGGAAAAATCCTCTTGGGAATAGCGATAGTCTTTTCGGACGTTTTCTACGGTGAACAATACGATTACGTTCTTATAACCTGACTTTACTCCAGTTTTCTATATAATTGGACTGAAGTTTTTTCCATGTGGCTGCCAGAGTCTGTTGCATCTATCCACAACATTGTGTTGCCAGTCTTGTCGAACGAAACAATCCGCAACGTCTTGATGGGTTGCTGCTTGAATGATTCCAAGATGTAGCTCTTCATCGTTTCCGTCTTAATCTCTAGGCTGTCTTTCATACGGTCCAAGTCCGATTGTGGGAGGCTGCTCAGGTCCATATCAAACGAAAGTATTTCTGCCTTGCTGGCATTGTAATCGACTGCCAGAGTGTCGCCATTAAGCCCCCACTGTCCTGTCATATAAAGAGTTATGGGGCAAAGCACGAATACCTCTTTCTGTTCCTCAATAAGCTTAATGCTTAATTGGAAAGTCGTCAGAGTGATTAATTCACAGTTATTGTTCTTATGAAAAACGTATGTGTTCTGGTAATCGTTCATTCTCGTTTCCCACGTACCTAACAGCAGGTCTGCCGGCGCCTGTTTCGAGATATTATCCGACTTACTTTTGATGTATGCTTCGATATCCTCATCAGCGATGTTCATTAAAAGTTTGTTTTCACGGTTCAACAGTTCCAACTTGTTGACAACACGCATATATACATCCCTCCGGACAAAGCAGCGCCTGATATAGAGGGCCGTTGCCCCTTGCGTCATAAACTGCTTCATCGCTTCTCGCCTGACATTGGGGCTTGGACCTCCTGTGTAATCGAAATCGTCCTGACCTAACTTCTGCAAGAAACCCTCGTAGTCCTCTTTACTAATTGGGCGGTGGAACACAGGAGCCTCATCCATCACTTTCATCAGCGAACGACGCTCGTAATAGCACGACTGCACATTGTCGTAGAAATGGTTATCGCCTATATTCATACGGGCGTCAATACCGCTGTTGAAGGCGTTCTCCTTCGTGTCGGACGTCCACCCCTTCACTGTCAGAGGATTGTCGTACAGATACTCCAAGGCCATATCCAGCGTATCCATCGAAAACAAGTCAATCATCTCCTGATGGCTCGACACGTACATAGCCACATTGAGCAGGCTGTCCTCAAGGGCAATTTCTTCCTTGAGCCCCTGAATAATCTCGTCGATGTCACACACCGCCATAATGGCCGTTTCACGCTGTGCTGCTCGCTGATGTTTCTTCTCGACAGTATTGTCCACGAAAAAAGTCAGGCCAACGCCAATTGCCGTACCAAAAATACTTATCAGTAACTGTTTCAGCCATGTGTAAGGGGGGCGGCTATTCTTCGATTCGTTCATTATGATTGTTTTGGGATTATTTGTATCATTCCATGTTTCATTCTCACATAGCGTATGTTATACATTGTGTGGATTTCACCCTCTCCATTACGGCATCATCCTCGGAATACAGTATATGTGTACGCAAATTGACCATATTGAAATGGGGGACGAATTTAATGCAAAAATACACATCTTTTTAAATTGGCAAGTTAAATTTAAGCGGGAACGATACAGGATTTGACTTGGATGGCTGGCCGTGCACGAGAATTTCGTCCCTGATTTGTCTTACTTCCATCCCACTTTCCTTTTCATTTGTCTTACTTTTATCTTACCTGTCTCCTACTTTTGTCTTAGCCTGCTCTTACTTTGGACTTAGCCTGGTAGCACCTCTTATTAGTCTAGTACTAGGCTAACGCTAGGCTAGTGCTTACTTTTCTACTACATTTGCCTTAGTTTTTGCTTAGGTTGGAATTAGGTTTTCATCAGGTGATACGGGCTTTTATTAGATCACCGATAGGTCACGGGGGATTGGACAAGGGTTAGTGGGCGAGGGTCATGTTGACTTGGCGGATTTTTAGGAGCATGTGGTCGGCCCAGGCGGGCGGGCCGGGGAGCTGGTAGCGGCAGTTGCCTTCGGGTGACGGGGTGAAGGGAGTTTCGGCATCGGGGAGCAGGGTTACCACACCGCGTTCGGAGAGGGAGAAGAGTGGCAACCGTGCACCGGTGACGCTGTCGAAGCATCCGGACGGTCCCTCGCCCTCGACGGCATTGATGACGACCATGGGGTCCCACATCTTCTGTCCGGTGTTGCAGTCGCAGGTCATATAGACCTGCTTGACGGGGTGGATGTCGGTCCAGTCGATGTCGGCGATGACCTGCTCGGGGGTGTATTCGACCTGCTGTCCCACCTCCATGGGCGAGAAAACGATGTCAACATCAGAGGGCCAGAGGCGGAAGAAGGTCTGGGCGAAGTCGATGCCCTGAGCGAAGTTGTAGTCGCCCTCGTCGGCCACGCCGAAGCGACCGCCCTGGATGTAGAGGCATTTCACCTTACGACGCACCAGCTCGACACCGTCGAGCGGCGAGTACTGGTCGCCCTCGGACTGAAGGAGCTGGGCCAGGCAGGTGACGAAGCCGACGGAGACGACGGACACGGAGTGGTCGGGCTCGGCAGCCAGCAGACGACGGTAGAGCTGCCAGCCGTCGGGCAAGGAGGAATAGTCGGCGACAGAGCGGCGGAACATGGGAGTGCCGTCGTCGAGGGTATAGTAGGGCAAGCCACGGTAGTCGATCCACACAGCGGGGTTGACGATGCCGACGCGCACCAAGCCGATAGGCATGTCGCCGTGACCGAAGTAGGTGTTCATCACGTCAGCGCATGCAGCGCAGTCGTCGCCCATGCGGTCAACCACGACGCCGAGCAGACGGCAGCGTCCCTGGTCGTGGTAGCGATAGAGCAACTCGAGCGCGAAGAGGTCGTCGGTGGAGGAGCCGATGTCAGTGTCGTAGATAACGGCGGGGACCTGGGTGTCAGGTTCCTGAGTAGGTTTTTTCTTGCAGGACGGCAAGGCCAGGCAGACCATGAAGACCAGACAGGCGAGGATGGCTATGCGAGGATGAGAAGTTGCAGACATTGTTGAGTAGATATTTTTTTTTGGCGACACCTTCATTCACTGAAAATTCCATGTTGCAAATTTAGACAATTTCGAATAAATCTTCCACGCAGTTGCCCGAGAAGGACAACACACAGATACTACATACCGCAGACGTTGTGGGGGATGTTGGGATATTCTTTGATGTACTCTTTGACGTTGTTGCTGAATTCGGACTCGTTGGTCAGACCGTCGGACAATTCTTTCACCAGTGCAATGTCAAAATCGGTCTTGCAGACGTCGAGCATATAGTGGCCGATAAAATTGTCGGAGTTTTTCTTGATGAAGTCAACCTGATAGGCATGATACTCGCTTATGATAGGTTGCAGCCGTTCATTAATCTCGGATATCTTCTCTTCGTCTCCGCCTGCCTCCATCATCTCCGCATAGTGCGCCATGATATTGTTTTCATAGAGCTCCATCGCCTCCTCATGGTGTGCGAGAAGTATGTCCATCGCAGGAGAGCCTTCGATTTTCCACAGGTGGATGGTGTTGCGGTCGCCAGAGATGGTGATGTCGTTGTTTTCAGAGAAGAACTCAAAGACACCACACTCATCGTCCATGTTGAATTTGATGGCATAAAGTCGCTGAGGGTCGTCAGTGGCGGCTTTGAGTTCTGCCATCTTGTTCACTACCACCGCCGAATCGATGCATGTCGATTTCCCATCGACTTTCTTGCATAGGTAAACGGTGCTGTTTTCGGCATTGTCGAGCGTCAAAGAGACCTTGAACTGTTTCGACTTGTTGCAGCCGGTCATGACGAGAGCGGCGGCAAACATGATAAAGAATAGCTTTTTCATAATTGTACTGTATTGGTTGTTTTTTTCGCCTGCAAAGATACGCAGGAAAAATGTAATTATCAAATCGACAAGATATTCGTAATTTTGCAGATTGAAACCAACATGCACACATGGGCACATACACCACAGAACGAATCATATACATTGATACACTCCGGGCGTTTGCCTTGATGGGCATACTGTTTGTCCATGTAGCACAGCTGTACAACTTCTACAATCCCGCGGTTGACCTGGGGTACTACTCATCGCTTGACGAGCATCTGCGGAGAGGGCTGCTGGCGGTGTTCGAAGACAGGTGCCGAACGATATTCTGTATTCTTTTCGGGTCGAGTTTTTACCTCATCATGCGAAAACAGAGCTATACGACGCTCAAGTTCTGCTGGCGGTGCGTGCTGCTGATGGGGTTCGGGTTGATAAACATAGAGTTCTACAACAGCGACTTCATGCTGTGCTACGGAATGGTGGGGATTGCGCTGGCGCTGCTGCCTATCAGGAGGATGAAGACGTGGATGCTGTTTTTGCTGGCCGGGGTGCTGTACGGTGTTCAGTTTGTGGATGCGCTCGACTACACGGCACTGGTGTTTCCCGAGGCGAACTACCTGACGAGGCACACTGGCGACATATCGCTGGCGGGGTATCTGGGGTATCCATACTGGAAGTCGCTGACGGAGAACCTGAGGATGTTCGTGCCCGACTTGTTTACGACGCTGTCGTTCTTCGTGTTCGGGTATGCGCTGTGGAGAAGTGGGGTTATAGGGGGGATTGGTAGCCAAGCGGTTAGCAAGCAGCAGTTAGTGGTCAGTTTGTTGTTGTCTGGGGTGGTTTGTTTGGCACTGCGAGTTGTAGTCGGTGTGGTTGGTGTTGGGGCGTTGAAACCGCTGTCCACTCTATCGGAAGCCTTGCTTTACAGCCTGCTGTTCATCTTTATATGCAAACATCTGCCTAAACGGGTTGCCGGTGCGTTGGCAAGCTACGGAAGGCTCGGGTTGACGAACTACTCGGTGCAGAACATCTGCGGACCGCTGGCGGTGATAGCGATAGCCTTGCCACTGAAGCTGCCGTTTTATGCCGTGTTCTGCGGAGCGGTGGTGTTTTATATACTACAGACGGTGTTCGCGGTGGTGTGGCTGCGGAGACACAAGTACGGGCCGTGGGAGTGGCTGTGGCGATGGCTTACCGAACGCTGTAGTTCAGCTTCTTCACGGTCTTGAAATTACTGCTGGAGAGCTTTAGGTTTAGTTTGGCCGGTTTGCCGTTGGGGCGAATGGTTTTGAGGCCCTCGATTTCGACGTTGTCGATATAGTCGAACTCGCGTCGAAGGTCTTTGGTGTTGCCCTTAGGATAGAAGATATTCATGGTGCGGATGGTAGTGGGCGCCACGACGGTGAGATTTTTGACTTTAAGGTTGGGCCAGCACTTGGGGTTGAGTTCGGGACGAGGGTTGTCGGCGGTGTCGAGAAAGTCAATCTGGACGAGAGAGTGGTAGCGGCGAGTGAGTTCAAAGGTGCAGTCGGTGATGTAGATATCGAACGGAGTGTATGCGTTGTAGCTGGAGCGGACTCGGACGGGAGTGTAGTCGATGAAATGGCAGGAGTCGAAGACGACTGTGCCGTACATGGAAGAGAAGAGAGTCTGACGACCACGGAGGGTGCAACTCTTAAGTTGGACGTCGCGTCCGTAGCAGTGGATGTCGAATCGGTCGATGTCGCACTCTCCGAGATAGGTGTTACTGAGGTTATTGGTGCCGAATACACCCCAGTTGCCATAGGCTTTGATATGTGTGAAAGATGATTTATATACGTTGTTCATAGAGAAAGCATAGCCATAGTTGCGAGAGGAGCCGTAGCCAGAGTAGGTACCCTCTACGGTGTCGCAATCAAAAAACAGATTGGCACAGTTGCTAACGGAGAACACCCCGTCGGCAATCATACGGCTGCGAGGCGTGGTGACATGAATATTGGATACGGTAACGCCCTGCTGACCAACCAATGCGAGACAGTAGGTACGGAAAGAGGAACCCTTGACGCGGTGCAGGGTGAGGTTTTTGACTTCTATGTTGAGGTCGGGCTCAAAGTCGTAGTAGTAGGCCTTGAGGCGGGTGGAGTCGGTGTTCCAAGTTGTTATAGGAGCGTTTCTGGCGATGCCGTCGTTGAGGACTAGGATGTCGCGACGGTATTGCTGGTAGCCGTAGCCGCGGCGCTCGGTCCAGGGTGTCAGGTCTTCGAGGACGAGAAGATGGTGGCCAGAGGCGAGAGCAGGTATTGAACGGAAATCGAGAGAGTCGATGAGAGACTTGTCGAAAGTGACGGGTTTGGAAGGAGATATGCGAGAGAAGAGGGCGCCATGGGCGGAGTGGTTGGTGACGTAGAGGACGAGTCCGCCGAAGTCGGTGTAGGGGCCAAGCGGGATGGCCTTGAAATCGGGAGGGAGCTCGAGGTGGAGAGTATCGATGCCCTCATACGATACGTTGAGCCCGCGGGCGATAGCGTCGGTATGAGCACGGTAGAGAGCGTAGTAGCGGTCGATGCCGTTGGCGGCCTCACGGAGGCCGTAGTCGAGCGGCGAGACCTGAGCACGAAGGAAGAGACTGAAAAAGAGAAAGATGACTAGCGGGAGAGCGACTGGTTTCATGAGACAATATTTTTTTGCGAAAAACTGAAAGATATGCGAGTGCAAAAGTACAAAATAAATGCCGAAAAGAAACCGAGAAAAAGGGAGATGAAACGGATTGTTTTGATACTGACGATTTCACAAGGAAATCAGGCAAGAAACAAGCATTTACACAACATTTACTAAAACGGGGGTAATTCTAGGGTAACTATAGGGTAACTATAGGGTAATTCTATAGTAATTCTAGTGTAGAGAGCAGGTAGATAGTAGGTAGCGCCTATGTAGATAGCATGTAACACCTACCTTTGGCCTACATATTGCCGTTGATGGTTGAGGGTTGGGGGGACGGATTGGCGGTTGAGGGTGGCGGTTGGGAGAGCTTATTAATCCCGGTGGTTGGCGGTTGGGAGAAATGTTGTATATTTGCAGCGTTGTTTATATACTTTTTTGCAACGTTGTTTATACACTTTTGAAACATGAAGAAGATTGCGTTTTTGGTTTTGGCAGTGATGATGGGGTTGGGCGTGAGGGCCGATGAGGAATTTGTGATAATGAAGTCGCCCGACGGGAGACTGGAGAGCTGGGTGTACCTCGGGGCGTATGGGCCTAGATACAACCTGAAATATGACGGGGTGGAGATTATGAAATATACGCAGCCACGCCTGAACACCGACAAGCACGGGAAAGCGGGAGAAGGCGGATGGGGCGTGAGGAAAGAGAGTCACAGAAAGGTGGACGAGACGATAGAGTCGCCCTTCTACAGGCAGGCTACGATGCGGAACCAGTATAACGAGCTGACGATGAGGCTGAGAAACGGCTTGACGATGGAAATGAGAGTGTATAACGAAGGAGTGGCATACAGATGGAAGACGGACAAGGCATGCAGGGTGATTACGGAGAAGGTGGAATACGAGTTTATGGAGGACTGGGAGACGACGGCGCCGTATGTGATACACTTTGACTCGACAAACCACGAAAGACAATACAACTCGTCGTTTGAGAACCATTACAAGCGGATGCCGATATCGGAGCTGGACACGAGACGCCTGTGCTTCCTACCACTGCTGGTGCACGGGCCGAAGGGAGTGAAGGTGTGCATCACGGAGTCAGGGCTGCTGAACTATCCGGGGCTGTACCTGCACGGAACCGGAGAGAAGGGAGTGCTGACGGGAGAACACGCCCCCCTGCCAGACCGCGTGGAGCAGGGCGGATACGGCAACCTGCAGGAGGTGGTGAAAGAGAGGAAAGACTATATAGCCGAGATGGCGAAAGGAGAATGCACGCCGTGGAGAATCATGATGGTGGCAGAGAACAGCGCCGAAATGGCTATGAACAACATGAGTTACCTGCTGGCAGAGCCGAACAGGGTGAAAGACCAGAGCTGGATACGGCCAGGTAAGTCGGCGTGGGAATGGTGGAACAGCTGGCATCTGGAGGGAGTAGGCTTCGAGGCTGGAATAAACACCCAGACATACAGGGCGTACATAGACTTTGCGTCGAAATACGGGCTGGATTATGTGATAATGGACGAAGGGTGGTCGGTGAGGAACGAGGCGGACCTGATGAAGGTGGTGCCGGAGATAGACCTGCCGGAGATAGTGAAATATGGGAAGGAGAAAGGTGTGGGCATCATACTTTGGGCAGGGCATTACGCCTTCGACAGAGACATGGAGCGAGTGTGCCAGCACTATAGCGAGATGGGAATCAAAGGGTTCAAGATAGACTTTATGGACAGAGACGACCAGCTGGCGGTGGATTTCTACAGGAGAGCGGCGGAGATGTGCGCAAAATACAGGCTGGTGGTGGATTTCCACGGAGCGTTCAAGCCGGCAGGATTCACGAGGACGTACCCTAACGTGCTGAACTTTGAAGGAGTGTTCGGGCTGGAGCAGATGAGATGGGCGAAGCTGGAATGGGACCAGATGAAATACGACACCGAGATACCGTTTATAAGACAGGCTGCGGGACCGATGGACTACACGCCCGGAGCGATGCTGAACGGAACACAGAACACATTCAGGCCGAACTCGCTGGAGCCGATGAGCCAAGGGACGAGATGCCACCAGCTGGCGTTGTATGTGGTGCTGGACATGCCGCTGGCGATGCTGTGCGACTCGCCGTCGAACTATGAGAAAGAACCCGAGTTTACCAAAATGCTGGCGGAGATACCGACGACGTGGGACGAGACGAGGGTGCTGGCCGGCGAGGTGGGCGAGTATATAGTGACGGCACGGCGGAAGGGAAAGGTGTGGTACATCGGCGGCATCACGAACTGGGAGGCGCGGACGGTGGAGTTTGACTTGTCGTTCATAGGCAGACCATGGGCGAGGTCGGCGACCATGTATCTGGACAGTCCGAACAGCAAACGGTGGGCAAGCGACTACCACACAATGGGATTCCAGCCATACGAATTAACGAAAGGCAGTGCGGACATGGCGCCAGGAGGAGGTTTTTTGATGAAAGTTGAGGTGGAGTAAGGCGGCGCTGCCTTCTTCGGAGTCAATGGCTCTGCGGCTCGGCAATGCTCAAGCGAGATTGGAATTGCTCTCGCTTTTTTGAGCCAATTGAAATGTTAATTGCCGCCGACAAGCGGCGGCATTACCACCTTCGGCTCAGCAGAACTCACAATTTTTGTGAGTTCTGCATTCGCTCTTGAATGTTAATTAATGTAAAAAACGAGCGGAATGTTTGTAAATTAAAGAATTATCCATATATTTGCTATCTGATAAAGAGTAGGCAAAAGAGCCAAAACAACACGTAAAACGATTTATAATCAATATATTATGAAGCGGACATTATTATCCTTACTGTCAATTCTGGTACTTTCAACGGCGTTGAATGCACAGGAGACCTATCTGGTGGCGGACGGAACACAGACAAATTCAAACGTGCCGATTTACGGTTTTTATGCAGAACAATACCAGCGATGCCAAACGATATACCCAGCGAGCATGCTAGAAGAGATGAGCGGCGGACAAATAATGAGTATAAAGTATTTCATCAGTTCACCGTCCAGCAGTGCCATCAACTCCGTTTTTCAAGTAAAGATAGGAGAAGTGTCTGCATCGTCATTCACAAGTTCCACTTTTCTGAACACCAATAGCTTCCAGACGGTCTATACCGGCACATTCAATACCCAACAGACAACACTGACTATTACATTCACCGAGCCCTATCCGTACGGTGGCGGCAATCTCCTGATTGAAGTAGATGATATAACCCCGAGCAACTATTCGTCATGCTCGTTTTACGGGATAACACAAACGGGCGGAAGCATATCCGGGAGCTCAAGCAGTTCGTTGAGTTCGGTCAGCGGAACAACACGAAACTTTATACCGAAAACGGAGTTCACGGCGACGGTAGGAGAAATAACCTGCCGGAAGCCTGATAACCTGACAGTTTTCAATGTGTCACGCACGGGAGCCGCTATCGGATGGGACGCACCTGCCACGACAAACCCAAACTCGTATTATTTTGAATACAGACTTGCTGGCAGCAACAACTGGAGAGGTGAAACGACAAGGGATCCCTATTTTTTCATGACGGGGCTCTCGCAGGCTTCGGAATACGACGTGCGCGTAAGGTCGATATGTGAGTCAGACGACACGTCGTACGCAGCACAAACCTCGTTCACTACGCCCGGGTGCAATGTAGAGTTGGCTGGCGGAAATACTTCGAGCAGTACAGTACCGTTCAACAGCAACTATAAATACGGATATACTCAGATGCTGTATTCTGCATCTGTACTAAGTCCAATGGACACTATCTGGGGAGTGGAGTTTTATCTGACTGCCACTAATAGCACAACCTATACCTTTGACCTATACATAGCCAACACCACAGCCACTTCGGTAAGCACAAGTTCGTATGTAGCCTCGTCGCAGCTGAACAGAGTTGTTCAAAACCGCCAAATGAGTTTCACTCAGGGATGGAATTACATACAATTCTCAACACCGTTTGTCTATGACGGCTCAAGCAACATTGTGGTAGCATTTGACAACAACACTGGATCATACGTATATGGGCTAACGTTTGCACACCATAGCGCGTCAGGATGCAGCAGCTGCTATTGGTACCAGGACGGAAGCGACGTATATCCGTCCAGTCCTTCAGCAACAACAAGCAACAACCTTTCAACTGTACCAGACATACAGTTTGTAATCACCTGTTCGCAAGACAATTGTCAGGCGCCACTACTGTTGGTCAACGAAGTAGAGTCACATTCAGTGATGCTTCACTGGCAACCGATGGGTACAGCCTCGTCTTGGAAAGTGGAATACAAAGAAGGGGTCACGGGCAACTGGGTTACAGCCAACGCCAATGTTTCGCAGAACGACTATGAAGTCACCAACCTTACCGCCGGCGTAACTTACCAATTCCGAGTATCCTCCAACTGCAGCAGCACATACAACAGCTCAACAGTATCGGCATTCACAAAGTGTGATTTGTTTGACATACCATACAATGAGGGGTTCGGTTCAGGAGAAATCAACCCTTGTTGGACCAAGTCGGAACTACAAACAAATTATCCAACAATTTTCTCACAGAAACTATACACAGGGCCGACTGCAGGTTCGTGGGTGATACTGCCCGAATTTGTGGAGGAAATCGGAAACCTGATGATTACATTCGACGTGAACAGCAGTTCGGAGTCGGGCAACCTGAAGGTGGGAGCGGTCATAGGCAACGCCATCAACACTTTTGAGGAGCTGGCGACGATTTCATACACCGAGGAGATCACAAACGCCGAGGTGTATTTTGACAACTACACGGGTGAGGGGACAAACATTGCGATAAAGTTTGAGTCGGGATACACGTTGGTGGACGATGTTGTGGTGAAAATAGCACCAAGCTGCCGTAGGCCAAACAACATAAGAGTTGACGAAGTGGAGGCCTCGACAGCCACGCTATCGTGGGATGCCGGACAGAACGCAATAGGAGCAACAGTGAAATACAGACGTGCCGGTGGAAGGTGGACAACTGTTACCACGACGGGAAACAGCGTGACGCTGACAGGTCTTGTGGCAAATATGCCATACGACGTGATAATCAAGGCCGACTGCGGCAACGGAGATGAGAGTGAGAATAGCGAGACCTTCACGTTCCGTACAGGCTGCGCCGACGGCAGCACCCGAGTCACCGAGGGATATCCGTTCATCGAAGGATTTGAATATGGACTCTACTGCTGGCAGCAGGAGTTTGAAGCTCAGTCCTTGGAGTGGATGACAGAGAAAGGCGATGGCGAGGCGAACGAAGGCGCACATGGCATAACAACCGCCTACCTAGACGAAAACAATGCATTGTTCTATAACTTATTGGTATATACAGCAGGACCCAAAACCAGAATCATAAGTCCACTACTGAACATTGAAGATTTGGCAGAGCCTTGGTTGAGATATGCCTATGGACTAACGAAATTCACGGACAGAGAAACTGGCCAGCAGTACTTTGACGAAATGAGTGTGTATTACAGAACTACGACCACTGGGCCATGGGTGCAGTTGAAGAGTTATAATACCGCCACGACGGGTTGGGTGCTTGACTCGGTACAGTTGCCGGCAAGCAGCACCACCTTCCAGATTTCGTTCCTCGGATACTTCAAAGGCGGTAACGGAGTGGCACTGGACGACGTGAGAGTTTATACAGCCGGACATGCCGACCGTGTCGATGACGAGCCTCCATCGGCAGGTATAGAGGAGAGCGAAAAAGAGAATTCATGGAGTTTCAACATATTCCCGAACCCGGCGAGCGGCAGCACTACGATAAGCATCGAAGGTTTAAGCGGCCGCATCAATATCGCGGTTATGGATATGAGTGGCAGGATGGTCAGAAGCGAGAACAGAGAGTGCTATGACGGCTGCACACAAACGCTGGCACTGCAAGGACTGGCACAGGGAGCTTACTTTGTGAGGGTTAGCGGAGAGAAGGTGAACAGCGTGAAGAAACTGGTAGTGAGGTAAAGCTACCCCGACCGTGAGGAAAGGGCTCGCCATAGCGCTGACGATATTCATAGCGACGGCTGTGAAGGCGCAGTATGTGGTGTGCGAGACCGAGGGAGTTGCGGCAGAGGCAGCGATATTCAAAAAGACATTTATTCTCACACAAGATGAGGCGGCGAAGTTGAATGACGCCGCCTCTATTGTTGTTAATTCCATAGGCTACCACGATCTCTATGTAAACGGAGCGTGTGTAAACGAATACAAACCCATGCAGCCAGCGGTAACGCAACTAGACAAACGTACGCTAACGGTGAGTTACGACAGAGGTTTCATACTGCACGAAGGAAAGAACGTAATCGAAATACATGTTGGGCAAGGCTGGGGGCGTATATATGGTATGCCAGCAGCAGTGAAGGTTCTGCTGTATCACCAAGAGGGGAATGACAAACAACTGATATTGAAGACAGACAGCACGTGGCTTTGCAGCCCAGACAGATATACTTACACTGGCAGCTGGGAGCCTCTACAGTTCGGCGGAGTGAGAATAGACGGGCGCTGGGAGGCCATGTGGAGAAATGCCACAGCGAAAAAATTCGACTGGATTAAGGAGAGCGAGCAGGAGTTCTATGGGAACCACATAATAGGCAAGCAGGATATAGTGGCAAGAGAGGTTGAGAAAGACGGCTGCGTGGTGCTAGACTTCGGGAAGTCGATAACCGGATGGCTGCAAGTAGACTTCGCAAGGCTTGACAAAGACGACGAAATCACTTTGGAATATATGGATCACCGCGATGCGGCAGCGCCACATACCGAGAGCGATACCTACATAGCGCGGGGCGAAAGAAGAGAGACTTTCCTCAACCATTACATGCTTCACTCGTTCAGGTATGTGAGGGTATCAGGGAAAAACACAGGCGACATCACAAACCACATAGACAAAGCTCAAGCCATACAGATAAGCGGAGTACCCATCTGGGAAAGCTCCACCTTCGAATGTTCAGATGAGAGACTAAACGCAGTACACGATATGATAAGACACACCTTGAGCTGCCTCACATTCAGCGGTTATATGGTGGACTGCCCCCATCTGGAGAGGATGGGCTACGGCGGAGACGGAAACTCATCAACAATGACGTTACAGACAATGTTTGATGTAGAGGACACCTACAGAAACTGGCTGACAGCATGGTCAGATGCTATGGACAGCACCAGTTCGTTGCCATACGTAGCCCCCAGATACCCAACCGGCGGCGGCCCGTATTGGAGCGGTTTCATCATAAAGGCACCGTGGAGAAGCTACGTCAACTATGGAGACCAGACTCTGATAGACCGCCACTACGGAGAGATGAAGCGATGGCTGGAGTATGTCGAGCGGTACAGTACGGAAGGACTGCTGAGTCCCTGGCCAGATGAAGGCAGAATGTGGTTTCTGGGCGACTGGCTCGCCCCGAAAGGTGTTGACGTAGGAGGCGAGTCAGCGTTGTTTGTCAGCAACTGCTTTGTAAGCGAATGCCTGTCAGACATGGTAAAGATGGCAAGACTGCAAGGGTTAGAGGCAGAGGCTCTAGAATACGAAAAGAGACGGAAACATCTGGTCGAAGCCATACACAAGGCTTATTACCACAAAGCAAGCAAAAGTTATGCCAATGGGACCGTACTGGACATGACATACGCACTGCTTGCCGAAATTGCCCCAACAGAGGAGATAAGACAAGAGACCAAGCGCAAGTTGCTGGATGACTGCCATGAGAAGCACAAAGACCACATTGCAGTCGGTTTGATGGGCGTGCCGATATTCACTGAATGGGTGATAAAAGAAAAGGAATGCGACTTGATGTGCAACATTCTTCGTCAGGAAGACTATCCCGGATACCTTTACATGATTAAGAACGGAGCGACAACGACATGGGAGTCGTGGGATGGGGAACGAAGCAGGATACACAACTGCTATAATGGAGTGGGTATATGGTTTTACCAAGCATTGGCAGGCATACGGCCCGACGAAAAAGAACCAGGATACAAGCACTTCTTCATTGATCCGCAGAGATGCTCCGGCATCGACTGGGTAAAGGCCACTAAAAAAACAAGACATGGGGAGATACATGTGTATATAGAAGGCAGCAAATTAATGGTGACCATACCAGAAGGAACCACGGCAACCATCTTCCCCGGCAGAAAAGCAGAACGCACACTGGGAGCTGGCAGGTGGACACTGGCCATACCCGAAAAGCACTCTAAAAATAACCCATAAACCACCACTCCAATAATGAAACAGTTATTTTCAATCGTCTTTTTGACGATGATAATGGTCAGTTGCGGCACCAAAACCAAATTAACCCACCTGACTGTTGAGATGCAAGACGGCAGCCAGCCATTGGCGACAGCCGAACCACGCTTCAGCTGGCAGTATGAGTCGGATGCAAATGATGTTGTGCAGACGGAGTACCGTATCGTTGTATCCACAACGGAAGACAATGCGAAAAAGGGGGTAGGAGATTTATGGGATTCGAAGTTTGTGGAGTCAGACGAGATGCTTTATATCCCCTACCAAGGCGTCCAGCTGAAAAGCCGCGATATTGCATACTGGAAGGTAGAGAGCAAAGTGCGGTACGGCAAAGGAGACGAAAAGAAAATAACAAGCGAAGTCAAGCGATTCGAGATAAGCCTGCTGAGCAACAATGACTGGCAGGCGAAGTGGATAGGGCGTGCTTTCGATGACGATATACTAAAAGGACACACGCGCATAGCCGCACGATACCTGAGAAAGGAGTTTGAGTTGAAAGACGATGTCGAGTCAGTGAGGCTCTATATATGCGGACTAGGGGTGTATAGCGCATATATCAATGGCGAAGAGGTGGCGCCAGAGGAGTTGTTGAAACCCACACTGTCGGACTACACCAAACACGTATATTTCAACGCCTACGACGTCACCGAGATGATAAACAAAGGAGAGAACGCAATAGGAGTCACCCTTGAAGGCGGACGATTCACAACAATTAGGTACGACTCAGCGACAATGGAATGGTGCGGTATAAACCATGCCGCCCATTATGGCCTACCACAGTTGCTGCTGCAATTAGAGGTGACATATCAGGATGGAGACAAGGAGACGATTGTAAGCGACAAAAAATGGAAGATAACCAACCGCGGACCGATAAGGAAGTCCAACGAATTCGACGGGGAGACATACGACGCACGGATGGAGTTGGGAGATTGGACTAAAGCGGGATATGACGACAGAAGCTGGCTGCCCGTGGTTGCCGATTTCGACAAAGAGAATATGGATTTCGGCAACGAGACAAATCCAAAACACAAAGTGCTCAAAGACCCAAGCTGCACCGCATGCATGAATCCACATTGGAAGGACCTCGTTGCTGAAGATGTGTATATAAACATGACGCCACAACCCAATCCGAATATAAAGGTGCAGGAGAAGCTAAATCCCGTGTCAATATTCAAGAAAGACGATACATGGATACTCGATATGGGGCAGAATATGGTTGGCACATACGAATTCAGAATATCGAACTTTGCGTTACAAAACGGCGACACCGTCACTTTCCGTTTCGCAGAAACCCTCAAGAGTGACAGCACGCTATACACAGCCAACCTGCGTAGCGCCGAATGTACAGACAGATATATCGCCGGAGAATGCTCGAACAATGCGGGTCACAAAGAGCAGGCTTTTTGGCGACCCATGTTCACATACCATGGATTCCGATATGTCGAGATAGCAGGGCTGCCGAGCGAACCAACAGTGGAGGACTTCACAGGGCTGGTGTTCTACGACGAGATGCCCGTCTCTGGAAACTTCGAATGTTCCAACGAAGTGATGAATGCCGTCTATCACAACGCATACTGGGGCATCAGAGGAAACTATCGTTCGATGCCGACCGACTGTCCGCAGAGAGACGAACGGATGGGGTGGACCGGAGACAGGACCACAGGGTGCTATGGAGAATCGTATATTTTCAACAACCACAGGCTGTATGCCAAATGGCACCAAGACTTGGCCGACTGCCAATGGGAGAACGGATCTCTGTCGGACGTTGCACCAGCCTATTGGCGCAACTATACCGACAACATGACCTGGCCAGGAGCATTCATCACCGTAGCCGACATGATTTACAGCAGATACGGAGACATCAAGCCAATAAGGGAACACTACGACAAGATGAAACTATGGATGTGGCACATGAAGAGATGTTACGAAAAAGACGGCGTAATCGTACGCGACACATACGGTGACTGGTGTGTGCCACCCGAAAGTCCAGAGATGATACACACCAAAGACACCAACCGCATGACGTGGCCAGCAATGCTCTCCACACCATTCTACTGTCATCTTGCAGGAAAGATGGAACGGTTTGCCACTCTGCTCGGCCATAACGACGATGCCGAATACTACAGAAACGAGATAGTAACAACCACCGAAGCATTCAACAAAAAGTATCTCAACCGCGAGACCGGAGGTTATTCGCACAACAGTGTAACCTCAAACCTGCTGCCCCTCGCCTTCGGCATGGTACCCAAAGATATGGAACAGAAAGTGTTTGGGAACATTATAGACAAGACCGAAGGTGAATTTGGAGGACACGTCTCAACCGGCGTTGTAGGCATACAACAACTGATGAGGACACTGACAGATTTCGGACGAGCTGATTTGGCATTGAGACTTGCCACCAACGAAAGCTACCCCAGCTGGGGGTATATGGCCAAGAAGGGCGCGACCACCATCTGGGAGCTGTGGAACGGAGACACCGGCGACCCATCGATGAACTCAGGCAACCATGTGATGCTGCTTGGCGACCTCATCATCTGGGAATATGAATACCTCGGAGGCATACGCCCGATGGAGCCAGGATATAAAAAGATAGAACTCAAGCCCTACCCTATCGACGGACTTGACCATGTGAAATGCACATACAACTCCGTATCAGGCAAGATTGTGAGCAACTGGCAACGCAAGGGAGACCGCTTCGAGTGGGAGATAGAGATACCCGCCAACACGACAGCGGAGGTGTGGTTGCCGACGCCAGACGGATATGCAGAGAAGAGGGTTATGGGAAGCGGAAAATACCACTTGAAATCGTCAGGGTGGAGACGGTAAAGAGGATTACTGCTTCACGATGGTAATGGTCTTGGAGGTGTTGTCTTTCAGGGTAAGGCACAGCAGATAGGTGGCGGCCGGGAGGTGGTAGAGGTTTATCCACTCATCGGCGGAGCCTTGCATGATGGTGCGTTTTTGCATGTCGATGAGGGCGTAGCGTTTGATTTTGTCTGCAGGCAGATGGAGTCGTGAGGAGGTAGGGTTTGGATAGACGACTACGCGGTCCTTGTCGAGAGTGATGTCGGTGACGGCATCGATTGAAGGGTTGAGATAGTCAGAGAGTTGTTCGGAGAGGTTTAGTCTGAGGAGCTGAGAAGGCTTGGTGACGCCAAGATGGTCGAACTTCTCACAGGAGAGGAAATAGTGGATGCCATCGACGGTAGCGATGCCTTCGATTTGTGTGCCCATGCCGTTGGATAGAGGTATGCGCTGGTGGGAGGCACGGTCGAAGGCGAGACCTTCGAAATCGTAGGCCAAGAATACAAACGGCGAGCATAGAGAGTTGTAGCCACAGAGAACAAGCAGACGGCGCTCAGGTTGATAGCAAGCACCTGTGACAAGGCCTTCGACGGGAAGCGAGAGGAGGCTGTCGGCGAGCCAGGTACCAGGAGTTTTGGGTATGGAATAGCAGACGGTAGCCAGGCTGTTCCACTGCTTGGTAAAGAGCATTATAGACGAATCGGTCACGATGAAAGCCTCGCAGTCGAAATCGCGAGCGGTGGAGTCGGTGCGTTCAGGATAGGAGAAGGCAATTGTGTCGAACAGAAAGGGGCCAGACGGCAGAGAAGACTTGGAGAATCGAAGTATGCGGAGGTCGTTGCGGACACCATTGTTGTCACCCATGTCGCCAAAGTAGAGATAGGCGTCGTCTTGCGAGATTTCCTCCATATCATATACATACGGAGCAAGTAGAATGGAGTCGGAAATTGTGGCGGTGGAGGTGTCGAGAAAAAAGAGAGTCAGAGCGTTGTGGTCGTTGGCGGTGCAAAGGCGCTCGTTATAGAAAGAGAGTGAGGAAGTGCCCTCAATCTGAACAGGGAGGTTGCCGACGGGAACAGCCGAGATAGAAGACTTTGACGAGAAAAGACGAGAAAGGAAACCCTGAGAATAGGCCGGCAAGGAAATCGCCACAAGCGAGATAAGAAACAGGAGATGTTTCATGTTCTGGATTTCTGGTTTGGGGTGTTTTTGGTTTAATGTTAAAAAGAGCCACTCTCCTACCCTATTGGACGTGAGCAGAGAGAGTGGCCTTTGTGATACAATGTTAGTAGGCGCGGGCAAAGATTACGCGGCGGTGACTTGGACGACCGCTATAGACACACTTGCCTTCCTCGTCAGGCGAGTCGAAGGGGATGCAACGTATGGTGGCCTTTGTCTCAGCCTTGACAGCCTCTTCGGTCTCGGTGGTGCCGTCCCAATGGCAGAGGAGGTAACCGCCCTTCTCAATTTCGGTCTTGAAGTCGTCCCATGTGTCCACCTTGCGAGTTTGAGCGGTGCGGAAGTCGGCGGCTTTCTTGAAGAGGTTAGCCTGAATGTCGGCAAGAAGCTGCTCGATATGCTCGACAATGCCGTCGATAGGCATGGTGACTTTCTCGAGGGTGTCGCGACGGCAGACCTCGCAGGTGCCGTTTTCGAGGTCGCGCTGACCGATGGCCAGTCGTACGGGCACTCCCTTGAATTCATATTCAGTGAACTTCCAGCCGGGTTTATATTCAGGACGGTTGTCATATTTGACGCTGATGCCTTTTGCCTTGAGGGCCTCGATTATCGGAGCGACCTTCTGGTCAACCATAGCCATCTGTTCGTCGCTCTTGCTTATAGGCACAATGGCAACCTGAATGGGAGCGAGCTTAGGAGGCAGGACGAGGCCGTTGTCGTCGGAGTGGGTCATGATGAGAGCGCCCATGAGACGAGTGGAGACGCCCCAAGAGGTAGCCCAAACGTATTCGAGTTTGTTCTCGTTGTTGAGGAACTGGACATCGAACGCCTTGGCGAAGTTCTGGCCAAGGAAGTGAGATGTGCCAGCCTGCAGGGCCTTGCCATCCTGCATAAGAGCCTCGATGCAGTAGGTGTCGAGGGCGCCGGCAAAGCGCTCGTTGGGCGACTTGGTGCCTTTGACGACGGGGACAGCCATCCAATTCTCGGCGAAGTCGGCATAGACCTCGAGCATACGACGAGCCTCGGCTTCGGCCTCGTCACGTGTAGCGTGGGCGGTGTGGCCTTCCTGCCAGAGAAACTCGGCGGTGCGGAGGAACATGCGAGTACGCATCTCCCAACGAACGACGTTGGCCCACTGGTTGCAGAGGATTGGGAGGTCGCGGTAGGACTTAACCCAATTTTTATAGGTGCTCCAAATGATGGTCTCGGAAGTAGGACGTACGATGAGCGGTTCCTCGAGTTCGGCCTCGGGGTCAACAACCACGCCGGAGCCGTCGGGGTTGGTTTTTAGACGGTAGTGAGTGACAACGGCACACTCTTTTGCGAAACCTTCGACATGGTCGGCCTCACGGCTGAGGAACGACTTAGGAATGAATAGAGGAAAGTAAGCATTGGAATGGCCGGTGGCCTTGAACATGTCGTCGAGGACGCGTTGCATCTTTTCCCATATAGCATAGCCATAAGGCTTGATAACCATGCAACCACGGACAGCTGAATTTTCAGCGAGATCGGCACGAACAACCAGTTCGTTATACCATTCAGAATAGTTTTCAGAGCGTTTAACAAAATCCTTAGCCATTATTTTATTTTTTAATTGAACGGATATTAATGACCGATGGTCATTTTAATACTTATTTTTCAATTATTTATCTTTTCACAAAGAAATAAACGCATATCAACCGCGGAATGAAAAAATGTAACTGAAATCTTTTTTTTTCGTATATTACATTAATTTAAAATAAAATGCGTAACTTTGCATTTCCTAAAACGCTGCAAAAATACTAAAAAAAAATGAGTACGACAAACCGCTATGTGAAGTATGCCTTACGGGCTGTGTTGGTAATAGTGCTGATGGCCATGGTAGCCCCCGAAGCAAACGCCTGCAAGAAAAAAGACAAGAGACCGAAAAACGTGATTTATATCGTGGGGGATGGCATGGGAGTGAGCCATGTTTACAGTTCGATAGTGGTACAGAAAGGCAAATCGCAGTTTCTCCGTTTCCCATACACCGGATTTTCGCGCACCTACTCGGCAAGCAACTACACAACCGACTCGGGAGCCGGAGGAACGGCACTGATGACGATGCACAAGGTCGATAACCGTCACGTCGGTATGTCGAGCGATGGGAAAGCATACTGCTCGATGCTGGAGCGAGCCACGAAGAAAAACAAGCAGGTGGGTTTTGTCGTCACGAGCAGTGTGCTTGACGCCACACCGGCAAGCACATACGCACACGTCAGAGACCGGAAAAGTTTCGACACGATAAGCATGCAGTTGGCCAAAGCACCTTTCACAGTGATGATAGGCGGCGACCGCAACCACTTCATGCCCGACAACCGAGAGGACGGCAAGTCGCCCCTTGACACGCTGGCCGAGCGCGGTTACACCCTTGCTTTCACACTCGACGCCATGGAGGAGGTGAAGAAAGGCCCGCTGTGCGCGCTGTTGACTGACGGAGACCCCGCAGCTGCCGACGCCAGGGACGAGATGTTGACCCGCAGCGTGAAGAAAGCACTCGACATACTGAAGAAGTCGAAGAACGGCTTCATGCTCATGATAGAGGGCTCGCAGATTGACTGGGCCAGCCACAACAACGACTTCAAGCACCTCCGCTCTGAGATGGAAGACTTCGAGAAGATGCTTAAGATTGTTCTAGACTGGGCTGAGCGGGACGGCAACACCTTGGTCGTCGTGACCGCTGACCACGAAACCGGCGGCCTGTCGCTGCCTGACGGTGACCTTGCACGCGGCAAGAACGAGTACCGTTTCTCGACAGACGGACACACCGGCGTAATGGTGCCCGTGTTTGCATTCGGTCCATACTCACAAAAATTCACCGGCATACACCAGAACATCGACATACCTGAACTCATCTGGAAAGCAGTATTCAAATAGGCAATGGGAGGCTGACTGCACTTAGAAAAAAAACGTTCCACAACTTATCAACATCCAACCTATCATCAACAGCCTGACACATAGACTTTCGAGAATGGCCATCATTTTATTGATGGCTGTCTCTTTTAGTGGAGGAGCACAGGAGAAGCTGACACAGGACACATTGGAGTGCCACATTGTGGGGTTCAATTTCGGGACGGTGTTTCCCTCGCCAGGAGGATCGTTCGGCAAGAAGCCAGACGGGACGAAAGCACCGTACACCACTATGTACGATATGTACAAGTTCCCGTTTCTGAATTTCGGTATAAACGGTATATACAAGTACAAGTCTAACTGGCTTGTTTTCCTCGACGGCGATTTCTTCTTCGGTAGCGACAACCTTAGGAGCCGCAACCTAAGGATGGCGGACATGTTCACACGCGACAGCATCATCATCGGAACCAACGGAACCGACGCGGTGGTGACATGCTACAACCGAGGATTCAGCGTGAGAGCAGGAGCCGGCAAGATATTCCGCGTGTCGAAGAAGAATCCTAATTCAGGAATCTTGCTCAAGCTGACGGGCGGATGGATACAGCAGCAGACCATATTCAACCTGAACGAGGTGAACGCCCCGCAGATTGACGGCGCATACGCGAAACTCTATGACCACCAGCGGATGGGCGGAGTGCTGACGGAAGGGATAGGCTACTGGTTCATGAGCAACAATCTGAACCTGGTGAACTTCTACTTCACATTCGAGCTGTCGCAGAGTTGGATGCGCTCCACTCGCGAATATACCATCGACCAGCTTGCAGGGCTGAGAGGAAAAGACAATAACCGGTATTTCGACCTGACCTACACCTTGAAGTTCTGCTGGATGTTCCCACTGAAGGGAAAGACCGCCTACGACTACTATTACTACTAGGCGGATTTGCAGACTCCCCTGGCAACGAAAAAGTATTTCATTTTGATTGTCTTGTTTGCGCATTGTGTTTGCTATGCACAGCACCGCGTGTGTGTTTACAGGGCATCGGTTCGATACGACAAAGCGGAAAGGGCGTATCGGCCAGAAAGGCACATTCTTCGCAGTGGAGTCGTCTGCATATTCGACACTTTGTCCAAAGAATTGTATAAGTGCAATCGAAAAACGCCACGCATTAGAGCTAACTTATTGACAGTATTAATAGATGATATATTTATCCTTACATTGATATTGAACCTGGCTCGATGCAGTATGCAACGGAGATGTGAATGGAAACAATATAGGATTTGACCCTGACGCCCCGTCGCGCAAGAGAATTTCATCCCATATTTGCTTTACTTCCATCCCTCGTTCCTTTGACCGGGCTCTTACATTGCTCTTGGTTTTGTCTTACCGGTCTCTTACTTTTCTCTTAGCCCGTTCCTACTTTGGACTTAGCCAGATAGGACTTTTTACTAGGCTTGAGCAAGGCTAGAGCTAGGCTAGTGCTTACTTTTCCCTTACTTGGTTCTTAGTTGTTATTAGGTTTTGTTTAGGTTGTTGTAAGAACACGGAGGTTGGCAGGAGTAAGATGAGAGATGGAAAGGAGAGGAATCACAGGGGGGTAATAGCCATATCATTACTTAACGATTACTTTTCCCTTACCGTAGTCTTAGGCAGGCGACGGGTTGATATCTTTTGGCGGAGGGTACAATTTGAGGGATGGATTTGCGTTATATAGGTTGGTTTGATTAATGCGACACATATCCTGTACAACATCGGCATCGCGCTGTACGGCACGGCGGTGCGGATAGCAGCATTGTGGAACGGCAAGGCACGCCTGATGACAAAGGGCTGGAAGGCAACGTGGGAATGCGAGAGACCGGAAGGGAGTGTGGTATGGTTTCACGCATCGTCGCTAGGTGAGTTTGAACAGGCGCGGCCTGTGATACGTCAATTCAAGGAGGGTCATCCGGACTACAAAGTGTGGGTGACGTTTTTCTCGCCATCGGGATATGAGGTGAGGAAAGACTGCCAAGAGGCTGACAGAGTGACATACATGCCGATGGACACACCGAAGAACGCACGGATGCTGGTGGAAGCGATAAGGCCCGAGGCAGCGTTCTTCGTGAAGTACGACTTTTGGTTCAACACGCTCAGAGAGTTGAAGAAACGCAGCGTTAAGACATACATCTTCTCGGCAATATTCAGAGAAAGCCAGTATTTCTTCAAGCCGTATGGACGATGGTTTTTAAGACAGCTTGGCTGCTACAACCACCTGTTTGTGCAGAACGACGAATCGCTGAAACTGCTGAAGGAGAGAGGTGTGGACTGGTGTTCACGGGCCGGAGACACAAGATTCGACCAAGTGAGAGCAATTGCACAGAATAGCGAGGGAGACGAGACTGTGGAGCGGTTTCTGGAGGGCAATGCCGGACGGTGCATAGTGGCGGGAAGCAGCTGGGAGCCAGACGAGGAGAATCTGAGGCGGTACCTGGATGAGAGCCCCATGGAATTGAGGCTCATATTAGCCCCGCATATAATTTCACGGCCCCACTTGGAGAAGATAGAGCAACTGTTTGGGCCAGAGCACTGCATAAGATATTCTATAGCATGCAGTAGGCAGCAGGAAGAAGGGAAAGCATATCAGACTCTGCCAGGGTATCCGAGACCGAACATTCTCATCATAGACAACATCGGGTTACTATCGAGGATATACCGATATGCGGACTTGGCATACATAGGTGGTGGTTTCGGACGAGGGATACACAACATACTAGAGGCCGTCACATACGAAGTGCCAGTGGTGTTTGGACCGAACCACAAGAAATTCCAAGAGGCAAAAGACATCATACGGATGGGTGGCGGATTCGGATACAGCAAGTACGAGACGATGAAGGTAATAATGGACCGCCTACTGAGCGACGATGATTACAGAAGAAAAGCCTCGGAGGTGTGCAAGCATTATGTGACCGACAACACCGGCAGCACCGTAAAAATCATGGAAACCGTAAACAAACAGCTGACAACCTGAATAAAAAAAAGCATATAACGGCGATGCTGCTGGCATTGATGGCTTTGAGCATAAGCTCATGCCGCGTGGAGCGATTTCTCAAAGATGACGAGATGGTGCTTTACAAGAACAAGTATACGGTAGCCATGGCCGACAGTAGCAAGGTGACGAAAGAGGTGAAGGAAGCGCTGAGCTCAAAGAAGAAATACGCACGGCAAAAGCCGAACTCGAAGGTGCTGGGAATAGACCCGATAAGGTTCAAGCTCTGGTTGTACACCATATCAAGCCCGAAGAAGGACAATCGAATAAACCGCTGGTTTAGGAAGAAAGGGCAGCCGCCAGTGGTGTACAGCGAGAATGACGCCAAGCTGACAGCCATGCAGCTTGAGGGACTTATGGAGACGAAAGGATGCTTCAAGTCGCAAGTAACCTTCGACACGCTCAAAATAAAGAAGCGCAACATCACTATACAATACAACATCAAGGCATCTCCCAGATTCCACATTGAACAAGCGTTATTCATTAGCGAGGACACGGCGCTGAACGGACTTATGGAAAAATGGGCTGCAGACTCGTATGTCAAAAGCGGCGAGATGTATGACCGAGACAACCTGGTGAAGGAGCGAACACGTCTGTACGAGAATCTGCTGAACGAAGGCTACTACACCGCTTCAAAAGAACTCATAAGCTTTGTGGTGGACACAACAGACTACGGTAATCACGGACTTACCGTAACCACGCACCTGCACAGACCTCAAAGTCACGACGGAGAAAAGAGCAACCTGAAGGTGCACAAGATAGACAACATCTACATATACCCCCAGGCCTCGGCCTCAGATGTTGGACTGGACACAGCCGTGTATCACTACAAGACCAAACACTTCACGACAGACTATACCTTCATACACCCAGCGGGGAAGATGGAAATAAGGCCCGGCACAATAAGTCGCGCGCTGACACTCTTCCACAACCAGCGCTACCGTCCGCGCAGTACAACAAACAGCTACAACTCGCTTTTGAGCCTACGCAACTTCAAATACATCGACATAAAATACAACGAGTCGCCTAACAGCAGCGAGGACAACAAGTTGCTTGACGCCACCGTAAGGTTGATGAGGTCGGACCAGCGCCGTTTCAGCGTTGCCTTAGAACTCAACAACGCCTCCTCGTTGGGGACCAAGGAGAATCGCAACTTTTTCACGAGCGGCAACTTCGGAATCGAGACCACCCTCAGCTACCAAAACAAAAACTTGTTTGGAGGAGCCGAGATACTGAAAGTCGAAGGATCCCTACTGCTTGAACTTCCCAAACTTGTTTTCACCAACCGCTCACTAAAGTTCCGAGATGCATTCTCCGCATTCGAGGCTGGCCTGAACATATCGCTCGACATACCCAACTTCCTGCTGCCCGGCACAAGAAACATTGTGTGGCAGCGCATGAGGCCCCACACCGTGTTCACAATTGCAGGCAGCTACCAGTACCGCCCCTACTACGAGCGATTCCCCGCCAACACTTCGCTCGCATACACCTGGACCCACAGTCGAAGAGCACGTAACCAGATGGTACCCATCGAGCTCACCTTCGTAAAGTTCTTCAACCTTGACCCCGCACTCGTTTCCAGACTCAACGCCCTGTCAGACCTCAGACTCAAATACCAATACAGCGACCATTTCATCATGGACGCACGCTACGACTACGTCTATAGCACACAGATCATCGGCAGCAGGCAGAACTTCCACTACGTACACCTTACCGCTGAAACTGCCGGCAACCTGCTGCATGGACTCAGCCTAGCATTCAACGGCCCCATCGACGAAAACGGCATAAGAAGAGTATGGGGAGTTCCCTACTCACAATATGCAAGAGCGTCGATAGAATACAAGAATTACCTATACTGGGGTAAGAAATCCACCTTTGTCAGCCGCATCATGCTCGGCATCGGCATACCCTACGCAAACTCCAGCATGATGCCCTATGAAAAAGCCTTCTTCGGCGGAGGCCCCACAACCATGCGAGCCTGGCAGCTCAGACGACTTGGACCAGGATGCTACAACGGCAACGACGGGGGTATGCTCGAAAAGATGGGAGACATGACATTGGTCATAAACCTAGAACAGCGGTTCCCCATCGCCTGGATTCTTGAAGGCGCCATATTCGCCGACATTGGAAACGTATGGCTTATCCACAAAAGCGAAGAGTTTCCCGACGGGGAGTTTAGGTTCAACAACATGTTCAGAAGCATGGCTATGGGCGCAGGTATCGGCATCAGGGCTAACATATCCATTCTCACACTGCGACTGGATTTTGGCCTTCCCCTGTACGACCCAGGATACAACAAAGAATACCGATGGAGACCTGAGCATTGGAATTTCAACCAGATAGTCACCAATTTTGGAATAGACTATCCATTTTAGCGAGCAACGGGGAGAGCATAGTATAGTATGTAGCACTCCAAAATCTTATAATCCTTAAACCATGGACAATTTAAAAGAGATAATGGACAATGTGCAGCGACTGTTTGAGCAGGAGCCGTTTCTGCACGAGCCCACCGAACTTTACGAGCCCATAGACTACACACTACGGCTTGGAGGGAAGAGACTGAGGCCCGCGCTGCTGATGGCCGTTAATCAGATGATGGGGGGCGACCCATCCAATGTTAGCGTGGCAGCACTCGGTATCGAGACATTCCACAACTTCACACTCCTCCACGACGACCTTATGGACAAATCGCCACTGCGTCGCGGAAAGCCGACAATCTGGAACCGATGGGGCGAAAACACCGCCATACTCTCTGGCGACACCATGTACGCACTTGCTTGGCGCTATTTCCTGCGTAAACCACACGAAAACCTACGAGAAATACTGAACTGTTTCAACGAGACTGCCATAGAAGTGTGTGAGGGACAGCAGTACGACATGAACTTTGAGACGAGGAACGATGTCTCCCTCGAAGAATACATGATGATGATAAGGAAGAAAACAGCCGTACTATTGGCTGGAGCGATGAAGATAGGAGCCATGTATGCAATGGCCGACGAAGAATCGCTGCGAAGCATCTACGACTGCGGAATCAACATGGGACTCGCTTTCCAAATACAGGATGACCTCCTTGACACATACGCAGACCAAAGCACGCTTGGGAAAGCCGTCGGGCAGGATATAAGAGACCACAAAAAAAACTACGTAATACTGCGAGCGTTGGCTATGTGTCCAAGACTGGAGAGCGCTGCGCTCCAAAAACTTTACAATACACCAAAACACGACCAACACTCCGTGGAACAAATCTTGTACATATACAACAATCTTGGGGTCAAAGCAGAAGCAGAAAAGGAAATTCGTAGATTGCTGGAAAATGCGCAGAATGAGCTGGAGAACATCAATGTCCCGAACGATAGGAAAACACCTCTCAAAGAGCTGCTCGCCATGTTGTCGGGAAGAAAAAAATAGAGCTAGAAGTAACCTTGGAAAATAAAAAACACAAAAAAATATGCTTTTGTGAAAAAATAAAGTATATTTGCACTTGTAACACTCAAAAAAGCAAATTTAACAACTAATTAATAATTAACATTCTAAACAATTATGAAAAAAGTAATCGCTTTGTTGTCAATCGTAGGATTGTTGACATTCTCCAATTTCAATGGACTGAAAGCGCAGGATGCAGCCGCTGCACCTGACCCCAACGCAACAGAACAACTTGACGAAACCGCAGCTCCCGCCGTTGACGAGGCCACAGCAGAAGCAGAGGAAGAGGTCGCTCCTGCCGAAGAGACCACCAAATCCTTCCATCAAGTTTTGAAAGAAAAATATATCGAAGGTGGCGCAGGCTGGATGACACCCGTGCTTCTCTGCCTCATTCTCGGTATGGCTCTCGTTATCGAGCGCATACTCTACCTGAACATGTCCACCACCAATGTCAAGAAACTTCTCGATGGCATTGAGGACAATGTTAAGAACGGCAACTATGACGCTGCAAAGGAACTCTGCCGCAACACCCGCGGCCCCGTGGCCGGCATCTTCTATCAAGGTCTCGACCGTATCAATTCTGGTCTTGACAATGTTGAGAAAGCTGTCACCTCTTACGGTGGCGTACAGATGGCCCGTTTGGAGAGCAACATGACATGGATTGCATTGTTCATAGCTCTTGCCCCATCATTCGGATTCCTCGGTACTGTTATCGGTATGGTTGGCGCATTCGACGCTATCGAAGCTGCTGGTGATATCAGCCCGACGGTTGTGGCCGGTGGTATGAAGGTTGCTCTGTTGACCACGGTGTTTGGTCTTATTGTCGCTATCATCCTTCAGATTTTCTACAACTACCTCATCACCAAAATCGAGAGCCTTGTTGCCCAGATGGAGGATGGTTCCATTGCCTTCATGGACATTCTCGTGAAACATCAAAAATAATAGTGTCGAGGAGTGAAAACCTATTGTAGAACAAATAATCCTTGAACTATTATGAAAGAGAAAACAGATAAACTTATAACGATAATCTGCCTTTGTCTCGCGATTATTGGCTCCATCTTCGCCATACTGTTCGCGATGAAGGGCAGTTCGGCGTTCTTCGACACCGCATTCTGGATGCTCATAGCCTTCATCAGTGTCAGTGGAGTGGCCATCCTCGGATTCCTTGTTATGCGAATTATCAAGGGTAAGGGCTGGAAGTTCCTCATCGGTCTCGGAATACTCATAGCGCTTGTGCTCGTTGCCTTCCTGCTTTCGAAGGGTAACGACGTAAGCCAGGTCTTCCTTGACAAGAACGGTGCAACTCAGGGCACATCGAAAATGGTTGGTACCGCCTGCATCACCACCTACGTGCTGTTTGCCTTGTCGGTACTCGCCATCATCTATGTGGAAGTCGCCAAGTTTTTTAAGAAATAAGAAGTCAGTTTAACTAGACATTAAACTTTCTCAATATGGGTAAAAGAAAAACACCAGGATTGAACACCAGCTCGATGGCCGACATCTCGTTCCTGCTGTTAACCTTCTTCCTGTTGACGTCAAGCATCAATACGGATCAGGGAATAGCACGTCGTCTGCCTCCGCTGCTGCCTCCCAACGAGGACAAGCCTGAGGTGCGAGAGCGTAACATCTTTATCGTCAAGATAAACAGCAAGGATCGTTTGCTGTTCAACGGTGAGATTGGCGACGTTCGGAACCTTAAGGACAGAGCAAAAGAGTTCCTGGGCAATCCGCAGAACAAAGAAACCCTTCCTGAAAAGGAGGACGTATATATCGAGGAATTCCACGCCACATATCCTGTATCAAGAGGAATCATCTCTCTGCAGAATGACCGCGGAACATCCTACGACATGTACATCCAAGTACAGAACGAACTCACAGCAGCTATTAACGAGATGCGCAACGAGCTTGCCAAGGAAAAGTTTGGAAAAGGCTACGCTGACATCAAGAACAAACAGCGTGATGCCATAGACAAGGCAATACCCATTGCCATTTCCGAGGCTGAGCCTAAAAATGTAGGAGGAAACTAATATGGCAAGATTTACAGGTAAGAAAGCCAAAGAGACTCCAGGTCTCAACATGGGTTCCATGTCCGACATCATCTTCATGCTGCTGTTCTTCTTCATGGTCATCACTACAATGCGCGAAAGCTCTCTCTATGTGAAGATACAGGTTCCGCAGGGTACCGAGACCAGCAAACTGGAGAAGAAAAGCCTTGTGAGCTATGTCAACATCGGAGTTCCGATGGATCAGTTCCAATCGAAATACGGTAAAGAGCCCCGTATCCAGCTCAACGACATGATTGCCGATGTGTCAGACATCGCTCAGTGGGTTGAGATGGAAAGAACAGACCGCTCCCCTGCCGACCGTCCCTACATCACAACCGCCATCAAAGCCGATATGGCTGTCAAGATGGGATTGGTAAGCGACATCAAGCAGGAGTTGCGTCAAGCCGGAGCTTTCCGTATCTTCTACAACGCCCGCAAAGGTGAACGCAAATAGAGGACTACTCCATCCATTAATGCAAAAGGCCACCATTTGGTGGCCTTTTTTACAAAATACACCCATTTTGCAAGCAAGATAGCAACTGCGCTTAATGAAATTGAGTGAACGGAATTATCCTTAAAAACAAACTGTATCAGGAAGGATCGTTCGGTATCTTTTGATTCAACACAATCATGGAATCTATCCGCAGCAACCTAATCAGGCAGCCCAAACAAGATGAAGAAACTGCTCAATGGGAATGAACAAGCACTAACAAAAATCATAAACTGCAAATAAGCGTTGGCCTTGTCAACTATTTTGCTTATCTTTGCAAACCGTATCACAATTAGCAACACATCATGCAGTATAACTTTTTGAAGACAGAATATAACGATGCAATCTGCACGTTGACCATTTCTGCACCGAAATCGCTGAACGCCCTGAACTCTGAGCTGCTCAACGAGCTAGGACATTTTGCAGACAACCTTGACAGCAGCGTCAGGGTGCTTATAATAACCGGTGACGGCGACAAGTCGTTTGTGGCAGGAGCAGATATTTCGGAGATGTCAACCCTCAACGAGCAGGAGGGCTTCAAGTTCGGAAAACGTGGAGCCGATGTATTCCGCAAGATAGAAAAGCTCCCCATCCCCGTGATTGCAGCAGTTAACGGCTACGCACTCGGAGGCGGTTGCGAGATTGCCATGGCTTGCGACATCCGTATTTGCTCTTCTAACGCCCGTTTCGGTCAACCCGAAGTAGGGCTTGGCATCATTCCTGGCTTCTCCGGTACCTACCGATTAGCAAAACTCGTAGGCATGGGGATGGCTAAACAGCTTATCTACAGCGGCAAACCCATAAAATCCGATGAAGCTCTGCGCATAGGTCTTGTGAACGCCGTATATGAACAGGAAGAACTTATGGCCCAAGCCATGAAACTGGCTAAGACCATCTGTGCCAACGCCCCAATAGCGCTGAAATACGCTAAAGAATGCATAGAAGCGGAATATGACCTGCCAGCCGACGAAGCCATCGCATACGAGAACAAAATGTTTGGCAAATGCTTCGCCACTGAAGACCAAAAGAACGGCATGCACGCTTTCCTTAACAAGGAAGAAGTCAAATTTCAAGGCAGATAAGAGACTTTTATTGAACCTATAACAAATATATAACAACCTAAAACAAGCAAAGACATGAAAATCTGTGTAATTGGAACAGGTACTATGGCTAAAGGCATCGTTAAAGCCTTTGCCGCAAAAATGCCCATCGTAATGAAGAGCCGCACCCAGGCGAGCTTGGACAAAGCTATGGGATCAATCTCAAAATCGTATGCCAAGCTGGTGGAGAAAGGCAAAATGACCCAAGAGGCCGTTGATGCACTGCTGGCAAACATCACCACCACCACCGACTATGCCACCTTCGCTGACGCCGACCTCGTGATTGAGGCAGCCGTGGAGGAGATGCAACTGAAGAAAGATGTCTTTGGCGAGCTCGACAAAATCTGCAAACCTGAGACCATCTTCGCCACCAACAGTTCGTCGCTGAGCATCACCGAGATTGCAGCATGTACCACACGTCCTGCCCAGTTTATCGGCATGCACTTTTTTAACCCAGCCGATCGTATGGCCCTCGTTGAAGTAATCAAAGGTCAGCTGACGAGCGCCGAAGTAACCAAGACCATCGTTGATCTGGCCACTTCCATTGGCAAACAGCCGGTCGAAGTGAAAGAGGCTCCAGGATTTGTCGTAAACCGCATCCTTATCCCGATGATTAACGAGGCAGTTGGTATCCTCGCCGACGGCATTGCAAGCGCCGAAGATATCGACAAATGTATGATGCTTGGAGCCAACCACCCGATGGGGCCGCTCGCCCTGGCCGACCTAATCGGCAACGATGTCAACTTGGCCATAATGGAGGTGCTCTACAAAGAGTTCGGCGATCCCAAATACCGTCCTCACCCCCTGCTGCGCAAGATGGTGCGAGCAGGTCTGTTAGGTCGCAAGAGCGGTGAAGGATTCTACAAATATTGATTTCCTAAGAAGTCTTTGAACAGCCACTATAAGGCAGTCGCACCAACTGCCTGCAGTGGCTGTTTATAGTATTTGTAAAAGCCCATGTCGAAAGGCAAGTTGATACTTTTTCCCGTCACAATTGGAGGCACACTTGAGAGCTCGCTACCTGTTGGCAACCGAGACCTTCTTGACAGTTGCCGAGTATTCATCGTCGAGGAAGTGCGTACGGCACGACGATTTCTGAAAAGCGCAGGCTATAGCCACCGTATAGACGACACCCTGTTCTTAGAACTGAACGAACACACCGACCCGTTGACAATAGGCAGTTATCTTGATTCGTTGGAAAAAGGAGAGAACGTGGGTCTGCTGAGCGAAGCCGGTCTCCCGTGTGTCGCCGACCCAGGAGCCTTGGCTACACGCCTGGCACAGGAGAAAGGGCTGGAGGTGGTGCCCCTCGTAGGACCCTCATCACTGATGATGACCCTGATGGCATCGGGATTGAACGGGCAGAATTTCGCCTTTGTGGGATACCTACCGGTGGAGAGGACACAGCGGGAAAAGACCATCCGTGTCCTGGAAGCCAGATCATACAAAGAGCGGCAGACGCAAATATTCATTGAAGCGCCCTACCGCAATAACCAACTCCTGCAGAGCTTGGTCAATGTCTGTCGCGGAGAGACGCACATTTGCGTCGGATGCGACATCATGCTGCCAACGCAGTTCATCCGCACTATGACTGCGGCACAATGGAAAAACCACATGCCAAATCTGCACAAGAGAAATACAGTGTTTGCAATTAGCGGACAATAGGCAGTACTAATATTTTCGAAAGGAACTTCTGTTTTGAAACGGAAAATAATCATAATACTGAGCATCCTGGCGGGGCTCAATCAGTCGTACGGGCAAAACAAAGCGCAGGACACAATTGCAATCGACACATCGGCGATTGCGGTGGAGATGGACAGCGTCAGTGACCATACGGATATGCCAATTACGATGATTTCCGACACGGTCGGAATAGACACATCCGCCATCGCCATTGACATGGACAGCAATGATGCCTCACAAGTGCTTTTCAGAATCATAGACCCACTGCTTCCTTACATTGAACTGGAGCAGCTCTCTGACAGCGTATATCAGTTTGTCCGCGCCAACGACGACATCTATGGAAAGATACAAGAAGTGACTGGCGACAAAAAGAAGGTGCTGTTCAAACTGTACGACAACTACCGCTGGAACGAGACCCACCCATACACATTTGACGAGGTGTATGAATATATACTCACAGATGAACTCGACATCATCGTCATGGTTTCAAGCGACCCTCCGTCGGTGTACATAACATATTGCAGCCCGAAACTTGTCTGCAACCATCTGGCCTATCTGGTCGAGTTCGACACACTTGGTAGGTATAGCATCTTCGAACAGGAGAGCCGAAACGGGGCCGACGTGGCAATGTTCAACTACACCCTTGACCACGTAAGCGAAGCCTCCGGCACATACATTTATCCGATAAACGAGCTGCAGAAACCCCCAAAGAAGAACTTTTGGCACCAATTCGGCAAGATAGCCACCTCGGTGGCAGGAAGCGTGCTGGTGGCAGGGTTGCTGATGTTGCTGCTAGCGCTGTGAGATTTTTTTACGTTAATGGCAACCGAGCTCCATGTTGCGGTCACATCTGCAACATTGGTAGTCGGCAAATCCTCGTTGTGAAAAGCTGTTTCGCAAAACATATCCGTAATAGACGTTCGATGAGCCTTGGCAAACCACGATGACCTACAACAGATGAGGACTATAGCTGGACCGACAGAGCTCATTACATATACCAACCGAGGAAATTGCATACAACAACGATTGGTAGATGTTAATGGGTAGTGGACAGTGGCTAAATGATGGGCAATAAAGTGGACTGAACAACGTTATATTGATTATTATGTATAATAAAAAGCGACTGCTATGTCGAGAAGTTTTTTAATATCAGTTGCCGTGCTTTGCTACTGGATGTGGATGGGAGACGGTGTGCAGGCGCAGAGCTACGAAATCACGCTAAAGACGGAGAAAATTCAGGACAGTGTGCTGTATATAGGCCAACACTATAGAGACGAGTTCGTCATCCTGGACAGCGCTGCCAGACGCGGCGACGGAACATTTGTGTTTAAAGGCAAGCGAAACTGGCAAAGAAGCGTCTATGCTTTCATCCGTAAAGAGATAAACAAAAAGAAGAAGGAGACCAAAATGGTGGGGCTTAGCGACTTCGTGATTGACGGCAGCCAAAAGTTCACGATTGCTTCCGACAGCTCCTTCAGGCCAAAGAACATGAAGGTGACAGGAAACGAAGCCTGCAAGGAGATGTACGCATACATGGCGACCATCACCGAAGCAAGAGCCGAAGCGAAGTCTCTCGGGGAACGAATGAAGGGAGCTGACTCAGCGGTGGCACGCAAGGAGCAGCAAGCACTGAGCGAACGCATGACATCCTATGAAAAGGCCGTCTGGGAGAAGAACAAGAAGCAGCTATTCTTCCAGCTGGTGAAACAATTCAGCGGACCAGAAGTGCCTGACGAGGTGGAGAACAAGCCCATATACTACCGCACCCACTACTGGGATGGAGTTGACCTGAAAGACCACACGCTGATATATACCCCCGACCTATTCAACAAGATGAACTACTACTTCTTCGGGGTGCTGTACCACGCAGACGCGGACACAATTTGCCGCTATGTGGACATGACATTGCAGAAGATGGAGGGCGACTCGACCATGATGAAATACTTCATTGAATTCATCGCACCCAGGTATTACCGTTCGACAAAGAACATAGGATGGGACTATGTGTGGTGCTATCTGGTGGAGAACTATTACCTCAAGGGGCGCTGCCCCTGGGCCACACCCGGCGACATAGAGAACAAGCGTAAGCAGGCACGATTTCTTGAGAAGTCACTCATTGGAGCCTACGGACAGGAACTCATTATGAGCGACACGACGCAGTTGGAGAGCCACCGCATCTCATCGCATCGCCAGCCACAGAAGTACGTAATACTCTGGTTCTGGGACCCAGACTGCCACCACTGCCAGGAGCAGACGGCCGCATTGATAGATGTTTATAACAAGCTGGAGGCGGAGGGCAACCGTATGTTCGAGGTTTATGCCGTAGGCTACGAAGCCGACGTCAACAAGTGGAAGAACTATGTAAAGAAGCACAACCTACCATTCAAGAACGTGGGAGGGCCGAACGTAAACATAGACTACCAGGAGGCTTACAACGTGCATGGAGCACCGACGATGATAATACTGAACGCCGACCGCCAGATAATCATGAACAAGTCAATACCGGCAAGTTCGCTAGTGCCGTTCATAGAACAATACGAGAAACTGCATCCAGAGCAAAGAGACCGAGAGCCCTCTTTCTGGCAGAAAAGGGTGCCACCCACAGGATACGTGGATTAGCATGAAGGCCCCTTCCCCACCCCATCTCACGCAGATAGACGGGGATGAAAAAAGGGAAGTGGGGCTATCGACATATCAACATTAAACATATCAAAAAAAATATCATCATGAGAAAACAAATTGTAGCAGGAAACTGGAAAATGAACAACACGTTCGAAGTGGCCGACGAGCTGATAAGCAACATCGTGGACGCCCTTGAAGAGAACGAACTTGGGCGCAATACGCAAATGATAATCTGCCCACCGTTTCCCTATCTGGAGATGGCAACTGACTACTCGAAAGACTCATACTTCATGGTGGGTGCGCAGGATGTCTCAACCGAGGAGAAAGGGGCTTACACAGGCGAAGTATCGGCAGCGATGCTCAAGTCGCTCGAACTTGAATACTGCATCGTGGGGCACTCGGAGCGCCGCCAGTATCACAATGAAAGCAACGCAATGGTAGCGAAGAAAGTGGACCAGCTACTTAAAAACGGGCTGAAACCAATAGTCTGCTGCGGAGAGCGTCTGGAAGAGCGCGAGGCAGACAAGCAGTTTGAAGTGGTGAAGCAGCAGATTAAAGAAGGGCTGTTCCACCTGTCGGCAGAACAATTTAAAGAGCTGGTGATAGCATACGAGCCGGTATGGGCCATAGGCACCGGCAAGACTGCCACACCCGACCAGGCACAAGAAATCCACGCATTCATACGCAACCTCATTTCAGAGAAGTACGGCAAAGATTTGGCCAACGAGATTTCGATACTCTACGGAGGAAGCTGCAAGCCTACGAATGCCAAAGAAATATTCTCGCAGCCCGATGTCGATGGCGGACTGATTGGCGGAGCCTGCTTGAATGCAGAGGACTTTGTGGCCATTGCAAAGAGCTTTTAGAGTGAGTGGTTCTTTGTTTTAATGGGGTAATTGGTAAAAGCTTGTTTACTATTGACAGCTGCCGACCAAAATGTTTGAGAGATTCATAGCTCGGCGATTCCTATCGTACAAGCGGGGCAGTTTCTCGGCTCCGCTTGTCAGGATAGCGACCTACAGCATAGCCCTTGGGGTGCTGGTGATGGCCATGTCGGTCAGCATACTGCAGGGATTCCAGAAAGCCATCAGCGACAAGGTTGTGGGGTTCGGGTCGCACATCGCAGTCAAGAGCTACGATGTAGGCAACATGTATGAAGAGACACCTATAGAAGCCGACCCCGATGAAGTGAAGGCTCTAAAGGAGATAGGCGGTGTGAAGCAGGTGCAGTTCTTCGCCACCAAGGGCGGTATGGTGAAGACTGACAACCACATACACGGCATAGTGATGAAGGGGACCGATCGGAACTACGACCTGAGCTTTTTCGAAGAGAATCTGATGCGGGGCCGTCTGTTCAACATGAGTGACAGCGTGGCGAAGAACGAGGTGACAATCTCGCAGACCATAGCTCGCAAACTGGGGCTAGACACGGCTTCGAAGATGCGCACCTACTTCTGGCAGGGCGACAGCTACCGCGCCAGAGCCTTCACCGTTGTGGGCATTTACAACACCGACCTCACCGAATTCGACGAGCACTATGTAGTGTGCGACCTAAGACACCTACAGAAGCTAAACGGATGGAGAGATACTGAAGTTGGAGGCTACGAGGTTCTGGTGGACAACTTCAAACACCTGAACACAATTGCACAGGCCATTGATGAAACAGTGAGTTACGACAAGACGGTGACAACAGTGGTGGAAGAGAACCAGACACTCTTTTCTTGGCTGGAACTGCTGAATTCAAACATTGTGCTCATCATCTGTGTAATGGCGATGGTATGTATAGTGTCTGTCGTGTCAGCTCTACTTATCATGATATTTGAGAAGACCTCAATGATAGGCGTACTGAAGACTCTAGGAGCCACCAACACGACAGTGAGACGCATCTTCCTTATAAAGTCCGCACGCATCACAGGCATCGGAATAGCGATAGGAACGGCTGTGGCGGTAACGCTATGTGTGGTGCAGCACATGTACCGCATAGTGACTCTCGACAGCGAGAGCTATTCAGTGGGGTATGTGCCGGTGGATCTGAACCCTTGGATATTCATTGCCATTGCTGCTGGGACTATCGTGGCCTGCACAGTGGCATTACTGCTGCCGGCAGCGTATATCTCGAGGGTGGAACCAGCAAAGACGATAAGATTTGAATAGTCCTGTACCTCGGTCAATGCAATCATTTCTGCAGCGAATCGTATCAAAAATGTTCAAAAAAAGCCGACAGCGAATATACAGAAGTCCACGCGCCAAGTGGATTGTACTGGCCATCACCGTAGGGCTGTCGATTTTCGCCTTGTGGGAAATCAACAATATCGCGACACAGATACGCCACTCGGAAAAACAGAAAGTAAGCCTTTGGGCTCAAGCCATCAGCCAGAAAGCTCAGCTGGTGAGCTACTCGGACGAGTTTTTCAAGCAGGTTGGCATAGACGAACGCCGCAAGATTCAGATGTACACCGACATCCTACAGTCGTTCAACACAGACCAGGCGACAGACATGCGATTCAGTCTTGCCTACGTCAACTACATCGTTGACAGCTGCAAGACCGATCTTATAATCACAGACGCCGATAACATTATCACTGTGCCACAAGAGATGAGCGGACAACGTCTTCAAGGCCACTTGTTGGAGGAATTCTCGAAAAATCCGCCATTCCACTACAAGATATGGGGCATGCCCATGACACTCTACTACAAAGAGTCTCACACCTACCGCGAACTACGCCACGTACTAGACGGTTTCATGAAGTCGTTCCTATCCGAGATTACCAACAATTCTGTGTTTGTACCTGTGGTCATCACCGACGGGACAATGCAGTGCCCGCTTGGTTTCGGCAACTTGGACGAAAGCAGCATCGATACGAGAGAGAAACTGTCTGTCACGCTACAGCGCATGCAGCGTGAGAACCCACCCATCAAAATAACCCTGCCCGATTCTCAGCGAGCTTATGTCTTCTACGAAAGCACACCGTTGCTCAAGGCACTCAACTGGGTGCCCGTACTCTATGTATTCATACTCATGGTGCTGGTGCTCATCTCGTACAACCTTTTCCGCACCGCCCGCAGCATGGAACAGAACCGCATCTGGGTCGGAATGGCAAAAGAGACAGCTCATCAGCTGGGCACTCCCATTTCGTCGCTCATTGCCTGGACCGACTATATGGAGGGCAAGACATTCGATGAAAAGTACTCGTCCGAGATACGAAAAGACCTGGCTCGACTGGAAACCATCACCCACCGCTTCTCAAAGATAGGGTCGGTGCCGGAATTGAAAGAGGAAAACCTGTGCGAAGTGGTCGAGAACGCAATATCATACCTCAAAACCCGGAGTCCGAAAACCATTGAGTTCCAAACTGGATTCCCGGAAGGTGAAGTGAAAGTGCCTATAAACCGATACCTCTTCGAATGGGTGATTGAGAACCTCTGCAAGAACGCCATCGACGCTATGGAAGGCAGCGGTATCTTCTCGATCATAGTGTCTGACGACAGCAAGCACATATACCTCGACATCAGCGACACCGGCAAGGGGATACCGACTTCTGTGCAGAAACATATCTTTGAATCAGGCTATACAACCAAACAACGCGGCTGGGGACTCGGGTTGTCACTTGCACGCCGGATAATCAACGAGTACCATCGAGGAAAGATATTCCTAAAATATTCAGTGGTAGGCCAAGGAACAGTGTTCCGAATAGTGCTCAAGAAGTAGGCTGTCTGCAGTTTGCTGTCACGCTTCTCGAACAATCTTCTCCAGGGCATTCACGAAGTCATATATATCCCGCTCGGTAGTGTCAAACGAGCACATCCAGCGCACTTCGTTCTTGGCTTCGTTCCAGTCGTAGAAGAAATAACTCTTCTGCAACGCCGTCCACACCACACGAGGCATACGTGCAAATACGCTGTTGACCTGGACCGGATAGAGGATTGCATAATCGCCCGATTGCCTGAACACATCCATCTTCATCAACTCGGCATATAGCAACTGCGCCATGCGGTTGGAATGCTCAGCATTGCGACGCCACACGCCATTTGTGAGGTATGCCTCGAACTGGGCAGCCATAAATCGCATCTTGCTGCATAGCTGAGCCATCTGTTTGCGGCGATACTTCGCATCCTCATTGAGGATGGGATTGAGGACAACACAACTCTCGCCCATCAGCATACCGTTCTTGGTGCCACCAAACGAAAGGATATCGACATCGGCGTCGGTGGTCATCTCCTTGAACGAGCAACCCATGGCCACAGCAGCGTTGGCCAAGCGGGCCCCGTCGATATGCAGGTACATATTATGAGAATGGGCCAAATCGGCAAGTGCCTTTATCTCTTCGATGGTGTAAAGCGTCCCGAGTTCGGTAGGCTGCGATATGCTGATGGCACGTGGCTGAGCATGGTGTTCAAATCCGAAACCGTGCATCTGCGAAAGTGCCAACTCTGGAGTCAGCTTGCCGTCGGGTGTGGCCACTGGAAGCATTTTGCTGCCCACAATACGCTGCGGGGCTCCACATTCGTCAACGAAAATATGCGCCGTCTCGGGACACACAACTGCGTGATGCGAACGGCACATAAGGTCGATACTCAACACATTGGCCCCAGTACCGTTGAACACAAAATAAACCTCTGACTGGTTGCCAAAAGTGTCCTTAAACAATTTTGAAGCCCGTCCGCACCATTCATCGTCGCCGTATGCTAGCGCATGATCGGTGTTGGCCGCTGCAATGGCCTCAAGTATTTCACGGCTCACGCCCGAATGGTTGTCACTACCGAATCCTCGTTTCATGTGTTGTGATGTAGATAGAGTTGAAAGGTTTTAAGGGGTTGAAAGCTTTTAAGGGTAACCGACTGCTGACCGCTAACGGCTTAAACGCCCTGTGCGGGCTCGCACCTACTTGTCCATCGTCATAAGGAATTCCTCGTTGTTGCGGCTGTGGCTCATGTTCTTCTGGAGGTATTCCATAGCCTCAACGGGATTAAGGTCGGTAAGCTGGTTACGCAGAATGAGCACGCGGTTGAGCAACATCTGCTGAACAAGTAGGTCGTCACGGCGGGTGCTCGAAGCCACCAGATCTATTGCCGGATAGATTCGTTTGTTGGCAAGCTTGCGATCCAGCTGAAGTTCCATGTTGCCCGTTCCCTTGAACTCCTCGAAAATCACGTCGTCCATCTTCGAGCCTGTGTCGGTAAGTGCCGTGGCAATGATGGTGAGCGACCCTCCGTTCTCTATGTTTCTCGCTGCTCCGAAGAAACGCTTGGGCTTCTGCAAAGCGTTGGCTTCCACACCGCCTGAAAGCACCTTGCCCGAAGCTGGCTGAACGGTATTGTAGGCACGTGCCAGACGTGTGATGGAATCAAGAACTATCATCACATCATGGCCACATTCTGTCATACGCTTCGCTTTTTCCAACACAAGGTTGGCTATCTTCACATGACGCTCTGCCGGTTCGTCAAAGGTGGAAGCAATCACCTCGGCCTTGACGCTGCGTTGCATATCGGTAACCTCCTCCGGTCGCTCATCGATGAGCAGCACTATGAGATAGACCTCTGGGTGATTGTATGCAATCGCATTTGCCACCTCTTTCAGAAGGGTGGTCTTACCTGTCTTGGGCTGCGATACAATCAAACCGCGTTGTCCTTTTCCAATCGGTGTGAACATGTCTATGATGCGGGTGGAGAGTGTTTCCTGCGGGTGTCCTGTGAGTTTCAGTTTCTCTTCGGGGAAAAGTGGCGTGAGCGACTCAAACGGTATCCGGTCTCGCATACGGTCGGTAGTCAAGCCGTTGACCTCGAGAACCTTTACCATATAGAAGCACTTCTCGCCCTCTCGTGGCGGACGCACTCGACAGAGTACAGTGTCGCCTATTTTCAAGCCGTATGAGCGTATCTGCTGGACACTGAGAAACACATCGTCTGGCGACGAAAGGTAGTTGTAGTCGGATGAACGCAGGTAGCCGCTCCCGTCTGGCATCAAGTCCAGCACTCCTTCCACCTCCACCGCTCCTTCGGCCTCGAACTCGTATTCAGGACGACGCAACGGCTTTGCACCCCCATTCTGCTCTCGCTGATTCTTCTTGCGTTCCTTCTTCGAAAGCTTGCGATCGTCTGCCTGTGGCTGTGATGTAGCATCGTCGCCTTTGGCCTGATCCGTTTCAACCATTGCTTCATCGACAGTTGCAGCCTCCTGTGCAGCAGGTTCCTGTTCTTTCTCAACAGCTTTTTCCTCCGGCATATCCAGTGGCTTCGCTTCTTCGCGAGGCTCTGGCTGGCCGATGGTTGCAGCCGTCAGGCTGCTTTCCGCCGTCTGCTGTCCTGTCTCTACGACACGCAATATGTCGCTGACATTCGGTATCTGTGGAACTTCCATTCCGGCGATGTCGAGATGTGCCACCTCTGAAGCCTCATGGTCCGCCTGTCCGTTGCCTACCGGCTGCCGACTGTTGTCGGCTGACTGATGTTCTCCGGCTGCCGTCTGCTCCACTTTCTTTTTCCGGCCGCGCTTGTGTTGTGTTGGATTCGACGACTCGGCCAACAGCGTCGGTTTGATTCTGGCACGTCGGCCTCGCGGTTTCACCGGATCAACCCCTTCTGGCTCTGCATCTGCAGGGCTGGCGGCTTGTTTGTCTAAAATCTTGTAGATAAGTTCTTGCGCATTGTAGTGTTGCGCTCGGGCTATGCCCATCGTCTTCGCTATGCTGATAAGCTCAATGTGAGCCTTTGCAGCAAGTTCGTTAATGCTGTACATAAAAATAAGTTTTCCTTAGCGGGAAGTAAATCTGCCAATGTCTAAATAAAGATAAAAAGCTGATAACTAAAATCGTCCAACGAATTCTACCGTCTTGCTCCATCCGTTCGGACAATGCAAAGATATGATTTATTTTGTTATTTGCAAAAAAAATGGATGCCTCGCAACAAAAAACCTGATAGTTTAGAAATAAGTTGTACCTTTGCACATCAATTCATACATAAGAATTATTAACCCTTTAACAAAAACAAGATGAATATTCCTCAGAATCTGAAGTACACCCAGGATGACGAATGGGTAAGAATTGAAGGCGAATTTGCATTTGTCGGCATCACCGACTACGCACAGCACGAACTTGGCGACATCGTCTTCGTCGATGTGACCACCGAAGGCGAGTCCGTAAACGCTGGTGAGGCTTTCGGTAGCGTCGAGGCTGTGAAGACCGTGGCCGACCTGCTTATGCCGGTCAACGGCGAAGTGGTGGAGCTCAACAACGCTGTTGTTGACGACGCTTCTTCAATCAACAACGACCCCTACGGCGAAGGCTGGATCATCAAGATCAAACCGGCAAACATGGGTGATATCGACGCTCTGCTCGACAGCGCTGCCTACCAGGCCAAGATTGCCAAATAAATCATAAGACAATCACAAAACCCAAAGCGGAGCGTTCCCTGGGGAACGCTCCGCTTTGTTTATTCCCTCCCCTATCGCACTCGTCAGCACCACTCAACGAAAACCAAAAATTCAAAGTCAACCAACCCCTCAGAACCCTCAGAACCCTCCAAATCCCCCCCCCAAAAAAATAACCAAGCCGTGCCGGCCTCACCAAGTGAGTCACGGCACGGCCAATAATCAAAACGCCACCCGATTTCGTACTGGCGCGCGAAATCGTCAATCTTGGACCAAGCGAACGGATGAGGGAACCTCTCGATAGCAGTTTTCCACTCCGCAATGGTGGTCCTCGCGTTCGAAGAATAGAGTCCAGACGTAGGCGTCTTCGTATTCGTCTGAATAATCGACCGAGGAAGACCAGTAGCAACCATAAGAACCAGGTTCTTCTACCCATCCATCTTCTTCATAATATAAGCCAGGCGCAGGCAAAGTTATTGACTTTCCGTTGGGTCCGGTAATCCTATAACCTCCTGTCTCACTGTCTATCCATTCCCATTCACATTTTTCAACAAGCTCCTCCCATTGTGTTTTTGACGGTAATCGACGGCCAAATTTAAATTTCAAGACAGCCTCATCATAGGTATAAAAGCCCTCCTCGTTGGCTTTACTCCATTTTGTCCCGCTCGGCAAACCAAGGTCAATCCATTCGTTGCCGTTGTCCGTACCGTTAACCTCATCCTTCTTGCATCCAACCATCCCCACCAATCCAACAATCACCATCAAAAAAACAATCTTTTTCATAACATTTTCAATTATTTAGTTAACAAAACTTGAATTTTCACGAGAGTTTCCGCTTGCAAAAAAAAAAAAAAAAACGACTTATGCAAGAAAAAAGTCGCTTTTTTTTCAACGAAATCAAAAAAAATCAAAAAAATCCAAAAAAAACACCCCTTCCGCCCACTCAACGCCCACTCAACGCTCACTCAACGCTCACTCAACGCCCACTCAACGCCTACTCAACGCCTACTCAACACCTACTCAACGCCTACTCAACGCCTACTCAACACCTACTCAACACCTCTCCACCTCCGAAACTCTAATTCCCTATCTCGTAGCCTTGGCCGTCTTCGGCGAAGATTGTGTTTTCGAATACTGACTTGGCTTCGCGGACGATCACCTCTATCTTGTCGCCTTTGTAGCGTGCGGAGAAATGGGTCAGCAGCAGTTGTCCGACTTCGGCTTGGGTGGCAACCTGCGCGGCTTGCCGGGCGGTGAGGTGCCCCTTTTCGGCGGCAAGTTCGCGAAACGAGTGGTCGAACGTGCTTTCAAGGCATAGCATATCCACTCCGTGAACAATATCGGCGAGGCCGTCAAACAGCCCCGTGTCGCAGCAATAGGCATAGCGGTGGGCTTTGCGGCGCGGGAGTGTCATCTCGGCATTGGGCACAACGGTACCATCGGGCATAGTGAAGTCGGCACCCTTCTTGACATTGCGGCAGTCCTGGTCGGTGAGCCCGTATTTGTCTCGGGCATTTTTCTTAAGGTTGAGTTCCGGTTGGGCTTCTTCGAAGATAAAACCGTATGTGGGCACAGAATGGTGAAGCGGGAAGGCTGTCACCTTGCATTTGCCATTCTCGAATATCGTCTCAGGTTTGTCGGATTTAATCGAGTGGATGCGCAACTCGTATTGAAACCCCGAGCCGGATATGGCGAAGACGGAGTCGAGCACAGGCTTCAGCCCTTCGGGGGCGAAGATGTCGAGCGGCTCGGTGCGTCCTCCGAGGTGCATCGACGAGAGAAGTCCTGGGAGACCGAACCAATGGTCGCCGTGGAGATGGGAGATGAAAATGGTGTCGAGCGAGCGGATGTGTTTGTTGTAGAGGTGCATCTGGTTCTGTGTGGCCTCGCCACAGTCGAGCAGCATCTTGAAGCCGCCGATGGTGATTATCTGAGAACTGCAATGCCGACCCCGTGTGGGAGTCGCCGCGCCAGAGCCTAATATGGTGATGGAAAAGGACAAGAGGTAGTGAGGTTGGGAATTGTGGAATTGTGAAGTTGTGAAGTAAATCTGCCAACAACTTGAAACTAAAAACTAAAAACTAAAAACTTGAAACTAAAAACTAAAAACTCAACTTAGTTCTTATAATACACCGGGTCGCCTGTATTACGGTCGAAGATGGCTTCGAACTTGTGGCGCGGAAGGTCAACAATAGGACCGAACTGTGCTATGCGCACATCGCTCTCATACACGAACCCTCCGCCAAACACGGTCACATGCACAGTTTCAGACTGACGGTATTTGAAGGTCTTGCGGTTGCCAACGTTGTCGCCCTTGCGGCTGCCCTTGGTACTCTGTTTTACGAAGCGAGTGGCGCTACGCAGGGTATTCTCGCTGTGGAGGGTGCAATAGATGGTGTCCATGCCTTTCTCCATCGCGACACCAGTGCGCAATCCCAGCTTGGGCGAGAAGGCAAAGAGTGCGACAGTCTGGCTGTCGAGCGAGGCGCGGTCGGTCTTTGGGTCAACATAGAAGCGGACCGTCTCGGCAACCGTGCGACCCACAAACTGGTCCAGTATCGCCTGTTCCTGCTCAGCCAGACGGCTGGCCAGGTACTTCATCGACTCGGGGCTGTAGTCGCCATCATAGTCGCCATAGAGAAGTTGCTGACGTTTGTTCTGTATTTCCTCCAGTCGCTGGGCGGCAGCGGCGGCACGCTGACGCAGGCTGCGGCTGTCCTTCTTGGTGGTCACAAGCGACGGCTTGCCTGCTCGGTCACCCCGCACATAAAGTGTGTCGGAGCGGTCGTAAAGGTTGTATTCTGCCACAGCCACATCCTCCGATGTAGCGCGTCCGCGTCGCTCTGTATATGACTCAAACTCCTCGTAGTCCTCGTGGCTTACTCCAACTGAACGGAGCAGGTGGCGGCTGTCAATATTGACCGAAAGGCGCCGTGGGTAGATAAAATAGTATAGGTTTGGGTCGGCCTCGTTCACCCCCTCGATGACGATGCTCTCAATGGAATAGGGCGAGCTGACATCCGTTTTATCAAGACCCAGCATCTCGGCAGCGAACTCGGCGTACGGAGCCTCATCATAGTTGCGCTTGTTGAACGTAACGCTCACGCACACTTTCGTCTTAGGCAGGGCGTAAAGCATCCCTCCCTTGGGATGGATGGCGGGACGCGATTTGACGGGATACACCGTATATCCGGCACATGAGGCCAAAAGAATCACAATAGGCAGTATAAATAACAAACGTTTCATGGGCATGGTTTGTCAAATGTTGGATTTGTTCGTTTTCCCAAGACCTGCAATCCACAGGCAGACAAAGGTTATAAGACCGTTGATGAGCAACAGCTCGAAGCCGAAATGGTAGCCGTTGAACCACACAGGAGCATTGACTTTAAGAACATAGCACACCACCGGCGAAATGACAGCTATAACAGGCACACACCAGTCTCGCACTCTCCGTTTCGTGAACAACCCGAAGGCATACATGCCGAGCAGCGGACCGTAGGTGAATGAAGCTATGTCGAACAGCGTGTCGATGAGCGACTGTGTGTGGAAGGGACGGAAGGCAATGATGACCAAAAGGTAGAGCAAGGCGAAGGAAATATGGACTATGCGACGAATGGTGAGCATCCGTTTTTCGGAGGTTTCACGGCGACGCCCGAATCCGAGGAAGTCGTAGCAGAACGTGGTAGTGAGAGCCGTGAGGGTTCCGTCGGCACTTGAATAGCCAGCAGCCACCATACCGAGAACGAAGACGACTGCAGTGAAGGGCGAGAAGGTGAAGGCGATGGCAGGGAAAATTTTGTCAGGCACAACGTTTCCGTTGTCGCCGACAGGCAGCGCAAAGCCCGTTTCCTGCGAGTAGAACAGCAACGCAGCACCCAACGCCAGAAACAGTAGGTTGACGATAACAAACAACCCGCTCGAAGTTAGCACGTTCTTCTGTGCATCTCGCAGCGACTTGCATGTGAGGTTTTTCTGCATCATGTCCTGGTCAAGGCCCGTCATCGTGATGGTGATGAAAGCACCGCTGACAATCTGCTTCCAGTAGAACTTCGGATGGCTCACATCGGTTTCGAACATCTTTGTATAGCCAGCCTCCGACGCTCTCGAAAGCAGCTGTCCGACGCTCATGTCCAGTTTGTTGAGTATCGCGACAACCGTCACCGCCGCCGCGAGCAGCAGGAAGGTCGTCTGCAACATATCCGTCCATACTACCGTCTTGATGCCGCTGCGGAAAGTGTAGAGCAGGATGATGGCGATAAATATCACCGCCGGCAGCCAGAAAGGCATGCCCCACTCCTTGAACACAAACTCATAAAGGACGAAGACCACCAGATACATCCTCAACGCCGAACCCAGCAGTCGCGAGATGATGAAAAACAGCGCCCCCGTGCGCTCCGAAGCCAAGCCGAAACGCTGCTCAAGATAGGTGTATATCGAAGTGAGGTTGAGCTTATAGTACAACGGCAGCAGCAGGAAAGCTATGACCGCATAACCCACCACATAGCCAAACACCAGCGGCATATAGGTGAAAGCTCCGCCATAGACACCGCCGGGAACAGACATGAAGGTCACGCCCGAGAGCGACGCCCCAATCATGCCGTAGGCGACCACAAACCACGGCGACTTGCGTCCCCCGCGGAAGAATGCGTCATTGCCCGACGAACGCCGTGAGGTGAGCCACATGACACCGAAAAGCAACACAGTGTAAACCGCAAAACAAATAAGTATAGTGAGTTCCATCAGATATAATCAAATTGCAAGAAATGCAAAGGTACGAAAAAGATAAGAAACGAGTCAACGAAGTAAAAAAACACCTTCTTAATAACCCCAATCCAACCCAAATGCAGCCGCCCCAAAACCACCCTCGAACCACCCCAAGCCGACCCCAACCACCATCAAACCGACCCCCAAACACCATCAAACCAACTCCCAAACACCATAAAACCAACTCCCAACCACCATAAAACCGACTCCCAAACACCATCAGCAAGCACTATAAAAAATCCCCAAAGGCACTAGAAGAAAACCTAAAGAAACCATAGAGAAACCTTAAAGATACCCTATATATGCCATAGAGTTAGTACGGCCTTGATACGGCCTTAATACGGTCTTGATACGGAGGAGATACGGAGATGATACGGAGTGGAATACTGGTCAGCGCTGAAACTCAGCCCATTGAGAGCCTTTAAAACGCACCTTTCTCGTCGGATGCAACCTTTCGATACCATCCAAACATCTGATATGCACAGACTTAAAGATTGACATAGTCTTAACAATCATCACGACAAAGATACAAATCTTTTTCGACATCAACCGACCTTTTGACATTTTTTTCAAAAAAAAGCCTTATCCGAAAGTTCGTTGCACGAAAATTGTTGTCATTTGAGAAAAAAATATTATATTTGCCACTATGTTTTGTTGTGCGTACGAATATCAATCGTTTGTGCAACAGTAAGTTATAGTAGTAAATAATATAATGTTAAGTATATGCACATCGCAATTGCAGGAAACATCGGGTCGGGAAAGACGACGTTGACGAAACTATTGGCCAAGCACTACGGCTACAGGCCGGTATACGAAAGCGGTAACAATCCGTACATGAACAGCTTCTACGAAGACATGCGCCGCTGGGCGTTCAACATGCACGTCTATTTCCTCCACACCCGCTTCAAGCAGCTGGTCGATATCCGCAAGGAAAACCCGAACATCATACAGGACCGTACCCTCTACGAGGACGCCTACATCTTCGCGCCCAACCTGCATGCAATGGGCTTGCTCAACACGCGCGACTTCGACAACTACATACAGCTGTTCGAACTCCTCAACTCCTTCGTCCAGCCGCCCGACTTGCTGATTTACCTGCGCGGCGACGTGCCCACGCTCATCAAACAAATCCAGAAACGCGGACGCGACTACGAAAGCGGCATTCGCCTCGACTACCTCACCAGCCTCAACCAGCGCTACGAAGATTGGATTGCGGAATACAACCGCAGCAAGCTGATGATTCTCGACGTCGAGGAGATAAACTTCGCCGACAACCCCGAGGACCTCGGCACCGTAATCAACAAGATTGACGCCGAATTCAACAGCCTGTTCTCGTGATTTGAGACCTGTGATTAGTGACAAGAATATCGAAAACCTGACCCTTTGAAATCCATCGCAATCATACCAGCTCGTTACGCTTCCTCGCGATTCCCCGGCAAGCCGTTGGCCGACCTGGGTGGTAAGCCCGTCATCCGGTGGGTTTACGATGGGCTGCAAGGCATCGACGGACTCGACTGCATCTGCGTGGCCACCGACGACGAGCGTATAGCGACAGCTGTGGAACTTTTCGGTGGCAAATGCGTGATGACTCGTTCCGACCACAAAAGCGGAACGGAGCGATGCGGTGAAGTGGTCGAGAAATTTGCGGCCGAAGGAACGGTATTCGACGTGGTGGTCAACGTGCAGGGCGACGAACCTTTCGTGAACAAGGAGCAGATAAAATCGCTCCTGGCTGCGTTCTCAAACCCGGGCACCGAAATCGCCACTCTTGAAAAAAAAATAACCTCAGCCGAAGAACTGCTGTCGCCCAACAACGTGAAGGTGGTGACAGACCTCTATGGCGAAGCGCTCTATTTCAGCCGCACACCTATCCCCTACCTGCGCGACTGCGACACCTCGCAATGGCTCAACCGTCACGACTACTACAAACACGTTGGCATCTACGCCTACCGTTCCGAGGTTCTGAAAGAACTGGTATCACTTGACGAGAGCCCCCTCGAGAAATGCGAAAAGCTTGAGCAGCTTCGCTGGATGGAACGCGGACGCACGATAAAAGTGATTGAAACCTCCTGCGAGAACATCGGCATCGACACTCCAGAAGACCTCGTCGCCGCACAGCAAAGACTACAGGCATCAAAAAAATAACGCAGAATACAAAATACCTGAAATATGAATATTACAGACTACATCGTAGAATGTTTGCAAAAAGGCAAAACCGTTGAGATTCCCGGAGTCGGGACTTGGAAGTCAGTCATCGAAAACGCCCACTTCGACGAAGAGAGCTCTACATTCTACCCCACTCGAACTGTAGTAAACTTCGACGCCCGTACCTCTGGCAACGAAGAATTTGTTTCCTACCTCGCCGCCACCGAGTGCATCTCTGCCGACGTGGCCAAACAGATGCTGCACAACTACTCTGAGGTACTCGGAGAGAAGCTAGCCAACGAAGGCAAGGTAACCATCGGCGAACTGGGCGACATCCGGTTGCAGGACGGAAGCAAAAGCTTCACCACCAAAGTGCTGGCCAGTGAGGAAGCCGTACCACTTGCAGGTATCAAGACATACAAAAACGAGACAAACGACGACCCGTTCGCCATGTTCGACCCAGTGAAGCGCGCCGAGGAAGCAGAGCGCAAACGCATGGCTGCCTCCAATGCCGAACGGCTGGCCGGAGTGGCCGATATCGTAGGCGGAACCGACATCCTGAAAGGCAACGAAACCGTCGAACTCACCCCACAGGAGGTACGCGAAAGAGAGCGCTTGGTCAAAGAAGAGATGAAACGCATCAAACAGGAAGAGAAAGACAAAGAACGCGAAGCCCGCGAAGCCGCCATACGCGAACAAGACGACGCAAAACGAGCCGACGTCGTCTTGACAGCCGAAGAGATCGCCAAGAAGGAGAAAGCCGAGAAAGAGGCCCTGAAAGAAAAGGCCAGACTTGAGAAAGAGGAGCAGGAGGCCCGCGAAAAAGCCGAACGCGAAGCCCAGAAAGAACAGGAACGTCGCGAAAAAGAGGAGCAGAAGGCCCGCGAAAAAGCCGAGCGCGAAGAACGCGAGGCAAAGGAGAAAGCCGACAAGGAAGCCCGCAAAGAGCAGGAACGCCGCGAACGCGAGGAGCAAGAGGCAAGAGCCCGTGCCGAAAAAGAAGAGCAGAAAGCACGCGAGAGACAGGAGAAAGAGGAACTGGAGGCCAAGAAAGAACAGGAGCGACGTGAGAAAGAAGAGTTGAAAGCACGCGAGAAAGCCGAGCGCGAGGAGCGCGAGGCAAAGGAAAAGGCGGAACGAGAGGCTCAGAAGGAACAGGAGCGGCGCGAGAAAGAAGAGCAGAAGGCTCGCGAGAAAGCTGAACGCGAAGAGCGCGAGGCAAAGGAGAAAGCCGACAAGGAAGCCCGCAAAGAGCAGGAACGCCGCGAGCGCGAAGAGCGCGAAGCCAGATACCGCGCCGAGAAAGAGGCTCAGATGGAAAAAGAGCGCCTCGAAAAAGAGATGCGCGAAGCCAGATACAAGGCCGAAAAAGAGGCATTGGTAGCTGAACAGGAAGCCCTGAAAGCCAAAGCCGAATTGGAAAAAGCCAAAGCCGAGCAAGAGAAAGCCGCATTGGAAGCCAAGAGCAAAGCCGAGAAAGAGGCTATGAAAGCGAAAGAAATAGCCGACAAAGAAGCCAAGAAAGCAAAAGAAATTGCTGACAAGGAAGCCAAGAAAGCAAAGGAAATAGCCGACAAGGAGGCCAAGAAAGCGAAAGAGTTGCAAGAGAAAACCGAAAAGGAGGCAAAGAAGAATGCCGAAAAAGAAGCAAAGAAAGCAATGAAAAAACAGAAGAAAGAAGAGCGCAAAGCCGCCAAGGCAGCAAAGAAACAAGCGATGATGGCCGACCCGTTGGCAGTGCCCGAAGTGTCGTTCAAATCCGAAAACGAGAAAGAAGGCAAGAAGGACAAAAAGAAAGGCAAGGCCTGGCTGTGGATACTCATCGTCCTGCTGTTGTTACTGCTGTTGGGATGTGCCGCCGTTTATTTCGGCAAGCCCGACTTTGTAAAACCGGCTCACGATTGGTTCTTCACCAACGTCATGAAGCAGGAGCAGAAAGAGACCGCCGAACTCGATATCAACAACATGGTGACCAACAGTGGTCAGGAACAGTCGTCCGGCACACAGCAGGCAGCAGCCAGCAGCCAGCAATCCGCCGTCAGTGGTCCGGCTTCTGCGGCGGCTGAAACTTACGCCGACGCATGCCTCTTCTCCTTCAGCGAAGAGCTTACGGAAATCTCCACCGGCGACATCGAGAACCACGCCGACGCCATAAACGACTACCTCAGCGGTTTCATCACCAACTACCTCAACGAAAAGCACTACTCCACCGCCAAGGTGCCAATGATGGAGCGCATACGCCAGTACTCCGTCAGCCGACTGATTGAACTCTACGACAACAGCGGCTATTCCGAGGAGCGCTTCTTCGCCAGCAACGACTATGTGAGCGACTACATTGCCGACTTCAAGAGAGTCCACAAGGGCCGCCAGAAACAAGTGATGGTGCAGAGCGAAATCATGGACCGCTCGTTCCTCGACAACATGCTGAACACCATGGTGGAAGAGATCGGGTTGAAAGCCGACAACGCAAAGGTGGCAATGCCGCCGGCTCCGCCAGCACCTCCGGTGATAAAGACCGAGAAGAAATCACGCCAGGGTTTCGACCTCATAGCTGGATTCTACACCAATGCCACCACAGCTCAGAAGATGGTTGACCGACTGAAGGGCTACGGCTGCAACGCCTACATCATCGAAATCAACCACGGCTACTACGTCAGCATGGGCAGCGCCAAAACACGCACTCTGGCCGAGGAGAACTACCGCAAAGCCAAAGAATGGTACGACGGCGACCTCTCAATCAAAAGTTTTTGACTTGTGCATAAATAGTGAATTGTGAATTGACGCGACAAGGATGGCCCACCATAAACTAGAGCGATTCGCCGAGAACCTTACATTCAAAAACCTTTTCCAGGTGTCGTTTGAACAACTGGAGCATGAGGGTTTCGACTATCGCGGACGCTGGAACGAGTGGTTCGGCAACGACAATCCCATAACTCTTGAGTTGGGATGCGGCAAGGGCGACTACTGCATTGCGCTGGCGCGTCTCCATCCCGAACGCAACTATATAGGCTTCGACATCAAGGGTGCTCGTCTGTGGCGCGGTGCCAAAACCGCCACCGAGGAGTCGATGCATAACGTGGCCTTCGTCCGCACACGCATCGAACTCATCAACCGTTTCTTTGCCGAGAACGAAGTGTCGGAAATCTGGATAACCTTCCCCGACCCTCAGCCCAAGAAACCGATGAAACGGCTAACCTGCGAACGCTTCCTGTCCTACTACCGTCAGTTTCTTCGCCCTGAAGCGCCCATACACCTCAAGACCGACTCGCAAGAGTTGCATGCCTACACCTTGGAAGAGGTCATCGCCCCTGCGGGATATGCGGTGGAATACCACACCGCCGACCTCTATGGCGACTCCTCATACAACGGCGAAGCGAAGCTGACGCAGACCTTCTACGAAAAGATGTTCCTAGCCGAGGGAAAGCCGATAACGTACATCAAATTCAGAATGTGAATCAACTAAATAATAACTATAAAACATTGTAATTATGTCAGGACACAACAAATGGTCTAAAATCAAGAGGGCAAAGGGCGCTGCCGACGCAAAGCGTTCCAAACAGTATTCCAAGATTTTGAAGGAAGTGGCAGTAGCCGTACGAGAAAGCGGCCCCGATCCCGACAGCAATCCCCGCCTGCGCCTTTTGATTCAGAACGCACGTGGCTGCAACATGCCGAAAGACACGCTGATGCGCGCCATCAACAAGGCCAGCGACAAAGATGCGGCAGTGCTTCAGGAGATAACCTTCGAGTGCCACGCCAACCACGGCATAGCACTTTTCATCGAATGTCTGTCTGACAACAACATGCGCACCGTCGCCAACGTGCGTGCCATCATGAACAAGTTCGGTGGTACACTCGAAACCAACGGCTCGCTGAGTTTCCTCTTCACCCGCAAGGGCGTCTTCGTCATCCCGCGTAAACCCGAGATGAACGTAGAAGAACTCGAGATGACTCTTATCGACGGCGGTCTCGAAGAGATGGAGGTCGATGACGAGTACATCACCCTCTACACCGCCTACGAGGACTTCGGCAACATGGTGAAGATGCTCGAGGACATGAAAATCGAGTGCGAAAGCGCCGAACTTCAGCGTATCCCCAACACCACACGCCAGATTGACGAAGAGTCGATGCGCAAAGTGCTCAAGGTCATCAACATGCTCGAAGAGGACGACGATGTCACCAACGTCTTCCACGACATGGAGATACCCGACGACTTCGAAGAAGAGTAATCCTGTTTTGAATATTGAATTTGAATGATGACATGGATAATTCAAAATTCAAAATTCAAAATTCAAAATTATTCTTGGTGCCAACCCCGATAGGGAACCTCGGCGACATGACCTACCGTGCCGTCGAGGTTCTTAAATCTGTAGACACCATACTGGCCGAAGACACACGCACCAGCCGCAAGTTGCTGCAGCATTTCGAGATAAACACACCGCTCGAGAGCTACCACATGTTCAACGAACACGGTCGCGTCGAAGCGTTGGTCGAACGTCTCGTCGCCGGACACTCCATGGCTGTCGTCACCGATGCCGGAACCCCCGGCATTAGCGACCCTGGCTTCCTGCTTGTGCGCGAGGCTTTGAAGTGTGGAGTCGAGGTGGAGTGCCTGCCCGGCGCCACAGCGCTGATTCCGGCCCTGGCATCGTCGGGCTTGCCGTGCGACCGATTTGTGTTCGAGGGGTTCCTGCCTCACAAGAAAGGCCGTCACAGCGCCCTCGAACGCATCGCTGACGAAGAGCGCACCAGCGTCATCTACGAAAGCCCCTACCGATTGGTAAAGCTCCTCGACGAGCTGACAGAGGTCTGCGGCCCCGAACGGCAGGTGGCTGTCTGTCGCGAACTGAGCAAACTGCACGAAGAGGTGTTCCGCGGCTCACTCGCCGAGTCGCGATCCCATTTCTCACAAAAAGAGGTCAAAGGCGAAATCGTAGTGGTGCTCGCCGGTTCTGCCAGATAACTGGCGTCAGATTCAGATGCTCTCTATGTTTATCGGTGAAACCATAGCTCTGGGTGTAGCGGTGTCGTGGACCGCCACAGCGTTATTTGCCGAGGTGGCGTCGAAACGCATGGGTTCCCTCCCTCTCAACACCCTGCGCATGATTCTCTCCATCATCCTGGTCAGCCTTACCCTGTGGTTGATCATGGGACAACCGTGGCCTCGCTATGCCGACGCCGACACATGGCTTTGGCTGGCGCTCTCGGGTGTGGTGGGCTACGTCATCGGCGACTACTGCCTCATGCAGGGCTACATCCATATCGGTTCCCGTTTCGGACAACTCTTCATGACACTTTCGGCACCAACTGCCGCCATCACCGGACGGTCGCTACTGGGCGAACGCATGAGCTGGCTGGCAGTCATCGGAATGGTGGTCACCCTCAGCGGTATAGCGATGTCCATACTGTCGGGGCGCAGAGACGAGAACGAAGCGCAAAGGACAATTATCAAACTCAAACTGCCAGCCAAAGGCATATTCTTCGCCAGCATGGCAGGCATCTGCCAAGGCTTCGGGTTGGTGCTGAGCAAGATGGGATTGGAGCACTACGGCAGCTCGCTGTCTGCCTGCGGAGTGGAAGCTTCGGTGGTACCCGACGGGGCTCTTGTCGCTGTACCGTTGCAGTTCTCCATACCTTTCGCCGCCACCATGATACGAGCCATCGTGGGATTGGCTGGGTTTTTCATCCTGCTTGTGGTGTTCAACCGCGACTGGCAAGCAAAACTGAGCCACGCCGCACACGACCGCCGAGCCATGTGGTGCCTGCTCGGAGCCACCGTGTTCGGCCCTTTCATTGGAGTCAGCGCCTCGCTGCTGGCCACTCTGTACACCAGCACCGGCATCGCCCAAACCCTCTTCGCTCTCACACCCGTGCTCATCATCGCACCCTCGGCGTGGCTTTTCCATCAACGTGTATCTGTTCGCGAAGTCATCGGTGCCATCGTCAGCGTGGCAGGTGTATGCCTATTCTTTATTTGAAAAACGACCTCTCCCCTACCGTCACCATCCCCTCTCGACCACTCGTTTCGCAAAATTATTCGTACCTTTGCAGCAGTTAATCCGCATGCGTTAAAACAAAACACACCTCTGTGCCAATATCCACATTCATATTCCGGTTGGCTTGTGCTTTAATCGCCGGCATCGTCATCGGCGCTCAGCGCGAGCTGAAGCAGCACCAGGCAGGCCTCACCACCAACTCGCTGGTCTCCGTCGGTGCCTGCATCTTCATCCTGATATCCGAATCCGTCATCATGACCGCCATAGCGAATGGCGGACCTGTGAACAACGACAACCTCCGAGTCCTTTCGCAGGTGGTCACTGGCATAGGCTTCCTAGGAGCCGGCGTGATCATGAAGAACGGCCTGACCATCCACGGGCTCAGCTCGGCAGCCACGATATGGTGCTCCGCCGGCATAGGATGCCTCTGCGGCTACGGCATGTGGAAAGAGGCGCTCATAGCCGTCGCCGTCATCATCCTCATCAATTGGGGGCTCAAAAGCATCGAGATCTATTTCAAGAAGAAAAAGAACATCGACAACGAAGACGACAACAGCAACTGAACCGCATCCGTCATGGTACAGGCTCCCAATCCTGTGGTGGGCCCGATGAAGTGCGGTGTGACTGTGCAAGTCGAGTTGTCTCAAGCGAGACACACGAAGTCGAGGATGTTCAATCCGTCTTCGGCCTTGTTGAAGTTCATAAATCCGTTGAGCGTCATACTTTTTTTTCACCAACTGCTAACTACTGACCAATAAAAAAAACTTCGGCATTATCGGATATATGCTGAGAATGTAGGGCGTATTCTTTCTTCGAGTGTCACAATTGTCAATTGTCACGATTGTCATTAACGATTTTACATTGTCAGAACGGCCACTATAATTTTATTATGTGAGTAAAAATGACAATCCGATTTCATTAATGACAATTGACAATGATGACAATGGGATGAAAATAGACAAATTAAACCAACCCAGCTCCGAACCAACGCTGTATCAACTCCGTGCCAACTCCCAGTACAAAAACCAACCTTGAACTATGAAATACAAACCAACCTACTCAAACTCAACCAACCACAAAAAAGTTGAAAATTTTTTGCCCAATCATTCGTAGACCGCAATGTCGCCACCGTACTTTTGCAAACAGAACGATTCGCGAAAAGCTCCACCCAGATAGGCAAAACAAACAGTAAACCAAATTATTAACCAACAAATCCCAAAACCTCCCGTAATATCGTAAGTACGTAAGTACGTTATAACGAGAAAAGCACGAAGACACAATTTGAGCGGGTTGTCATCCTTTCTCTTCTTCCAAAAGGGTGATTTGCGGACGATTTTGTGCTTTTAATTGTGAAACTATCAATTAATATCGTATCTTTGCAGTCCTACAGCGAGTCGCTGTGGATTATAATCATTTGAAACATAACTTATTACACATCTAAAATATATCTAAAAGAGATGAGAAAACTAGCGGTAGTAGCCTTCGGCGGCAACGCTCTGTTGCGCAGCGGACAAAAAGGCACCTATCAGGAACAGCTCTCGAATGTGGAGCAAACTTGCGAAAGCTTATACAATCTTCTGAAACGCAACTATAACATCGTGATAGGTCACGGCAACGGCCCGCAGGTGGGCAACGTGATGCTGCAGCACGAGGAGGGCAAACGCGCCGGAATCGAGGCTATGCCGATGGACTTCTGCGTAGCCGAGACGCAGGGTTCGATTGCCTATATGATCGAGATGGGTCTGCGCAACGTGATGGCTCGCCACGACATACAGCGCGACGTGGTGACGCTGGTGACTCAGGTGGCCGTGAACAAACTCGACCCGATGTTCCAGAACCCCACCAAGCCCGTAGGTCCCTACTATACCAAGGAGCAGGCCGAAGAGTTGGCCAAGACGACGGGCGCCGTATATAAGGAAGACCCGAAAGGCCGCGGCTGGCGCAAGGTGGTGGCTTCGCCGAAACCGACTCGCATCAACAATATCAAGATAGTGAAGCAGCTGGCCACCGCCGGCAACATCGTCGTCACCGTGGGCGGCGGCGGTATTCCGGTGGTCGAGGAGAGTGACTACGTGAAGGGCGTCGAGGCTGTGATAGACAAAGACCTCGCATCAGCATTGTGTGCCGTGCAAATCGGTGCCGACGAGTTCTACATCCTCACCGATGTGCCAAAGGTATATATCAACTTCCGCAAGGACAACGAAAAAGCACTCGACACCATCACCATCGCCGAGGCAAAGAAATACCTCGAAGAAGGTCAGTTCGCCGAAGGCTCTATGGCTCCCAAGGTTCGTGCCGCCATCATGTTCGTCGAGAACGGCGGCAAGGAGTGCATCATCACCGAAGCCGGCCAACTGGACAACCCCAACTGCGGAACACGCATCGTAAAATAACACCTACCAACCGATGAGCTGCCCTTCAAAGAAATCCAAATTCGCCACGGCATTGGTAGTCCTTGCGGCACTTGACGCCATCACAATACTTCTTGGCGCAATGTTCCGCATCAACCATTGGCACGGCGGCTCTATCATGCTGATTCTTGGAATGGGTGGCGCCGTTTGGATTTGGTGTGCCGGAATAATTTACCGTTGTATCGCCGATGAAATCTTCTCTCTACCCTCTGGCAGTCTGCTGTTCCAAATCCTCGTCGGGCTTTTGCTCCTCGGGGCCGGATCTTTCCTTTTGATGGGTGCCCTTTTCTGCCTCAACCACTGGCCCGGTGGACATATCATGGTCACCGTCGGTGCCGCCGCAATGATTGTCGCCATCTTGGCCGAGTTGATTCTTTATTTGCACAAAAAGAAAACAAATTCATAATTAATAATTCAAAATTAAATTACAATGGCTTACAATTTAAGAAACCGTAACTTCCTGAAAATTTTGGACTTCAGCCCGAAGGAGTTGAACTATCTGCTCGACCTGGCACGCGACCTCAAGCGCGCCAAATATGCCGGCTGCGAGCAGCCCACGATGACCGGCAAGAACATTGCCCTCATTTTCGAGAAGACCTCCACCCGCACACGCTGCGCCTTCGAGGTGGCCGCTAAAGACCAGGGTGCCCACGTGACCTATCTCGGTCCTACCGGCAGCCAGATCGGAGTGAAAGAGAGCATGAAGGACACCGCTCGCGTGCTCGGCCGCATGTACGACGGTATCGAATACCGTGGTTTCAAACAGGAGACCGTCGAAGAGCTCGCCGCCTACGCTGGCGTTCCCGTCTGGAACGGTCTTACCAATGAAGCTCACCCCACTCAGATCCTCGCCGACTTCCTAACCATGCAGGAACACGCTGGCAAACCCCTCAATGAGGTAACATTTGCTTACGTAGGCGACGCCCGTTTCAACATGGGCAACAGCCTTATGGTCGGCGGTGCCAAGATGGGTATGGACGTGCGCATCATCGCCCCCAAGAAACTCCAACCCGCGAAGGACCTCATCAAGAAATGCCAGGAGATAGCCAAAGAGACCGGCGCCAAGGTGACCGTGACCGACGACCCCGTGAAGGGCGTCAAGGGTTGTGACTTCATCTACACCGACGTTTGGGTGTCGATGGGTGAGCCCGAGAAGGTCTGGAAAGAGCGTATCGCCATGCTGAAACCCTATCAGGTAAACGCCAAGATGATGAAGAACACGGGTAACAAGAACTGCAAGTTCATGCACTGCCTGCCGGCTTACCACAACCTGGAGACTCAGGTCGGACGCGACGTGCACGAGAAGTTCGGTCTCGACGGCATCGAGGTGACCGAAGAGGTGTTCGAGAGCGAGAACAGCATCGTCTTCGACGAGGCTGAGAACCGCATGCACACCATCAAGGCCGTCATGGTAGCCACTCTCGGAGACTAAACAAACTGAAAATTAAAGATTGCTTGAATATGTTATCGCGTCAGTGATCGCCAATTGAAGAAACTGACAAAGAGCACAACATGGCAATACAAAAAGGGGGGGCGTTCCTGATAAGAATGCCCCTTTACTATGGAAAACTCCACAAACCAACGACCACTAACACCTAACCACTAATTTTCAACTTCAAACTATGGATTGGATTGTAAATCTTTTTACAGGCGACGGACTTGCGCCTACCGTACTCTATCTCGCCATATCGATCTTCGCCGGCTTGCTGCTGGGGAAAATAAAAGTGAAAGGGATAACGCTGGGCATCACCTGGGTGCTCTTTGTCGGCATAGCCATCAGCGCACTGGGCGTGACCCTCAACCACGACATGCTGCATATAGTCAAAGAGTTCGGCCTGATACTCTTCGTCACCGCTGTGGGATTTCAGGTAGGTCCTGGATTCTTCAAGTCGTTCAAAAGCGGCGGCCTGGCGATGAACCTCATGGCGCTCACTGGCGTGGCGCTGGGTGTCGGCATCACGGTGCTGATAGCGAAGCTGACAGGCGAGGAACTGTCAGACATGGCGGGTGTATATACCGGAGCCATCACCAACACGCCAGGCCTGTCGGCAGCACAACAGGCGGTGGGTGACCTGGGCATAGAAGGGGCTTCCGACCGCTTGGCAGCGGGCTACGCTGTAGCCTACCCGCTGGCGGTGGTGGGCATGATCGTGACCTGCATACTACTGCGTCCGCTCTGCCGCATCGACCTGCGCAATGAAGCAACCGAAGGCAGCAGTCAAAAAAATCAGAATAATCAGAATAATCAGAGCCCATCGAAATCCCAGTCAACCCAGAAACACAAAACGCAGGAACTTATCCCGTTCTTCATAATCGTTGCCCTTGGCATAGTGCTAGGTTCGGTGCCCATCCCTATCGGGATGAAAGCACCTGTGAAACTCGGTCTGGCAGGCGGTCCTTTGGTCGTAGCCATCATTGCCGGCTGGCTCGGAGTGAAGAGAGGGTGGTTCGGCACTGAGACCACCGACGGACAGGGCATGTTCACTCTGAGGGGAATAGGCATTGCCCTTTTCCTCGCGGGTGTCGGCCTCGGTGCTGGCGGCAAGTTTGTCGAGACGGTGCAGGTACACTACATGTGGGTGGTGTATGGCATCATCATCACAATGGTACCCGCTCTGATAGTGGCACTGTTTGGTCGCCTGGTGCTGAAGCTGAACTACTACACTATCATGGGTTATATCGGCGGCAGCCACACTGACCCGCCGACACTGGCTTTCGCCAACACGGTGGCACCCGACGGATGCAAACTGCCAAACATGGGCTACGCCACCGTATATCCGCTCACAATGTTCCTGCGCATATTCTCGGCTCAACTGCTAGTGCTCCTTGCTGTGTAACCAGAAACCAGAAACTTGAAACCAGAGCCCATCATACTGTTTTTGGTGTCACTTATGCCTATGCTCGTTTCTGCCCAGCAGGAGCGCGACAACGACTTCGGCATCTGGGGCTCGGTGGATGTGTCATATACCTTCAAGAAGAAAGCGGAGGCGGACACTCTCGCACACTCGGACAATCCGGCAGTCAAGCAATCCTCAAAGCCCTCCCGCTGGTCTATAGGCACTCGCTTTGAATACCGCAGCCGCGACCTCTCGAGGCAGACGAACCTATGGTTTGTGAGGCCTTACGTGGGCTTCACGGCTACCAAGTGGCTGCGTTTCGCACTCTACTACGACTATTTCAAGAAGCCTACAGTCTATCAGCACCGCATCCTTTTCGACGCCACCGAAAGCCTCTCAAAGGGAGGTCTGACGGTAAGCTTGAGAGAACGCTTCATCGTGGCCTACGCCACGTCGAGCGACAAATGGAGTTGGCTGTTGAGGCCAAAGCTGACGGCGAAATACCACATAGGCGACACTCGCTTCTCACCCTATGTGGCGTGCGAACTGTATGTGAACCGGCATTGGACAATGATGCACAACTTCGCAGGCGTGAACATCAACCTGGGCAAAGGGTCGTCGCTGGACCTCTTCTACATGTTCGGCCTCAACAACGGCACCAACCGTCAGGACCACATTTTAGGTGTGGGCTACGGCTTGAAACTATGACCAGTAACCAGAACTAGCCACTTAAACCTCACTCCGGCATCTGCTGAGAGAGGCAGTGGAAACTGCCCAAGCCCCAGATGATGTCAGTTGAGTCGATGCCGATGATTTCCCTGTCGGGGAAGCAATCCTCAAGAATATAGGCGGCACGGGTGTCGGTGACACACTTGTAAGTCGGAAAGATAACCTTGCCGTTGGCGATATAGAAGTTAGCGTAGGAAGCAGGCAGACGCTGGTCCTCATAGGTAACCACGTCAGGCATCGGGAGTTCTACAACGGTAGGCTGCTTGCCGTTTGCCAGGCGGCAGGCGTTGAGGAGCTTGAGGTTGTCCTGTAGGGGCTGGTAGTTCTCGTCCCATTTATCTTCTTCAACAGCGGTGACGATGGTGTCCTCCGACACAAAACGTGAGAGGTCATCAACATGTCCATCGGTATCGTCACCTATGATGCCCTCGCCCAGCCATATAACGTTACGTACGCCGTAGAAACGGCAGAGATACTCCTCAATCTGGCTTTGGTTGAGTTGGGGGTTACGGTTCGGGTTGAGGAGGCAGGATGTGGTGGTAAGCAGGTCCCCTACCCCATTGACGTCGATGCTGCCGCCTTCCATGACGATGTCAGCATCGAGGAGCTGCAGGTCGGGATAGAGCGAATGTATCAGACGAGGAATCTCGTTGTCCAGCTCGGCCGGATACTTGCCGCCCCATGCGTTATAGCGCCAGTTGACCATAGCCGCGCATTTTCCGCTCTCATCGACGAGGAACGCCGGACCGTGGTCGCGACACCATGCGTCGTTGGTCTTGAACTGATGAAGGAAGACATTATGCATGTCAGCGCCGATGCCACGCAGGGCTGCTGACACCTCGTCGAACATCTTCTGGTCGAGGACGGAGATATGGACCTCCTCGTCCTCGGCGAGGGTCTTGATGAAGAGATTATAAGAGGGGAAGATGGTCTCTATCTTACCCGGCCAAGAGTTCTCGTTATGAGGATAGCTGAGCCATGTAGCTCTGTGTATTGCCCATTCAGCGGGCATGTGTAATTGGTTCATACTCAATCTATAAAACGCTTAGTTATGGGCTGGTAGCTGTCGATGCGGCGGTCACGGAGATAGGGCCAGTGGCGACGGTAGTGGTCGCTTTCGTCGAGGTCGAGTTCTTCGATATGGAGAGCCTCCTCGAGGTGTGGTGCCTGATAGAGCACACGACCAAAGGCGTTGGTGATGAAACTTCCGCCCCAGAACTGCATGCCTCCTTCCTTGCCAGTACGGTTGACCGAGATGACGGGCACCCCGTTGGCGACAGAGTGAGCTCGCTGGATGGTCTGCCAGGCCTCGTACTGCTCGCGGTTGTCGTGTTCGTTCTGCCGTTCATCCCACCCTATAGCCGTCGGGAAGAAGAGCATCTCGGCACCCATGAGAGAGGTGATGCGAGCGGCTTCGGGATACCACTGATCCCAGCAGATGAGCACACCCAAACGTCCGAACTGGGTGTCGAATACCTTGTAGCCGAGGTCACCGGGGGTGAAGTAGAACTTCTCGTAATAGCCCGGGTCGTCAGGGATATGCATCTTGCGGTATTTGCCAAGGTACGAGCCGTCAGCGTCGATGACGGCGGTGGTGTTGTGGTAGAGCCCCTCGGCGCGTTTCTCGAACATGGAGAGGATGAGCACCACGCCCAGTTCTTTGGCGAGTGCGATGAAATGCTGTGAGGTAGGGCCGTCGGGGATAGGCTCAGCCAGCTGGAAGTTCTGGTAGCGCTCCTCGTCGCAGAAATAGAGCGAGGCGAAGAGCTCCTGAAGGCAGATGATTTGAGCACCGTCGTCGGCAAGGCGACGCACCAGCTCGGTAAAGCGGGCTATGTTGGCAGACTTATCGGCAACACAGCTCATCTGAGCTATACCAACTTTGACTTTTCTCATAGTATGTTAGACGTTTTTACTGGATAATCGCGATAATTCGGCCAGCCAGCCATACGTAACCGACAGCTGGTCGGGAGTTGTCAACACCCGGTTCTTGCGGGCTTCCACAGCCTCGACGAATGAGTTTATCTCATCGAAGAAGCCTTGTGTCACCACCTGGTTGTTCGCCATTGTGGGCACAAAATTGTTGCGGGCATACAACACCTGCACCGCCGGATGCGACGGCACGACTTTCTCAAGAGGCACCCCCATAAAGCACTTCTGCTTTGCCGTAAATGTCAGCGTCTCCATTTGGCGGAGGTCATACACTCCTTTTTCGGTCACAACCGTGAGACGTTCTTCGGCGGAGGTCCAGGCATAGTCGGTCGAGAGTTCCAACATGCCCCCAACCCCGACCTTGTGTTTCATCAGCAGGCGGAGGGTTCCACCCGTGCGGTCGCATGCAACAAAAGTGGCCTCGCCGAACAGCGAAGCAGCCAAGTCGAGGGGATGAATAAACAGGTCGAGCAATGCGTCTCCCTCCGGATAGGCGCCAGTGCGGTAATGCATAGTGTAGCTTATCGGTGCGTCGTTTGCAAGGCGTTTCTTCAGTATTTTCGTAGCAGGCGCATAGCGTTTCTGAAGCCCTGCACAGAAAACAGGCTTGGGCGAACGCTTTCCGCATATCATCTCGAGCTCCTTCAACTCGTCAAGAGAGGAACATGGCGGCTTCTCGACGAAAAGACTTTTCCCCGCATTCAACACCTTCGTTGCAATGGAGAAATGGACCTTAGGTGTCGCTGCAACAAACACCGCTGCCACCTCCGGGTCGGATAGCACATCGTCCAGGTTTATCGTAGCCTTTACCCCCTGGAACTTGGCCTCTATCGCTTCAGCACGTTCGGTCGAGGTAACAACAATCCATTTCAGCGGCACCTGCAGATAGTGCAGCACCGGATAGAGGTTGTTGAGGCTGTGCTGTCCAATGCCGACAAAAGCGTACTTGTGTGCATATTGCCGACTGAGGAATGTGTCGGTGCGGAGATGTTTGAACTTTGAAATAAGTTGGTCTTTCATTTCTTTTCCGAAATTCGGTTCAGATATTGCCTATAGGTTTCTGTCTTTCTATCGCTCCACTGATACTTGCCATAAAACCATTGTACCACAATCTTGGGCATCATGCGTTCAAGATTGCGGACCAAGATGACGTCATACTTGCGATGGAAGTTTACCCAGCATCCGTTGCAGTCCTTCTCGTGTTTGCATTGCAATGCGCAGCTCTGAGAGCCGTTGAATATCTCGTCAAGCGACTGGTTGTGGATATTGCCCAGCACCACGTCGAGGTTCTGGCAGATGGGCACATTGCCGTTGCTGTGAATCACTAGCGAACTCTTTATGCTCTGGCAACGAAGCTTCAGATTGCCTTTGCGCCACTGTTCATAAAGCGCAACATAGTCGTAGTTTTCTTGCGTGTCGTGAATATTCTGCGGTATGCGCTCGGCAAAATGGTCTGCATCGAGAAGGTCGCTGGTGGTGTCGAAGAAATCCATAGTGCTGTACATGCCGATACGGACATCGATATTGTACTTTTTGGCAACATCGATGACATACTCCATGTCTTTGAATTCGTTCCACGGCGAGAGGCAGAACATAAACGACACAGGCAGCTCGTCCTTCAGGGCTTCCACCACCTCTATCACATGGTCGTAGCCATCACGTCCACGCATACGTTCGTACGTTTCCCTGTCACCGTCCAGAGATACAAAAAGGTGTCTCGGACGATATTTTTTTACGACCTCTATCACCCGCTTTGGTGCGAGACAGTTGGAGAGCAGCGTATAGTTTTTGTGGTTCTTCGAGAACCACTCCATGATGGCGTCGGCCTCGGGATGCAGCACAAACTCGCCGCCTTCCAGCCCTACAACCGTATGCTTGTTTACACAGTGGCTCGCCATAACAAGCTTGATGTCGTCGAGCGACAGATGCTCGGGCTCTTTCTGCCAGATGGAGCAGTGCTTGCAGCGTGACTGGCACAGCGATGTCGAGTAAATCATCAACTGGTTGAGCTTCTTGTGACGAGGAAACAAAGTGTTGTTAAGGTACAAAAAACCGTTATGGATATAGTCGTAAAAAGTGTACATTCAAATTCTTAATTTAGACGGCAAAAATACGCATTATTTGTGACATTTGACTATTTTAAGACTAAATAAGCCGTGCATGTATCCAGATTATCCGATTTTTGCGTAATTTTGCAAATTATTTATGCTTGTGGCAACGCTCTGCCACCGACGCTGAACACATGAGAAGAAACGCCATCCTGATACTGCTTTTGCTCTACGCCACTTCAACAATGGCGCACACGCACAAACACACCGACACCCTGGGTGTAGGTGGTCATGTGTCGTTTGTGGAGAACCGGGGTCAGCTGGATTCGGCAGTGCTTTACGAGGCTCAGATGGGTCGTGCAGCACTTTTTCTCGAACGGGAGGCGTTCACCATCGCCTTAAGGCAGGTGGTTCAGCAGGAGCCTGACAAGCCGTTCCATCACAGCATATACGGACGCAAGGGGCACGCATACAAGATTAGGTTTGCAGGGTGCAACCATTCTGCCAAGGTTGAAGGTGTTGGGCGATTCAGCACTTACAACAACTATTTCCGCGGTCGTGACCGCAGCCGTTGGCGGAGTCACGTTCCCGAATTTGCCAGCGTTGTCTATCACGATTTGTGGCAAGGTATCGACATGCAGGTTTACAGTTCGAGCAACGCCTTGAAATATGACTTTGTCGTGGCACCGTATGCCCGCATATCGCAGATTGTGATGGAATACGAGGGTCCGGATGCAGTGAGGCTGGAGGACGGCGACTTAGTGATAAAAACAAGTGTCGGACGGATAGTGGAGGCATCGCCATACGCCTATCAGCTGATTGGTGGCGACACTGTGCATGTTGAGGCTCGATATGCGCTGAGCGAGCAAAAAGTGAGACAGGGAAAGGGCAAGGCCGTTGTACGGATGGACATCGGCAGCTATGACCGGTCCAAACCGCTCATCATCGACCCACAACTGTATTTTTCGACCTACACGGGTTCGACTGCAGACAACTGGGGAACCACTGCAACTTACGACTCATACAAGAACACCTACACCGGTGGTATCGTGTTCGACATAGGATATCCAACATCGGTGGGGGCATACGACACGATGTATCACGGCAACGTCGATGTAGCCATATTTAAGTTCGACACTACGGGAGGTGAGCGCATCTATGCGACATACCTGGGAGGAGCTTACGCCGACATGCCGCACAGCATGTTTGTCAACAGTTTCGACGAGTTGGTGGTATTCGGCACAACGGGCTCGGCAGACTTCCCTGTAAGTGACAGCGCTTTCATGACCACCTTTATCGGTGGCAGCGAGCTTTCGTATCTTGACTACTACTACACTCATCCTGACGCCTCGTACAACCACCACATGTGGTATCCATCAGGCTCTGACATCTTCGTGAGCCGTTTCAGCAGTGACGGGACAGAACTGAAAGCATCGACTTTGGTCGGCGGCAGCGGCAACGACGGACTGAACTTCCGCAACCGCTATAACGACAGCTACACTATAATGATGCAGGGCAACGACTCGCTCTATTTCAACTACGGCGACGGCGTACGCGGCGAACTGATTACCGACGATATGAACAACGTCTATGTGGGGACAACAACAATGTCAACAAACTTTCCAGTAACCAGTGGAGCTCTGCAAGGCACTCGGTTCGGAGAGCAGGACGGGGTGGTGTTCAAGCTTGACTACAACATGCAGAACATGCTCTGGAGCACCTATCTTGGGGGAGGCGGAGACGATGCCGTGTATTCGATAGATGTGGACTCGTCGTACAACGTGATAGTATGCGGCGGCACAACATCCAATAACTTTCCGACAACTGAAGGTGCATACCAGACGACATACGGAGGCGGCTCCACAGATGGCTTCATTTCGAAAATTTCGTACAACGGAGACGAATTGATGCACTCGACCTACTTCGGCTCGAACAAATACGACCAATGTTTCTTTGTAAGGACTGGCAAAAGGGACGAAGTGTTCATTTTTGGACAGACCAAGGCGACGGGTTACACAATGATATACAACGCGGGCTACAACGTGCCCGGAAGCGGTATGCTGCTGGCTCGCCTGACACCGGACCTCTCCAGACGTATATGGAGCACTGTGTTCGGCACCCCACTGGGGAGACCGAACCTCTCGCCCACAGCCTTTGCGGCGGACATCTGCAACCGTGTGTATGCAGCCGGATGGGGACGCGACTTTGTGGGATACAACGGTGTGCAGTGGTATTCTGCGGGCACATACGGAATGGAAGTGACAACAAACGCATTCCAGACTCAAACCGACGGCCAGGATTTCTATATAATCAGCATGGACGAAGACGCCCAGGTGATGGACTATGCCACCTTCTTTGGCGAATACCACGCCTCTGACGCCGACAGAGGGGCAGACCACGTTGACGGTGGCACAAGCCGATTCGACAAGCTTTCGACGATTTACCAGTCGGTATGTGGCAGCTGCGGGCACACCCAAAACTTTCCAGTCACCCCTGGAGCCTGGAGTTCGACTAACAACAGTTCGAACTGCAACAACGCTATTTTCCGCATGAACATACACACGGACTATCCAGTGGCTGAGTTTATTCCGCCGCCAGCCATCTGCTGGCCGCAGACTTGCGAGGTGCAGAACACTGGTCGCGGCACGTCGTTTAAATGGGACTTTGGCGACGGCACCACGCCTGTGGTCACAAACAGCACAACTCCGAACATAATACACCAATATGCTCACCCTGGCACATATATCATAACCTTGGTGGCTTATCAGGAAGGGGGCTGCCGAGGCACAGATACAGCACGCCACGAGGTATCGGTGCTGCAGAACGGATCTCGCATCATGGACACAACCTGGTCGTGCACCCATGTACCGGTACACATAGGTGTGAGACCCCGGCTGGGATGCGAATATACATGGTTAACGGGCAACGTGTCGGACATTCACGTAGCAAATCCATACGTGACTGAAACTGGCACCTATATTCTCAAAATCGACGGCGGGGTATGCGTGGAACTAGACACTTTCAGGGTTATATATGTTGACCTGCTTGACACGGTGCTGACGGTTGACCCCAACTGTCCGGGCGGCAATGACGGCAGCGCCAACGCAGTACTGGACGCCAACGCGGTGCAACCCATCAGATACACATGGGACAACTCAACGACAACAAGCTCTACCATCGAAAATCTGACAGCGGGTATGCACACATTGATAGTCAGCGACGCTCATTGCCTAGCGACAACACGATTCCGCATCTCCGACCCTCCAGTCATGGTGATTCACAAAGAGTCGAAAAACGAACTTTGCAACGACAGTTGCAAAGGATGGATACACGTGTGGTGCGAAACTGGCGACACCCTGCTGCAGAACCTGTGCCCCGGCACCTACACCGTGACGATGAACGACAGCCACAACTGCCCTTATCACGACACAACCACCGTGATTCGGGTGCAGTCGTTCGAAAATATGCACGTATGGGCAGACGACAGCACAATATTCAGGACAGAATCGACCCACCTGCACGTCACTCCTGTGTATGGCAGCAATTACGTATGGGAACCTTCGGAATGGCTCAACAACCCACACATAGACTCTCCGAAGGCTACTCCGGATGATACAACTACATTCACCGTTACGGTGATTGACAGCGCCGGATGCACATGGACCGACTCAGTGACAATAAACTGCATAGACGTAAACTGCGGTAGGCCGAATGTTTTCATACCCAACGCATTCACTCCCAACGAAGATGGGCGCAACGACCGGCTCTGCATCACCGGAGAGTATATCGTGGAGTTTTATATTGCCGTATTTACCCGCTGGGGCGAACTGGTATATGAGAGCCACGACATCAACGAATGTTGGGACGGAAGATATAAGGGAAACTACTGTCTGCCGGGCGTGTATGCATACCTCTGCCGCATAACCTGCGAAGCTGGCTTCAAAGGCGAATTCAAGGGCGACATAACAATAATAAGATGATTACGTCAAGGTGGGTATAAAAAAGCATCCTCTCTTTTACAACAAAAATTCAACGCGATCCACCCCGATTACCACGAACACCTTCAAACAACAGATACCGTGCCCAAGAAGAATAAAGACCAGTTTGTGATAGCCTATATTGCCGACCTTGGCAATTCTGGTTATGTGGTGGACTATGCCAGATCAATGGCCAGATTCCTCAAGAAGGGATTGATACTGCTTTTCATCTGTGACAAGAAATATACAAAAACAACATCAGACGAAGCCCAACAACGTCTATCTTCCATCAAAGAACAGTTTTCTGGCGAGGACATCAACTTCTGCGTTCTGAAAGGCCGCACACGCGAGATAATAACCATGCTGCCAACATTACTTAACGCTGTGGTCATTGTGGCGGGGGTCAACCCCAGAGCCTCTCTGCTGAACCCAACGCATCCCAGAAGGGTATTGTTCGACTTTGGACAATGCCGCACCGCATACCTCACAGTCCAAACCTCGAACCTTAAACCTCAAACTATAAACTTCAACGACGTTGCCTTGCGTATTGACTATAATCGCGAGAGCAAGGAAAAACTGATATGGGCGAGTTATTTCGCCCGTTTCAACGGAAGCCGACTCCACGTGATGCACGAAACATATAACGATGATGGACTGCGTGGCAAATTCGACAACAACATGCTGTTTCTCGACAAGTTCTTCAGCGGACTTGGCATAGGATACGAGAAAGAGGATTTAGCCAGCACTGCCAATTTCCCCGACAGGAATGCGATACGGCAAGCCTCGTCGAAAGGTTACGACCTGATGGTCTGCCTGACGACAGACACGAGGGAACTGGACTTTCTGGATTTCTTTATCGGAGCTCAGGAGACCCGCACCATTCGGAACAAGCAGAAACTGCCAGTACTGTTCATCAACCCCAGAGACGACATCTACGTGCTCTGCGACTGACACAAAACGGAGAGGGCCTTAATGCTGAACATTAAGGCCCTCTCTTTTTACAACTCAAACCGGTTAGTGTTTCATCACCTCTACCGCACCTGTACGCTGCACATTGCCAGTGTAGCCACGTGCGTTGAAGTAGAAGAAATAGGTGCCCGCTGGAGCCCTATCGGCCGCAGGGTCCCAACAGTCTTCATCAAGGCGGATATTGTCCTTGGAATATACCAGCGCACCCCAACGGTTGTATATATGGAGTGTGTTGTTCGGATATCCCAATCCGTCAATAAGACCATGTACCACAAACTTGTCGTTTATTCCGTCTCCATTGGGCGTGATGACTGTCGGGAACTGAAGGAAATCCTGAATCAGCATAATGGTCGTTTCCGCACTGTCACTACAGACCACCAGGTTTCCTTCTTGGTCATAGTTTTCGGTACGAGAAATAAGACGCACATGATAGTCGTCCGCTGTCAACGGAGGCTGCCAGGTATATGACGGGTTGAGACTATATGCTTTATGGAAGTTCTCCCTCGATGCATCCGACTGGATAAACCACTCATAGATGTTGTCACTTACCATTGGATAAGTCTGGTTGATGAACTGAACTTTGGGATTGTTGATTGTAGGATATTGCGGCTCCCATGAGAACTGCGCATCTGGGCTATGGAACACCCAGACATATTGTGGCCTCGTTACGCTGTCTATACATCCAAAATCGGTAGTGACTATCTGTGTCACATCATAACGTCCGGCTGAATAGAAATGGTACGGGCTACGGTCATGCGACATAAAGCCGTCGCCAAAACGCCAATCGTATTTATATCCATTCTTCGAGGTATCGACAAACTGTATCTCAAACGGAGCACACCCAGCAGCAGGTATTATATTGGTGCTGAATCCAGGGATAGGCATCGGATAGACATGCACTGTAACTGTGTCGTAAGCCGTACATGACAGACCATAGATCTGGTTTACTACCTTAACCATATAGTTTGTATCCTTCCCCAAAAAAGGTGTCGTAGTTATAACTGCCGATGTCTCGCCGAAAGGTCCCCACGTATACACAAAATCGCCGTCGTCACTGTGAACATCGGTCGCATTCAGTTGCACCGACTCTGGATCACACAGAGCTGTATCATTACCGATATATGGCAGCGGAGTCCAGGCAGTCTTAATATGTGTCAACGTATCCCATACACAGCCGAATTCATCATACACATGGGCCATAACTGGGAATACACCTGCTGTATCGGGCGACGAGATATACGCAGAATCACTGTTTATCGTCCGAGCCACAATGCCTCCGACCGTATAGTCGGGTGACCACCGTATAGAGTCAATTCCGACCACATACTCGCAGTCGCTCAGTTGCGACACATCACAGATATCCATCGACCAAGAGAATATCCATCCATTGTCAATCTCCCAACGGTCACATATTTCTATAGACCACTGTCCATTCAATGGACACCCTACCAGTTGCGAAAAATCGTCAGCAGGCATATAGTAATTGCTCTTAGTCTCGTGATTACTCGGCTGTTTTGTACTGAAAGTGGAGGATCCTACAACCGTTCCCGCACCATTAAATGGCGGAGGTATCGAACCAAAGTCGTATGTAACCTGAATGGTGTAGCCAGAACTTGCCAGATAATGGCCTCCTGTTATACTAGTGGTGCTTGCGGGCATTCCAGAAACCAAGGTATAGTCAGCATTGCGGCTGAAGCAATATTCCAATCCCACACCATACATATTGTATATTGAATCGCAGTAACCGCCACTGCTTCGATTGTCATAAGGTGTATCATTGGCACCACCATACGGGTATCCTGTGTAGGTTCCACCACCACCGGCAGCATCACTGGGATAATTCCCCCCCGATGGCAAATTTTTAAATTTAAGCGTCGCCTTAGCCCCCGTAGGGCATACCAAGAACATATCATAATCACCCATGAACGAATGTTCATAATTGATACAGACAGAACACACATCCGCACCACTGGTTATTGTCCTTCCTGGGGGAAACTCTGTAAAATCTATCGAAGCTCTAAAACAAGGCTCTTGCCCTGTCTCAACACAATAAGGCCCATCTGGGATAAACGTCTTACAATCATGAGTTTTGGAAACAATCCCACTTGGTGTCGGATTCACAACTAGGGTTGACGAGACACTGTCCTCGCTCACACTGGTTGTAAGCAGTATGCATGTGTCATTGCAGAAGATGGCCAAATCGTCCGAAATGGTCTCAATCGGGTTGGCAGCTATGCGAACCCTCAGCATATCGACCATATCAGTTCCGCATCCCTGCATGTCAGTTATCTTAAGACTCACCTCGTAGCAGGCCACCGACGGAAACGCATCGTATGCAAAAGATGTCTCGTTCAAACCTATCAAGTTGTCTCCCGTATTGATTTGCCATGTAAAAAGAGAGGTCGCATCCGTCGGAGTGTAATAGCCAGTGTAGTTGGTATATTCCCCATGTCCTTTGAGCACCATGCCGTCTCCGTCACACATATTCACACTATAATAATAGTCTCCTGTAGGTTCTGTCACTTTTTCCACGTATGCAGAGTCATATATCACACCATTCCGCGTACGATAGAATTTACTCTCAATGACAGGCGTTACGCTCTCACACGGAGTCTCACAACCCATCATTATAGTGAAGCCGGCACCCACATGCCCATCATTATTAGTCTTAAACCTGACAGTCAGACAATTGGATGAATTATTCGCTGAAACATAATAGTGCCTGCGATACAAATTGCTGAACGAATTGTTACCCATCGCAAGCAACGGCGAGTTGATATCAGGTCCGTCGTAAATGAAAAGCGTGTCCGACGCATCAACATCGAAACCCTGTATATTGAAACAAAGCCTCATCGTTCCAGCGCAGGGACTGCATACCGTAAACCAACGGTCAACCCCCTCTGTGTATGACGACGTGTTACCCGTTCCAATGCTCTCGCTAACCAACAACAATCCCAATGTCGGAAGCGTGGTTGTCGAGTCATGCAATTCCTGCGTCAACGGTGTTGGCAAAAGCTGCCCTTCCTGTGAAAAAGCCATTGTGCAAATGCACATCACGACTAAAAAAGATAAAAGACGTTTCATGTCTGCTGTTTTTTTAGGGACTACTATTCCTTGTTTTTCAAGTTCCTTTCTATACCATACTCAAATTTTTCCGACCTTCTCTATATAATTAGTTGCACAAAATGACGAAAACCGTCTGCAACGTGTTATTTTTTTTTCAAACATTCTACTCTTTCTGTCCAACAGTCGCATTCACACGACGATGGGTTTCATTGATTGAATACAATCCCAGATACTTGTATTTAGAACCTGGTGTGTGGAAATAGATGGTCTTTTCATAGTTCTGATACTGGAACTCGCTGAAGTTATAAGCATAGTAGCTTAAACTTTCAAGGTCCACCACAAACCCCTCGCCCACCTTGTCACCGGTTTTCTTATACACCACATCTCTAATATCGTGAACCACCGATCCGGCAGGTACATCGTTTGTAACAAAGAACGAGTTGCGCGAGAAGTTGCAATACCACTGCACTTTGTCTTTCGGCATCTGTTCCAGCTTGGCACGGTCATAGTTCACATGCGGCAGTACTATCTCGTCGCAATTCTGAGCATTGACGTTCAGCGTAAAAGCAACCGCCGAAAACAACAATATGGCAGAAAAGAGCTTTTTCATCTATATCCTGTTTTGAATATGATATTTCCTATTTTGTTTTCCGAAGATGATTTATCAAAGCCATCAGCAAACCGAGGCAGAGGAATCCTCCTGGAGGCAGGATGAAGAGCAGCATGCCGTCGGCATCGGCGTTGATGAACTTGAAACCGAAAGCAGAGCCCGAGCCAAGCATCTCACGAACCATACCGACAAGCGTCAAGGCCCAAGTGAAACCAAGACCCATGAACACACCGTCGAGGAACGAGTGCCACACGTTGTTTTTCGAAGCAAACGCCTCGGCGCGGCCAAGCACTATGCAGTTCACCACGATCAGTGGAATGAACAGACCCAAAGTCTCGTACAGTGCTGGCACGTATGCCTGCATGACCAACTGCACAACCGTCACGAAGGTGGCTATAACCACAATGAAGGCCGGGATACGAACCTTGTCGGGTATGACGCTCTTGAGAAGCGAGATGACGATGTTCGACATCATCAAGACAAAGGTTGTGGCCAACCCCATGCTCATGCCATTGATGGCCGAAGTGGTGGTAGCCAACGTGGGGCACATACCCAATATGAGCACCCATGTCGGGTTTTCCTTGATAAGACCGTTTTTTATTATCTGAGTTGCTTTCATAATCTATCAGTGATTAGTGATTAGTGAATAGTGACTGGACAAGTAATATTGTTTCTTCTATTCTTTCTCTATTTGCTCAAAAGTTTTGTATGCCGCATCGAGGGCTTCGCAGAATGCACGTGATGTGATGGTAGAGCCGCTTATGGCATCAACCTCTCCTCCGTCTTTTTTGACTTTTAGGTTGCTTGTGCCCGGATTCTTGCCAATCACACAGCCCTTCGAGTCCTTCTGGAACCACTTGTCAGCCTTGGCACCAAGCCCTGGCGTCTCACTGGTTTTCAACACACTGTAACCCGTTATATCGCCCGTCCCCATATCGAATCCATACATAATTTCAAGATGTCCTCCAAATCCGTTTTCGCTGGACGACTCAATAGCCACCGAGGAGGGTTTGTTATCCTTGTAAGCGATGTGGCACTTCATACCATTGACTTCTTGATGCTTCAAGTCGTCAAATTCCGGGAGCACCGCCTTGGTAGCCTTTTCCGTCTTGGCTTTTTCCGATTTCGCGATAGGCTCTTTCGTCACGTAGCTCATCAGTGCCAGCAAACCTGCCGCCACCACTGCTATGATGGTCAGCGAAAGAAACATATTAAGTAATGTTGATTGTGCTTTCTTTGCCATAATATTATTGTGAACTTTTAATTGTGAATTGACAATTGTCATTTTGCAAATCTTGCAGGCTTGCACCATCTGTTAATCAGCGGTGTCACCGAGTTCATCAGCAATATCGCGAAGCTGACGCCTTCGGGATACGCACCCCAGTTCCTGATGATGATGGTCAGCAATCCGCAACCGAAACCGAAAATAAGCTGTCCAACTTTCGACATCGGCGATGTTACCATATCGGTAGCCATAAAGCAAGCGCCAAGCATGATACCGCCGGTGAGGATGGTAGTAACCGGGTCAATAAACTGTTCACCGTTGCACAAGTAGAGTATGCCGCTGAACACGAACGCCGTGCCGATAAAAGCCACCGGTATGTGCCAGCTGATAATTTTGCGGCATAGCAGGTATATTGCACCAATAAGTATAGCCAATGCCGACACCTCGCCAAACGAGCCACCCATGTGTCCCACAAACATCTCCCACGCCTGCGGCAGTGCCTCCGTGCCGTGTTCTTTGATTATACCCAGCGGGGTTGCTCCGCTGTCAGCATCGGTGAAAAGACGTGTGGGGAATATGCCACCCACTTTCGGCCAAGTGGTCATCTGCACTGGGAAAGATATGAGCAGGAATACGCGGCCAACCAATGCGGGGTTGAATGGGTTCTTGCCAAGTCCGCCGAACGCCATCTTTCCAATGCCTATGGCAACTAACGCACCGATTACTACTATCCAAAGCATCGATGCCGTAGCAGGTACGTTGAAAGCTAACAGAAGACCCGTCACAACTGCGGAACCGTCACCTATGGTGGTCGGCACCTTCATGATGAATTTCTCAATAAGCCACTGGAATAGCACGCAGCTTACAACCGAAACAAGCGTCACGAGCAATGCATTCACACCAAAATAAAGCGTTGCTACAATAAGCGCCGGTATCAACGCCATATTGACGCGCCACATGATGCGTTTGGTCGATTCGTCGCTGTGGACGTGTGGTGAACCTGATATATTAAGCAGTTTCATATCTATAAGGTTAAAAAATTTAAAAGGTTGAAAAGTTTAAAAAGTGATAAGTTACTTAAAACTCAAAACTTAGAACTTAAAACTTGCTATTATTTCTTGCTACGGGCAGCAAGTATGCCACGATATTTGTTCTTTCCAAGACGCACTTCGTCAAGCAACGGCTTGTTTGCAGGGCAGGAGAAGAAGCAGCAACCGCACTCGATGCAGTCGAGTATATTGTGTGCGCCAGCCTCTTCGTAGCGTCCGTTCTTGATAAGTGCCGAGAAAAGATATGGCTCCAATCCCATCGGGCATGCTTGCATGCACTTGCCGCAACGGATGCAGTTGGACTCTTTTGCTCTCACTGCCTCGCTCTCGTCGATAACCAGAACGCTCGAGGCGCCTTTCACCGTCGGACCATCGAGGTTGCACATCGCCTTGCCCATCATTGGGCCTCCGCTGATGACCTTGCCTGTGGTCTCTGGCAGTTCGCCGATAGAGTGTTTGATTATGTCGTTGTACGAAATACCTATACGCACCTGATAGTTGTGCTGCGAAGGCAGCTTCTTGCCGGTGACGGTAAGGATGTTTTCGATAAGAGGTTTGTTCTTCTGTATTGCCTCATACACAGCAAACGTGGTGCCGACATTGCTCACCACACACCCCACATCGATAGGCAGCTTGCCACTCGGCACTCGGCGTCCGGTGATAGCATTGATAAGCTGTTTTTCGGCACCCTGCGGATATTTAAGTTTCAATGGTTCAACGATGATGCCCTCAAACTTGGCCGCCATCTCCTTCATCACACGGATGGGCTCGGGTTTGTTGTTCTCAATGCCGATATAGGCGTTGGGGACGCCAAGGGCTTTTCTCAAGATGCTGATGCCGATGCAAATCTCCTCGGCATGCTCCAACATCACACGGTGGTCGGAAGTGAGATAAGGCTCACACTCGACAGCGTTGATGATGAGATACTCGGCTTTCTTACCATCGGGCACACTGTATTTGATGTGTGCAGGGAATGTGGCTCCGCCAAGTCCTACGATACCCATCTCTTTCAGTTTGTCAACAATCTGCTTGGGTTCGAGGTTACACTCCCTCTTGATATCCGGGGTGCGGTCGATGGTTTCCATCCACTCGTCGCCTTCAACGTCGATATATATGGCAGGTTTTGCCAAGCCGAACGGGTCTTTGCATACATCAATCTTGCTGACAGTGCCCGAAACCGGCGAATGTACGTTGGCACACATGAAAGCCTGTGCCTCTCCTATAAGCTGTCCCACTTTCACCTTGTCGCCTTTTGCCACAATCGGAGTAGCGGGAGCTCCGAGATGCTGGTTCATAAGAACAACTACTTTGGCAGGAACAGGGAACTGTTCTATCGCAGCTTCAGTCGAGATTTTATTGTCATTCGGGTGAACACCACCCATCGCAAATGTTTTCATTCGAATTGAAAGTTGAAAGTTGAAAATTAGATTTTTGCTGACTCAATCACTCATTTGTTTTCTTGACTTCCACAGGCTCTGGCTGCGGGATTTTGATTTCCACCTTAGGAGCTTCGGTCTTTGGTGCCTCGACAGCTGGAGTCTCAGCAGGCTTCGGTTTCACGGGGGTGAAATTGACAGCGACGAGAGCGCCAGTGGGGCACTCGTTCACGCACTTGCCGCAAGCGATACAGAGACTGTAGTCAACGTATGCAAGGTTGTTCTCGACTTTGATAGCCTCTTTGGGGCACACCTTGGTGCACTTGCCACATCCGATGCAGGCGTTGTCGCAGGTCTTTCGTGCCACTGCGCCTTTCTCTTTGTTGACACAGTTGACAAACACCCTGCGGTTTTTACGTCCCTTGTTGCGGAGTTCTATGATGCCACGCGGACAAGCCTTCACGCAGGCGCCACAGGCGGTGCATTTATCCTCGTCAATCTTTGGAGCACCCGTCTCCGGATCCATCACCAAAGCGTCGAACTGGCAAGCGGCAGCGCAGTTGCCAAGACCAAGGCAACCAAACTGACATCCATTTTCGCCCGTGAAAAGGCTGTTGGCAAACGAACAGTCACGCAAACCGTCGTAGTGCACCTTGGTGCGTTCGCCGGTGAAGCAGGCATTGCAGCGGACCACCGCGACTTGAGGTTCTGAAGCCTCAGCCACGCATCCTAAAAGGGCCGCCACCTTCTGCATCACAGCGTCACCGCCGGCTGGACATTTCAACCCTTCCATGTTTCCCTGCTTGACAAAAGCTTCGGCCATGGCACGGCAACCAGCCTTGCCGCAACCGCCACAGTTGGCGCCTGGCAGCACCTCTGCAATTTCGTCAATCAACGGGTCCTCGATAACTTTGAATTTCTGTGCCACAAAATAGAGCACAACCGCAAAAATAATACCCAGTGCGCCTAACACGATCACTGCAAGCATAATTTGATGGGCCATAGATTTATTTTTTCTTATGATATTATACAATAAGTCTGACTTGCAAAGATACAACAAATTAACGGAACAAACAAAGTTTTCAACACATAATTACCCTATAAATCAAATAAAGACTTATCTGTGAATAAGTTAATCGGTAAAAATAGAAATAAAAAAGCAGGCCATTTGAGACCTGCTTTAACCCATAATGGAAGCGTACACAACAGTACGCGATAAGTTTTAGTGTCTGATGTAAACCTTCTTGGTGGCCACACCGTCAACATGTACCAGATATATTCCATCGGCCTGAACATCGATGTTGAAACTATCAAAGAGGCACTGTTCGGCACGGTAAATCACGCGACCCATCATGTCGGTGACCACCACATCGTGGTTCTCAACGCCTTTCACGAAGAGACGACCACCCTGACACCAAGCCACCACATGGCCGTTAGGAACACCGTTGACGGCGCCTGTGAACTGGAATATGGCTGTGAAGGTGCGGTCGCCCTCAACCACAATAGTGCGAGGATTGTCAACATTGCCGTCCTCAAGCCAACGAGAGAAAGCGTAGTTGAAGCTGGGGATAGCCTGTATCTCGACAGTTTCGCCAGCTCTGTAAACACCACTGCCTGTAGTTGTACCCATGCTCTCGTTGCTGGAGTTGACCGTGATGGTGTAGTAAATCACCTCGTCCTCGGCGAAAATGGCCGTGAGAGTGATATTGCCCTCAACGGTAACCGCCAAAGTGTCGGATACGGACTTGGAGTTGTTGATGTTGCTGGTACCCTCCCAGGTCACGAAATGGTAACCCTCATTGGGAGTTGCAATCACGTTAATCTGGCTCATGTATGCATAGGTGCCGCCACCAGTGACTGTACCCATAGCTGGGTCATTGGGGACTACGGTAACGGTGAAGTTGTCGGGAGCGAACGAAGCGGTGAACTCCATATCGGAGTTAATCACAAACGTGCGCGGATTGGCGGTCTCGCCGTCCTGCCACTGAGTGAAGTGGTAGCCGTAGTTGGGCAGAGCCTCGACCGAGACGGTGGCACCAGCGGGATAGCTGCCAGCTCCGCTCACACCACCCATTCCAGGATTGGCGGAAGCAACGGTCACGGTATAGAACTGGACCTCCTCGGAGACGAACTCAGCATAGAGGTTCAAATCGCAAGTAGCTTCAAAAGTATAAGGATTGTCGGTGACACCGTTGCTCCAACGAGTGAAGCGGAAGCCCTGGTTGGCGGTAGCGGTGGCGGTGACAATGTCGCCATAATGGTATGTGTTGGAACCCGTAGCAGAGCCGTAAGCGGCATTGCTAACGAGGATGTTAATCTGATAGACCTGCTGAGTGAAGTTGGCAGTATAGGTGGCATTGCCCGTAACCTGCACATCGCGAGTGGCGGACATGAAGTTGTCACTCCATCCAGCAAAATCATAACCAGCATTGGGGGTGGCGACAAGGGTAGCTGTTGCACCATACTGGTACGAGCCGCCGCCTGTAACCTGACCACCTTCGGCGGGGTTGGCGACTGCGGTGATTTCATAGCTTATGGGCTGGAAGGTAGCCTCGAAGGTAAGGTTGGAGGTAACCGTCTCGGTACGTGGGTTAGTGGTAACCTGGTCGTTCCACGCCACAAACTCGTAGCCAGTGTTAGGCATAGCCTCGATGACGGCAGTGGAGTTTTCCTCATATACGCCGCCGCCAGTGACGGTACCCATAGTCGGGTTAGCAGAAGTGGCCGTGACGGTATAATAGGTAATCAGAGCGCCGTCCTCTTCGAACATAGCGGTGACAGTCTTGTTCTCGAAAACAGAGAATACATAGGGATTGGAGGTCTCGCCATCGCTCCACTGTACGAAATGATAGCCATCAACCGGGGTGGCGGTAAGGGTGGCAGTTTCGCCGTAGAAATAGGTGTCGCCACCTGTGACGGAGCCATACAAATCATTGTTGGCGAGAGCCGTCACGGTGAACGATATGCGCTCGAAGGAAGCGGTGTAGGTGGCATCGCCCGAGACAGAGACCTGACGCGGGTTCTGAGTGTTGCCATCCTGCCACTGAGTGAAGCTGTAGCCCTCTTCGGGGACAGCAGTAAGGGTGGCGGTTGATGCATAGTCGTAAAGACCGCCGCCAGTGACGGTACCCATGGTTTCGTCGGCAGAAAGCGCAGTTATGGTATAGCTATTGGGAGCGAAGGAGGCGGTGAAGGTGGTGTCCTGGGCAACCACGATGGTACGCGAAGCCTCGGTGCTGGCATCCTGCCACTGAGTGAAGTGGTAGCCAGTGTTGGCAGTCGCCGAAATCACGGTTGAGTAGCCCTCACGCACAGAACCCGAACCGCTGACAGTACCCATAACGGGGTTGGCAGACAGGACTGTCACCGTGTAGTAATTAATCTCGTCCATCTCAAAATAGGCGACAATCTCGGTGTTTTGAGTGACCGTGAAAGTGTGAGGATTGTCGGTAGAACCGTCGCTCCAACGGAGGAAATGATAGTCCTCGGCGGGAGTTGCCTCAACAGTTGCGGTGGCGCCGTAGGTGTAGCTGTCCGAACCCGTGACCGTTCCGTGCGAGGGGTCGTCGGGAGTGGCCGTAACCGTCAAGGTCTGGAGTTGGAATGTAGCTGTGTATTCAGCGTCGGCGGTAACAGTCACCATGCGAGTTGCGTTGGTACTGTGGTCGTTCCATTCGACAAACTCATAGCCCGTATTCGGCGTCGCAGTGAGGGTAGCTGTGGAATTGTAGTTATATGTGCCGCCACCAGTGACAATGCCGCCCTCAGCGGGGTTGGCATTGACTGTGATACTGAACTGCTGGAGGGCGAACTGAGCCACGTAGGAGGCATCGTCCGTCACGGTAACAGTGCGCGGATTGGCGGTCTCACCGTCGCTCCACTGGGTGAAGTTGTAGCCAGTGTTTGCGGTGGCGGTAAGAGTCACGCTGGAACCCTCGACATAGGTGCCGCCCGCAGGGCTGAGAGCCACAGAACCACCAATAGTGGGATCGGCGGAAACCGAAATATTATAGTGGTTCGGGTCATCGTTGAGAGCATAGATTATGACATAGTAGTCTTTATATCCGCCATCCTCAGCGACGATATGTATCTTTGCACGGCGAGCAGGACGACCGTTGTAGGTGAAACCGCTTTCCTCGACAAAAGAGATGGTTGGGTATGCATCGCTGACTTCGGTGGTGACGTTGAAGTCATTAGGAGAAAGGTTGTCAAGGTCGCTCACATAATCAACAGTGGTAACATAGTCACCAAAGTTCCCCTTGCTGAAGCCGGGGATAGCCGTGCCTTGGAAGGCGATACCAGTTGCCCATGCGCTGTAGATAAATTCTATGTCGTCAACACAAAGAAAATCATTTTTATTTCCTGAACCAGCATCTTTATTCGTCGTAAGAGTTGCGAAAACGTAATTGGATGACCCTGTTCCCGACTCAAAAGCGACTTTTTTCTGTACCCAACCATAGCTGGAGCTCGACGTGGTTGTCCTCGTAAAATTGAGCCACGCCTTGCGGCTGTACTTGGTCGAATTGTTAATATCACCAGACGGGTGATCCTTAAAATTACAATCGCTGTGCACAAAGAACCTTACAGAGGCTTCGGCGCTACTCGAAGTAGCATAGAACGACACCCAAAAATATACCGAATCGGGCGTGGCTGTAAAGGGTTGATTGAAACCAGCGGTGTTTCTATCAGTGTAATTATAGTTGTCCGAACTCGATGCAGACGAAGACCCCGCATTCATACGTCCGGTTGTCAGAGTACCATTGGCCAACGCTATAAGCAAACTCTTTGGTTTAATTTTAACAAAATAGCCTCCCGTTCCACCAGGACGAGAGCCTGACATCTTAGTTATCAGGTCACTAGCACTAGGCAACATTCCCGAAAGTCCGCCCGATGCATTATTGGTAGAATTCCAATTTGAAGGCAGATTGGAACCCCAGTTCTCAAATCTGTTGTTTTGCAGCTGATATTGCTGCGCTTTTGTGTTAGTCGCAAAGGCGACCAACATCATGGTTATCAGTAAGAAAAAACATTTTTTCATAGGCATGAAATTTTACTTTTAACATACAAAGGTACGCATTTTTCCAAAATTACAACTTTTGTTGATAAATTCCCGACTTATCAACATTTTTTTATTCCAATTTGCAAATCGCCATAACCCACTTCTTCCTCTCACCCAACGCCTACCTAACTCCCTACTACCCAGCAATATCCCATCCCATCCTCATCTTCTATCTTCCTATATCCCCCCTGTTTCCCTCCTGCATTACTGCTGCTTTCGTCAGGAAAATGTCAGGAAAATGTCAGACAACCGTCAGATATCAATCATTTTTTCGTACCTTTGCAAATTCAAATCCTTAACAATCCCCATCAATGAAATCACTCAAACTCATCATATCACTTCTCGCTCTGACAGTCTGTTTTACCGCCACCGCACAGAAAGCCTCCATCCGTAAAGGTGTCCACGAAATCACAGGCGACATCAAAGTCGAGCAGATGGTCGAGAAGCACATCGAGTTCAACGAGCGCGTGCAAACCATCCCTGGCTATCGCGTCTGCATCGCCAAACTCTCTGGCGCCAACTCACGCTCTCAAGCCTTCGCCATGAAGAACAAGTTCAGTGGCGAACATCCCGGCACAGGCGTCTATGTCGTCTTCGACGAACCCAACTTCGTCGTCAAAGTCGGCGACTTCCGTTCTCGCCTCGAAGCCTACGCCTTCCTCCAGAAAATCAAAGACTCCTATAGCGGCACCATCATCAAGGACAACGTCTTCTCCTCTGCAATCGAACCCGAGGAGCTTGTCCCCGAAACCGACGACGACGCCAACGAGTAAACCTAGCAGTCAGTCCTAAAAATCCTAGAACCCCTAGAGCTTCTAGTTTTCCAAGATCTTCTAGTAGCTTCAAAGCCCTAAAGCAGCGCGTCGCCCAGCAGCTGATCTGCTGCCGCGTATGCGCTGATTTTGTTGTTCAGTATATCCTCGCCTGCCTTCTCTATCCGCTCTTCCATTCCCGGCTGGCTATAGAAACGATCCATCAGGCTCCTTTCTATCGACTCCGTCAATATCCGCAGGTTCTGCTGCCTCCTCTTCTCATAGAAATAGCCGTTCGCCTTGGTGAACGCCACGTAATCCATCACCTCGTTCCACAACTCTTGTATCCCCACTTCGGTATAGGCGGAGCAAAGCACCACCTTCACGGGCCATTGTGATTCGGGCATCGGAAACAGATGCAACGCGTTGCGGAACTGGGCCGCCGCCAACTCCGACCGCTGCTGGTCGATGTCGGCTTTGTTTATCGCTATCATGTCGCTCATCTCCATGATGCCTCTCTTTATGCCTTGCAGCTCGTCGCCTGTGTTCGCCAACTGCAGCAGCAGGAAGAAATCCACCATCGAGTGCGCCGCCACCTCCGACTGCCCAACTCCCACCGTCTCCACGATGATGACGTCAAATCCGGCTGCCTCGCATAGCAGTATTATCTCTCGCGTCTTTCTCGCCACGCCTCCCAGCGAACCCGCCGACGGGGAAGGCCGTATGAATGCGTTGGGGTCAACCGAGAGCTTCTCCATCCTCGTCTTGTCGCCCAGTATGCTCCCTTTCGACCTCTCGCTCGACGGATCTATAGCCAGCACCGCCACCTTGTGGTTATGTGCCGTCAGCATCGATCCGAGCGACTCTATCGTTGTACTCTTCCCAGCACCGGGAACTCCTGTGATTCCCAACCTTATCGACTTGCCGCTATACGGCAGACATCGTTCAATCACCTGCTGCGCCTTCTGCTGATGCTCATGCAGCGAACTCTCTACCAACGTTATGGCCCTACTCAGCATCGTCCTGTCGCCATGCAGTATCCCCGACACCAGCTCCTCCACCGAACTCGCCTTCCGTCGCGCCGCACGCGCCCTCTCCACGTAACTGTTGCTCACCTGTTCGGGTTGTTTCACTCCGTCCATGACGTTCAGAGCCGTCTCATATTCAAAATTGCTGTAAAGATGATGGTCGTCGGTAGGCATAAGCATCAGTGATTATAGTTCACAATTATAACGTTGACCTCCGATAAATAGTACGTCCCGAAACCAAAATAAAACTTTTTTCACCCAAAATCTTGCAGAAACGGAAAATATGTGTACTTTTGCACCCGCTTTCGAGCGACGGAAACGTACAATTTAATCTTTCCTCACTTGACTCGAAGGTCCGATGGCGGGGTAGCTCAGTTGGTTAGAGCGTCGGATTCATAACCCGGAGGTCACGAGTTCAATTCTCGTCCCCGCTACCAAAATCAGTCAGGCAGGTTGCTATCGGCAACCTGTTTTGTTTTTCTGGCCTCCTAGACAAGCTCGCTTGTAATTAGGAGGACGGGAAAACAAAGCAACGTCCGCCCAGCGGATCGCCTGACTGATTTTGGTAAAGCCTCCATCCCAGAATCGCGGGCTTCACGCCCGCAATTCTCATCCTCGTTTCTCAAAACATTAGTATCTTTGCATTTGTCTAATCACCAATAAACCGCCTCCCACCACATTTGTCTATTCACTAATCACCAATCACTAATCACTAATCACGAATCACGAATCACCAACATGCTCTACCTCCACATACCTTTCTGCTCACGCAAATGCAGCTACTGCGCCTTCTACTCGCGGGTGGGCGGCGATGTGCAGGCTTACGTCGATGCGCTCTGCCGCGAAATCGAGCTGCGAGCCGACGAGGTGTGGCCGAAACCGCACAAGGTGCGCACCGTCTATTTCGGCGGCGGCACCCCTACCCTACTCTCCGTCAGCCAGCTCGAGCGCATAGTGGAACAGCTGAACCGCTCGTTCATCCTCTCGGAGATTGAAGAATGCACCATCGAAGCCAACCCCGAATGTCTCACCAAACAGTATGTGGCCGACCTGCGTGCAATGGGGTTCTTCAACCGTGTGAGCGTGGGTGTGCAGTCGTTCTCCGACACCGACCTGCGTCTGCTCAACCGCCGACACAACGGGGAGGATGCGTTGCGAGCGGTGGCGAACCTCAAAGAACGCGGCTACCGCAACGTGTCGATAGACCTCATCTACGGAATCCCTGGGCAAAGCGCCGAGCAATGGCAAGCGAACCTCGACACTGTGGCAAGCCTCGACGTGCAGCACCTCTCCTGCTACGCCCTGACGGTGGAGCACGGCACCATACTTGACCATCAGACAAGGAGCGGTCGTGTGAGGATACCCGACGAGGATGAGGTGTTGGCGAGGTACGAGACACTTCTCGGATGGTGTGGCAGCAACGGATTTACGCAATACGAGATTTCCAACTTCTGCCGCGAGCCTTACCGCTCGCGCCACAACAGCCGCTACTGGGACCACACGCCCTATATGGGTTTCGGGGCAGCCGCCCACTCCTTCGACGGCTCGCATCGCAGGTGGAACATATCCGACACAACGCAATATATCAACGGAATAAACAATAACAACACCTATTTCGAAATGGAAAAAATATCTGAAATCGACGCCTTCAACGAGTACATCATGACCGCGCTCAGAACCACCGAAGGAATTGACATCTCCAAACTCGACCCCGTTTTCGCCGACGGTCTGAAAGACAACATCCTAAAATACATCATGGAAGGATACATCTACATCCAAGACGGACATTACCGTCCCACCGAGAAAGGACTGCTCCATGCCGACGGTATAGCTGCCGACTTGATTATCGCGTAGGCAATAAAACTAAGGGTTTCAGCGTTTTTTTAGGGATTTTGTCCCTAAAAACTGAACACCTATGCTGAACCTCAAGTCTTTTGCCGCCGTTTTGCTTTGTGCCGTGACGTTCGGCGCCACAGCGCAGACGCGCACCGACACCGTCGAATACCGTCCGCCCTACAGCGACCTTCTGCCATTCCGTTGCGTCAGGAGCATCCCCTTCGCATCCGTGGACGGCGAGCGCAAGATAGACGGCACGATGACCGTCACGGGCAAGAGCGGCTGGGACGCCGGCCAGCACAACGACAACCAGCAGTACTCGGAGAGCCGCACCTATGTGCGCGGGATGCTCAACGGGCAGTACCGTCAGAGCTACCGCCACAACGGAAGCGGAGTGGCCGGCGGACGCTACAAGATAAACCGCGGATGGAGCGTCGAAGGGCAGTTCAGCGACGGCCAACCCGAAGGGCAATGGACCTTCGCCCTCGACTCGAAATACAACAGCCCCGACGACCGTAGCACCACCGCGCTGCGCGAGCGTGTGACCTTCCAAGGCGGACGCGCAACCGCCATCACCGACCAGGACGGCAACACCATAACCATCGACGACAAAGGCCTTATCGACGGGCGCGGCCACATCAAGGGCGGCGACAAGGTGACGCTGAAGAAGAGCGTCATCACCAACCTCTACACCGACATCACGGGCGAGACCAAAACCACAACCGCCAAAGAGCAGAAGCTGATAGACAAATATCTTGACGGCGGCGAGACACTTTTCACGCTCGCCGACCAAGGCTACACCATCGACTATCAGGAGGTGTTTCTGGCGCAATGGGCACGCTACGCCGAACATTGCGACCGCTACGCCCGCATCGGCACCTTCGCCCCGCGCTTCAACGTGCCGAAATACACCGTCCGCATCGGACGCCTCACCGAGATAGAGACCGTGCGCGACGAAGCCGCCGTCGAGTACTACCGCCAGCGCAACAAAGAATACGACAACCTCAAGACCTACGCACACTACGCCACCCGCTACGGCAAGCGCTACCTCAGCTCGAACGCCGAACGCGAAATCGACCGCCAATGGCGCATCGACCAGGAGCGCGCGTTGAGCCACATACTCGTCACCCTCTCGCAGATGCAGCGCGACAAGAAACTCGCTGGATGCGACAACGACAAGGGCGCGATATACGAACTCATCGACCGGAAAGACTCCACTTCCAATGCTTCATCCCGCTGCGTCTCCCTCTTCACCCTCCTCGACAAAGCCTTCGAGAAGGTAGGCCCCGTCATCGGATGCCAGATTGACAGCATCCGCTGGCTACCCTATCACGGATATGTGGCACAATGCCGCGTCAACCAGCTGCGCCCCGACTCCATCGGCTACAACTCCTACGCCGTACGGGTGCGCGCCGACTACAACGGACGCCTCTCGCTCGACCAACTCGCCGCCCAGCAATACCGCAAAACCGCCAACATCTGGGACACCATCGACGACCGCGAGCTCGTGGTCAAGCAGCGTCACAACACGCTTCTTGAGAAATGCGGCGGCATAAAGACTTGGCGCGACGATTATATCATTGCATACGAAAACATGCTGTCCGACCGCACCACGAAAGCCGAAGTGCGACTGAAAGACCTCGCCACGATGGACTCGCTACAACGGCAATTCGAAAGCAATATCGACCTCTTCGCCGCCATCGATGCCGGCGACCGCGAGGCTCACAAATACTTCAACTTCCGTACGCTCACAGCCCTCTACGATGCCATGATGAAGGAAGCCGACATCGAATGGAGCGACGACACCAGCCACCTGAAGAAAGTAACCGCCCTGCAACGCCAATACCTCGACCTACTGAAAACCATCCCTCCCGCCGAACTGGAACGGACAGCCAACATGGAACGGATAAGGACAGCCAAAGAGCTGATAGAACTGGTAAACGACAACCAATTCTAACAAAACCAGCAATTCTAAAAAAATGAACAAAGAAAATCAAAATAATCCGAATTCTCAGAATAATCAGAATCCTCAGAACAATCTGAACAATCAGCCCCTTCAACCCATCCAATCCTCCCCCACCCCATTCCTCCCCAACCACGGCCATTACCGCAACCTCCGCGTTTACAAACTCACCGAAATCATCTACGACACCACCTTTTATTTCACACAACGCTACCTGCAAAAAGGAGACCGCACAGTTGACCAGATGATTCAAGCTGCACGTAGCGGCAAACAGAACATCGCCGAAGGCAACCAAGCCGCAACCACCTCAAGCGAAACTGAGATAAAACTCACCAACGTTGCAAAAGCCAGCCTCGAAGAACTACTGATTGACTACGAGGACTACCTGCGTGTACACGGCTTGGAGCAATGGCAGCAGAATAATCCCCGAATGGAGAAACTGCGTCAATACACACGCACCAAGCGATTCCTTGAAGAATACCCGACACTCTTCGACAAAATGAACGAAGAAGAAATCTGCAATCTTTCTATAACCCTAATACATCAAGCAATGTACATGTTACACCGCCTTTTAGAGACAATGCAGCGTCGCTTTGTCTCCGAAGGTGGAATAAAAGAGCAGATGCTCTCAGCAAGACTCAACTACAGAAACCAACAAAAAAGAAAAAACAACAACCAATAACAAAACAATCAGAATCTTCTGAATTCTCCGAATCCTCAGAATAATCAGAAACCTCAGAATCCTCAGAATCCCCTCGCCAACTTCCTTCACACCAACCCCGACAAGTTGCCTCCCACGTTGTCGTGTGAGGCTCCCGTCACGCTTTTCAGGCAGTTTGTCTTTCCGTTCAGCCGCAGATAACCCAACAAGGCAAATATTATGGCTTCCTTGTAGTCGATGATGTCCTCCGACGGAACCGTCACCTCGCACTTCGGCGTCAGCCGCCTCAGCCGCTCTATCAGAAAGCTGTTTTTTGCGCCTCCACCAGTAACGAGAAGCGAACGAATAGCATTATCATTCACAACATTGGCAATCTGCTGCGATATATGTTCAGCAACAGTACGCAGCACGTCTTGAACTCTATATTCACCACAATCAACAATCGGCCTAAACTCCGACACAAACCACTCTTTACCTAACGACTTGGGCGAGGGGCGCCTGTAATACTCCAACTCGTTCATACGACTCAACAACGCCTCCACGACACTTCCCGACCTGGCCACCTCTCCTCCTTTATCATACGCCAAGCCAACCTTCTGCGCCAACATATTGAGCGCCATGTTGCAAGGGCAGATGTCGAAGGCGATGCGCGAATCCGAACCGTATGATATGTTCGCTATGCCGCCGAGATTTAGGCAGGCGTCGCTGTCGCCAAAAAGCAGGCGGTCGCCTATCGGCACCAGCGGTGCCCCCTGACCGCCCAACGCCACATCGAGGGTGCGGAAGTTGAACACCACCGGCAATCCACATTCGGCGGCAATCGAGTCGCCGTCGCCAATCTGCGTGGTGAGGCCAAGGTGTGGCTGATGGAAGATGGTGTGGCCGTGCGAGGCGACAAAATCGACCTTTAGATTATGCTTGACCACGAACTCCCGCACCAACCGGCCCAGATAATGCCCCAACTCCACATTGGCAAGCGCATACTCGTATGCCGATGTGTTTTCAAGCTCCGAAAGCCTCTTGCGCCACCCCTCGTCGTAGGGTATCGTATCCGCCGCCAGCAACGTCCAATCCAATACGCCGTCCGCCTCTACAAATCGGCAGCACGCCAAGTCCACGCCGTCGAGCGAAGTGCCCGACATAAGGCCTATGATGGTTAAATCTTTCTGTCTTTGCATAGGTGCAAAAGTACATATTTTTACGATTCTGTATAATAATGCCACTTTTTTTATTATCTTTGCAAACTCATTGTTTGTATTCAAATCAAAAATCATAAGTCTTATGAAGAAAGTCATCAACACACCCAAGGCTCCCGCAGCCATCGGACCTTACAGCCAGGCCATCCTGGTCGGCAACACGCTCTACATCTCGGGTCAGGTGCCTATCGACCCCGCCACCGGCAAACTGGTGGAAGGAGGCATCACCGAGCAGACAGAGCAGGTTTTCAAGAACATCAAAGCCATCCTCGACGAGGCTGGATTCACATTCGACGACGTGGTGAAGAGCACCTGCCTGCTGGCCGACATGGAGTATTTCAAACCCATGAACGAGGTCTATGCCAAGTACTACAGCAAGGACTGCCCCGCTCGCGCCGCTTTCGCTGTAAAGGGCCTGCCTATGGGTGCACTGGTCGAAATCGAGACCATCGCCATCAACCACACATACGTTTACAACAAGCTCGACAAACTGGGCAATTAATGTCAAGTGAACCGTAAGTCCAAGTGAGCCATACGGCCACGAAAGTCAACTTACAACTTATCGCAGCTTAAAACTAAAAACTAAAAACTAAAAACTTTAAGAATACATGGATTTCAGTTTCACAAAACAAGAAGAGCTCTTCCTGCAGATGATTCGCGAATTTGCAGAGAAAGAGGTGAAGCCCCTCGCCGCCGAGGTTGACGAGGAGGAGCGTTTCCCGATGGAGACGGTTGAGAAGATGGCCAAGATCGGCCTCATGGGTATTCCTATCCCGAAGCAGTACGGCGGTGCCGGCGGCACCAACATCATGTACGGCATGGCCGTCGAGGAGCTGAGCCGCGTCTGCGCCACCACCGGCGTCATCCTCTCGGCCCACACCAGCCTCTGCGCCGCCCCCATACTCGAGAGCGGCACCGAGGAGCAGAAGATGAAATACCTGCCCAAGCTCGCCTCCGGCGAGTGGATCGGCGCCTTCGGCCTCACCGAACCCAACGCCGGCACCGACGCAGCCGGACAGCAGACCATCGCAGTTCTTGATGGCGACGAATGGGTGCTCAACGGCAGCAAGATTTTCATCACCAACGGCTCCTACGCCAACGTGTTCATCATCATCGCCATGACCGACAAGAGCCTCGGCACCAAGGGCATCAGCGCCTTCATCGTCGAGAAGACCGACCCGGGCTTCAGC